>Ga0315286_10000001_pt1 | contig 336455 bp, 321 predicted proteins | sample YL17G10_0_MG_FD_205038 | JGI IMG/M metagenome (GOLD analysis project Ga0315286, IMG submission 205038) | Sediment microbial communities from Yellowstone Lake, YNP, Wyoming, USA - YL17G10_0 | ecosystem: Environmental > Aquatic > Freshwater > Lake > Sediment | place: USA: Wyoming | collected...
AATTAAGTGCCTTGCTACATCAGCCGCTTCATTCAACCTTTTAGTCACAATATCAAGCTGCTCTTCTATCGGACGACTCTCTAAATCAACCGGTAAACCCAATTTCTCTAAAAGTTTCCCCCTAGACTCTTTCCTATTTTTTTCATCTTCGGGTATAGGATACCCCCTGTTACCCTCTCCTTTTGGTCCAACCATAAATTTAAAAAGTTAATTTTTAACTAAATCTACACTTATTTTACCCCCCCCCCCGACAATTTATGTCAAGATAAGCTTGCCCTTAATGGTAAAAATCTATAAACTTTAAATGTTATGAAATATAAAAAACTAGAATCCGACGATCCGCTGGCCGAAAAAAAATATTCGCCGGTTAAAGGAATTGTTAGGAAATTCTCTGACCGCGTGATTTTTTGTCCGACCTACGCCTGCCCAGTGCGTTGCGATTTTTGTTTTAGAAAAAATGTTGTTGATGGCGCCAACGGCCAACTTTCTAAAAAAGAAATGGCTAAGGCGATTGATTATATAAAAAAAGATAAAACCATCCGCGAAGTAATTTTGTCCGGCGGCGATCCGTTATTTTTGGATGATAAAATTTTTTCGGATATCTTGAAAAAACTTCGCGCCATTACGCACGTGGCGTGGATTAGAATTCATACTCGCATTCCTGTCACTCTACCATCGCGCGTCACAAAAAAATTAACCGCCACACTTCAAAACGCCGCACCGCTTTGGGTCGTGATTCATATTAATCATCCAAGGGAAATTTCTCCACAATTTAAAAAATCCGCCGCAATACTGCGAACGGCCAGCATTCCCCTTCTCTCTCAATCGGTTTTGCTTCACGGCGTAAACGACAACTTTGAAACTTTGAAAAAATTATTTTACGGACTCGTAGAACTCGGCATCAAACCGTATTATCTGCACCAGTGCGATCCGGCCCGCGGCACGAAAAAATATTGGGTGGATATAAAAAAAGGTAAAAAAATAATGCGCCAATTGCGCAAATCAATTTCCGGTATTTGCCTACCAACCTATGTTGTTGACTCGCCGCACCACGGTAAAACGCCGTTGTACTAAAATTTTATTGTTCGAGCGAGGGCGCGAGCCCGAGTCGAGAACTATTCCAAGAAAACCGCTTCTCGACTACGCTTCGCTCCGCTCGAAGAATAATTTATTTTAGACTTTTAATTTCTCCAACAATAATTCTCCTACCCGCCAGACATCCCCCGCGCCCATGGTAATTACCACATCGCCGCTTTTAACTTCTTGCGCCAAATAATCAGCCGCTTCCTTAATTGTCGGAATATAGAGGGCATCACTGCCTTCTTTTTTTATCGCTTCCACTAAATCGCGCGAACTTACTCCACCCGTGACTTCTCGCGCCGAGCCGTAAATATCAATAACAATTGTTTTATCTGCCGCGCCAAATGATTTTACAAAATCTGAAAACAGCGCTTTTGTTCGGGTAAAAGTGTGCGGGTGGAAAACGCACCAAATTTTTTTATCCGGGTATCTTTGCCGCGCCGCCTCTAACGTCACCCTGATTTCCGTCGGATGATGGCCATAATCGTCAATCACGGTCACGCCATTAATTTCACCCTTAATTTCAAAGCGCCGCACCGTGCCGATGAATTTCCCAAGTGCTTCCCTGATTTTATCGATATCAAAACCCAATTCGCTGCATACGGCGATCACCGCTAGCGCATTGGCAACGTTATGATTGCCAAGCAGCTGAATTTGAAAAACTCCACGCGACTCGCCATATTCTGAAACTTCAAAGGCCATACTACCGCCCCCCTGCGCTATCTGCGCTATCTGCGCTATTCCACCATTCGCGCGAATTAGAGAAGCTCGCCAATCGCCTGCTTCCAAACCATAAGAAATAATTTTGCACGACGCCGAGGCCGCGATTTCTCTCACATTTTTATCGTCAAAACAAGCGACCAAAAATCCTTCCGCCGGCCTGCCCGCCGTGGCTTCAGCAGAGGCGGGAATCTTGGCCACGAATTTCCGGAAAGCGTCAACGTATTCTTCCGGAGTTTTGAAAAAATCGGGATGGTCGTATTCGGCGCTCGTCAAAATCACGCCGCGAGGGAAATAATACAAAAATTTATTCTGATATTCGTCAGCTTCAACCACAACATGTTTACCTCCGCCAGCCCGGGCGTTCCCGCCAAGCTGCGGAACGGCAGAACCAACAATCACAGTCGGATCGGCGCCAAGTTCCCGCATAACAAATCCCAACATCGCCGTGGTCGTGGTTTTCCCGTGCGTCCCGCAAACCGCGAGACCAAAACCCTCTTTTAAAATTTGCCCAAGTGCTTCCGGATAACTTAAAATAGCGACACCACTTTTCCTGGCGGCCGCCAGTTCCGGATTATCGTCGCCGTAGGCCGTGGAATAAATTGCCAAATCAGGTTTTTCTTTTTCCAAATTTGCCGCGTCAAATCCTTCATAAAATTTTATCCCGCTCTTTGCCAAAACTTCATCGGTAAAAAATTTCTCATGCGTGTCCGAGCCCGTAACTTCTTTTCCGCGCAATTTCAAAACCTGAGCAATGGCTGTCATGCCTACGCCCTTAATCCCGATTAAATAAATCTTTTTCGCGTTGGCTAAATCCATATCTAATTGTTTTATCACTTTTTCGCGATAGTGACAATGTTCTTGCCTTGCCAGAAACGGGATTTTTCTCCGCCGAGTGAATAAAAATTTTCTACAATCTCCAAGCCGGCTTCTTTGACGAGGCGGTCCAATTCCCGTAAAGTAAAAGCGTGGAAGTACCTCTCTGCCATTACCTCTCCGGTCCCGGCATCTTTCCAGGGAATAAGAGCATCCGTAAAATCCAGTTTCCTTCTTCCAGCAATTTTTCTCAAAATATTTTTCAAGATATATCCGGGATATTTTCCTTCGAACAAATTCCAGTTGGTCATAATAAAAAATCCGCCCGGTTCCAGAATCTTTGCCGCATTTTCGAAAACTTTTTTCCGCAGTTCTTTCCCTGGGACGTGGTGCAGCACGGCGATCATAAAAACTGCGTTGTATTTCTCGCCTTTCCACCAAGCCAAATCCGTGGCATCGCCAACCAAAAATTTTCTTTTCTCGTTTTCATTCCATCTTTTTTTAGCAAAATCTATAAGTTCCCGGGAATTATCAACCCCCAGATAACTGATTGACAAATCCTGTAAAACTTCGTACAATCTTCCGTTGCCGCAGCCCAAATCCAGCACCCGGTCGCCCGGCGCGAGGCGCTTGGCAAAACCGCGCATTTCTTCCCAGTATTTATTTCTGGTCCGCGAAAAATCAGGCGCGATCTTGGAGTAGTCGGCCTTAACTTTATTTAAAATTTTCTCCGCAATTTCTTGTTTCATAAAATGAATATCCTCGAAAAAATCGTCAAAAATCTCCTTAAGGAGAAAAACCTCACCCGCGAAAAAATTGCTTCCGCAAAGAGAAAAATCGCCGGGGCGGTTAAATCGGCCTCTCCATTGAACGCCGCTCTACTTAGAGTTTATCAAAAATTACTGAAACAGGGAAAGATTAAACAAAACAAAAACTTGGAGCTCCTGCTCAAAAAACGTGAAATCAGAACTCTTTCCGGAGTTGCTCCGATTGCCGTTTTGACCAAGCCCTATCCTTGCCCGGGCCGCTGCGCTTACTGCCCGACGGAAAAGGGCATGCCAAAAAGTTATTTATCCAACGAGCCGGCCGTAATGCGGGCAATTGCCTACGGTTTTGATCCGTACCGCCAGACAGTCGGCCGGATTAAAACGCTCGAGGCCAACGGCCATCCGACCGATAAACTGGAATTGATTGTGATTGGCGGAACATGGTCGGCGCTTCCCCGCTCTTACCAAAATTGGTTTATAAAAAGATGCTTTGACGGCGCGAACAAAAAAACTTCTAAAAACTTGGCGGCGGCACAGAAAAAAAATGAAACCGCCGTGCACCGCATTATCGGAATCACTCTTGAAACCAGGCCCGATAAAATTACTCCCACCGAAATAAAACAGATGCGGGAGCTTGGCGCCACGCGTGTAGAACTGGGCGTGCAGGCAATTGACGACAAAATCTTGGCAAAAAATCTCCGCGGCCATAATGTTGCCGAAACCGTCCGGGCCACGAAACTTCTGAAAGACGCCGGATTTAAAATCTGCTATCACCTGATGCCGAATTTGCCAGGCTCCACTTTGGCCAAAGATTTAAAAATGTTTTGTGAAATTTTTTCTAATCCCAATTTCCAGCCGGACATGGTTAAAATTTATCCCTGCGTTGTCACTCGCGGTTCAAAAATTTACAAATGGTGGAAACAGGGAAAATACAAACCTTATTCGGAAAAACAACTCGTGGATCTGCTTATCAATATCAAAAAAATTATTCCGCCGTATGTCCGCGTAAACCGCCTGATCCGCGATATTCCAAGACCGAGCATTGCGGCGGGAAACAAAATTTCCAATCTCCGGGAAATCATTGCTGCCGAAATGGCGCGGAAAGATTTGCGCTGTAAATGCATTCGCTGCCGGGAAGTCGGACACCAGAATAGGAATAGCGCCCGTAAGGGCGCGCCACAAAAAAAGTGCAGCCTTACAGCTGCTAGTCCTAAACTTTTTGTCAAAAAATATCCGGCCTCGGGCGGAACGGAATATTTTATAAGTTTTGACTCACCGGATAAAAAAATTCTCTATGCTTTTGTCAGATTGCGAATTCCTGATTTTAAAACGCCGCCCGTTTTGCCGGAGCTGAAAGACGCGGCTCTGATTCGTGAATTGCACACCTACGGCCACCTTGTGCCAATTGATAAAAATTCTCCCGGCGCGACTCAACATCTTGGCCTTGGAAAAAAATTAATGACCGAAGCGGAAAAAATCGTTCAACAATATAATCTGCGCTATTCGCGGGGCAAAGCCCATTCGCGTTATTCACCAATTGAAAAAATGGCCGTAATTTCCGGCATCGGCGTCCGCGAATACTACAAAAAACTTGGCTATCACCTTGATGGAACGTATATGGTTAAACCTCTATAAATTTATTCTTCGAGCGCAGTGAGCCGTAGCGAACGAAGTCGAGAAGCGGTTCTCGACTCGCTCCGCTCGCTCGAACAATAACACACAGCCCGCCTCTCCGGCGGGTTTTTGATTTTTGAAATAAAAAAAGAGCTCTCGCGGCAAGTGCTGCGACGCTTCGCAACACTAAACCGCAAAAGCCCAATACTCACGGTCCGCAGAAGAGACCGTCCCCTCTCGCTCCCTCCAAAAACCCTGTCACTTCGAGACAGACCGGACCGCAGTAGCAGTCAGTTTGGCCCGAAACGCGGTAGGCGTCGTATTCTTGGCCGAGACGGTCAACGTCGCGCTCTGCCGCGTCAAGAATCTCCTGACGATCCCAAAGATCCGCTCGCATCGCCGCGCAGACGCCCACTTCCCTCCGCCAGGAAGACAGTTTCAGGTACTGGCCTGAGGTTCCGAGCGTCGGCTCGCAGGCAACCACCTCGACCGTGACCGGGTCGGTCGGTTGAGGATAAGATTGGCTTCCGCCGCAGCCGCAAAGGACAAGCAGAAGGCCGATGATCACGCCGACTCCGCCACCGATAGCGCCGGCCTGTTCTTTCTTCTCCCAGACGTGCCACTTGATCTTCCAGTTGTCGCCGATCAGCGCGCCGAGAGTGCAGACGCCTGCGACGGCCATCAAGCCCCCGAGAAATGCCATAAGACTGATATTCTTCATTCCCGTCCCTCCTTCCTCCCCTATCGCCCATTTTAGGCGAATATAAAATTATCCTACATTTTTTGCTTTTTGTCAAGATTGATGATAAAATGAAACTACTTTTTACACAAAATTTTACTCTTCGAGCAAGCGAACGAAGTGAGCGCGTCGAGAAGCCTGCCTGTCGGCAGACAGGTTCTCGACTCGGCCGACGGCCTCGCTCGAACAATAAAAAAATGTCATATCTCCTTAAAACCGATCCGGAAATTGCCAATGCAATTGAAAGCGAAATCAACCGCCAGCGAAATGGATTGGAAATGATCCCTTCGGAAAATTTTGTCTCCCGCGCGGTGCTCGAGGCGTTGGGCTCGGTGCTTACCAATAAATATTCCGAGGGTTATCCGGGTAAACGTTATTACGGCGGCTGCGAATTCGTGGACAAGGCGGAACAACTGGCTATTGACCGAGCCAAGCAACTGTTCGGCGCCGAGCACGTGAACGTCCAACCCCTGTCCGGCGCTCCGGCCAATGTGGCGGTGTATTCGGCGCTAATGAACCCGGGCGATACTATTTTGGGTATGGATTTGTCGCACGGCGGACATCTTACGCACGGCTCTCCGGTAACCTGGATGGCGAAAATTTTTAATTTTGTGCGCTATAAAACCAGCGGCGAAGGAATTATTGATTTTGAAAATTTGCGCCAAATGGCCAAGGAGCACAAGCCAAAAATTATTTTAGCGGGCTACTCGGCTTACACGCGCGAGATTGACTACGCAAAAATAAAAGAAATTGCCGACGAAGTGGGCGCGCTTACCATGGCTGACGTCGCTCATATTGCCGGCTTAATTGCTGCCGGCGAGATGAGTAATCCTATACCGATTTTTGATGTTGTTACCACCACAACGCATAAAACTTTGCGGGGACCGCGCGGCGGCATGATAATGTGCAAAGAAAAATTCGCTGCCGCTATTGATAAATCTGTTTTTCCGGGATTGCAAGGCGGGCCGCATGAAAACAATATCGCGGCAAAGGCCGTCTCGTTTCGGGAAGCTCTGCAGCCGGAATTTAAAGAGTATGCTAGGCAGATTAAAAAAAACGCTAAAATTTTGGAAGAAGAACTTAAAAAGCGAGATTATAAATTATGTTTTGGTGGCACCGACAACCACATGCTCTTGATTGACATAACGAACAAGGAATTATCCGGCAAAGAGGCCCAAATTGCCCTGGACAAAGCCGGCATTACAATTAATAAAAATATGGTGCCGGACGATCAGAGAAAACCGACCGATCCTTCCGGTATCCGCCTTGGCACTCCGGCCATAACCACCCGCGGCATGAAAGAAGAAGAAATGAAAATAATCGCGGCGTGGATTGACGAGGCAATAATTAATTGGCAAAACGAAGACGCCCTCGCTGATATTAAAAACCGCGTCCTTGAATTAACTAAAAAATTTCCACTTTATCCCGGCTTGTCTGCGCTGTGAATACCAGCGACGAAAACATAAAAAAAGAAGTCCGCGAAAGCGTTCGCGAACTTGTGACGAAGTTTCCGATCTACCCGGGACTCTCGGTGCTTTAACTCAACTTGCGGGCGGCTTCTTGCGCAGTTCGAGCAAAAGCGGCCAAACCAATGCAAGCAACAGAAATATGGCCACGGCACTAGCCGCCCAGTCAACTTCATTCCAAACGTGGCGGAAGAAATAGTCGTACGCCATGAATCCGAGAAGCCCTACAACGAAGACCAGCGTTATGGGGCCCATCACGTACCACCAGAAACCCTTATTCAGGACTTCGATTAGTCGCCTCATTTTGCCCTCCTTCTATTTTTAGCCTATCACTTAAAATAAAAAAATCAATGCCCGCAGAAATTATTAACGGCAAAAAAATCGCCGCGGAAATCCGCGCGGAAATAAAAAAAGAAATCGCTGAACTTGGAATTACTCCCGGCTTGGCCGTCATTTTGGTTGGCGCCGATCCGGCTTCTCATCTTTACGTTGGACTGAAAGAACGGGCCGCGGCCGAGGCTGGCATTCGTTTTGAAAAATATTTATTTTTCGCCACCGAACCGGAAGAAAAAATAATTGCCAAAATCGAAGAATTAAACGAACGACCAGACATCCATGGAGTTTTGGTCCAGCTTCCCCTGCCAAGCGGCTACGACGAAAGTAAAATCATTGCCGCGATTGACCCCGCAAAAGACGCCGACGGTTTTCATCCGGAAAATATCAAAAAACTCTTAGCCGGGGAATCAAAAATTGTTCCGCCTGTCATTACCGGAATTTTGAAACTCATCGAATCTACCGGCGCCGAGACAAACAACAAAAAAATCACCATCCTGGCAAACAGCGAAATTTTAGCAAAACCGCTCGAAAAAATTCTTGAAAGCAACGAAGTCAACGTGGCGCTCCGGCCGGAGGATCCCGCGACACACACTCGCGATGCCGATATTGTTATCACGGCCCTCGGCCGGCCAAAAATTTTAACCGGCGAAATGATTAAACCCGGCGCAATTTTAATTGACGTGGGCACCACGCACCAAGAAGACGGCACAACCGTCGGCGATCTTGATTTTGAATCAACGGCCAGGAAAGCCGGCTGGATTACGCCCGTTCCCGGCGGAGTCGGTCCGATGACCGTGGCAATGCTGTTGCGCAATGTATTAAATTTGGCAAAAAAATAACCGTATTATCAAAACGCACGACCCGCAGAGAGTCGTGTTTTTTGTTATTAGTTATCGGTTTACAGTTCACAGCGAACCATAAATCATAAACAACCTTCAATTTGCTCTCAAAAACTTTCCTTCCGTATCCAATTCAACAAAATGGTGCGCCTTACCATCGCGGAAAGACGAACATTGATTCGCGGGCAGATTGTCCACCTCCTGCCGGGGACTGTGCGCCACGTCGGCCGCCCAGTCGGGAATAATTTCGTCGGACAAACACGGTCCGGCCGACATATCAACTCCCGTTGCTTTCATTTCGGTAAAAACTTTTTGCGCCGCCCCGGCCGCCCGGTCTTTTTCGCTTTTTCCCGAAGGAGCCGCCTGATTATTGCACGCTACGCCAAACATTGTCAGCGCGCCCGCCAAAAAAATTACCGTGAAAATATTTCTCATCGTTTTAATCTCTCCGGTCATATCTTGTACAATAGCCAATTTTTTTCCTTAAAATTAACCAGGAAGTATTCCCCTTTCAATTTTTCTCCGTAAAGTTCAAACTTCAATGCTTTCGGCTCCCGTGAAACGAGCGTGTATTCTCCATTATCCCAAATTTTCACGGTTCCTGCTCCATATTGGCCTTTTGGAATTATCCCGTGAAAATCAATGTAATCGATCGGATGGTCTTCGACCGCTACGGCAAGCCTTTTGACGCCCGGCTCCTCGGGCGGACCTTTTGGCACGGCCCACGATTTCAAAACTCCGTCCATCTCAAGCCGGAAATCGTAATGCAAGTGGCTGGCATGATGCTCTTGGACGACAAAACGCTGCCGACCGGTTTTTTTTATTTTTCCTTCCGGCTCGGAGGTAACATTGAAACTCCTCTTCGCCTGATATTTTTTTAAACCAAACGCCATTTAAAATTCGGGATAAATCAATTTATAAAGAATACCGAGAATGAAAATAAAGGCGACGATATCAAGAACGATTCTTGAAATCGTAAGACTGTATTCGGGCTGGCGTTTCCCCTCTTCTTTTGCCTTAAGCCAGATTAAAATTATCAAAATACCTTCAAGCCCGCCCAGAACCGCGCCGGTAAAAGCAACGACTGAAATAAACTCCGGCCGGCCGACTAGAAATATTAAAAAAGGCAAAACGCAAGCTAAAATCCATGACAAAAATTTATTCAGCTTATAGTCAAGACTGAAAATTTCTTTTAAATTCAACCCGAGCACCAGAAACGAAGTTGCAATAGCTAAAAATCCGAATATCGCTCCGAAAATAATTATTTTATTGCCCAAAGCTCCGGCAAGACCGCTTATGGCTTCCGGGGTTGTCGAGGCTCCGCTGATGCCGATTACGACAAAGGCAAAAAGCGCGGTAACGATTAGCGGAACAACCGTGCCAATAGTAATCGCTTTTTTCATCCGCTCCTCCTGCCCGCGCAGGAGATCGCGGATAGCCGGAACGGCCGCTGCGCCGCCCAGAGCGAAGAGAATTACGCCATACGGAAAAAATATTTCTTTCAAATTCATGACATAAAGATTCGGATACCAGACGTACGGCAAACCAAAGACAAAAATAATAGCCATTACGGCAAGAAGCAAAATCGTCATTAGAAATTCAATCGAAGCCACCAGGCGCAGGCCAATCAAAACAGCAAGCGACATCAAAACAAAAAAAGCAAACTGATAAGCGAAAAGACTGCCGCCAAAAACCGGCAAGAGAACCGAATGGAGAAATTGCCCGCCGACAATAATATAGGCAACCAGCCCGCCGTAAAAAGACAAAACCTGGGCTGCTCCGGCAACCATTTTCCCCCATTTGCCAAGATAAATTTCCGCGTAGCCGACCAGCCTGTGTTTTCCTTCGGTGCGCAGAACAACCTCGCTATACAATAAATTTGTCAAAAGCAAAATGGCCCCCAAGATAATAATATAAAAAATACCGAGCGCGAAACCAACCTTGGTAATTGCGTAGGGAACGCCAAAAATTCCGACTCCAATAATCATTCCTATCATCATGGCCACAGCGTGCCAAAAACGTTTATTCATAGGGGTTTTTGTGTTAATTTATACTATTTTAGCACAAAACTCTGAAAAATATAAGCCCAAAACAAAAAGTGGACAAATTGTCGAAAAATCGCCTTGCTTTTAAATACGGTTTGATATAAAATGATTTAACATTACTTTGGAAATTAGGACTTAGAAATTGGAAATTTTCCGCTTATGGCCACCGAAAAAATCACTCCGCAGAACCTCGAAGCCGAACAATCCCTTTTGGGCGCCCTTCTGATTGACAAAGACGCCGTCATCCGCGTCGCCGATCTCGCGAGGCCGGAAGATTTTTATAAAGACAGTCACGGTATTATTTACACCGCCATCCTGGATCTTTTCGGCCGGCATGAACCAATAGATATCTTGAGCTTGTCGGCAAAACTGCAAGAAACCGGAAAACTCGAGGAAGTCGGAGGCAGAAGCTACTTGATGACTCTTGCCAACTCCGTTCCGACCGCTTCCCATGTGGCCCATTACGCCAATATCGTCCAGAAGAAAGCAACTCTCCGCCGGCTTTTGACCGCTGCGGGAGAAATTACCGCCCTGGGCTACAACGAAGAAGAGGACGTGGATAACCTCCTGGATAAAGCCGAGCAAAAACTTTTTTCCGTTTCCCAGAAATACCTGAAACAAATTTTCGTACCGATAAAAAATATTTTAACCGAGGCCTTTGACCGCATCGACGAATTGCACCGCGAAAAGGGAAAGCTGCGCGGCCTTACGACCGGTTTTCCCGATCTTGATAATATCCTCGCCGGCTTGCAGAAATCCGATCTCGTGATTCTCGCCGCCCGCCCTTCAGTCGGTAAAACCTCGCTAGCGCTCGACATCGCAAGATACGCCGCGACTCGCGCCAAAGTTCCGGTCGGCATTTTCAGCTTGGAAATGTCGAAAGAACAATTGGTCGACCGCCTGCTTTGCTCCGAGGCCGGAGTAGACCTCTGGAAAATGCGTACCGGCCGGCTTTCCGACCGCGAAGAGGATGATGACTTTCCGCGCATCGGCCACGCTATGGGCGTCCTCTCCGAGTCGCCGATTTTCATTGACGATTCAGCCACTTCAAGCATTATGGAAATCAGGACCAAAGCCAGAAGACTCCAGATCGAACAAGGGCTCGGTCTTTTGATTGTCGACTACCTGCAGCTGATGGAATCCCGCACTCGTATCGAAAACCGGGTTCAGGAAATCTCCGAAATTACCCGGTCGCTAAAAGGTATTGCCAGAGAATTAAATATCCCCGTGCTTGCCTTGTCTCAATTATCCCGCGCCGTTGAGTCGCGCACTCCGGCCATCCCCAAACTCGCGGACCTCCGCGAATCGGGCTCCATTGAACAGGATGCCGACGTCGTCTTGTTCATTTACCGCAAAGCTATGGACCGCAACTTCCGCGAAGTGACGCCCGAAGAAAAAAACGTCGCCGAAATCCACATTGCCAAACACAGAAACGGCCCGACCGGAGTTGTTAATTTGTTTTTCGACGAGAACCGCGTTAGTTTTAAAAGCTTGGAACGGCACGTGGAAGAAACTCAATAAATTGAATAACCAGTAACCCGTAACGTGTAACCCGTAATTTAAAAAATCAATTTACTCGTTGCTCGTTACCCATTACCCGTTATTTTCAACAATGTCCAAATTTCCTCCAGCTCTGCAAAATTTGATAGATCGTTTCTCCCGCCTACCCGGCGTCGGCCCGAAAACCGCTCTCCGGTTTGTTTTTTATTTGCTGAAACAGCCGAAGGAAGAAGTGGCAAAATTTGCCGCGGCAATTGACGCCGTAAAAAACCAAATTGCCGTCTGCCAGGTCTGCCAAAATTTTTCCGAAAAAAATCCGTGCCCGATCTGCGCCGATTCCCGCCGGGACCATTCCTTAATCTGCGTCGTCGCCGGACACCAGGATTTGCCGGTTATTGAAAATACCGGAGAACATCATGGCACCTACCATGTTTTGGGCGGAGTGCTGGATCCGCTGCACGGTATTACTCCGGATCAATTGAAGATAAAAGAACTGGTCGCCCGGATACAAAATGCTAACGGAAAAATAAAGGAAATAATTCTCGCCATGAATCCCGACCTTGAGGGCGAAACTACAATGCTTTATCTCACCAAACTCATCAAATCTTTCGGCAAACCGATAAAAATTACCCGTCTGGCCCGCGGCCTGCCGATGGGATCGGACCTGGAATACGCAGACGAAGTCACGGTTTCCGACGCGCTGAAAGGAAGAAAAGAAATTTGATAGTAACGAGTAACCAGTAACGCGTAACGGGTACAATTAGTAATAAAAGATTAAAAAATCCGCCTCATCGGCGGATTTTGTTATTTGTTGTTTATTTTACGCTCGCTATTTTTATTTTCGTGAACATCTGCCTGTGTCCGTTTTTCCGGCGGTAGCGGACTTTTGGCTTGTATTTGATAACATTGATTTTTCTCGCCCTGCCCTGCTCCAAAATCTCCGCGGCAACTTTGGCGCCGGAAACGAGAGGCTTTCCGACTTTCACGTCTTTTCCCTCTTCGTCGGAGAGAAGCAAAACTTCAAAATCAACCTTATCGCCGGCCGCTCCGACGATTTTTTCAATTTTTAAAATTTCCCCTTCTTTTACTTTGTACTGCTTTCCGCCTGTTCTAATTACTGCAATCATAATATTCTTTTGAGTATTAAAAAATTAACATTTTACAATTTAATCATTAAACTTTAAATCTGTCAATTTTATGCTGCCGCTCTCTCGCCACGTTTCTCTATTTCTTGATCAAGGATAACCATAAAATCTCTCAATCTGTCCAAGTCAGGATGTCCTGCTCCAAGTCGCCGGTTGGCGTCTTCAAACCTCATTTTGGCGCCTTGCAAATCTTCCTTGGAATGAATTATTGCCAAATCGTCCGCGTCTCGTTCTGATCCTCTGGCGCCTATGCGGTTCTTTTCTAATTTAGCTAAAATTTTCTCAACCTTCTCTATTTCTTTCAACGCTCTCTCTCGCTGACCTCTCTGGGTTTCGTCCTCACCCTCATATCGTTTTTCTAGTTTTTTCGCCTGCTCAGCAAAATACTTGCGGACTGTGCCAATATCCCCGTTTGCTAAAGCATCTTTAACCTCCGCGATCGCTTCCTGCTCCTGAACCCCGGCTCGCCGCGACTCCTTGCTGGAAATCACATTATGCATGGATCGTGTTCTGTCCGCATCTATGGCAAAAAACATTTCGTCGCTCCGCTGAAAATTCATATTGAAGTATTCTTCTCTTGGCAGCTCTTTTCTCATAGCTCTCCCGCGCGCGTCAGTCTTTACAACCGTTACCGCGCCGGTCTCCGGATCGAATTTTTCAATAACCCAATCCGCTTCTATCTCGCCACCAGAAGAACGCCTGACAACGGCTCTCTCGCCGACTCTTTTGACTTTTCTTTCTGGAGTTGCCATCAAATCCTCTATTCTCCCTATTTGACTTTCTTCTCTTCCGACAGGAGTTAAGCCACGCATAAAATAAAAAATTAAAATTTAATTTTTACCTTGTCCCCCACTTTTACTCCGTGCTCCGCGGTAAAACCGGCGTTGACTTCCAGCACATAGTTTGCCGGAACGCGCGGCGAATAAGTTGAAACATAATCCCCGGCTAAAGGCGGCAGATTCGCGGCAATATCAACAATTTCGTCGCCCTGAATCCAGATGATGTCCAGCGGGAATTTCATATCTTTCATCCAGAAAGCTGTCTGGTCAGGCTCGGCAAAAACAAAAAGCATGCCGCGGTTTTCCCCTAAACTTTCACGGCCGCTCAAACCCTTGGCCATTTCCGCCGGATCACTGGCGATTTCAACCTTAACCGTCACTCCGCCGATTTCCACCTTGCCGTGCGCCTGCATATATTGGCCGATCCTCATCACCCCGGCCGCGGCTAAAATGATGATAAAAATGATCGAATATAATTTACTCATACTTGACAATGCTTAAATTATGCTTTATTCTGTTCATTATAACGCGGTTTTCCGAGAACCGCAAGCCTCGCGCGCCAGAGTCCTGGCGGGCGGGCGCAAGGGAAACCCCGAGAGAAATCGGGGCAGGGCAAGGGAGGACAGAATGGTACAGAAGAAGAATGATCGGACTCAGGAAGGGCAACTCCCGGAGGGAAAGGATCCTTACTGGGACAAGCTCGTCCGGGGCATCAGAGTGTACGGCTCTTCGGCCGAACAGCAAGCTCTTCGCGCGGTCGTCCAGAGCCTCGCCCACGCCGAGCTCCATCCCGAGGAGAAGAATTCCCCGCGCCAGATCGGGCACGGCAAGGGCCGCCACCTGCCGAGGCGAGCCCGGGAGGCCGTGGGCTAGATTACACGAGCCCCGAGCAAACCAAAGGAGAGTCTGCCATGGGCGAGGAGATACCGCCGCAGGTAGAAGACGCTCCGGAAACTCCCGAGACGAAACACTTCACCGAGCGTTCCGGCCACCGCTCGCTTCCCGAAACAGTGAAGAAATTCATCCTTTCCTACGGCTCCGAATTCAGACGGCGTGGCATGACCCACCTCACGGTCGTCCTCCGGAATATTCCGCCGGCTCTTAGGGCAAGCTCTCTCGCCGAACGCGCCTTGGGATGGATTCTCCTCATGAGCGACGACTTCCACCTCATCACCTGTTACCGCCGCCGTGACGCTCTGCGCTACCTCAGGAGGAAAGGTAAGCGCCAACGCGAATCCTCGTAAATCTCGGTACCCCCGCCACATTAACCTGTGGCGGTATTTTTTGTACAAAAAAATCCTGGGGTGAGTGAGTAATCCCCGGATGTCCAGACAAACAGAGAGAGAATTGTTTGCTGAACGAGGACTATTCACTCGCCTCAGGACTCCTGAACATCTTTTGAGCCCGCCATTTCTATGACGGCCTCGAAAAATGTGGGGAGCTACTTGATTCGCTCCCCGTTGAGGCTCTGCTTCCTCACGGCTCACCACTAACGCAGGTGACTCGGTCTTCTTGTTGCGTGATCAGCCGGCTTCGGCTGCCGCGCGCCGCCGTTCCCAGCTTCGGAGAAGCGGACGCTCCACGAGCTTGCCGGAGAACCAACCGATCGCGAAGACCGCGCCGAAGGTGGCGAGAATCGCCGGGGGCGCCAGAAGGACGCTCATGTCGTTGGATATCCTGGGGATCTGTCCGATGACGAACTTCATCACCGGGAGCAGACCTCCCATGACGACCACCGCCACGGCCGCCGCGAGATCCCGTCCCGGCCCCTTGCGGACCAGGTCGACGATTCCTGAAGCGACGAACCACAGCGAGAGCCCCATGTACAGCCCCACGACCATCAACATCTCCATATTCTCCTCCTTCTACTCGCCGAGCACCCAAAGGGTCCCGACGAAAGCGAACAAAACGATGAAGAGGAAAACGCGGTCTTCACCGCCGTCTCCCGATTCACCAACCACTGCCAGTTTCCGGCGTTCGGACTTCTTCAGCCCGCGCACCAAAATTCCGGTGTAGGAACCAAAGACCAGAACACAAAGAACAGTTTTCATTTCACCACCCTCCACCCTCCTTCTTTGAGCGCACCTATTTACTGTTCGAGCGGAGCGTTAGCGAAGTCGAGAACTTCTCGACTCGGCCTTCGACCTCGCTCGAAGAATAACAGATGCCCTCGAAAAAGGGCGGAACTCATTGCAAGTTCCGCAAGCCCATATTTTTTCTTGCTGTCACCTTGCGGTGATGTAGGAAAATTTACGAGCCTACCTGCCGGTAGGCAGGCCACCGTCCGAAGAACTCGGACGATTTCCGGCGTACGTTATGAAGCCGGCTTGTTTTGGAAGGAACTAGGCCCCTACTTCTTCATCAGTTTCTTTGCAGCCACCGAGAAGAAGTAGGCCATGGGAATGACCATGGCCAGCACGATAGTGCCGACCGCCGGCAGGGTTTCGATCGTGTAGCCCTCCTCCTTCACCACGTGACCCGTCACGTGGCCGAACGACAGCAAGACGAGCATCAACAACGTCCACGGCGGGATGACTTTTCCCACCGGCTTGCCCGTCAGAGTGGTGTAGACGACCGCCACGACAGCCGTCACAACGGTCGCGATCCAACCGACGAACAGAAGCTCTGCCATTTGGTGCTCCTTCGGTCCCGCATCGTTGCGGGACAATTCAACGAACTCTTGCTCCCGGACACGCGATGATTCGCGAGCCGAGAAACTTCCTTCTTTGAGCAGAAACTTGCGCTTCTGCCCTGGCTTGAATCGGCAATGTCTTGCCACCTCAAGTCAATTTATTGTTCGAGCGAGGGTCGCACCCGAGTCGAGAACCGCTTCTCGACTGCGCTTCGCTCCGCTCGAAGAATAATTTTTTATACGAAAAACGGGCAGAGAGAATCCGCCCGCCTGCCTGCCGGTAGGCAGGTTTAAATTATTTATAAAAATAATCTAAGGGTGGTTTTCCGCGCCGAATTGGCGGGTCTCTCTCAAACCACTTATCTTCAGCTTGTAAAGTACGATTTCGCACTCTTTCAACTTAACAATTAATTATAGCATGAAAATCAAAATCTGTCAATAGTTTTTGACAGATTTCTTATCATATTTCCTGAATTTTGGCTAATTTAAGCGATTTTTTATTCCCCTACTCCCCCATTTTCCGCCGGTTGCTATAACTTTTCAGGAGAACCACTGTCCAAATCACGCCCAAGAAACAAAGAGCGCCCAGGGCGAAAAGCTTGCCTTCCGACTTTAAAACCAGAGTTGAAGTCCCGAAAACCAGGGTAACAAAATACAAGGAAAGAACCGCCTGACGCTGGGAAAGTCCGGCATCAAGCATCCGGAAATGCAAATGTTTCTGGTCGGCCAGGACAAGGCTCTTGGGTTTCGCAACCAGCCGCTGCACCAGCACTAAAAACGCATCCAGAATCGGCAGACCCATTATAAGCAAAGTGGTGGCGATTTTTCCGCCGGCAATGATTGAAAGAACCCCGAGAATAAAGCCGGTAAACAAACTCCCGCCTTCGCCAAGAAAGATTTTCGCCGGATTGAAATTCCAGGCAAGAAATCCCAAACAGGCGCCGGCAAAAATTATCGCCAAAAGGGCCGTTTCCGGCTGGGAAACTTCGGCCATCAAGCTGACAAAGAAGATAATAATTGCGCCAATGGTCGTCACTCCGGAAACCAGTCCGTCCAGACCGTCCAAAAATTTTGTCGTGTACATCATGCCTAAAAGCCAGACCAAGGTAAAAAGATCTGCAAGCAAGGTAATTTTGTAAGGAATGCCGTTGAAATGAAAAAGAGTAAATTGCCAGTTGTTCAAATTAACCAGTCCGCCGATGGGACTGGAAATATAATTTATGCCCACTCCGCTTACGATCACGACAATTGCCGCGAGAGTCGGCCAGATAATCTGCCATTTCGGCGCCAATTTGTATTTATCGTCCAAAAATCCGCCGATCATTATCAAGAGTCCGCCAATAAATACGCCAATTAAATGCTTCCCTAAAATCTGGCCGCCGGCCATTTTATCGGTAAAGAAGAAATAATAGCCGAGTACGGCAAAAAAGGATATAAAAATAGCCAACCCGCCCAAAAGCGGAATCGGCTTTTTATGGATTTTTCTTTCCTCGTTAGGTTCGTCAACAATATTTGTCCGCAAAGCCAGCCGGCGGACAACGCCGGTCAGCAAAACCGCGAGAACCAGAGCAATAATAAAAGGTATGTAATACATAATTCTTCCAAGTCTATAACTCTTGCGCTTTTTCCACTCTGAAATTCATGCCTGCCTCGAGAACAACCTTATCGCGCCGGCCGACTTTTTTCGCCAAAAGCAAATTGGTCAGGCCGTCTTCCACTTTTTCCTGGATAACCCGGCGCAAGGGTCTTGCCCCGAAAACCGGATCAAAACCGGCAGCCGCAAGTTCACCCACGGCCTCTGGCGTCACCTCAAAATCAATTCCATGCTTATCTTCAAGCCGTTTTGCTATTTTGTCAAGCATAAGAGAAGCTATCGTCTGAATCTCAAGGGCCTCCAGGGATTTGTAAACGACAATCCCGTCGAAACGATTCAGGAACTCCGGCCGGAAATGAGATTTTAATTCAGTATTGATCAGCTGGTCCTTGATGGCGTCGATAGAAAGCCCCTGCCTGATCCCCTCCTGAATCGCCAATGATCCGGCATTTGAGGTTGCAATCAAAATAACATTGGTAAAATCAATTGTCCGCCCCATGTTGTCGGTAAGCCGGCCGTCGTCCATCACCTGCAAAAAAATATTTAAAATATCGGGATGGGCTTTTTCAATTTCGTCCAGAAGTAACAAGGTAAACGGGCTTTTCCGCACCGCCTCGGTAAGGTAGCCCGATGATACGCCGCCCGGCATGCCGATCAGGCGATAGATACTTGTCGGGTCCCGGTATTCCGACATATCAAGCCGGATCATATTTTCTTCATTGCCAAAATAAACTTCGGCCACGGTTTTCGCGGTTTCGGTTTTACCGACACCAGTCGGCCCGAGAAAGAGAAAATTGGCAATCGGCCGTTTCCCTTCGCGGAGTTCCGCCCTGGACCGGCGGAGCGCCGCGGCGACCATCTTTACCGCCTCGTCCTGGCCGATGACGCGCTTATGCATTTCTTCCTCAAGACGCAATAATTTTTCCGATTCCGCCTCGGTTACGGCAGTGACGGGAATTTTTGTCTTCTGGGCAATCACTTCGGCGACATTTTCTCCCCGGACCACCGCACCATTGCCGCTTTTTGTCCTTGTATAATGGGCCGCTTCGCGCAAAATCTCTATAGCCTTTTCCGGCAGATACCTTTCATGCAGATACCTGTCGGAAAGCTTGACCGCTTTTTCCAGGGCGTCGTAAGAAAAAACCACGTCGTTTTGATATTCGATTCCTCCGGCTTTTGCTTCTAAAATCTGGATTGCTTCGTCGACCTCCGGTTCCTCAATCACCACTTTCTGCAAAATATTTCCCAGCGACGAATTCTCAATATATTGGCTGTAGTTTGTCGAGGTTGAAGAAGCCAGGGCGAAAAAATATCCCTTGGCGAGTTCATCCGAGAGAACGCGGGAAAGATCAACGCTTTCTTCTCCGCCGGCGGTAATGCCGCTGATTCCTTCAATATTTGAAACGTAAAGAACAATATTCCCGGCCCGGGCGATTTCATCGCAGATTATTAAAAGACGCTCCTGGGCCTCCGCCGGAGTCGCGCCGGCGACAAGCTGGCCGACGTTCAGACTTATTAATCTTTTATCCTGTAAAATTTTTGGGACGCGTTCTTCAAGCATAAGCTCGGCAATTCCCTGGATAATCGTTGTTTTCCCTACCCCGGGAACGCCAACCAGAATCGCGCTCTGCCGGCCGCCTTCAATAATCCGAAACACCTCTTCAATTTCTTTTTCCCGGTCAATGCAGGGGGCAAAATAGGCGTATTTGGCCAAGAGGGTAAAATCTTCGCTGAAGCGATCAAGATATGGCGTCGCCATGGCCGTCATGGCCCGCGACATTGTCCCGCCCGGCCGGAGCCGGGCCAGGGCCCGCGACTCTTTCCATTTCTTGCGGAGAAGCTCGGAAATCCGGAGCCAGGCAACCACGTTTTCCAGTTTTTTCATGTCCACCTCGAAAGCATACAAAATTTCCTGGACAATTTCTTCTGCCCGGGCGGAAACAAGCAGCAATTCGGCGATATCGATCTGGCTGCGGCGGGCTCCACGGGCCTCGGAATAAGCGTCAAAAAAAAGATTTATCGTTGCCGGCGAAAAACCGGGTTCCTGACGCTCGGGAAGATTTGCCTCGAGCGCCGAAAGTTGTTTTATAATTTTTTCCTGCAGCTCCTTCAGCCCGACTCCCAGCCGGCCGAAGACAACCGCCGACTTTCCGGAAAAAAGCAGAGCGCCAAAAATATGGAGCGGCCGGACTTCGCTATGACCGAACTTTAAAGCCGCCTTCCAGGCATCAACGAGAACCCGTTCCGCTTCCGGACTTATGGTGCTCGCAACATTTATTTTTACCTTGGCCGGCAATTGACGGACCTCCGTCCAGTCGGAAACCTCCTGCAAAGCAACTTTTTTCTCTTTTTCGGATTTTTCTTCCTTATACTTTTTTTCCTCAACCTTGCCTTTAGCCGATGCTTCTTCGGTAAGGCGATACACCAAATACATGTCGCCGACTAAAGAAAGAGCAAACAAAATCACTGCCGGACTGCCGCCGGTCCAAAAAGAAAATTTTAACGCTGCGGCAAAACCCGCCCCGTAAATTTTCCAGACTAAAAACAAGAATGTTCCCAACCCGAAAATAAACGTGACGCCGGCCAAAAATAAATTTAAGAATTTTTTTACTTTTTGCTTCTGCAGCTCCTGGCTCGTGATTGATTTATTCCAATACAAAAACCCCCCGTCGCGCCAGAGACCAGCGCCAAAACCGTAACAGCCGAGGCATTTCCCAGCGCCCACCTTTCCGCTCCCGCCGCAGGCGGGACAGATCAGTAAATTGTTTTCTCCGTTAGCCATAATTTATAATGCGGCTAAATTCAAAACTATCAATAAAACCGCCACAATCGGCAGGGCGACCCAAGCAAAAAATACGCCTGCCATGAGCAGACTCCACAGAATCAAAGCTAATCCCCGGCCGATGATCTGGAAAATCCTGACAAAGAAACTTATCAGTTTGCCGGCAATATCCCGCTGGCCGAACATCGGCGTAAAAAGATTGGTAACCCAAATCTTTACCCCGAGCCGGATCTCCATATTTTTTATCCTCTGCCAGGAAAAATTTGCCGCTTTGCCGAGGCCGACCGTATACCACCAGGCCGGAAAATACAAAATCTCCCGGACTTTTTCCAGCAGAATATCCCTGGCTAGGCTGCCTGTAACTTTTTGTGCCATATTATTTCATTTTAGCACAATATTCGGCTTTCGAGTACTGCTATAATTTCCCTAAATTTATTTCTTTTCTTATTTTTCTCATCAGCTCAAGGTAGAAATTAACATTGTGAATTGTCGCCAACCGCAAGGCTAGCGGCTCTCCGGCGGAAAAAAGATGACGGAGATAAGCCCGGCTGTAATTTTTGCAAGAATAACAGGAACAATTTTTATCAATCGGAGTAAAATCTTTTTTGAACCTTTCGTTCGTTATATGAAGAGTTTTATAAAATTTATTTTCGGAAAGCTTCCGCGCGCCGGTAAAGACATAAAGGAGCCCGTGGCGGGCATTTCTTGTCGGCAGGACGCAGTCGAACATATCAACCCCACGCCGAACCGCCCCGACAATTTCTTCAGGCTGCCCGACGCCCATGAGATATCGCGGTTTATCGGCAGGCAGGGCCGAGACCGTATAATCCAAAATTTCCATCATCTTCGCCCGCGGCTCGCCGACCGCCAGGCCGCCGACGGCATAACCGTCAAAATTTAAATCGACCAGTTCTCTGGCGCTTTGTTTCCGGAGATCCCGATAAACACTTCCTTGGACAATCGCGAAAACCTTTTGCCCCTTGGTCATTTTTTGTTTTCTGGAAATTTCCGCCCACTTTGTTGTGAGACTGGCCGCCCCTTCCGCTTCCTCGCGCGAGCAAGGGTAAGGAGAACAAACATCCAAAACCATAGCAATATCCGAACCAAAATCTTTCTGAATTTTTAAAGCCAGTTCCGGTGTCAGGACAAACTTCTGCCCGTCTATATGCGACCGAAAAATAACCCCGTCTTCTTTTATTTTTCTTTGCCCGGCAAGAGAAAAAATCTGAAAACCGCCGCTGTCGGTCAAAATCGGCCGGCGCCAATTCATAAATTTATGAAGTCCGCCCGATTTTTTGACGACTTCTACCCCCGGCCGGAGCATCAAATGATAAGTGTTGGACAAAATTATCTCCGCGCCTAAATTTTCTAAATCAAAACTGTCTATTGCTTTGACCGAGGCCTTGGTGGCAATCGGCATAAAAAACGGCGTTTCAACTGTCCCGTACGCCAATTTAAGCGTACCGGTTCTCGCGAAGGAAATCCCTGATTGTCTCTTAAGCTTAATCATATTCCGCTATTTTATCATTATTCCGGTACTTTTCCAATTATTTCCCAAACAAAAACAGCTTCCTGGCCCTTAAACAAAGGAGAGAAGAAGCTGTTAGAGGCACAACTTCTGGCAAAAAAGAAAGCTAAGAAAAATTGTGCTGTATTTTATAAATTGTCTGTTATTTGACCGCGACTGCCCCGCCGGCTGAAACGTATTTGACCTCGGATACGGCAACCATCCCTATCTGGCCTATTCTTTCCTGAATTTTTTGCATTGACTGCATTTCGGCCACCTGCATTTCCATTTTTTTGATTCCTTCCTTAAGCGCCGTTTGTTTTTCCTCAAGCTCTTTGATTTTGAAACCCTGAATGGCTATACTGTTTATTTTTGCCAGATACAAAACGGTAACGCAGGAAATAAGAATCACAAATAGAATACTAAAAGATCTCGCATCCAGCTTAAACCTGCGGCACCCGTTCGGTTTAATACCGCAGTTTTCTTTTTTGTTTTTGTTGTTTATCAGGGTTAAAAACTTCGACATAATTTTTTGAGCCCAAAACTATAAAGGGATTTTCGCCCTGTGTTGTCTGCGACGCTCGGAAAAAGCGCAAGCGCTTTTTCACTCGCTATCCTCGGCTATAATCGCTCGGCCACTCGGAGCTTCGCGCTACGGGACCTGGGATTTATTTTTGCCTCCCCCTCTTTTGGTATTATTGGTTTCTTATTAATGATTTTAAGAACCGGTTCATGACCGCAGGTACAAACGGGGATATCCTTGGGACACAAACAACCGGAAGATTCTTTTTTAAAAAATTGTTTTACGACCCTGTCTTCCAGGGAGTGAAAAGAAATTACCGCCAGACGTCCGCCCGGACGGAGCAGTTTCACCGCCTGGGGCAGGACAGTTTTCAAATTTTCCAACTCGTCGTTTACGGCGATCCTCAGCGCCTGAAAAACTTTTGTCGCAAAATGGGTCCGGCCGTAATGAAATTTTTTAGGAACCGCTCTGGCAATTATCGAAACTAATTTGAATGTCGTATTTATCGGCTCTTCTTTGCGCGCAATACAAATTTCTCTTGCTATTCTTCCGGCGAACCTTTCCTCACCGTATTCCCGAAAAATTTTTTCCAAATCTCTCTCTCGGAAACCATTTATGATTTCGGCGGCTGTCTCCCCCTCTTCCCCGTAACGCATATCGAGCGGTGCATCAATCTGGAAAGAAAAACCTTTCTTGGGATCGGAAATCTCCATCGAAGAAAACCCCAGATCAATCAATATCCCTGAAATATTTTTAAAATTATTTTGAAGAACAATTTCTTCCAGATCTTTGTAATTTCCCTGCACCGCAACCAATCTTGAAACTTGTCCGCCCGAGGCGGATCCGCCTTTGGCGGAAAACTTTAAACTGGCAACTTTTTCTTTCGCTATCTCGATCGCTCTTGCATCCATGTCTATTCCTATAATTTTTCCGTCCGGTGAAGTCCGTTTTAAAATTTCAATGGTATGGCCGCCCGCTCCCAAAGTGCAATCAACAAAATTCTGATTCTGCTTCGGATCAAGGTACTCTATAACTTCATTTAAAAGAACTGGGATGTGCGCTACGTTCATATTTTGATTTCAGCGTTTTTCCGCGTTGCTTTCCGCGTTAATCCGCTTCTACAAGTTAAACTCCCAGTTCGCCTAACTGCTCGGCAATATCGCCGCTTGATTTCTCGGTGCCGGTTTTATAAGTTTCCCATTTTTCCTTATCCCAGATTTCCAAACGGTTATAAAGGCCGGCGATGATAACATTCTTACTCATGCCGGCGTACTTCCTCAAATAATCAGGCAAAATAATTCTTCCCTGTTTATCCAAAGAAACATCCATCGCTCCGGCCAGCATTAATCTGGCAAACGCTCTCGTGTTGGCGCGGCTGATTGGGAGCTTAGACAGTCTTTCGGCGAGATCTTTCCATTCGGCTCCCGTGTACAAAAAGAGACAGTTGTCCAAACCTCGGGTAACAACTGCTCCCTTGGCTAATTTTGTTCTGAATTTTATCGGAACAGCCAATCTCCCCTTTTCGTCCACTGTGTGGTTGTATTCGCCGATGAACATAATAATTTATAAGGAGAATAAAAAGTGGAAGAATGGGTTTAAAAGGCTTGCGGGATTAGCGCGGAAAATCTCGGCTAATCTGTCTTCCTGCTTGGGTTAAAGAGGAAGTTATCCACAAAGAACCTTATCTATCCCCACTTTTATCCACTTTTATATCCTATACTTCCATTTTACACCACTTTTACCATTTTGTCAACCACCTGATTACTCTAAAAATTTTCTTTTAAACAAAACAAAAAATCCGCTCATGTGCATAAGTGGATTTAAGCCGGCTAAAAAATCTTGTGGATAACTGACGCAAAGCGTCATCCTGATCCGCCAACTGGCGGAGAAGTATCTCTCGGCTTGGTAATATTTGGTTCGCCGCCATAGAACGGCAAAACCGTCTCCCCTACTCTTGTTTTCTTCATTCTCCCCTCTATGATAGCAATTAATTCGTTATCACCTTTGAACTCGTCCAGCCTTATCCCGGCTACAGGAATTCGGAGAAAAAAGCCAAGAGCATTGGCCGCGAGAACCCCCTGACGGACAGCGGTAAAAGATCCCGGCCCGGAAACCACGGCAATCCCGTTGATATCTTCCGGTTTGATTTTATTTTTTTCTAGAATTTTATCAATCAGGACCAAAAGCTTATCCGAATTTCCTTTAATCTTTTTTTGCATAACACTTTCCCCGCCAAACAAACCGACAAGGATCTCTCCAAAAACTACGGTATTTATAAAAAGAATAAATTTTTTTTTGCCTCGTTTCATTGATGAACAATTACCGGAGTATTAACGTCAGCCCATTCGAAAATTTTTCCGGCGACATCAAGCGATAATCTGATGCAACCGTGCGACACCCTCTTGCCTAAATGATTTGCTCCTTCGTAAGTAATTTTGCTTCCATTCTTCCAGTAAGGAAGGCCGTGGATTCCCGCGCCGCTTTTCGTGAAAAGCATGAAATGCGGCATATAGAGTTTGTAGGCGTTGGAATAAGCAACCTCCGATTTTGAAATAATTTTAAAATCTCCAAGCGGGGTCGGTAATTTCAATGTTCCCGTCGAAACCGGATGTTCACCCAAGAGAAAACCGTTTTCATAAAAATCAAGCTTCTGTTCGCTGATATCAACTTCTATATACTTATACAAATCTTTCCGCCCGGCCGATTCTGATTTTTGCGGCAGAGCGACTATTTTATTTTCCCCGGAAGAAAACTTCCCTACTCCAACCAAAACTCCGCCGCGTAAATTTTTATCAAAAGGAAAAAATTGATCTTTAAAATTTCCATTACTGTCAAAAATTCTTACGTGGGGCCCGCCGGTAAAACCGGCGCCGACAACAATCTCTTTACTGCCGTCCCCTACCGCATCGCCGAAGGCCAGGTTGACTCCGCCGCGGAAACCCTTGTCGTACACTAAAATTTTCTTAACTAATTCGCCGTTGGATTTAAAAATTTGTACTTCCGGCAAACTGCCCCAGCCCGGAGCGGCAAGTATTTCCGAAATTCCATCGGAGTCAATATCCCCGCTCGCCACATTAACCCCGCTCCAATCATTTATTCCCTCCGGATTAATCTCTGCCAATGATTCTCCGCCGCTTTTAAAAATCTTGATTTGGGCTTTTTGTCCGGCTCCGCTGCCGACAATTATCTCATCGCGGCCGTCGCCGTTTACGTCACCCGCCGCCACCTTCGCTCCGTTTTTCAAATTGCTGTCAAACGCGAAAAAACCCTCTTTATTTTCTATCTGGCCAAAGCCGTCAAAAATTTTTACCAGAGCGGCAGCGCCCGAAGCTGGCACAACAATTATCTTATCCTTGCCGTCGCCGTCAAAATCCCCTGCCCCGACATTTACGCCGCCAAAAAATTTCTCGTCATATGCAAGAAAAGAATTCGCAAGGGAACCGTCCTCGCGGTAAATTTTTACCTCCGGTTTCTCTCCCTGCGGCGCGCCTATCAAAATTTCATTAATACCGTCGCCGCCCAAATCAACCATCGCCAAACTGGCCGCCTCGCTTATTTTGGGAAAAGAAATATTAAACTTCTTCTCCAGGGAAAAATTAGCCGTGTTAAAAACTCTCGCTTCGGAGCTGATTCCTGCGGCAGAACAAACCAACGGCAAAGCTAAAAAGGCAACAACTGCCAGGACTACAACTTTATTCTTTCTCTTCTTCGATGGTTTGTTCATAAATTCATATTTTTATACCTTAAAACTTTATTTAATTTTAACAAAAAACCCTAAATAAATCAAACAAAAAAGAGGGCCAGACAGCCCTCTTTTTTAAGAGAATCAAATTCTTTAAAACGTCCCCGTCGCGATATACTGGATGGTCTGGGAGTAGAGGCCAGCCGGAGAGGTCGGGGAAATTGCGGCCCGGTGGGTAACAGTGGAACGGTTAGCGACCGTATCGGCGACCGGACCGGTAACCGAGAGAATTTCCTTTAAGGCGGAAGGAATCGGGGTGTCGTCAACTGCGAAGTTAAAACCGACGTTATTCACTTCGGTCCAGACGGCTCCGCCGGCAAGGGAGATACCATAACCTTCAGCGCCGGTTGTGACAAGGGAATCGTCAACAATGTCGTCCACATCGTCGGCGGGGTTGGCGTCGCTATTTAGCTTGGCGTTCGTGCCGTCCGAGATGGCCTGGATCGTAATCTTGGCGCCGCCCGTGGCATTGGTGCCAACGGCCAGGTAATAGTTGCAGGTCTTGACCGAGACGGTGTCAAGGGCGCCCAGAGCGCAGGTGGGAGAGGAGATAATAAAGGTGAAAGTGGGATCGACCGTGGCAGTAATGATGACTGAGTCGTCGTCGACAATCGCCACCATGCATGAGTTGGAGTCACCAATTGTCCCAGCGAAATCCACGGTGTAGGAGCCGGCAACAGTTGGATTGGTTATCTGCGAATCCCCCGCTCCGCCGGTTGTGGCATTGGTGCCAATTTGAATTACGATCGTGGCATTGGTGCCGGGTGGAGTATATGAGCCGCAAGCAGTAAAGGTAATTACCTGGCCGGCAATTGAAGTTATTTCAATAGCGTCAGAGGCGCCGCAGCCGCCAGCAGCGACAATTGTTTCCTCAACGCCGGTGTTAATGTCGTAGTCAAGCGGGTCGGCTGAAGAAAGAGCCGTGAGGTCAAAGTCTGATTGGAGCGTGAGAGTCAAGGTGTCGCCGGTGTCCCAATTGACACCTTCGCCAAGAGTAAGCTCAATCGTATGGTTGGCAAGAGTACTGACTTTAAGGCGAGTCAGGGTGTCGCTCATTTTAGGGCTTGAACCGAATTCGGCGAAACCGCGCACGGATCCGCCGGAGGTTGGAGTAAAAAACGCTCCTCCAACCAAAACCGGACTGCCTACGGCTATGGCATTGCCGTCGCCAATAAAAGGAGGCACCATCATGCAGGCGCCGCAGTCAGTGATAGTATTCGGATCCCATGAATTGGCTAAACCTGTTCCTGCATCAATGGAGGCTAAGCTGGTTCTGGCCTGACCACCGATAGAGGCAAAATGACCGCCAACGTAAACAGTCGAACCATCTACGGCCAATGAATAAACCTTGCCACCAGAATTCGGATTCCAGGCGGTGGCATTGCCGGTAGTAATATCAATCGCGGCAATGCGGTTACGGGCCTGGCCGCCGATAGTTGTAAAATCCCCGCCGGCATAGACATTTGAACCGCTGACTGCTAAAGCTGATATTTTGGTAGCAGGAAATCCTCCTCCGCCACTTGCGTTCGGGTCCCAGGCAGTGGCATTGCCGGTAGTAATATCAATCGCGGCAATGCGGTTACGGGCCTGGCCGCCGATATTAGAAAAAGAACCGCCAGCGTAGACATTTGAACCGTTAATAGTAATCGTGGCAATGGAATTGTCGGCGTTCGGGTCCCAAGCTGTGGCAAGACCGGTCCCCGTATCCAGGGCGGCAATACGGTTTCTGGGTTGGCCGCCGATAGTTGTGAAATCTCCGCCGGCGTAAACATTTGAACCGCTAAGAGCCAACGCTAAAACACCGTTGAAACCGCCGGTCGCGCTCGGATCCCAGGCGGTGGCAAGACCGGTTCCTGTATCAATTGCGGCGATGCGGTTTCTGGCCGCGCCGCCGATTTGCGTAAAAACACCACCAACATAAAGAGTTGAACCATCCAAAACCATACTTTTAACCGGGAAGTCGCTCGCCGGGTTCCAGGAAGTCGGCCGGCCGGTTGTTATGTTAATCGCGGCGAGATTATTGCGGGTTACTCCGCCAATATAATCAAATTCTCCACCGACATAAATATTGGAATTGCTCATCGATATAGTAAAAACATAACTTATCGGATTCGGATCCCAAGAAGTAGCATTGCCGGAGGTATCTAGAACGGCAAGATAATTACGGGCTTGGCCGCCGATATTTTCAAACTGACCGCCGACATAAATTGAGGAACCGCTGACAGCGATCGCTCTGACATCTCTGTCGGCATTCGGGTCCCATCCGTCAATAACAAGCCCAGTCGAAGTGTTAATTGCCGCAATGTTGTTACGGCTTTGTCCACCTCGGAAGTCGAAGATAGTGTCAAACGATCCGCCGACATAAATCGTGGAACCGTCAATGACCATTGTTTCTATCTGGGCGCCCATCATACCGCTCGGATTCGGAGCCCATGTCGGGTCGGCATTACCGTTGGTATTATTCAGTCTTGCGAGATAATTCAACGCCTGACCGCCGATATTATCGAAATTTCCGCTCACATAGATATCGGAACCGCTTATGGCAATCCTTCTTACCTGACCGTCAAAACCGAAGCTCGTTGGATGCGGATCCCAGGAAAGATCGGCGTCGCCGTTGGTATTATTCAATTTTGCAAGGCCGACTCTCGCCTGGCCGCCGATGTTTAAAAATCCTCCACCCACATAGATATCGGAACCGCTTATGGCAATCGTGGAAACGGTATCGTCCGGGCTCGGATCCCAGGTTAAGTCAGCATCGCCGTTCGTGTTGTTCAGTTTAGCCAGATAATTTCTCGCCTGGCCGCCGATGTTTAAAAATCCTCCACCCACATAGATATCGGAACCGCTTATGGCAATTGCAGAAACAGCATTGTCAGGAGCCGGGTTCCAAGAAGAATCGAGCGTTCCGTCGGAAAGGATATGAGCAAGACCGGCTCTCGCTACTCCGCCCACTTGGGCGAAACCCCCGGCGATGTACCAACCACCAGAACCGTCTGGCGCGGAAACTTCAACCGTCGTTCCTCCAAGGCCGCCTCCACCGACGAAAGCAGAGTCCGTTTTTAAATTCCCTGAACCGTCAAAAATTACTCCTCTGCCGGTATACGGACCGACGTAGGAAAATCCCCCGCCGACATATACAGTGTTGCCTGAATGGGCAATGGCATAAACTGTCGGCGCACCGCCCGCCTGTCCCAATCCCCAAACATCTCCTTCAGCGATATGCGGCTGGGCTTCCGCGACCGGAACATTGAATAAAAATACGAAACCTAAACCGCTCACGATGAGCGAAATCATCGTGAGATAAACAACGGCCGGAAAAATTTTTCTAAACGTGGTCGGGAGAATCATAAATTTTATTATTATATTATTTTTTTATCCAATTCATTAACCATGACGATCTTTTTATTTTCCAAAATGCTGTATAGAAATCTGTCGGTAATATCTTTACGGTAACGAAACTCCTGCCTTGTCATAACCGAATAATTTATCGGCCGGCCGAAATCTTTTTCAAAACCTTTAACGAGCCGGGCGAGACGCCGTCTGTTGAACCGACCGACGATCAGGATATCCGCCTGGATCCCGGGCAACCCGATAAAATTGCCGGTTAGGGCCATGTAATCGACTGTACCGGCCCGCCGCAGGGCCCGGACAAAACTTTTTTCCAAAAGAAAATCCGCTTTCAAGACCAAGGCCCTCAATTCCGGAAATAAAATAAAATCGCTGTTTACCTGAAAAAATTTTTTTAGCATCTCGGGCCGGCTGACTTTCGGAGTTTTTTTAGAAATTTTTTTCTTACCGTCGCCGGCGGCAATCAAATAATTTTCCTTCGGCATCTCGACTTCGCGGATTAACCCCAATATTTCAAGATTCAAAAGCTCGCGCCTTACGGAATTAATCTGGGCGTTTATCGCCCTGGCTATCTCCCTCACGAAATAAAGCTTCCCCGCGCTGTTCAAAAAAAGCTTCAATAACTTAACTCTTGTCTTTGAACCAAAGAGTTGTTCAAGGCCGGTATTGCTCAATTTTAAGGTATCTTTTTTAGCCGCCATATGAACTTATCAACGTTTTCGCCCTTATCCATATCCTCGGGTAAGGGATTTACTTTAATTGTTAAAAGCGTTATTATTATTATAATACAATCAGTCCAAAAAGCAAAATAGCCGGGTATAAGTGATGTCTAAGATAGAATACAACAAAATATTGATTCAACCGGGAGCTGGTAAAACAACCTGCCAGGTTTTTGTTTTTGATTTACTTTCGGAAGCCGGCGAAATCGACGAAACTAAGCCGGCTGAACCGGCCCAGAATAAAAAAATTTTTTTGCTGATAGAGATAGAGTCTCCGCCAAGCCGGAAAATTACTTCTTTTATCAATTCCCTGTCCCAGGAAATAAGAAACTTTCGTCCGGGCGATCCCGACAAGGCGGCCGAATATATATTTGAAAAATTGGTGCAAAAAGTAAATTACAGATATCTCGACCTGATCGGAAATAAATCCTCTTTCGGGGACGGAGAAACGCCCGTTCCGAAAATTAACGCTCTACTGGCGCTAGAGGAAGAAAAAAATATCTATCTCGCGCAAAGAGGAAACGTCTTCCCTTTTTTAATTTACCAGGTCAAGCCACAAAATTATAAAATTATAAATATCGCGGAATCGGCATCCGGGAAAGAGGGCCGCGGGAATATTAATCTTTTCACCAATATTATCAGCGGTAAAATGAATCCCGAGGATTACCTCGCGTTCTCCACGGAGAGCATGCTCGATTATTTTTCCCTCGAAAAAATATGTAAAACAATTTCCGGATCCAGCCCAGAAGAAGCAGCAAACAGTTTCGAAACGCTGCTTTCGGAATCGGCTAACCCCAAAACGGCTTTTGCGGCTCTTATCCTAAAACTAAAACCGGACCAACAAACGGCAGCCATACCGGCCGTATCCGACGAACAGAAAAAAATTTATACTCCCCAGGGTTCGATGGAAACCCTTCTCAAAACCGCCCACAATACCGAAAAAATGCTCACCCCCTCTCTTAGATTAAATATTGGCTCGGGCATATCGTCATTTTTCCAAAAAATCAAAGCTTCCCGCGAAGAAAAAAAACAGATAAAAACCAGGGCAAAACTCGAATACTACTCTTCGCAATTCACTCCTCCGAGCCGGGTAAATAAAATACTGAAACCATTTTCCTGGCTGCTTCTGGCGGTCTTCCGAACGATTTATCTTATATTCAGAACTATCGTTCTTTCGTTTTTCAAATTTTTAAAAGCTTTTTTCCGTCTGATCACCGGCAAAAGAAAAACGGACCAGGAGGCAACTGGAAATATTGTCAAAACTCCGGAAAAAAATATCGTTGTACCGGCGGAAGAGAAAAAACCCCCGCCCCGCCGTTCGAGGGTTCTTTTGGTTTCCGCAATCGTTATCGTGTGTTTGTTTATAGCCGGAACTTTTTACCTCTACTTTAAATACGAAAAAGAGGCAGTCGCGGAGTCTTTAAAACAAAAAACCGAGGATATCCAGAATAAAAAAAATGCCGCTGAGGCAAGCTTGATTTATAACGACGAAGCCGGAGCGGCCGAAATCTTGGCCGAAGCAGATTCGCTCCTCGCCGCTTTTCCTCAAACTACAAATGATGAGAAAACGGCTTTTGAAAATATTGAAAAAGGCCTGGAGACTCTCCGGGAAAAAATCAGACATGCGGTTAATATAGATAATCCTATTTCCGTGGTAAATTTTTCCGACCATAACCCGAGCGCCGCCGTCAACGAATTCATAATTTATAAAAATAACCTATACGCTTTCGACAGCCTTGCGTCGGCTGTTTATAAAATAAACCTGGAAACAAAAGAAATTGTAAACAAGAACGCTCCGGGACTGTCTCTCCGTTTTGGATTTATGGAAAATGAAGATTCTGCCCTGTTCTATCAACCGGAAAAAAAATTCTTCAGTTTTGATCTCAAAGAAGACATTCTAAAGCAACAGGAAGTTGTCCTTAATGAAAACGAAACCAGAATAGACGGCTTGGCTCTTTACAATCAAAAGCTTTATATTCTCGATACGGATAATAACCAAATTTTTAAACACCTTCCGGCCGAATCAGGTTATTCCCGCGGCACCCCCTGGATCAAGGATGGTACCGGCGTAAAAAATGCGGTAAGTTTTGCAATCGACGGATCAATCTATCTGGCTTTTAAAAACGGGGAGATCGCTAAACTTGATAATGGCAAAAAGACCGGATTTTCCTACTCCGTCGACCCGGCGCTCGCGTCGCCAACAAAAATATGGACATCCCCGGAATCATCTTATATCTATATACTCGAACAGGCCGGAAAGAGACTTGTCGTTTTGGATAAAGAAGGAAAATTAAAAGTCCAATATGTGTCAGAGCAATTCAACGATCTCAAGGACTTTGTTGTCCTGGAAAAAGAAAAGGAGATATATCTGCTCTCGGCCAACCAAATATTCGGAATAATTGCTACCCATTTGGAATAAAAATTAAAATAATAAAAACCTGCCCCGAAGAATTCGGGGCAGGTTTTATTTCCAAAAATTACTTCAAGGTGACCTTGCCACCAGCCGTTTCAAGTTTCTTTTTCATCTCTTCGGCTTCCGCTTTTCCAACGCCCTCTTTCACCATCTTAGGCGCTCCATCAACCAAATCCTTGGCGTCTTTCAGCCCTATCTGGGTCAACTCGCGGACTACTTTAATTACGCCGATTTTATTGGCTCCCGAATCAGTCAGCTCCACGTTGAAAGTAGTTTGCTCTTCCGCCGGAGCGGCGCCAGCTGCCGGAGCCGCGGCTACTGCCATAACCGGCGCGGAGGCGGAAACGCCAAATTTTTCTTCTAAAACTTTTACCAGTTCTGCCAAGTCTAGAACTGATAGCTTTTCGATCTGTTCGACAAGCGCCTTGAATTTTTCAGGCACCTGCACCTCTTTTTTTTCATCTGCCATATGTTTTTGAATTATTAATTATTTATTAATTTTTTTGTTTAAGCTGTACCGGTTTTTTTCTCAGACACCGCCTTCAAAACCTGAACTAAACCACGTAAATTTCCGGCTAAAACGTTAACAAATCCGGAAACCGGAGAATCGATACTCCCGACAAGTTTAGCCAGAAGTTCAGGCCTACTCGGAATATTGGCCAGCTCGACTACCTTGGCCGAATCAATATATTTATTTTCGAGAATCCCGCCGAGAATTTTTAAAGCTTCATTTTTGGACTTGAAGTTATTGAGAATTTTTGCCGGTGTCACCTCGTCGTCGTAACCAAAAGCCACCGCGATATTCCCTTCGAGCTTTTTCGGATCAACGCCTTCGAGCCCGGTCTTTTGGAGGGCGAGCTTTAAAAGGGTTTTTTTGGCAACCTCGTAATCGATTTTCTCTTTACGGAGAATATTCCGGAGAGCGGTCGCGTCCTTGACTTTCAAGCCCTTGAAACTCACAAAAACCGCTGCTTTTATTTTGGCAAATTTCTCTTCCAATTCTCCAAGTGTTTTCTCTTTTTGTTCTCTTGTTTTAGCCATATTTTTAAAAATTATTAATGTTAAAAAAATCCGTGGCGTTCACCACAGACAATTGACAAATCCGCTAATCTAAAACTCAAAAACGGATTTATACCTCGGCAGGTAATTGAGCCGCGCCTTTCGGCGGACACCTGCTGTCTGCGGTAATTAATATATTCTACAAAAAACTCTAAATTCTGTCAAGTCCGACTTTTCCACACCTTCCAGACAACTCGTGAAAAGTTCCATCTGACCGGATTAAATTTTTTTGCTATATTTATCTCTCTTCGCCCGTTCGGCAGCCATAACCTTGAACATCGACGGCGTGCGGTACCTTGTCCTGCCTTTTCCGCAACGCGCGCAGGAATATTTTTTCATAAATTGAATCTAAGGATTTATAATCTTTCCTTCCTCTCCCTCAAGAGAAATCATCACTCCGCCAACTCTGGGGAACTGTTTCATGGCTTCCCGGAGAGCCGTTTTTATTATACCCAGCCGGCAAGGATCGTTCCCATAGGCTTGAAACTCCTTGGAAAAAACGACATAAGCCGTCCCCGCCAAAATTTTAACGCTCTTAATCTTTATTTCCTCTCCCTCGTACGGAGCCTGGCCCGTTTCCATTTTTATCTTTTCTCGGAACGCAATAATGTCTTCCTCGGTCGGCAAGCCGGAAAAATATCCCTGGGATGCTTCTGCCGGTGTCGGCCCGAGCAAAAATTCCTCGATTACCCGTCTTCTCACAATCAGGTCGTTTGGAATCACTCTTTCTATCGGAAAAACAGTCGTGCAATCGGAGGGATTTTGATTCATAATCTTGTTGCCAAAATAAACTTTTACCGTTGTTTCAGTCTGGACCGGTTCTTCGGCCTGGCTCTGGGCGAGAGCCAAGGCTCTGGCAGCGGCACGGGATTCTTGAAAATAATTCCAAGCCATCGTGCCGGCGGCAGCAAACAAAATAAGGGCAATAAAACTTAAAATAATTTTCTTTTTCATATCTTGGCAAAATTTGACTTAATCTAAACTTAATGTTACTTTAATCTTATCAAGAAATTGTTTCCGGCACAATCCGGAATCTTCCTTGGCTAGACACCAAAAGAAGGAGGGTTGGGTGTGGACTGAAATTGGGAAGGTGGTCGGAGCCGCTATCATCATCGTGTCCTCGGGCATCTTCATCAGTGCGGCGTTACTCACGCTCAGCGCCCCCAAATTCATGAGAGGAGCCAGGGAGGAGGAAAAAAAGTAGCGCAGACCTGACAATGCCACAGGCCTCTCCCCCGATTCGGAAATCTCCGGTCGGGGATTTTTTATCCGGCGCTTGATCCTCCGCCGCCTCCACCGCCGCCGGAACTACCTCCGCCGCCTCCACCGCCGCCAAAACCGGACGATCCCGACGGGCTGCTGTAATTTACGGCGGTATTGACGCTTGTCGTCATGGATGAAAGACTGTTAACAAACAAAACGCTGTTGAACCCGCTGATTGGGTGGCTGCTTTCGTACCAATCGGGCTGATTCTTATAAATGTCGGCAAACCGGGCGGCCCATTTTTCCTCCACCCCGAAAACCATGGCGTATGACAAATATTTTTCAAAAGTCTCCGGAGTGCAGGCCCCAAGGCGGAATCTTTCGGCAACCTGGAGATACTCTTTAAACCCGAACGCGTACCACTTCGCCTCCAGGCCTTTTATCGTAAGAGGCGGAGGTTTCTTCATCATGTATATGACAAATAAAACCGCTGAAATTATAAGCGCCTTGCCTATAGCGAGACCCGAGGTCAAAAATATTACAAAGGGCGCAAAACTCAAACCCATAAAAACCATGATAGCCCCAAGAAGACACCCCGTTCCCTTTGGGGTTGGAACGGAAGAAAAATAACCGTTTTCCCCGACCATTCCTTTCATGATTTTTTTCGGCAGATTCATAATCGCTTGGCGGAACGCAGCCTTATCTTTCAGTTCGCTAACTTCTACGCTTTCCTCGGTCAAACCAAAAATCGATTCCAAAAGCTTGGCTTCGTGCGGAAGCAATGCTTGGTCTCCGCCAAACGGTTTCCTTTTCACCAAAGTATATTTTTTCATCATCTTCCACAAAACTTTTTCTTCTCTTTCCACTATTTTCAAATACCCGCGGTAAGCCAGATCAACCATGGTTGCCGTGAAATCTTTAGAACGGACTGTATCGTAAACAAGCCCGCCTATCTCTGCCGGAGAGAGATTATCCGGCGGCTCATATTGGGCGATAACTGTCTTTTTGAGCTTTGGTATGGCTTTATATTTTTTAAAAAGAAAAAATCCGAAAAAAACAGGAATAAGGTAGCTCATTTTATCAAGAACAACAAACCATAGCGCTTTTTCGAGCTCAAAATCCAAAGTAATAACTTTCCCCTGCTCTACCACAACCGCTCTCTCTTTCTCTCCCTTTGCCTTCCACCCTAATTTTTTGACGGAAATTCTGTGTTCTCCGGAAGAAATTTCATAATTTTCCTCGAGCACGGCTGGAGCAGTGAAACTGGAAGATTTTCCATCAATAATAATCTCCGCGGCCGGATCGGAATTAATTTTCAGGATGCCGGGTTCAAATACGACCCCTCTTGGCCATCCGGCAACAATCGTAAAATTTTCATATGGCCCGATGCCGCTCCCCCAAAATTTAAAAGTTCTTCCGTCAACAATCTGGTAAGTTTCCGAAGGAATGTCGTTCCCGGCCGGACCAGTGAAAAGCGTTTGCATCATTTCTTCTTTGGCTACTTCTTCGGGAAGATGGACTAAAACTTCAACCGACCCGATCGGTACGTCTCTCTCCGCGGAAACGGCGTTCCAATAAAGTTCGTCGTGAGCCCTGTATTCTTCCGTCGCGTCAAAATAACCCAGGCCGCCCGTAATCTTATATTCAAAAGTCCAGGTTTTCTGGGTATCAACAAGATCAAAATTCAGCTTAACGCTTACCTGGCTTGCGTCTTCGGTGACCTCAATCTCAGGCGGAGCCAGCTCACGTCCGTCCTCGTCAAAAACTTTGACATCGGTTATCGCCCTGACTTTATTTTTTGCGATATCCCTTTTTACCCAGTGATAATTGCCGTGGAAATTAAAAGTCTGCGTTTCCCTGACTAAGAAGGTGCTGTCTTTATTGATGTTTATATCCACTGCCCACTTTTCAAAATCCCACCATTTATTCTCGTCCGTCTGGGCCAAAGCCTGGCTGCTGGAAAATAAAAAAAGAACGCAGGCCGCGAAAAGGAAAATGATTTTTTTACACATAGTTTTTCATTATAAAAATTATCCACTGCCTTTTATCAATTATACTAAAATTCCAATTTTTATACCACCGCAATATCCGCCAGCTAACCCTTGACAAATCCCGAGCCGCATGCCAAACTAAGGCGAGGCAAAATCCGGGTCCCGAAACAGAAAGGAGGGGCAAATGGGTCTCACCGTATTCTGGATCGCTTTCCTCAGGGAGGAGAAGAGGCAGGACAAGATCATCGGCCGAACGCCGATGGGCAAGGGCCGCTTCCTCTTCACTAACTTCGACGGAACCCTCATGGACGTCGGAAACGCCAGGAAGCAGATCGAGGACATGAAGGCTTTCCTGCCGCCCGGCTGGTCGCTCGAGGTCAAGGAGGAGACGGTCGAACCGACGGCCGGCACGCTCCATTTCACTGGCAACTGTCCCAAGCACGGCTTGCGGACGAACGAGTTCTTCTGCGGAATGTGCGGCACGCCGCTCGCTCCGGCGCTCGAACCGTAGCGCCGCCAATCGGTACAGCCAACCAAACAAAAACCTCGACCTAGACAGGCCGAGGTCATTTTTTTTATCATTTACTTTCCCAATTCTTCTAAAATCTCCAGAGGAATCGGTATTTCTTTTATCGGGCTTATCCCCGGATATCGCCAGGCGGCGATAATTTTTTTCTGGCCACCTTCCCCCTTCTGCCACATGACCCAGATTTCAGTCTGCCGCTTGCCCTTGCCGATTTTTTGCATCGCGGCAACCGTTCCCTCTGCAATCCCCTCTTCAGTCCGGTCCGGGGCGCGAAAAATTTTTTTAATCCGGCTTGGCGCAAGACCGTAAAAAAACATTTTGGAAATAGCATGCTTTGTCCAAAAAAATTCCTTGCTCTCCTTGAACTTTTGCAAATCCATACTCAAACCTTTTTGTTTTTCAAATAATCCTCCCACCTGACTTCAAGTCCTTCCATAATCTCTTTTGTATCCTCATCGGGAGAAATTTTCCCGTATTCGGTAAATTCTTTAACAACATCTTCGGCTTCTTCAAAGAAAGCCTCTCGGTTCTCCGGCAGACCGTATTCAAAACGGGAAAGAAGTTCTTCCCAGATTAAATCAACGTCGGTCATAAGCTTAGAATTTATAAATTATAAAATATAATTAGGCTTTACGGCGCCGTGAATCTAAAAGTGGAAATAATATTCCGCCACTCTTCATCCAGGGCGGTTTCCGACGGATCAGAACTATAATCAATCGTAACCCAATTTTTCCCGCTCGGATGTTCGGCAATAAAAACCGGATCGCGATTATACGCTTCTCTAAAACCTCCCTCGCTGTCCCATGTTTCAATCTGCGCCCGATAGGCCTGCGCCCCGTCTTTTTCAATAAAATGAATCAGGGCGTGCGGCCAGCCATAAGTATCATGGACCGTTTTATATTTTGGAGGATATTTTATTTCGAGCGCCCACGGTTCATCCCGGAAAACTTCCCAGCCGGCGGTCGGATCAATTGCCGCGTTAACATTTTCCAATGGAACAATATCCTCATTTACATTGGCTTCGGGCGATGTGCCCGGCTCTTCGGATGAACCGGTATCCGGTTTTTCCCTGTCTTCTATTTTAATACTGACGCATCCGGCGCCGGTTAAAACAACCAACGAAATAACTCCTGTTAAAAATAATAATTTTTTCATATAATTTTTATACTAATTATTATTTGGTCAAAGCATTGGTTATCCAGCTTACTGCCCAAAGAACAAGCGCCCCGAGGAATGCGGCAACAAAATTCTTGACATCAAAACCTTTAACGATTGAGGCGACAAGCCATAACATCAAGGCGTTAATAACCAGCGTAAAAAGCCCCAGGGTTAAAATATTTACCGGCAGAGTCAGTAAAATCAGAAGCGGACGAATTACGGCGTTAACTAAACCAAGAATTAGAGCAGCGATAAGGGCCGAATAAAAATTTTTAACCGAAATACCGGGCACTATGTAAGTCAAAAACATTATTGCCACGGCATAAATCAACCAGCGGATTAGAAGATGCATAGTTTTATAATTTAGTTAATTATTAAGACGGCCGATTTTTGGGTTGACTACCCGCCTTTTATTTGATAATTATAACATAAACGGGTTGTTTTATCTAATGTAATTTTTATTGATTTTTAACGTTATACGAACAAAGGCTAAAAAAATATGGACCGCGAACTAGAACGACAATTGATTAAGAAGGCCCAAGAAAATATTGCTGCTTTCGAAGAGCTGTATAACCATTATATGCCAAGGATATATGGCTTTCTACTGAACCGGACCGGGCAAAAAGAAATCGCCGAAGATCTTACTTCGGAAGTTTTCGCTAAAGCCCTAGCTAATCTTCCAAAATACGACGACCGGGGTATTACTTTCGCCGCCTGGCTTTTCAAAATCGCCCGCAATACTTTAATCGATTTTTCCCGCAAGAAAAAAGAAATCCTTGTCGACTCGACCGAAATCTATGAACCGGAAGTTAACCGCCACGAACAAAACGCGGTTGGCGGGCTCGAGCAAGAAGAAAGAAAAGTTCTAATCAGAAAAACTCTTAGACATCTGCCTGAAAAATATCAAACAGTTTTGTCTCTTAAATTTTTCGAGGAACTGTCCAACGACGAGATTGCCGAAATCGTTGGATGCGGCAAGAGCGCCGTGGCCGTCCGGGTCCATAGGGCTCTCCGGATGATGCAAAAGCATCTGGTAAACAACCCCCAATTTCTGGAAATAAATTTTCAATAAACATGTTTAATTTTTTAAGAAAAAAACCAAACGCATTTTCTAAGGCCTGGGAAGGAAAGAATCCGGACACTCTTGAAAGCAAGGAAAAAGCTTTATACGCTTTGGCTACGAAAATTCAGAAAACCAGGCTTGCCCCGCCCAGAGACATGCAAATCTCTCCCGACGCACAAAATCGGATCAGAGAAAATTTTTATTTAAAATATTTTAATCTTATTGGCTCCCGCCAAACTGCCGTGAATCTCCTCCGCGAGGAAGACTCGAGGCAGGAGGAACCAAAAGAGGAAAAAACTATGACCATCCAACCAAAAATGAAAATGACCCTCGTTTACGCTGGAGTAGCCGTGGTCGTCCTGGCTCTAGCCCTTGGCTATTATTTTACCCGCGGTCCGGCTGGGGAAGGCGGACAACTGGCATTGGCCGCCCATCTCTCAGTTGCCGACGGCACGGTCGAAACCTGGGACGGCAGCAATTGGAAAACTATTGCGGCTGGCGAAACTTTAGCCGCCGAGTCGCAGCTTAGGACCGGAGAAGGCGGCAAAGCCGTCTTGGAATTTGACGAAGGCAGCGCTCTCCGGCTCGACGAAAACACTCACGTCATCCTGGAAAAAACTAACAACAAAGAAATTTCCGTAATCCAGATAGCCGGTGAAACTTACAGCCGGGTAAATAAAACTTCCGGCCTAACCTACCGAATTAAATCGGGAAATACGGAAACCACGGCCATGGGAACCGCTTTTGGCGTTGCTACCGAAACATCAAATTGGGTTAAGAAAGGAGAGAAAAAAGTAATAGTTAAAGTTGTGGAGAGCAAGGTAAAGGTAAAAATCATCAAGGGCGAAGAAGCCTTGGAAAAAGAAGTCAGCGAAGGCGAGGAATTAGTCGTTGATATGACTGAACCAATCGAAGACGCGGCGACAAAATTGCCTCTGCCCAAGGAAGAAACTGCACAAGACGGATTCTTTGCCTGGAACCGCGATGAAGACAACAAAAAATCATACCCGTTGGGAATCTTAAACGATATGACTCCGCCGGAAATAAAAATCTCTGAACCTCTTGACGGTATTAAGACGGAACTTTATAAAGTTGCGGTGAAAGGAACAACCGAGGCTGGAGCAAAAATATGGGTTAATGACATTGAAATTAAAAATAGCGAAGGAAACTTTGAAAAAGTAATAACCCTGAAAACCGGCGAAAATAAAATCGAGGTTAAGGCTAAAGACGATTCCGGCAATACAACCGAAAAAACAATCACTATAACAAAGGAAGGAACTGCCGCGCAAGCACTACCGCTCTATCTCAAAGGTTGGGCCGGCGCAGACGGGATACACTTATCCTGGTCGCTTTCCGGAATAACGGCGCCGAAGGGATTCAAGCTGGTTAAATCCCTGGATGCTTATCCGACTTATCCGGAAGATTCGGCAGTTTATCTCAATCCCGAAACCAGAAGCTATCTATGGAAAATTAACGACGGCAAAGCTTGGCATTTCAGAGTCTGTATCTACGAAGGCGGTTCCTGCGGAACCTACAGCAACGATCTAAAGGTAACGGCCAAATCTTCCAAAGGAATCGGCGCCGGCGAAGTTTACGGCACGCTCGCACTGACCGGCTGGGTTAAGACCGGAACTCAAATTTACCTTTCATGGGCTCTTTCCGGCAATGCTCCTTACGGCTATAAACTGGCAAAATCACCTACGGCAAACCCGTCTTATCCCGGCAACGAAGCGGTTTATATCTCCTCCACCGACCTGAAGGGCGGATACGCCTGGGACGTTAAAACACCCGGTACTTATCACTTCCGCGTTTGCGCCTATAACGGAGGCGGCGGCTGCGTTTTCTACAGCAATGATTATTCGATAACAGTGCAATAAAAAAAGATAAAAAAACGCGACCCTGTTTTGGGCCGTGTTTTTTGTTCCATGTTGTTACTTTCCCCAAAAAACATCCGCTTCTTTTTCCATCTCGTCTAACCGCGTATAGTAATCAGCAAACTCGTTCAGGTGCGCTAAAGCAATTTTGCCGGTCACAAGAGGATCATCGTTTGTCACGTTGGTGTGCGGATCGCGGGTTCCATGCTCAAGCTCCACGTCCATCCCCATTCTGAACTGCTCGACATCGAACTTGCTCCAGTCGATTCCCAGCTCCTCACCTATCTTTTTCGCTTCTTCGGCGGTAAAAGTTTCTTTTGGCATAAAATTTCTATAAATTATTGTTTAGCACTTTTTATCGAGATGTCTTCGGCAATAACTTTTGGCTCGGTAGCGCCGGAAAAATCAAAAAGCTCGGTTTGTTTCTTCTCATAACCGTCCTTTGTCACCGTAAGATAGAACTTGCTGCCGCCAACCCGAAAATTATAACGGCCGCGGCTGTCTGCCACCTTTGATTCCAACAGTTTATCATATGGCAAGGCGAAAATTCTAAGCACTGCTCCGGGAACAGGTTTTATTTCTTGTTCCCCTTGGACCATACCCCAATTTTTTGGCGCAGGCACCGTGGCAAAACGACGGAAAAAAAGATAAACAACAACACCCAAAACGAATAAAAGTCCGACGAGCCAGGAAGGTTTAATAACATAAGAAACAAACCCAAGAGCCGGACCAATCATGGCTACATATCCTTGAATTTTATGCCAACGATCTTTCTTGACGATGGCCGTATCCGCCAAATCCTTACTCGCCGGATCGAGCGGAATATTGGGCGTGATAACCGCGCCTTCGGTTCCGACCTCAATTGTTTCGCCGTGGTAGACATCTAAATATTGGCCGTCTTCTTTTTTGTCTCTAGTCAAATCGCTCGGAAAAACAAAATTAGCCTTCATGGCCTCAACCCGATATTTACCGGCTTCAACAAGGAAGGAAAAACGGCCAGCCCTGTCGGTTACTTCGCTGCTTAAAATCTTCCCGCCTTCCGCGTCTCTCAATCTGACAATAGCCAGATCTTCGGGCAAACGAGACAAGGAATTATAAACAGTCCCCCAAGCTTTTCTTTTGCGTCTCTTTATCAAAAGCAACGGCTGACTAAGAAAAAATAATAAATACCGGAAGACGTCAACCGAAAGAGTAGCCTGGGCGGCAAGCGCCGAATTGGCTACGGCTACGGCTGCCGCGGCCGGCGCAACGCCTTTCTCGGCGATTGCCTCAACCGTGGGGTTGTCTAAAAAGGGAATTCCTCCGGAAGCCGAGATTCTCGTTGCCACCGATTCCCAGCCGCCAGATGGACCGCTTGAAGAAACCTTTATAAGACCAATCCCTTTTGCCCACCATTCATAAAAAGTCATGCTTGTTGTCGAAGCCGGCAAATTAATCCCCGACTCGGGCATATTGGCAGAACCTCTCCCCTGTTGGGCCGGAAATTTTATCCCCGGCATGGACATATCCACGGAACTCACTACTTCAATTTTTAAAGCCAAATAAGTGCCGGCCGGAACACTTACCTTTTCTTCCTTAAGCACCTTATTGGTTGATTTAACGGTCATTTTAAATCCGCCAAAACCGCTGGGCATCTCTACTCCTTCAATTTTAGAGGCCATAGTGTACTTGGTAGTCCATGTCGAGCCAACCTTGACGTCTTTTGGCATTAAATCCCCTTCCACGCCTTCCGTATCGCTTCTCATTTCCACTCCTCCTGTCCCAGAAGTCATATTCATGTAGGTATCGGTGGTTATCCTGCCATCCTTGCAAAATAAATTCTGAGTCACTTTTACGCCGCTTTTGGAACCAAAAATATATTCTATTTTGGCCGAGCCGGGAGTTGTTTCAAGGACTTTCATGGTGTATGAATTTTCCCCGCCCGCTCCGGAGTTTTTATATTCAATTTCATCCCCTGTCCGAAGAGGAAAGTAAGGATTATCGCAGGCATCAGCCGCCGCCAGGGCGGATTTCGGAGCCGTAACCGCAGAACCGAATCCAGTTAAAAAAATAATAGCGGTTATGAAAATTCCTATTGCTATTTTCCTCATAAAAATTTAAATTAATTTTAAAATTATTTTTATTTCCGTAAATTATTTTTTCTCTTTTCTGAAAACTAAGTAACTATAAACAACCGTAACCGTGGCTGCTACAAAAATACTTGAAATTAAAACAACAAAACTCGCAACACTGCTCAAAAAAGCCGCTGCGAGACTAACTAGCCCGGCGGCGATAAAAACCTTGCCGCCGAAATCGTGGGTCTTTTTCCAATTATCGTCGGAGACAAGCGTCCAGGGCGTCCGGATGCCGATAAAAAAATTGCGTTTAAGCTGGGGCAAAATCCAGCCGACGAAACAAAAAAGCAGGGAAAGCGGCAGAGCAAAGACCAAATTGACTCTGGGCGGCGTAAACTGCATCGACGAATAAACCAGAAATGCCTGGATGTAAATAAAGAAAAAAGCCAGAAAAATCTTGAAATATTGGTATGGTTTGGCAAATGAATCGTAGTTTTTTCGGAGAGGATCAAACGCCGGCAAGAACGACATTAAAATATAGAAAAATAACGCTATCCCCGGTGCCAAAAATAAATTGATGTATTTGGAACCCCAACCGTTAACTTCCCCCTGAATATTCCAGTGAGTCGGAACTCTATCGGGCAAGGCGGGAATCATCACAAAGCTAAAGGCAAAAACCAGAAAAATAAAAACCAAAATAAGCCAGTCAATTTTTGTCCAAAGTTTCATAATTTTATAACTTAAAATTGCTTAAACCATTTAACTATTATATCACTAAATACGCCTTGACAAAAACCTTTTAAAGAGATAAAATTTAAAACCGGAAACGGTAAGGAGGGAGATATGGCCGAGGAAAATGTAGTGTTGCCCGCCAACACTGATATTTACGATTCATCGATGGCTGAGTTCGACGGCTACCGCCGTCACAATCCCGAGATTGCAGCGGTCGTTGACGAATTCTGCGGTGGTGCCGGACAGCACGAGCCGGCGCCGACGCTGTATGCCGTCTTTTACGCCCTGCGGCACATGGCTGACGACGGCGGCGCAATCCCAAACATTTCCGCGCAAACGGCCGAAAAAGCAAAGGAGGAACTCCGGGAGACCAAGGGCGATATCCTTGGATCGTCAGGGTTCACGGAGTTTCGCATCGCTATCTGCCGCCTGGCTCTCTTTCTTGATGCCTTGGTGAAGGACCCTGAGAAAAACAAGCGGGGTAAGAAGCTTTTCGCCGTCATTCTCCGGATGATTCAGATTGAGAGAACGAAGCGGGCCGGCTAGCGGCAGGAGGACAATTAAGACGAGAGGCGCCCTTTTGGGAAGGCCTCTTTTTTTATTCAACCCTTGACAAAATAAACAAAATGTCCTAAGGTTTAGGGTCCATTCCAAAAGGAGGGTGAAATGGCAAGTCCAAACGCCGCAAGGCGCGAGCACTGGCTCATGAATAGATTCGACGAGAAAGTCGCCGCTCTGCGGGACAAGAGGTCGTCCGCAGCCAATTGGCTCGAGGATTTCCGGGACAGTTTCGCGAAAATCTTCGGGCTTGAGATGGTCCGAGTCTGGGATCTTCCGGCTTTCGCCGCCGGAGTCTACGTCATGCTCGAAACCGTCGACAAGATGGAGGAGGAGCGCCTTCTCCCGGCGGTTGACAAGTACTCGTACGAGCAGGCCAAGCGCGAATGGGATGAACCCGACGCGCGGGCTAAAATCCAGCGCGAGATGAACTTCGCGATGAACACGAACTTGTGCGGAATCGTCGAATTCTTCAGCACGACGCTGGACGGCGTACCGCTCGAAAACGAAGGAGGACGAGCCCACTGCTACAACGAAGTTGCCAAGCTGTTTCGCATGCGCCGGCTCTCGCGTTAGAGCCGGAAAGAAAGGAGACAAAACAAAAAGCATCCCCTCGCGAGGATGCTTTCTTTTTTTTCTAAAATTTACGCCGCTCTTTTGCCAGTCACTCTTTCCAAGGTCGCTTTGTGGGCCGCTTTTCTGGCTTTCTCTTTTTCTGTCGGACCTCCCCTTTTCTTTAACATTTTTACCGCCGATTTATAAACCCCCTCGTTGAATTCTTTAGGCGATACCCCTACTTGTGGGCCAATTTTACCATTCTTTTCCCACTCAATATATTCCTCCAATTCATTAACCCAAAACTTTCTTATGCTGTCAGCGGCCTGCTCGGCTCTTGCCGGATCGCCGCCTTCGCGAGCTAAAACTGATTTTACAAAATCTTCCGGACTCATTAAACCGGCCTGAAAGCTGCCTACATCCGCCTCCGCGTCTCTATCCATTTTATATTTGTCTATCTCCTCCTGTGTGAGTTTTCTGCCCTCTTGCGTATGCTCGGGGTCAAGCACCGGAGACATTCCTTCTCTAAACATATTTTTAAAAGTTAATAGTTAGAAACATTTTATGATAGCACGAATTCTGAATTTTGGCAAGACCCTAGGCGGCCCGGCGCTTCGCCATTTTCTTTTTCACCGGTTTTCTCAATTCCACAACTTTTGCCGGCTTCATTTCTTCCGGCGCTCCCTCCAGCACTTTTATAGCCGATTTGGTTTCTGCCACCCACTTCTTTAGTGCTTTCTCGTCTTGGGGGGTCATTTTCTCTTTAGCCACCTTTTGCGCCACGTAAGCCTCGCCGACTTTTGCCAAATTATTTACCATCTTTTCGATACGAGCCCTGCTCTGCTTTTCTCCTTTGGCAAAAAATACCGTTTCCATTATCCCGGAAAGTTCAGGCAGACGAGCCCTGAACCCGGTGGAAATTTTCGGCGCCAATAGACCAGCTTCGATTTTTTTCCTTTCCGCCGCGGAAAATGTATACGGCTCGACTTCTTCCCATACTGGTGGCATTTCTTTTGCTTTGGCTTCCCTGGTAACATCTGCTTCATCCGATTCTTCCCATGTGGGTAATTTCTCCGCCTTAGCTGGCTTTTCCGCCTCCACGGCTCTTTCCGCTTCATGCGCTTTAATAATCTCTTCGGCCGAAGGAAGCTCTTCCGCTTTTACAGCGGCTGCTTTTACCTCTGCTTCCTTGGTAACATCTGCTTCATCCGATTCTTCCCATGTGGGTAATTTCTCCGCCTTAGCTGGCTTTTCCGCCTCGCTAGCCTTAATAATCTCTTCCGCCGAAGGCAGCCCGGTACTTTCCGGTTCGGCCAGAAAAACCGGGATTTCCTCTTCAAGATCGGATTTTGCCGCCTCCGCCTCTTCTTCAATCTTCGTTTCCTCGGCCTGGGCCTTGGCAACTATAGGCGCCGCCTCGGCGCTTCCCGCCCCGGCCCTGACTGCGGCCTCGTTAAGCTGCTGCGGAATTTCCGCTCCTCTCGCTTTCACGGCGCCGACCTCTCCTTCGGCGGCAGCCCTCATCCCTTCCGCGGTTTCTTTCGTGGCCTCCTTTCCCGCCGCGGCCTTCTCCATTTTCTCTTCGTATTCAAAATATTCGTTCATCTGCTCCCAATATTTCCCTACCCCGAATTGATTAAAAAATCTTGAAACAGAGCCCGGTTTTTTTGGCGGTTTTTCCCGCTTTATCGGCTTTTCTTCTTCCCTCGGTCTTTCCTGAGGTTCGGGCGCCATCTCGGCTGTGTTCGTTATTTTGTCGTCCATACTATTAAAATATTAATTTAAATTTAACTTTTTGCGCAATTTTTCTATTTGCTGCTTTTCTATCTTTTCTATCGCTTCTCCAATAATCTGTTTCTGGCGCCTCGTAAGTCCGGCCATTATATCGGAAAACTTCCGATAAGCTTCTTCGGCGCGGACTAAAGATTCTTCTATTTTAATATTTTCTTTTGAAACCATAAAAATAAGCTCATTTGCCTATTTTTTAATTTTAACAGAAAAAATCCGTAAAGTCAAAATAAAAAAACTCCCCGCTTCTCTCTGAAAACGGGGAGTCAACCTACCTTAGGCGGCGGCTTTGAAGGCAGCCGAATCTTCACTCTGACCCAGCCTCTCCCCTTGCCCAATTCCGGCACATACCACATGTCGCAGAGCAACGGGACTTTTTTATTTTGGACCATATCGCTTGCGAGCAGATAGATGACGCTCTTCCGGAGAATTTCGAAATCTCGCGCGGCGGCCGCGAACTGTTCCGCCGTAAGCCGAATACTCCGACGCGTACTCTGCTGTCCATGCCGCCCTACGATCTCGTGATAGATCACAATGGCCGCGGAAATCAGATCGGCGGACAAATTGTAGAATTTCCTCCCAAGGCGCGATTCCAATTCTTCCCTCGGAACTTCCTCCATCCCGTCCTCCTTTCGGTCAATCCACCTTAAACAAAAATTACGGCCTTGTCAAGCCGTAATTTATGATTTAAATTTTGTTCCGCCGTTATTGAAGATATTTTGCCTTGTTCGCCTTGTGCTCGCTGAAATTTTTGCTGTAAATGGTCTGGCCGTCTTTTGTATGCAAAAAATACCAGTAATCATTCGCTTTGGGGTAAATCGCAGCACGAATTGCCTCAAGGCCTGAATTACCGATCGGTCCCTTTGGCAAACCCCGGTATTTGTATGTGTTGTAAGGCGAATCGATTTCTAAATCATCCAGGCTCGGCTGAGTTTCATATTTACCGGTCGCGTAATTTACCGTAGCATCGGACTGCAGGGCGATCCTCTCGTCTATTCTCCGCCAGAAGATATCAGAAATTAAAGCCATATCTTCTCCGCGCGCTTCTTTTTCAACGATTGACGCCATGGTTATAATTTCAAAAATTGTTTTTTTCTGCTTGGCAATTTCTTCTCTCAATTCCGGTGTCAATTTATTATCAAAATTATTCAATATTTTTTTCAATATATGCCTGACTAAATCAGTTTTTTCGTCAGCCCCGGAACGTAGCTCGGGGGGAAGTTTCGTGTATATTCTGTACGTGTCAGGAAAAAGATAGCCTTCAAGGGTTGCCTCTTCCGGTCGATCTTTTAAAAATCCGTAATCTCCGGCTGTTGCCTCAAAATTATCCAATTCTTTCAAGAAAAATTCCTCACCCAAAATATTTTCCTTTTCCAAATACTTCCCTATCTCCCGGTTATTCCATCCCTCAAGTATTTTTATATCCCTCTCTTCCGGCCCGCTGGTCCTGACCAAAACATCGGCGACTTCCCACAAGCGCATATTTTTTTTCAGCGTATGTTCACCGGCTTGAAAATTTACCTGGATCTTTTTCAACCAGACGTATGTTTCAAAAATAAATTTATTTTTAACAAAACCCTGTTCTTCGAGGTGCTGGCTAATTTCCTTCACCCCCTCTCCTTTCGAAATAATAAAAACTTTTTCGCTTGAATCATCGCCTGGCGGAGTCAGAAAAAACCAAACACCGGCTGCGATAGCAATTATAATCGCTAAAGAAAAAAGTTTTTTCATGGAAATTAAATAAATTTTTTAAATTTACTTTTTTTTAATCCTTCAATTATTTTTTTTACCTCGGACGAGCTGTCTTTCGGACAAACTAAAAGTGCGTTATCTTTGAACACGACAATCATATTATCCAAGCCAATGGCTGCAATCAATTTATCCCCTGACCCGTAAACCAAACTATTTTTTGTGTTAAGGCAAACAACCTGCCCCCTCGTCACGTTTCCCTTTTTATCTGAAGGAAGGATATTCGCAATGATATGCCACTTTCCCAAATCAGACCAGCCAAGTTCCCGGGAGACTACCATCGCAATCTTGGGCGCCCTTGTTGTGATAGCCGATTCAACCGTCATCTTTTCCAATTTAGCGTAATTGGCCTCTCCTTGTCCAGCCGCCGCTTTTTTACAAATTTTATATGTCTTGGGCCGGAATTTTCTAAACAAATCCAGAACAGTCTTCAGCTTCCAGACGTACATGCCGGTATGGCAAAAATATCTTCCGGATTTTGCCAATTTCCGGCACTGTCCGGTTTTCGGCTTTTCGACCCAGCCGGCAACTTCAAAAATTTTATTCTTTTCTTTCCGATACAAAACTTTTCCTGCCTTGATATAGCTGTAGCCGGTGTCGGAATAAGATGTTTTCGCGCCGGGCGTAATAATATAATCCGGATTTTTTTCTAAAAATTTTTCAGCCGCCCGAAGCATCCTGTTAAAGATAACTTCATCGGAGATATAGTCGTCCGACGGCAAACTAGCCACGATTACATCCTCGCCAAATCTTCTTGCCAGAACGCAACTTTCCAGACAAATTGCCGGACCCGTATTTCTGGCGGCCGGTTCGATAATAATATTTCTTTTCTCAATTTCGGAAATTTCTTTTCTAAGCCTCGCCGCCATTGTTTGGTTTATCGAAATAAAGAAATCCCCTTTCCCCGCCAAGAGAGGCTTAACCCTGTCTACCGTATTTCTAATCAGCGTTTTTCTATTAACTATCGCCTGAAATTGCTTTGGATTATTTTGCCGGCTCATCGGCCAAAGCCTGGTCCCGACTCCGCCGGCCCGAATCACAATTTTCATAATTATTTTCTTCTGGATAAATTTTTAATTAACTCGACCAATCCTCCCGCGGAAAAATCAACAAGCAGAATCAAAATTACCAAAAATAAAATTGTTCCATACTTATGAGTTACCCAAAAAGCATTGAAATAGAGCCATGCATCGTAAGCCAATCTGCCAAAATAGTTTGTCGTGGGTGAAGGAAATCTAATCACCGTTTTGTCCACCTTATCGCCGTCCACGTCGACTTTTATGTAGTGATAAAAACTATGGTCAGGATCGTCGGTCAAGAGCTCTCCGCCTGCTCCACCGGTAACCACGTAGTCAACACCGTTTTTTTCTACATCATAATACGCATGAATGTGCGAAGTGAAAATTGTGTCCGGTTTATACTTTTCCATCAGTGCCATAAATTTTTCGCCGTTGGCCCTGTCCTGCAGGGCATGCCACGAATCCGGCCGTGGATCAAAAGGCGGAACATGCAAAAAAACAAATTTATGTTTATAATTTTTTTGAAGTTCACCTTCCAGCCACTGCATTTGCACCGCATCAATGGCTGTTTCGTTGGCATCGTCTAAAATAATAAATAAAGAATTGTCATAGGCAAAGGAATAATAAAATTTTCCAAAAATATCAAAATAATTACCCTCGCCTGTTTCCCTGATATCATGATTGCCGGGCGCTGCCAAAAACGGCGTTTTTAAATTATCAATCAAATTATAAAAAATCCGATACTTGGCTTTTTCTCCGTCATAAACCAAATCGCCAACATCAATAGCGAAAAGATAATTATTTTCCTCAATATCTTTCAGAATTCTTCCGAAAGTTTTATAACCATTTTTGTTGTCAGCCAAGACGGCAAAACTAAATTTATCGCTCGGTGCGTTCTGCCCAATCCTTTTTATCTCATGCTCGTTCCAGTTACCCGGGCCGATGGGCAAATAATCATTCACTGCTATGACAATTAACAAAACCGCTATGGCCGCGAAGGTAACGACATGCCGTTTCCCTGAAAAAAATTTTCTGAAATCAATTGCCATGGATTATTTTTTAAGAATAATTTTATCCCAGGAAATTCTTTCCATGATAAAAACGGTAACCAGAGCCAACAAAATCCCGCCCAAAATATCAAACGGATAATGGACGCCGACATAAACCCGGGAAAGACCGACCAGCGCCGCCGCGACCAAAAAATAAACGCCAATTTTTTTATTATACCTATACATATAAAAAGCTATTACAAAAGATATAAGCGTATGCATCGACGGGAATGAACCGTCGGTTAATTTGCCTATTAAAAGATTAACATTGTGAGTTAAAAATGGCCGCGGCCTTGCTTCAAATAAATTTATAACAATCTTTATGAAATACCCCAGCAACGCAGAGATTGTAATTTTAAAAACGTATAAAATATTATTTTTCCCTTTCTCGCGAAAAAATAATATTCCGACTGCCGCAAACCCCATGATGAAAATGAGATATTTTGCGCAAAAAATTTCGAGCCAGTCCAAAAGCGGCCACGTTCCGGATAAATTATTTACTATTTGGAATAAATCAAGGTCCATAAATAAATTATTTTTGGCATGTCGGGCAAAAACTCGTTCCCCGCCCGGCCAGTTTAATTGTTTTTATCTTACCTTCGCAGGAAAAACACTGTTCCCCTTCCCGGCCGTAAACTTTAAGCAGCGGGGCATAGCCGCCCTTCTCTCCCCCGACATCCACATAAGAATCGATCGACGAACCCTTTTTCTCCAATGCCAAGGCCAGAATTTTTTTTAAACAATCATGAATACGTCCGGCCTCGTCTTTCGTTAAAGTGGAAACTTTGCGCGTTGGCAGCACTCTCGCGCAAAAGCATGCCTCTTGGGCGTAAATATTCCCTACTCCGGCAATAAAGGTCTGATCCATGAGAAGCGGTTTTATTTTAGAATTTTGTTTTGCGGCAAGCAATCTTTCAAAATCAGCCAATGCGAATTTCGCATCCAAAACTTCCGGCCCCAGTTTTTCTTTAATAAATATTTTTTCAACCTCATCGGTTTTTACCAATTTCGCGTAGCCAAAAAGGCGGAAATCGTAATGTTTCAATTGGTGCCCGTCAGAAAACGTATAAATAATATGAGGTTTGCCGATTCCTTCCTTCCCATTGTAAATCAACTGGCCGGACATCTTGAGATGAACAACGATGCTCCAGCCATTCGTAAGATCAAATATTAAAATTTTCGCCCGCCTGCGGATATCTTTGACGCTCGCGCCGATTACGGTTTTTTCGAATTGAGCAATCGGCACATTTATCATCCTGGCTAACTTCACTTCGGCCGATTTAATTCTTTTATTCTTTATTTCGGCAGCGAGCTGCCGCCTTATTGTCTCAACTTCTGGCAATTCCGGCATACACTAAAAAAATATTTAAAATTAAGCCGTGCGTTTGTGTCTCTTGGCGATAAAAATGTATTTAACAATTTCAATTAAAAGTATATTCAAAATACCTAAACCTAACAATATCAGCCAATCTCCCCATCCGAGCGGCGTAACTCTCAAAATATCGCGCAGGAAAGGGGCGTAAAGCGCGGCAAACAGCATGACTACGCTGAAAACCATCCCAATGTTGAAAAATTTATTTTGGAAAGGGTTTTTCCTCCACAGGGGGTAACGAAGACTCTTGCAGCTCCACACGTAAAAAAGAGAATCAACTATCAAGCCGGCGAAAGTCATCGTTCGTGCATAGGGAAGGTTATCCGTAAACTTCCAGAGATAATAAAATAAGCCAAAAAGAACCAAGTCCGTTGATATCCCAACTAAAAAAATAATAAACTTCATTTCTGGATTAAGAATGGACTCATTTCTCCTCCTGGGCCTCTCTGACATCAGCGCTTTTTCTTCAGACTCAAAGGCAAGGGCCATAGCCGGCATACTATGCTCAACTAAATTTACCCAAAGAATCTGAGCGGCTAAAACTGGCAGGGGCAATCCAAGAAGCAGACTCCCGCCGACAAGTATCACTTCGCAAAACCCGTCTGAGAAAAAATAAACAAGGATTTTTCTAACATTTTCAAAAATTGCTCGCCCCTGCTCCACCGCCCCAACAATCGAATTAAAATTATCATCCAGGAGGACAACGTCAGCAACCTCTTTTGCAACATCAGTGCCCGATCCAAGGGCGACTCCGACGTCAGCTTTCTTCAAAGCAGGCGCATCGTTTACGCCATCCCCTGTCATGGCAACTACCTCGCCCTTTTTTTGCCAGGCGTCAATAATACGCAATTTATGCCGCGGCTCCACCCGCGCGTAGACATCAACATTTCTTAAAATTTTTCCAAATTCTTCATCGCTCAATTTATCCAAACTCTGACCGTCTAAAACATTTTTTTCTCCAACCGAAAGGCCAATCTCCCTGGCGATAACTTCCGCTGTTAATTTATGGTCGCCGGTAACTAAAACTGACCTTATCCCCGCTTCCCGGCAAAGCTTTATCGCCTCTTTGGCTTCAGGGCGAAGCGGATCTTTAAGAGCAACCAAGCCAACCAGCACCAAATCTTTTAATCCATTATCAGAAAAAATTTCTGTTCCAGGCCATTCTTTCCAGGCAACGGCAAGCACTCTTAAACCTCTGCCCGTCATTTCATCTAAAACCTTTTTAAATTTCTCAGCCCTTGCCGGAGTCAATTTTTCCAACCGGCCATCGATTTCTGCCCAGCCAGACATCGACATTATTTTTTCAGGGGCCCCTTTCAGATAAACTATCTTGGCCTTCGTGGTCTTGTGCAGAGTAGCCATGTATTTCTTTTCTTCATCAAACGGAATTTCATCAATCCGGATCATTTTTCTTTCGATTTCTTCCTTCTCCAAACCGGCCTGGACAGCGGCCAAAAAAAGAGCCCGGTCAATCGGGTCGCCCGAGATAATCCAATCCTCGAGTTCCTCTTCCGGGTTTTCAATAATCGCATTGTTGCACAACAAACCTATTTCCAGAGCCTTGATTTTTGTTTTTTCACTCTCGTGTTCGGTAAAAATATGGTCAACTAACATTTTGCCAAGAGTGAGTGTGCCTGTTTTATCGGAGCAAATGACGGAAACACTCCCCAGTGTCTCTGCCGCTACCAATTTTCTGACCAAAGCTTTTTTTTTCAAAATTCTCTGCATGCCAACAGCTAAAATAACAGTCAAAGAAATCGCCAGACCCTCTGGAACAGACGCCACGGCGACAGCTACGGTGATCAAAAACATTTCCATAAATGATCTGCCCTGCCAAATCCCGGCTAAAAAAAGTATGAGGCAAATCAAGGAAAGGGCTGCGACTAACCATTTACTGAAATGTCCTATTTGCTGCTGCAGGGGAGTTTTTTCCTCGACGATTTCCCGCAGTGCCTGGGCAATTTCCCCCAACTCGGTTTTATGGCCAGTCGCGATAACAATTGCAACTCCACGACCGCGGACAACGTTAGTACCCGTATAAACCATGTTCTCGCGATCAGCCAAAGATGCTCCTTTTTCTAAAACTTTCACAAATTTTGGTGAAGGAATAGATTCTCCGGTCAAGGCTGCTTCATTGACCTGTAAATTCTTCGCTTCAAAAAGCCTTGCATCAGCCATAACCTTGTCACCGGCTTCAACTAAAATAACATCTCCGGGCACCAACTCCTCGGCGTTGATTACATGTTCTCTCCCCTCCCTCAAAACTTTCGCTTTGTATTCCAGCACCGATTTTAATTGTTCAATCGCTTTCTCGGCCTTGTTCTCCTCAAAAAAACCAACTACCGCATTTAAAAAAACCGTCGCCATAATTACTCCTGCGTCAACGAAATTTTTCAATAGCAGGGCAATCGCGGCGGCAATTATAAGAATGTAAATTAACGGACTTTTTAACTGCCCGAGCAAAACCTTGAGCCGCGTTAATTTTATTTCACGCGGCAAGCTATTAGTTCCGTATTTCCCCAATCTTTTCTTCGCCTCATCAAAACTCAAACCGCTTTGGGCGGTTTTTAATTCAGAAAAAATTTCACCAATTTCTGCAGCGTGCCAAATCATACTTTATAATTTTATATTAAATCAGTTCCCGTCATTTCTCCCGGCTTGGGAATTCCCATAATTTTTAAAATCGTTGGAGCTACGTCTGCCAAAATTCCAACCGGAGAAACCAAACTTAAATCGCGGCCAACCGGACCGCCCGCCTGATTTTCAAATCCCCTCCCGGCTACGACAAAAGGAACCGGATTGGTGCTGTGCTCCTTGTCTATTTCTCCTGTCTGAAGATTAGCTACCTCCTCGGCGTTTCCGTGGTCCGCGGTAATAAGCAGGACTCCCCCGAGCGGCAGCACTACATTCATAATTTCCCCGATACACTGATCAACCGCCTCAACGGCTTTAGCTGTTGCCTCGGTGTTTCCGGTATGGCCGACCATGTCGGCATTGGCAAAATTAACGACAATAAAATCGTATTTTTGCGAACTTACCGCTTTTACCAAGGCGTTTTTAACTTCTACGGCAGACATTTCAGGCTTCTGATCATAGGAAGCAACGCGCGGTGAAGGAATAATGATACGGTCTTCTCCGGGAAATTCTTCTTCTTTCATCCCATTAAAGAAAAAAGTTACGTGGGCATATTTTTCCGTTTCCGCAATATGCAGCTGCTTCATGCCGGCCAGAGACAAAACTTTAGCCAAACAGGTCTTAATTTCATCCGGAGGAAAGACAACTTTCACCGGCAAGCCCTTCTCGTATTCCGTCATCGTCGCGAAAAAGAGATTATTGATTTTTTTCACTCCGGGGAATTTATCGAAATTATCAATGACAAAAGCTTTTGTCATTTCCCTAGCGCGGTCGGCGCGATAATTGAAAAAAATAACCGCATCGTTTTCTTCGACGGTCGCAACGGGCTTTTTTCTTTCCGCAATTACAACCGGAACAAATTCCTCGTCATAAACTTTTTTTTCGTAAGAATCCCTGATTGCCTTTTTAGGATCGGAAAAATAATTTTCGCTTTTACCGAGGGCTATCGCCTGGTAAGCCTTCTCCGCCCTGTCCCAGCGGTTATCGCGATCCATGGCGTAAAAACGGCCAGAGAGCGTGGCTATTTTCCCTACTCCGCATTCTTTAATTTTTTCCTCGAGTTTTGAAATAAAGTCTATGCCGCTGTTGAAAACGGTATCACGGCCGTCCAGGAAAGCGTGGATAAAAACTTTTTTTATTTTCTGATCGGAGGCAAACTTCAAAAGCGCAAAAAGATGTTCTATCGCGGTGTGGACCTTCCCGGAACTCACAAGCCCCATCAGATGGAGGCTGGACTTATAGTGTTTAACGTGCCTTGCCGCGTCAAGCAAAACCGGATTTTCAAAGAAAGATCCGTCATCTATTAATTTATTGATTTTTGGCAATGTTTGATAAAAAATTCTGCCCGTTCCGAGATTCAAATGCCCGACCTCGGAAGTTCCCATCTCGCCCCAAGAAAGCCCAACTTCGCCGCCCGAAGCCCGGAGAGTCATTGTCTGATAAGAGGAAAATAATTTGTCTATGTTCGGAGTTTTCGCCCGCATGATGGCATTTCCCGGGCCTTCGGGCGCAATGCCCCATCCGTCCAATATAGCGAGGACAACTGGCTTTGAATTCATAAATAAAGAATACTAAAAATCAAAAATTACTTTTTGATTTTCAAATTTTGTTTAATCGAATAAACTTTTTCTTGTCATCTCGCGCGGCTGGACAACTCCCATAATATCCAAAACTGTCGGAGCCACATCTGCCAAAATCCCGTGCCGCAGCTTTCTTTTCTTTTTATTTTTAAAATTTGACCCGACTACGATAAGGGGAACATGATTAATCGAATGCTCGGTATCTATTTCTCCGGTCTTTGAATTGATCATTTCTTCTATATTTCCGTGGTCGGCCGTGATGATGGCCGTCCCCTCCTTGCGGAAAACGCCCCGGATAATTTTTCCGACACAGGTGTCAACCGCCTGAATCGCCTTGATGCCGGCGGCGAGATTTCCCGTATGGCCAATCATGTCCGGATTACAAAAATTAACCGTAATAAAATCATAGCGTCCGCTGTCGATGCATCTCCTTACCTCAAAGACAACATTTTCCGCATTCATTTCCGGTTTCTCTTCGTAATGCGGCATTGGCGGCGAAGGCACCCTGATTCTTTCTTCACCGTAAATCGGATCGGCATTGCCACCATTGAAAAAATAAGTAACGTGGGCGTACTTTTCCGCTTCGGCGATATAAATCTGTTTTTTGTCGCGGAGTACCGCCGGCAGAGCGCTCAAAATATTGCGGGCGGGAAACGCTGTCATGATATGCGGCAAATCCGGACCAAAATCGGTCATGGCGGCGAAGACAATATTTTTAGATACTTTCTTCCTTACGAAAGAACCGTTATTTTTTTCGGTAAAATCTTTTTGGACAAAAGTTTTAGTTATTTCTCTCGCCCGGTCCGAACGCAAATTAAAAAATATAACAACGTCCCGGTCGTCAATGGTCGCAATCGGCTTATGATCATTCGCGATAACCGTCGGAGTTATAAACTCATCCGTCTCTCCCCGGTTATAAGCGCTCGCAATCGCCGCCTCGGCGGATTCGGCGACTACCCCCTCGCCCAGAACCATGGCGTTGTAAGCCGCTTCAACTCTTGCCCATTGTTTTATGCGATCCATGGCGTAAAAACGACCCATGATTGTCGCGATTTTTTCCGTGCCGTGAAAATGAGATTTCAATTTAGGCAAAAGTTTAATGGCCGCGAATCTGGAAGAATCTCTGCCGTCGGTAAAAAGATGCAAAAATACTTTGCTTATGCCCTGCTGATTTATAAGGTCAAGGATAGCGTAAAGGTGGCTCGGGAAAGAATGAGCCGACTCGCCGTTCGAAAGCAGACCCATGAGGTGAACTTTTGTTTTGTATTTTTGCGCATGCTTTAGGGCTTCAACAAAAGCAGTGTTTTTAAAAAATGTTCCGTCGTTGATACTTTCATTGATATAGACCGCGTCTTGCTTGACGATCCAGCCTGCCGACAAATTCATGTGCCCGGCTTCCGAATTTCCTTCCTGATTTCCCGGCAAACCGGCCGCTCTCCCGTGGGCCGCGAGCAGGGTGTGGGGGAATTCATTCCAGACGGCGGTCATGGTCGGAGTTTTTGCCAAAGTCACGGCATTGCCCGGCCCCGGCGGAGCTACACCCCAGCCGTCAAGAATAACAAGCACTGTAGGCTTTTTATGATTTTTAGGCATAGTTCGAAGGATTCCGCTAATGGGCTCGCTTTCCTCGCCCCGCTAATCACACAAATATTAGTGTTATCCGCGGGGCTTTAGCCCATTAGCGTTATCCAAAAATTTACTTAATCTCGTAATTTACCGTCACGTTGACAATAATATCCATGCTTCCCTGCTCAACCGACGGCGCTGGCATCGCTCCGCCCCCGCCTATTCCCAAACTTTCCATCGACTTGTAAGACGAAATGGGCGATTCGGAATATTCGCTGAAAGAAACAATTTTTCCAAGTTTTACCCCGGCAACTTTTGCCAAAGCTTCCGCTTTTTCCTTGGCATTGTCAAGCGCTTTGATTCTTGCTTCCTGGCGCAATGTTTCGGGGTCATCAATATTAAAAGAAAGACCGCTCACCTGGTTTGCTCCGTTCTCTCCGGCTGCCGCCAAAACATCGCCGATTTTGGCCAAATTTCTGATTTTAACGGAAACGCCCTGGCTGACCTGATATCCGCGCAAAACCTGCTTGCCGTTCGGCCAATCGTACTGCGGATAAATATTGTAATAGCTCGTCTGGATATCTTTCGAATCCACCCCTAAACTTTTAAGATTTGCGATCAAACGATTCATCTTTTCCGTATTTTCTTTTTGGGCGCTCTTTACGTCAGCTTTCTCGGTCAAGAGGCCAACCTCGATCGAAGCGATGTCTGGGATGCTGGTAATTTTTCCCTGGCCGGAAATAGCAATAGTGTCGCGTTCAGCCGTCGGCTTGCCGATGTACTGGTAACTCTTCATGTTTTTCGCTACGACTGTGCCGAGCACCGAGAGAAGGCCGAGCATCACGAGAATCACGACCACTGTAAAAATTTTGTTTGTTTTCCACGATGGCCAAAAATTGTCCATAAGTTTGATAACCTGCGGCAAGCGGCATGCAACGAACTAAATGTTACAAGCTACACGCTACAAGTTATAAGATAAATTATTTTATTAACGGTTTAACGCCGGGCAAGATTTTTCCTTCAAGAAATTCAAGCATAGCTCCCCCGCCGGTTGAAATATGATCAACGTATCCGGCCATGCCGGTTTTTTCTATCGCCTCGATCGTTTCTCCGCCGCCGACCACCCCGAAAACTTTCCCTTTGGAGCGCGCCGCGACAAGCTGGCCCAAGGCAACCGAACCGTGGCTGTATTTTGGAATTTCAAAATATCCCATCGGACCGTTCCAGACGATCGTTTGGGCGCGCCTTATAATCTGGGCGTATTTTCTGACTGTTTCCGGACCGACATCCAGCATAGCGTAGGGCTTCTTGCAAAGTTCGGCTTTTTTGGCCGGTACTTTGATTACCCAGGCCTTTTTGCCCTTAAAATCCCCAACAACAAAATCAACCGGTAAAACTATTTTTTTGTTGGTCAGTAATTTTTTCGCTGTTTTCAATTCTTTCGCCTCAAAAACCGAATTATCGATGCCGTAGCCGGCTGCTTTGAAAAAATTATTTACCAACGCGCCGCCCAAAAGCAAGCTGTCTACTTTTTTGAGGAGATTTTCTATGACTCCGATTTTTGTGGAAATTTTCGCACCGCCAATCATGGCGATAAACGGTTTTTTAGGATTCAGAAGCAACCCACCGAGCACACTAATTTCTTTTTCCATTAAAAATCCCGCGTAGCTCGGTAAAAATTTTGTCACGCCAACAATCGAGGCGTGCGCCCGATGCGCCGCGGCAAAGGCGTCGTTAACGTAAATATCGGCCAAACTCGCCAAACCTTCGGCAAACTTCGGATCATTTTTTTCCTCGCCGGGATGGAAACGCAAATTTTCAAGCAAAATTAATTCTCCGTTGGCCATCGCCTCGATTTTTTCCAAACCCTTCTTGCCAACCCAATCCGCCGGCGCCGCCCCCTTCATTCTTAAAATTTTGGCAAGCGCCGCGCCAATCGGCTTCAAACTTAACTCGGCTTTTATTTTTCCTCCCGGATCGCCCAGGTGACTCATCAAAATCACTTTTGCCCCGGCCGCCAGAAGATAATTTATGGTCGGAACGGCCGCGACTATTCTTGTGTCGTCGGCTACGGTGATTTTCCCTCCGATTTTCTTCAGCGGCACGTTAAAATCAACCCGGAGCAAAACTTTTTTGCCCTTCAAATCCTTGATCTCCTTTATTGTTTTCAGTTTCATAAACTTAAAATTAATACGTATAAAAATATTTTTGGTAACATTATTTTTCGCCTTCTATTTCTTCGAGTTCCCAGGACGATTTGTTTATTTTTTCCACCGTGATTTCTGCGTTGGCCGCTTTCGTATCTTTGGCCAGAAGATGGATATTAAATTTCAAATTTTCCGGATCAATTTCCGAGCCGTGCTCGATCACGCTGCCCAAGCCGATTTTAATTTTTGTCACTGATTTCAATTTATTTTTCTCGGCGTGATCCAAAACTAATTTCAAAATTCTGTCTGCTTCGTGCAAGTCGTGCATAATAAATAGTATTTAGTATCTTGTATTTTGTATTCAATTTTTCAATTTATACTAAATACCAAATACTATATACAAAATACATCAATGCGTGGCGCAGGTCATGCAAGGATCGTAGGCGCGAACCATCATGTTAATTTTCCACTTCCTGTCGCGTTCATTTTTCACTTTCACTTCACTTAAATATTTCTTTAAATCATTTTCCAGATTGTCCAAAAACTGGGCGGTCGGCGTGATAATATTACAAGCGCGGATTACACCGTATTTATCAATCTTGTAATAATGGTAAAGCGTCCCGCGCGGCGCCTCGGTCGCGGCCAGGCCTTCCCCGTTTTTCATTGAGTATTTCACGAACAAAATTCTTGATTTTTCTTTTAGATATTCACCAAGCAGTTTTTTAACTTCCTCAACGCAGTTAACCAATTCCACGGCTTGGGCGTAAATATTGTGGAAAGTATTGTAAGTCAAAGTTTTCGCGCCAACCAATCCTCTCCCTCTCCCCTTTGGGGAGAGGCTGGGTGAGGGGAAAAAATCCAAAAACTTTTTTGCTTCATTGCCTAAATTTTTATGGCTCAAATTAAGCCGGGCAATAGCGCCAATCATAAAACTTTTCCCATCATGGCTGGCGCGCTTGGTCGGATCATCTTTAGTTTGTTTTTCGGAAAGTTCTTTATAAAATTTTTCAACCGACACGCTCTCTTGCTCTGTCGATCCCATTTTTCCGTCATAAAAAGCATACTCGCGCGGCGAAACCAGCCCGGCAAATTCAACCTTGCGTTCGTATTTGGGATAATCAAGGGCGCGGAAAAATTTTGCCACGCCAATCGCCGCCGCCAAAATTTTATCCGCCTCGTCAACCAAACTTTGCAGCAATTTATCATCGGGAGTTTTGCGGAAACCGCCGATCTCCGTAGCAAGCAAATGCATATCGCGCCCGCCGACCACGTCTTTTATTTTATTGCCGAAATCGCGGATTAAAATAATCTGTCCGGCCAGATCAGGATATTTTTTTATCAAATCGATGTCGCTTTCGTATTTGAAAAAATCAGACAAAGATAAAAAGAAAAGATGGGCGGCGTGGCTCTGGATCGGCTCGGCCAGATACAAAACTTTTCTTAACCGCTCGGCCTGGGGAGTAATTTTTACCCCAAAGGCCTGTTCAATCGCCTTGATACTCGTCAAATTGTGGGCCACGGAACAAATCCCGCAGATGCGCGAAGTAACAATCGGCGCTTCGATAAAATGCCGGTTCAAAATTATTGACTCTATCAGCCGCGCGCCGATTTTAATTTTAATTTTGGCGCTTTTAATGTCGCCCCGCAACATATCGGCAAAAAAACTGGCGTGCCCTTCGATTTTCGCAAGATGTGAAATTTTTATTTTCATAAAATTACTCTTCCAATTTCAAAAAATCGTCTTCTGCGCCGTAGGTTTCCATAACTTCGGCTAGATATTTTTTTCCGACCAATTTTTCCAAATTTTTTATATGCTTCTTGATCTGCGGCCCGGCCCCCGGAAGCGGCCCGCGGCAGCCGTAGCAGAATCTTTTGCTACGAAGACAAACCGCCTTGCAACCGCCGAGCGTTATTGGCCCCATGCACGGCTCGCCTTTTTGCAGCAGGCAATCGTATCCTTGCGTCTGGCACTCCCAGCAAATTGGACGTAACGGAATTTTTGGTTTCCGACCGAAAGCCAGATCGGAAATAACCCGGTAAAACTCGTCTTTATCAATCGGACAGCACGGCACGGTGTAATCGACTTTTACCACTTTCCAAACCGGGACAACTACCGGATTTTGGATGCGCTGGTACTTTGGATAAACATATTTAACTTTTTCCCGCTTTCCGTGTTCGGTATAATTTTTTATTTCCTGCACGCCGCCCAAATGGGCGCAAGAACCGATCGCCACCAAAATTTTCGATTTTTTACGCAATTCTTTTAAATATTTAAAATCTTCATGCGTCAGCGGCGTTCCTTCAACTAGCGCCACGTCGTATTTCGGTCTCTCCCGTTTTTCTTCAGCCCAGGCAAAATTCCCCAAATCAAAAACCCGGAAAAGATCAAGCATTCTCTTTCCTAAATTAAGGATTTCAACCTGACATCCCTCACAGCAAGTCATGCTGGCAATCGCGAGCGTCGGCTTTTTCATAAATTATTTTAATAATTCGACTATTTTTTCTCCGAAACGCTTTGCCGCGTCCGGCCCGGAACCAGTAACAATTTTTCCGTCAACTTCGACCGGCGCGCCGGTATACTCCGCCCCGCCTGCCGCCAAAGTTTCTTCTTCGTCCGGCGTACAAGTCGCTTTTACCCCGGAAAGCAGACCCGCCCTGGCCAAAATCGCCGGAGCAAGACATATCGCCGCGACAATTTTTCCGGCGTCGTAAAACTCCCGCGCCAAATCATGGATTTTTTCGTCATCAAGATAAACTTCCGCGCCCCGCCCGCCGACCAAAACTATCGCCGAAAAATCATCAAGCTCCGCCTCGTCAACCGTGAGATCGGGCATGACCGTTCCTCCGAGCCGCCCTTCTGCCAGAACCAATTCCTGGCTTGCGACTTCAACATCAATGCCATTTTTGATAAAAACATCTCTCGGCTCGAAAAACTCCTCGTCACGGAAATCTTTTTGCGCGACGACCATTAAAATTTTCATACCATTAAATAAGATGCCTCGCTCCTCTGCGTCAATCTGCGTGTATATCTGCGTAAATCCGCTTCTAATCGCTCCGCAGAAAGACGCGGAACTAAACGCAGAAGAACGCTGAAACTTTTATAAATTGTCACTTAATGAATATTGAAAGCAAGAATCCCAAAACCGAGAAAAAGGCCAAGGGAGGCAGGGCCGGCATGGGCGTTTTTTTCGGCTGGGTCGTAAAAAGAACGTGGAGCACCACCAAACCGACAAGCGAACCGCAAATTGTGAAAACCGCGCTCTCGAGCCCGTAGGAAATTGCCGAAACCGCCAGAATCAAAGGCAAAATCAAATCCCCCGTTCCCAAAAACATAAATTCGTTTCCCGGCGCGACTTTGGAAAGTTTTAACGTCCAGCCCCGCCACTTCATCGGGAAAATCAAAGCCATGATTACTCCCCTCCCGACCAATTCCTTGAACATCATAATCATCTGGGCCGTTTTATAAACCGCGATGTAGTCGTAAATGGAAATCAAAAATAAAATTATAAGGATCGCCGAAACCGGCAGCGACAGGCCAAAACCCGCTCCGATCCCGGCCACCCCCAAAACGACCGCCAGATTATGCAGCCAGACACGCGGCAAGACAAACCTTAAAATGACAAGAAGCACTGCCAGGGCGACTGAAAAAATCGTCGGCAAGAAAACACTAAAAATCGTCTGCGACCCCAAAAAAATTATTAAAGCGAAAACGCCTTTAAAAAAAGAACCGCCTTTTATGAATCTCAAGGAAACAATCAGGAGAATCGTGGCAATGACAAAAGAAATTACAAATTCCCAGAGCGTTGTGGCGACTTTAATTTCGACAAAAGCCGCGTAGCCCATAAGCCGCCAGGCGGTCCAAAGGCCGAGTATCTGCACCAAACCGAAGATTACTGTTTCCTGAAACAGCAATTTACCCTTTAAAATGAGGGGGCTAGACATAAGCTAATCTTTCATCTTTAATCTTAATTTATTATAGCACATTTCAGAAACCTCTTAAAACTGTTATAATCTTATCGTATGATATTCCAAAACAGGGCCGAAGCAGGCCAAAAATTAGCAGAAAAACTTGGAAAATACGCCGAGTCTGAAAATACGATGATAATCGCCCTTCCGCGCGGCGGGGTTGTAGTCGGATATGAGGTGGCCCGAGCACTAAATTTGCCGCTTGATATCGTTGTTCCCCGGAAAATCGGCGCACCGGGCAATCCGGAATTTTCCATTGGCGCCATAACCGAAACCGGCGAGATGATTTTAAATGAAGAAGTTTTTGGAATTTCCGAAGATTATTTAAAGAACGAAGCGGAAAAAGAAAAACGAGAAGCCGGGCGGAGATTAAAACTCTACCGCGGCGACCGTCCGCCGCTTGATTTAAAAAATAAAACCGTCATCATTGTCGACGACGGACTGGCTACCGGACTTACTATGCGGGCGGCAATTGCCAGCGTGAAAAAAATGAAAGCGAAAAAAATTATTGTCGCCGTTCCGATTACTCCGCCCGAGGCTGTGGAATTGATAAAAAAAGAAGCTGATGAAATAATTTATCTTGAGGCTCCCCTGCTTTTCGGCGCCGTCGGCGCGTTTTACAAAGAATTCGGCCAGACAACCGATGAGGAAGTGATTGAATTATTAAAAAAATCCGAAAAATAGAATGTCATCCTGATCCGCCCTTGGTGGAGAAGGATCTCGAAGATTCTTCAGTCGCTTCGCTCCCTCAGAAGGACAATAAAAAACACGACTCCGCTCCGGCGGAGAAAGATAAATAAAAAAAGGGCTAGCTGGAAGAGCTAACCCGAAGAAAAAGAAAGAAATCAATTGGCCTCGGCGTCCCGAATCATCCTCCGGCAGGCGGCCAAGGTCGCTTCCGTGTAGTACTCAAGCCGCCGCGCTTCATCGAGCGTGATGACCTCGACGGCCCGGCCCCAGTGGAAAGTGATGAACTCTCCGCGGCGGACTTCCGGCATAATCGCCGGATCGCGCGCCACCTCGAACGGCATTTCGCGGCCGAGGCGCAATTCGTACTGCCCGCCCTGGCCGACGAGCGACCGGGCGATGACCCTGACCTTCGGTCCGTCGATCGCCCTGACTTCGCCCCAGCCGATCCGGCAGAATTCTTCCGGATTGCCGACCTTGCCGATCTTGCCGTCAGCTGCCGAGCCGATGAAAACGTGGAAGCTGTGGTGCGGCACGGCATCGTGGGGAATACGCATAGCCAAGTTATCGGCCGCCATGGACGGCATGATTTTCCCGCCGAAGCTACTCACCAAGATCTTCAGATCCTGAACGCGGACGCGGTCCAAGAGGTTGTTGCCGATCCAGTAGGCCTCGACCACCCGCGGATCGAGCCAGTCAGGAATGTCGTTCGTATCGGCAATCAATTTCATGTAGACCGAGGCCGCGGGAAACTGCTCCAAAAGCCGCCGCGCCTGATTGTCGTCGATTTTGCTTCTCGTCGTGAGGTACTTGTAGAGCTTGTCCTTGTCGCTGCCCCGCGGACCGCACTGGCCGAGCATGTTCGGATAGAGCGCGTAACGCGCCGCCCTTTCGTATTTCTTTCCCATCTATTCCTCCCTCCTCTCCTTTTGATTTTGGAATTCGTCCAACGCGGCAAGGCAACTTTTTGCTTCCTTCTCGGAAACTTTCCTCATCCCGATATTGCCCTGCACCAATATCCAATCACCTTTTTCCGAATTTGGCAAGAGCGAGGTGTCAATATCAAAAACTTTGCCACCATTTTTAACGGTGGCTTTATTTTTAGAAATTTTTTCAATTTTACAAGGGATACCGAAACACATAATCTAAATCGCGCCGCGAATATCCTTTATTTGGTCCCAGGAAAAAACCGGGCCGTCCTGACAGACAAAGAAACTCCCGACCGCGCAATGGTTGCAAACTCCGACGCCGCAGTGCATCCGCCGCTCGAGCGACATAAAAATATCTTCTTCGCGGAATCCGGCCTTGTTTAATTTTTCCAAAACAAATTTATACATGACCGGCGGGCCGCACAAAAATGCAACCGGATTTTCCGCAAGCGGCGCCTTTTCGAACAAAACCGTAACCAACCCTTGGATTACCGGACATGATAATTTAAATTTATCCGTCGGCTTGTCAAGGCACAAATGAAAATCAATATCATTCTTCATCCACAAATCATATTCCTCGCGGAAAAGCAGGTCTTCTTCGCTCCTCGCTCCGTAAAAAATCTGGACCTTTTTGTATTGTTTCCGGTTTTTTATGATTTCAGAAATTGCCGTCCGGACGGTTTCAAGGCCAAGACCGCCAACAACAATCAGAAGATTTCTTTTCTTCGCCAGTTCCAGGGGAAACGGCCGGCCGTACGGCCCGCGCACTCCGACTTTGTCCCCCGCCTTCAAATTGTGCATCGCCGCGGTTACCGCCCCGACATTTCTCACGCAAACCTGGAATTTATTTTTTTCCGATGAGTCGGAGCAAAGACAAAATGGCGCCTCGCCAAATCCGGGCAGAGAAATTTCCACGAACTGTCCCGATTGGTATTTAAAATTTTTCGGCGTTTCGAGAGTAAATAATTTTGAGTTCGAACCCTCATCCTCGATCTTTAATATCTTGGCTGGTGTAGTTTGATATTGATTATGCATAAAAGATTCACTTTCCGAAAAATCTTGTAACTTGTAGCTTGAAGCTTGTAACTCCCTGGTTACAAGTTATACGCTACACGCTACAAGCTCGCCAGAACTTTAAAAATATTTATTCCAACCGGACAAACCTTGGCGCACCTTCCGCAGCCGACACAGCCCATGATCTGCAATTGGTCGGGAATCCGGACGAATTTATGATAATACCAAAAATGTATCCGCTCAGCCGTGGTTTTCAAAAATTTGTGCCCGCCCCCGACTTCGGAAAAATCGTTGTAAAAACAAGCGGACCAGGCGCGTTTGCGCACTCCGCCCTTGTCCACCAAATTAGGCTGGTCTTTAATATCAAAACAAAAACAAGTCGGGCAAACAAGCGTGCACTTTCCGCACTCAATGCAGCGCGCCCCAAGATCGTCTTCCCAAATTTCTTTTTTATAGATCTTCTTCAGGGCGTCGCGGTATTTTACCATTTGCGGCTCCAGCCCTTCTTCTTTGATTGGCCCGGAAAACTGGATGTGCTCATAATCCTTATAACCGTACTCGTCTAAAATTTTCTGCCCATCTTCCGAACCGGTGTAGACAAAATAATTTTTGCCCCCGCCTCGCCCCTTGCGAGTCGGGGCGGGCTGGACTTCAAGGAAAATATCAAACTGTAAATGCTCCAAAACGTCTTCTTCGTATTTGATGTGGAAAAGATTATGCTCGGCCTCGGCGGGAATCAAACTCTGACCGATAATCAAGGTATTTTTCATTCTTTCCTGGTACCAAGGATCTTTTTCGAAAATATGGTTGAATAAAACTATTGCTTTGAGATCAATCGGATTAACGCCGAATATCACCTGCTTCCTCGCTTTCTTCACTTCACTCATCCTGTCTTTTTTATATTCAAAAATAACTTCTTCCGGCGGCAGCAAAAACCGTTTGAAAGAATGGAGCGGCGGCTCGCCTATGAGCTTCAACTTGGCGGCGTCTTCCACTTTGGCGTAAACCACTTCGTCTTTTTGTTTTTCCGGCGCGAAAACATCGTATCCACTCCCCGTCAAAAAACCGATAAATTTTTGTAATTCACTATGAGTCATATTTTTTATATTATAGCACAAAAAAAGACGCCCGGACACTTTTTCCCGGACGCCTAAAATTTTCTAAAAATATCCAGTTATTTTCCCTTCAGCCATCTCTTATTCCAACCGACCCAATTCCTGAAAATTAGCACGCTGCCGACGAAAACTCCGTAAAAATCGGCAATCAAGTCATCGGCCGTGTCAACGGCAATCGGCTGGGTCGGGTCCCAAAACAAATGAGTCCCCCACCAGATATCGCTTTGTCTTTCAAACAATTCCCAAAAGATAGAAAATGCCACAACGAGAAGAGCGCTGGCCAAGACAACTTCAACGGCGGCCGGCACCCCCTTCCCCAACCGCACGAGTTCATAAAGCATGGCGGCTATAATCGTGAAAAGCATCGGAATAATGAAATGAGCCATGGTATCATACCCCAACCAGTCGAAAGTAAAACGATCGTAAAAATATAAATTGCCGAGATCGCTAAGCAAAAAAATCATTCCGCCAAGTCCGAGAAGAGTGTTTCCAAACGATGGTTCGTAATATTTGGAAAATATTTTTGATTTTTGAATAAAAAACAATATCAACAAACCCAACGCGCCCAAAAGAAAAGTTGCTGCCCCGAACACGTCTTTTTGCCAGCCGAAAAATCCGGCCATCACGAAAGATGACCAAAAAGCCGCCCAAAAAATAGTTCTCGCGAAATGGGTGCCCATATTAATTCATCTTCATAAAACAGGGCTGCCCAGAAAGGCAGCCTGTCTTTTCTTATTTTATTTTTTTGCCGACCATTTCCGTGAACTCCACGAGTCTCGTACTGTAGCCCCACTCGTTGTCATACCAGGCGATTACTTTTACCAGATTTCCGCCGACGGCCATAGTGAGCTCGGCGTCTACCACCGAGGAAAGAGAAGATTTCCGATAATCAACCGAGACAAGAGGGTCGTCGGAGACGCCCAAGATTCCTTTTAAATCTTTCTCTGCGGCGGCGCGCAAAGTATTGTTAACCTGGTCAACCGTCACATCCCGACCGACAACCAATGAAAAATCCAAGAGCGAAACCGACGGCGTCGGAACGCGGATAGATAAACCGTTTAGCTTGCCTTTTAAATCGGGAATGACTTTTTCCACAGCCTTGGTCGCGCCGGTTGTTGTTGGAATCATGGAAAGCGCCGCGGCGCGGGCCCGGCGGAGATCTTTATGCGGCAAATCGAGCAGGCGTTGGTCGTTCGTGTAGCTGTGGCAGGTTGTCATGGTGCCTTTTAATATTTTGAACTTGTCATTCAGAACTTTGGCAATCGGCGCCATGGCGTTGGTCGTGCAGGAAGCCATGGAAATAATAACATCTTTTTTGGGATCGTATTTTTCTTCGTTGCAGCCGATAACATAGGTCGGGATATCTTCACCCTTGCATGGCGCGGAAACAACAACTTTTTTGGCGCCGGCCTTGATATGCGCCGAAGCGCCGACGTAGTCCGTAAAAACGCCGGTTGATTCCACCACTATATCGACTCCCAGTTTTTTCCACGGAAGAACCGACGGATCTTTTTCCGCGAAAATTTTTATCTTTTTGCCGTCAACTTCTATAAAATCTTTACCGGATGAAACCTTGCCCGGATGAGTTCCGTAAACCGAGTCGTATTTGTACAAGTGGGCCAGTGTCGCCGGATCGGTCAGGTCGTTCACCGCCACAACTTCCAAATCCGGATGGTCCTGGGCGATGGCAAAAAATTGCCGGCCGATACGCCCGAAACCATTGATCGCGATCTTTGTTTTTGGCATATTTCCTCCCCTTTAATTAAGTTTTAAAAAAAAATTATTTTTTAATCGGTACCTCAACCACCCTTCCTTCATCTAATTTTACAACAACTGACTGTTTTAGAACATGCCATCCGACAACCTTGCCCCGGCCATGTTCGGTCCGGACAACGGTCCCGATAGCCGGTAATTTTTTTACCGCCTCTTCGTAATTCTTCTGCTCGTAAGCCAAGCAGCACATCAGCCGGCCGCAAGCGCCGGTCAGGCGGTCGCTCCCGCGGTGGGCAATTTGCTGAAGATCGGCGAGATCGGAAGTAATGCTGCCCAAATCTTTTTTGAACTTCTGGCAGCAAAGATTCCTCCCGCATGATCCAATATCGCCGGAAATTTTTGCTTCGTCGCGGATGCCGAGTTGCTGAAGCCTTATCGATTTCTGGAAAGTTTTGGTCAGATCCTTGACGAGTTCCCTAAAATCAACCCTTCCATCGGCCACGAAAGCAAAAGTTATCCGTCCTCCGTCGAAAGAAAAATGCGCATCAATAAGTTTGATGGGCAGATTATATTTTTTGATTAGTTTTTTGCAAAACGAAAGCGCTTCTTTTTTCTGGCCGTCTTTTTCCTTGAACTTGGCCAAGTCGGCGGTATTCGCTTTTCTAAAAATAGGTTTGATTTCTAATTTCGCCTCGGCAAGATCTTTTTCGCCCAACTCTTTTTTCCCGACTACTTTTCCCATCTCCACTCCGAGCTCGGTTTTTACAACCACAAAATCATCGACTCCAAGAGCCGCTTCGCCGGCATCAAAATCGTAGATTCTTCCCCACGGCGTAAATTGTACTTCGACAACTTTCATTGAAAGTAACGGGTAACGAGTAACGGGTAACGAGTAATTTAAAATTCAATCGTACTGGTTACCGATTACTGGCTGCTGGTTATTTCTAAATCTGAAACCTCACAAATCTCTTAACTTCAATCTTCTCTCCGATCTTGGCGATTTTTTGGTTAATCAATTCCTCGATCGTGATATCCTCGTCTTTAACGAAAGATTGCTTCAGAAAACAAACTTCGCTGTAATATTTTTGGAGTTTTCCTTCAAGAATTTTTTCAATCACGGCCGGCGGTTTGCCCTGGACTTCTTCGAGATACATTTCTTTTTCTTTGGCAACTATTTCCGCGGGGATGTCTTCCGGTTTTACATACAAAGGATTGGTTGCCGCGACCTGCATTGCCAGATCGTGGACAAACGCCTGGAACTCCTCGTTCCGCGCCACAAAATCGGTTTCGCAGCTGACCTCGACCATAGCCCCGACTTTGCCGTTGGCATGGATATAAGCGTGAACCAATCCTTCTTTGGTTGTCCGCTCATTCAGTTTTTTAGCCGCTTTTATCTCTCCCTTTTTCCTTAAAACTTCAATAGCTTTTTCAATATCTCCCCCTGCTTCATCCAAAGCATTTTTACATTCAACGATGCCTGCTCCTGTCCGTTCGCGTAATTGTGAAACGAGTTTTGGATCAGCTATCATAATTTTATAGTAACGAGTAACGCGTAACGGGTAACGAGTAATTTCAACCTCCCCTTAATCCTCTCCTTTTGGAAGGAGGGGCGTGGGGGTGGTTCTGCTAATTACTAATCGCCCATTGCTGATTACTCAAAAAAATAATTATTTACCTTCCTCTTTCTTTTCTTCGGGTTTCGCGGCCGGAGCCGGTTTTTCCACAACAGCAGGGACAACATTCCTTTTGGTTTCGAATTCGGCTTTTCCTTCTTTCACAGCGGCGGCAACGAGACCGACCATCATTTCTATCGCTTTTACCGCGTCATCGTTCGAGGGAACCGGATAGTCGACTTCATCAGGATTGATGTTCGTGTCGCAAAGGGCGACAACCGTAACTTTTTTCTTTTTTGCCTCGGCTACGGCGGTTTTCTCCGCTCTGACGTCAACAACAAAAACCGCTTCCGGAAGTTTTTTCAAAGTTTCTATACCGCCAACCAATTCTTCCAATTTCACGATTTCTTTTTGAAAATTCAACTGTTCCTTTTTAGTATACTTCGCGAGCCCGCCGGTCGCCGTTTTGTTTTTTAAGTCAGTGAACCGGTCAGTCACGCCCTTGATGGTTTTGAAATTCGTAAAAGTGCCGCCGAGCCATCGGGTTACAACATAAGGCATGCCTGCTTCTTTGGCGTGGCGTTTCACGATTTCTTTGGCTTGGTCTTTCGAACCGACAAAAAGAACAACTCCGCCGGAGGCTGTTGTCTTTTTAATAAACTCCAACGCTTCTTTAAGTTTTTTAGCCGTTTCCTCCAAATTGATGATGTGAATGTCGCTCCGCTCTCCGAAAATGTACGGCTTCATTTTTGGATGCCACTTCGAGGCCTTGTGTCCAAAATGAACACCGGCCTGGAGCATTTCGAGCATGCTAGGAATTTCTTGCATAATGTTTCCTTTTTACCCCGTTCGAAGTAAAGGTTGATGACTGCGTCGTAATGCCAACATTTTTATGAAGGCGTTTGCTTGCCGATCACGGTGATTAACTGAAACTTTGAATGGGATTTGCCTCTGTTTTGCCAAAACTTGCGGGTCCCGCAGTGGCGGGATCAGGAACAAGTTTTAGGGGCAAAACATGTGGGATAACTAATTAATTAACGACTTTAAAGCTATTTTACACGAATTTAAAAATAATGCAAGGTTTTGGCTTGATTTCCCAACCAATCCGTGCTAAATTAAAGACACAATAATTGTTCATCAAAAATATGGGTCTTGCACAAATGGAAAAATCGAACGACCGGATTTGGAGGCAGCTTTCAAACCTCTGGACTTTCACGGCCATGGGATTTTTTCTCTTTGACTTTTTTACGGGCGACAAATACAGCGGCTACGCCGCGGCGGTATCCATTATCTATGTCACGGTGCTCGGCATCTATGTCGGGACAAAAGAATTCGACCGCTGGCAGGAAAAACACCACTCAAGAAGAAAGGGCGAAACATTCATCATCATCTGGACAATTGTAATTTTATTCTTTATAATCACCTCAATCGCTTCCAACGGGAAATACCGCATGCCTTCCGAGTTTACGGCTACCTATATCGCGCTCTTGTCCGTCTTCGCCTTGACACAAAGGTCTAAATTCCTGCATAATCAAAAAGAACAGGACAATAATCAACAAAATAAAACTATTTTATGAAAAAAGACATTCATCCAGCCTATTACCCAAAAGCGAAAGTGACTTGCGCCTGCGGAAATAATTTTACCGTCGGTTCGACCGTGAAAGAAATCCGGGTTGAGCTTTGCAGCGCCTGCCATCCTTTTTATACCGGCAAACAAAAACTGGTTGATACCGCCCGCCGCGTAGAAAAATTCAAAGAAAGGATCGAAAAGAAAGCCGCAATCGCCAAGACGAAAAAGGTAAAAAAACCGAGAACAAAGAAAACCAAGTAGCTATTCAATTTTCATAAAACATGGTAACGTTTATTGTTATCATGTTTTTATGTTAGAATTAAGTTAATAAGCTATGATCCCGGAAATAATTAAAACCGAAAAGAGATTTGCCGAACTCGAAGCGGAACTCGCCCGCCCCGAGGTTGTTTCTGATCGGGAAAAATTAAAAACCGTTTCCCGGGAATACAGCGATTTGAAAGACGTTATCGCAAAAATCAGCAAATTGCATGATTTAGAAAAAGCCGAAAACGAAACGGAAATCATGGCCAAGCAGGAATCGGACGAAATGGTTGCCATTGCCCGGGAAGAATTGGAAAAAATAAGAAAAGAAAAATCAGCACTCGAGGCGGAAATAAAAGAAGAACTCACGCCGAAAGATCCGTTGGACAAAAGAAATATTATTGTGGAAATCAGGGCCGGGGCCGGCGGCGACGAAGCGGCTCTTTTTGCTGCGCAATTATTCAGGATGTACTCGCGTTTTGCCGAACGCCACGGATGGCAAGCTAGATTAATTTCTTCAAACCGGACCGACTTGGGCGGCTTCAAGGAAATTATTTTTTCGGTTATCGGAAAAAATGCCTGGGGAAATTTAAAATTTGAAAGCGGCGTGCACCGCGTCCAGCGCGTCCCGGACACCGAAAAAAGCGGCCGGGTTCATACTTCAACCGCCTCCGTCGCCGTCCTTCCGGAAACCGAGGAAATTGATATTAAAATTGAACCGAAAGATTTAAGAATTGATACTTTTCTATCCGGCGGCCACGGCGGACAAAGCGTCCAGACGACATATTCAGCCGTCAGAATCACTCATCTCCAGTCCGGTCTTGTTGTCGCCTGCCAGGACGAACGCTCCCAACAACAGAACCGCGAAAAAGCCATGCAGGTTTTGCGCTCCCGCCTTTTTGTAATGGAGCAGGAAAAACGGCAGGCAAAAGAAGTTGCCGAACGCCGTTCCCAAATCGGCTCGGCTATGCGGGCGGAAAAAATAAGGACTTACAATTTTCCCCAGGATCGCGTTTCCGATCACCGCGTCAAGGAAAGCTGGCACAATATAAATAATGTCATGGATGGTGAACTGGACCCGATTATCGAAGTGTTGAAAAAAATGTAAAAAGCCTTCGACAAGCTCAGGCCATAATTTTATTCCCTGAGCGGAACGCAGCGGAGTCAAAAGGTTACTTAAAAATAAATCCGGCCACGCGCCGGTTTTTTGATATAAAAAAAGGCCAGCCGAACAAGTGTCCGACTGGCTTGCCAAACGCTCAAACATGGCGAATGGCGAGGAAGACCTCCTTACCCGCCGAAGCGGACTTGGAGGATCAGATGCGCGGGGGAGATTTCAGTCCGTGGCTGCCGGCTTTTTTTGTCTCCGACAACTAACTCACGAACCGGGTTCCTGCTGGCCACACCATGGACCTTCACCCTAGAGAGCGTCGCGCTACTGCGCGGCAACCGCTCAAAAGGGTTCAGAATTCGGTGTGCAGGATATTTTTTTGTCGCCCATAACGCCGGTGCGCTGCCGGCGTAACCAGGTCGGACTCCCCATTACCCTACAGAGCACTATATCATGATGTTAAAATTTTGTCAAGACCTTGTTTGACAGGGTCTTTTTTATTTTATAACCTAAAGTGATGCCCGAAATGGAGGGAAAAGGAGGAGGGTGAATGGAACTGGTAATTGTCACAGGGACTGCCAACCGGCCGCTGGCCGAAGAGGTGGGCAAGATTCTCCACAGCAAAATCGGCATCAATCTTGGCGAAGCCACTGTCGGACGCTTTGCCGACGGCGAAGTGGACTTGGCTCTTCCGGAAGTCCGCGGCAGGCACGTGGTCATTTTGCAGCCGACTCCTCCGCCGGCCGAGAACTGGATTGAGATCATCTTGATGGCCGACGCTGCAGTCAGCAGTTCGGCTGGAGAAGTCACTGTCTTCATGCCCTACATGGGCTGCGCCCGGCAGGACCGCAAGGACAAGCCGCATTGTCCAATTTCTGCCCGCGCCATGATCAAGGCAGTCGAGGCTCAGCAGATCAAGCGGTTCATGACCATGGACCTGCACACCCCGCAGGAACAGGGATTCACGCAACTGCCTTTCGACAACATGTATCTCTCACCCATCCTGCTCGAGTTCCACCGTGGCCTGCCCTGGAGAACTGGCGTGGTGATTGTCTCGCCCGATGCCGGCGGCGTCCCCCGGGCCAGAGCCGTTGCCAAGAAGCTTGGCTGCGAGGTCGCCTTCATCGACAAGCGCCGCGACGGCCCGAACCAGTCCGAAGTCATGCATGTTGTCGGCGAAGTCAGAGGCAAGATTGCCGTGATGTTGGACGACCAGATTGATACGGCCGGCACTCTGACCAAGGGCGCCCAGGCGCTCCTGGACGAAGGAGCGACCGAAGTGCATGCCGTGGCTTCCCACGGAATCCTCTCCCGGAACCCCGATCCGGCAAAGGATTCCATCGAACGGCTGAAGCGCTCGCCGATCAAGACTATTGTCCTTTCCGACACGGTTCCCGTCCCGCCCGAGAAGCGGTTCGACCGCATGCACATCGTTTCCTGCGCACCGCTCGCCGCGGAAATGATCCGGCGCGTTCACAACCGCGACCCGGTCAGTCCGCTCTTTGAGGAGGCCTTCAGCTGGGTAGTGAAATAACCCGGCTTAAATAAAACAGACCGCCCGAGTTCCCCTGGAATTCGGGCTTTTTATTTGTGAGACTTGCCCCGTTAGAAGTTCTTGACGCAAAAATTTCTAAAAAATTTTTGTGTTTAAAACTATTACAGCTTCTAATTTTTTCAATATTCCACTCTGATCGTTGCTCAAAATTAAACCGAATAAACTTCTAACGGGGTTGACAATTTCATCTTTCTGTAATATCTTAAAAATATCAACAAGGGTGGCCTCGCGATTTCGATACGCATCGGAAACCGAGGAAGGTGGCCCTACATCTCGGCCCGATGGACGGGACGAGTTGGATCAATATGATCGTAGGGAAGGGTGGAGGAAGGAAAAGATGTTCTTGGAGAGTCTCGGCATGGATCAAGGAACCGGCACAATCGGCGCTTCTTCGCTCGGCGCGATTCACGGCAAGAGCCGGACGAACCAGGAGGCGCCACTCCGCCGCTGCCAGGAGCCTGGCTGCGGCACGATTCTCCGCAGCGGCAATCCCGACGACTACTGCTCTCTGCACGCCTACCCCGACGAAAGGCGCGGGAAGAAGCACACCGATTCCGTCGCCCTCCGGCGCCGGAGACGGATGCACGTCGTCCGCACCTGATCCACCAGAAACGTGAGAGCCGCGAGCCAAGCTCGCAAGCTTTCCGTTACCGATTCGCGGCCCACGGACCCTGGTCTCCCCCCCCCAGCCCGGCCGCGAAACCCGCACAATGACCTGGAGAAGCTTCACCGTCTCCATCCTCCGGCATTGTGCGGGATTTTTTTATTTGTTTGTCTAAGTGGGGTTGACAAATTTAACTTTCTGAACTAAGGTGCGAGTAGAAAGGACTTGCCAAAACAACCCCGCGTATCGCGGGCAAGAGGCAAGCGGGAGGAAACAATGGCAGACAGCGACAAGGCCGAGAAGGGCAAACTGGTTCTGGCAGTGCGTCTGCGGACGCTCCACGCCGCCGGATTCTTGGAAGTCGAGGACGTCGTGCCCCATCTGCATCGCGGCAAGAGCCTCGTCTCCTGCATCGTGAAGCTCGCCGCGATTGTCGGCTTCGACAAGATCTACGGCGACCTCTTCGACCGCCTGGCGGACAAGGGGCAGAAGAAGCTGACCCTCACCGCCTGGAAGAAGGCGCTTCTCGGCGAAACCGCTCTCGTCGAAGAACTGCTCGGGAACATCCGCGAAGACGATCTGCCGCTCCTCTTCAAGTTCTGGCTCGTGGAGTCGCCGGAACGCGCCACCTGGGAGCAGCTCGTCAACACCTCTCCCTACTCCGTGCTCCGCGCCTGGGCCGCCGAAGGCGACCAGCGCGCCGACGAAGCCGCGGCTGAGGCCGAAGTCGTCGAGGAGGAGGTGGAGGTCATCAACCCCAACGACGGTCCCGACAGAACTGTCGACGGCTGACAGCCTGCCGAGAAGTAGCCCACCGCAGTACAAATCTCAAGGAGGTGCCTGAACGCCCGCGCGCTCAGGCTTTTTTTTATTTGTCATCCCCCGACCCGAGCCCCGTTTTTACGAGGCCGGATCCAGTTCTTGTTCATGGATTCCCGCTTGCGCAGGAATGACAGATTATGAGAAGATAAACGCATGATAACCAATCAAGCCCTGAATTGGGCAATCAAAAAATTAAGGAAAAATAAAATTTCCTCACCCGCCCTGGATGCCGAGATTCTTTTGGCTTTCACCATAAAAAAACCAAAAGAATTTTTATTCGCCCATCCGGAAAAAAAACTGACCGGCAAAGAGCTGGCCAAATTCAAAAAACTTATCGCCCGCCGCGCCAAACACGAACCTATCGCATACATCACGGACCACAAATATTTCTACGGCTTGGATTTTTTTGTTAATAAAAACGTCCTCATCCCCCGCCCGGAAACGGAAATTTTAGTAGAGCAGGTTTTAAAAATTGTCGAACAGCCCCCTCACCTTAATCCTCTCCCCAATGGGGCGAGGAGACACTCTCTCCCCTTCGGGGAGAGGGTTGGGGTGAGGGGCAATCAGCCGCTCGCGATCATTGACGTGGGAACCGGCAGCGGCGCAATTGCCGTTTCACTTGCCCGCCGTCTGCCCGGCGCAAAAATCTTCGCCACGGAAATTTCGCCCGGCGCGCTGACTGTGGCCAAAAAAAATATTAAACACCACAAAGTGGCTGTCGAACTTTTACGTGGCAATCTGCTCGAACCATTGTTGAAACGAATTATGAATTATGAATTAAGAATTAAGGAGTTGATTGTCGTCGCAAATTTACCGTATTTGACCACTAAACAGTGGAGTGCGACCCAGCTGGAAATAAAAAAATACGAACCGCGGCAAGCCCTCGACGGCGGTCCCGACGGCTTAAAATATCACAAACAACTCTTGCAACAAATCAAATTACTCGTTACTCGTTACCTGCCTCGCCGGCAGGCGGGCTCGTTACCCGTTACTTCAATCTTCGAGATCGACCCCTCGCAAACCAAACCGATTACGAAAATAATACAGGCTCACTTTCCCGCCACGGAAATAAAAATAAAAAAAGACCTCGCTGGACGAGATCGAATTGTGATATTGGATATTAGCTATTAAAAAACAATTTTCGCGCCTGCCTGCCGGTAGGCAGGTTACCCGTTACTCGTTACCATTCAATTTCCGCGCCGATCGGCACAACTTCAACCCAGGTCACTCCCGGGTTGAATTTTATTTCCACGCCGGCCGAGTCGTAAAACTTCGTCCGGCCGCCTTTTGCCTCTTTACGCCAAGTCCCGTCAATCCTGATCCCGTCCTGGAAAACGATTGCTTCCCCCTCGCCGACAGTTTCAATTTTTTTCCGGTCGATCGCGTCAATCGATGTAATTTTCGCAAACTGAACAACAATATTTTTTGCCTTAACTTCTTTGCCGTCCCTGTCCTGCTCGATAGCCCCGGCCTGGTATCGCAAATAATCGTTGCTTTCCCGGGCATACTGCCATCCGACCTCGTAGCTCTTGCTGGAAAAATAAATTTTTACCCGCCGCGCCTCGGACGGCCGTCCATCAAGTTCCGCCTCATCCTTGAACTGCCAGGCGTCAAAATCGCTTTTTACTTTTCCCTCTTTGGCGGCAAAGGCCTCGGCCAAACGCCCGGTTGAAGTATAGAGATTATGCGGAGCGTATCTTGTTTTTGCCCGCCAAAAATATTGGCCGTTTGAGAATTCGTTCAAATCTAAAATATCATACTTGGAAATTGACCCAAGCGCCTCCGGACTCCCCCCGGAATGGGCGTAAAGCGCGCCGTATTCTTCGGCCCAGCTAAGAAAATACGGACGAGCGCTCCGGACCGGACCAATCTCGTCCACTCCGCTACCGGCCGTAAAAAGAGCGAGAATTCTCGTGATTCCCCCTTCGGCCAAAGTTTCGTAAACCAAGTTGGCCCGGGAAATTCCCGATAACGGCCTCGCGTCAACCAAGTTTTCAATCTGCGCGGCAAAAATCGGCGGATTAACCTCTTCTTCCGCGTCAACTCCGACTCCGTCAATCAGGCGGTAAAAATTAAAAACCGGCTTCTGCTCTTCCGCCTGAGGCTGGTTCGTATTTTCCGTTTTCTCCCTGGAAAATAAATCCAAAAAAGAAGTTCTGGTCAAAAGCAAATATCCGCCGACAAGAATAACGCAGATCAGAATCAAAAACAAAGAAACAACCAGCCAAACCCGCGGTTGTTTCTTAATAAAATCAGCAATTTTCTGTATTGGTGCGTACATCCTTTTATGAATTGCCAAATTACTTTTTCTCTTCTTTTTTCTTCTCTTCTTTTTTCTCTTCCGGAGCCGCAGCACCAGCCGCCTCTTCCTCGCCCTCTTTCTTTTCTTTTTCAACAACGCCGACTTCCTCAACCTTCTCCTCAACCGGCGTCTCGAGTTCCGCTTTCAATTCTTCCTCGGTAAGCGGCGCCTCAACGGTAACTATGGTGGCGTTCATATCCGACAAAACCCTAATGCCGGCGGGAATTTTCAAATCCTTAAGATGAATTCTGTTCTCAAAAGTCTTAAGAACCGAAAGGTCAATTTCTATTTCATGGACCAAGTCGCCGGGCAAACATTCGATTTCAATCTTATCAATGCTTTTAACCAAAGTACCGCCAAGCTCTTTGATAGCCGGCGATTCGCCGATAAATTTGAGCAGGACTTCCGCCTTGATTTTCTCGGTCATTTTGATTTGCCGGAAATCAACGTGCGACAGGGCGCCGGTCAGAGGATCGGCCTGGACTTCCTGAATCAAAACTTTAACCGGAGCGGCGCTGTCCACTTTCAAATCGATCAAAGTGCTTTCCCCGGCTTCCTTATAGAGTTTAGCGAAAGGGAGCGCCTGCACGCTTAAATTCTGCGGTTTGACGTCTTTTCCGTAAACAACGGCCGGTATGAAACCTCCTTTGCGGAGATCCCGCACCTTTTTACCGATAATTTTTCTCGTTTGGGCTTCCAGATTTAATGTCATAAAAAATAAAAAAAATAAAGCTTAAAACTTGTGTGATTAGATTTTACCAATAAACCGCCCGGGAAGTCAAGGCGCAGCCCGATTTCTAGGATCTTACGGCCACGCTTTGCAATATGCCGATCATTGCCAAATTAATAACAAGAGCGCTGCCTCCGTAGCTTAAAAAGGGCAAGGAAATGCCGGTAACCGGCGCGACCCCGACTGTCATTCCGATGTTCACAAAAATTTGGATCAAGAAAACAATCGCGGTTCCGGCCACAAGAAAAAGCGCGAAATTATCCCTTGTCTTTTTCGCCAATTGAACCATTCTCCAAAAAATAATGCACCATAAGCCCAAAATCAAAGAAGAACCGAGAAAACCGAGCTCTTCGGCCAAAACGGCGAAAATAAAATCCGTCTGGCTCTCGGGAATAAACCTAAGCTGGCTTTGCGGGCCGAAACCAACTCCTCGGCCGAAAATTTCCCCCGAACCGACGGCAATTTGCGCCTGGGTGATATTGTAACCGCGGCCGAGCGGGTCGAGTGAAGGATTGAAAAAACTCAGAATTCTTTCCTTCTGATAATCCTGAAAAATAAAAAACCACGAACCGGCCAAAAGTACCGCGACAAGAAGGATCAAAAGCATGAGGTGGGAACGCTTGATGCCTATCAGAAAAAGCATGGCAAACCAAAGAATAAAAAGAACAAGAGCCGAACCGAAGTCGGGCTGGAGCAAAACCAAAACTCCCAGGATTCCCGTAAAAAATCCGCTGATTAGAATATGCCTGAAACGAAAAATCTCGTGGGCTCCCCGGACGAAATATCTGCTCAAAAATATAATCAGGGCGAGTTTGGCAAATTCGACCGGCTGGAAATTAAACGCCGAAAAAGTAAACCATCCTTTCGTGCCCCGGATTACGTTTCCAAAAAACAAAACGCCGACCAAAAGAACCGCGGCCAGTCCGTACAGGGCCCAGCTGTAGAATTTAAGCCATTTATAATCGACTAAACTGGCGGCAAAAAACGCGACCAAACCTATCCCGATGAAAATCAGCTGCTTATTGAAGTTTGAAAAATCCGGGACGGTCTTGTTCAAAGAAATGCTGTAAAGGGCGACCAGGCTCAAAATCAAAAGCAGGAAAACGGCGCCCGCCATTACCCAGTCAAAGCGTTTTAAAAAATATAAATATCTTGAAAACATGACATTAAAAGCGAATCAGAAACCTCCTGATCCGCTGATACTCTAAAAAAATTAAATCGGCCGCCAAAAATTAATCAACCGGCATGTAAACTTTCTCGTCGAAAATATTCACTTCCGGAAAAATTTTAACCTGAGTCACGGATGAAAGAGGCTCAAACCAGCTTACTTCAACCGGACGGGTTTGTCCAGAACCAAGTTCGGAGATGGTCACATAAGTCACGCCGGCAATCGAACTGCCCCGGTAAAGCAAAATGTAGAACCCGACATTCCAAAAACCGTAAGATGTGGCGTTTTTCACGCTAAAGGAAGCGCGGCTAATTGTAAGCGAATCGCGCACCACGGCCGGAGAAAATTTTACATCTTCAAAAACAAAATTGAAACGTTCGTCGTGCCAGACCGTGTAGTCGGGAATTTTATGCGGATCTATCCTCTGCCAGCGCAGATTGTTTATTTCAATTTCCGCCCGGCGCGGCTTAACCTTTGAATCAACCGCCAGATTCAGCAAAAACTTTTCTTCGTTCGGCAGGAGAAACCCGCTTTTCGTATCGAGCGCCTGGCCGTCAACTACGAAATCATAATCAAATTCAACCCGCCAATTTGAATTGGTATTGGAAATTTTGGCGACCAAATCGTATTTTTCCTTGCCCGCGGAAATTATTGAAGCCTGGCCAAGACTCAAACTTTCCGGCTGAAGCTTGTTTCGGAGCGCCTCCATATTTCCCTGTTCGGTAAGCTGCCGGAGCGCCGCTTCAAACTTCGGCCCTTCAATAAAATAATAATTTACCAGGCCATAAAGCCCGTAGCCAAGCAAGACAATACCCGTAGTGCCAAGCACCGCGATTAAGATTTTCTTGAGCAAAACCTTGTGGGCAACATACCAGCTCGCCGCTTTTAGCTGCTGCTCTGAAAGATTTTCTAAATTTGACGAAGGATCTTGAGGGGCCATAAAAAAAGTTTAATAAATTACGCCTTTATTGTATCAAAAATACGGCAAAAATAAAAATACACCCAATACTCCCCTCTTAAGGTAAGAGGGGCTGGGGGCGTTATGAAAGTACCCCGGCCCCAATTTTGCGAATTATTTCATGGCGAAGCGCTGCGCCCGTAACAGGACGCGCTATTCGCGCCCGCGCTTCGCGAAAGACTACTACATTAAACATTAATTTTTGTTTTCATGTTCTGCCGCGGCAAAATTGGAGCGGGGTTATTAATTTCTTAGCTGCTCAGACTTCGTCTCTGACTCGTCTTCGCAGAGAAATTAATAAAAAAAAGACCCCCGAACTCCGTGCTGATGCACAAAATCCGAGGGTCAAGCAGTCCGTTCCACCCGAAGCTCTCATCTTACGCCGAGATCATCGGGATGAAGTCCGAACTACGCGGCCTTGCGACGGATGAGACGGCAGAGGTCAGACGAACCATTAAACCACGGGAGCTCGCGCCAGCCGTAAGGATCCACGATGAAGTAACGCAGAGTCGAACCGATCGCGATGACGAAGACGGCCCTGCCACGAAACGCGACAGGAATCTCCTTCTGACACCGCATGATGCGCTCGAGATCGTCCTCCCTAAGGTACGCGTACGTAGCCTCGACCCACTTCTCCATCAAGTCACCGCTTGCGCGCTTCCCATTGCCGTTGAAGGGAAGAATCTCGTAAGTGACACCATCGAGAGTCATCTCCTTGGGAAGGCTGGCTTCGATGAGTTCGTCACAGAAGTCCCGAACCTTGCCCGTATTGGCCGGATCAAGAAGAGCGTCAAGCCGCCACTCGCCGATCTGCTCCTCCAGATGCGCCAATTTCCGAAAATCGCTCATTCCCGTTCTCCTGTCCCTTTTTGTTGAAAGGGCTCACTCCTCACCACTCTGGCGAAGAGGAAGTGCCGGTTTCCCAGCCTTCTTTTGATTCTCTATTGTTCGAGCGAGGACATTAGTCCGAGTCGAGAACCGCTTCTCGACTACGCTTCGCTCCGCTCGAAGAATAATAGCGCCAAAAGAAAACTGGGAAGTTGTTGCCCCTCACCTTTCTCCCTGCCTCGCCGGCAGGCGGGCTCTCCCCAATGGGGCGGGGAGAGAGACGGAGTGAGGGGAATTTACTTTTTTAAAAGCCATTTTACCAATATTTTATATTAGTGTATTTTAACGGTTTTGTCAATGGTATCCCCTATTGTTTTTATAAATAATCTATGCTATAATAACTTAATAAATATTAGCAAATTCTACTTCTTTTTCCGCCTTTGGCGGAGAGGTTCAATTTTTTTGTTATGTCCCGTTAGAAGCCTATGTGGTATGTGTATCTTCTTAAGAGCGATAAAACAGGAAAATGGTACACGGGTTCCACCTGCGATTTGAGAAAAAGAATTTCAAGTCATAACTCAAGAAAAAATAAGGCAACTAAATTCGGGGCTCCGTGGAAATTAATTTATTGTGAAATATGTTTAAATAGAGAAGACGCTCGTGCGCGAGAAAGATATCTTAAGTCTGGAATGGGAAAACGTTATCTCACCAATCGCTTGAAATTCTTTTTCGCCAAGGGCTTCTAACGGGATATGTCTCCAAAAGTTAAATCCAAAGAAGAATACGGCGCAAAACAAATTACCGTTTTGGAAGGTTTGGAAGCGGTCCGCCGCCGGCCGGGCATGTATATCGGCTCAACCGGTCCGGAAGGTTTGCATCATTTAGTTTGGGAAGTTGTTGATAACTCAATTGATGAAGCCATGGCCGGCCATTGCACGGAAATTGAAGTGCGGCTCCAGTCGGGAAATCGCGTTTCAGTCTATGATAACGGCCGCGGCATTCCGGTTGAAATTCATAAACAAACAAAAAAATCCTCCCTGGAAACCGTTTTGACAATCCTCCACGCCGGCGGAAAATTCGGCGAAGGCGGTTACAAAGTTTCCGGCGGCTTGCACGGCGTCGGTGTTTCGGTCGTGAACGCGCTTTCAAAATATATGCGCGCCGAAGTGAAGCGCGACGGAAAACTTTGGATGCAGGAATATGCCAAAGGCAAACCGCAGGGAAAAGTAAAACCGATCGGAAATGCCCGCGGCACCGGCACAACGATTATTTTTGAACCCGATCCGGAAATATTTACGACCGTTGAATTTGATTTGGAAACCATCCTGACTCATCTCCGCCAGCAGGCCTATCTTACGAAAGGCATAAAAATTCTGGTTTTTGACCAAAGACAAAATAAAAAAAATATCCAGTCAACATATGCTTTTTATTTTGAAGGCGGTGTCGGGTCTTATGTCAGCTACCTGAATCACAACAAGGAGATAAAACAGGAAAATGTTTTTTACGTCCAAAAAGACGCCGACGGCGTTGGCGTTGAAGTGGCCGTGCAGTATACCGCCGATTACAAAGAAACCGTTTACGCTTTTTGTAATAATATCTTCAACCCGGACGGCGGAAGCCATCTTGTCGGATTTCGTACCGCCTTGACCCGCGTCTTGAACAATTACGCCAGGACCAAAGGATATCTCAAGGAAAAAGATGAAAACCTTACCGGCGAAGATGTCCGGGAAGGATTGACCGCGGTTGTTTCGGTCAAGGTAAAAGATCCGCAATTTGAAGGACAAACCAAGGCAAGGCTCGGCAATCCTGAAGTCCGGCCGGCGGTTGACGCGGTTTTTTCCGATGCTTTCGCGACTTTCTTGGAAGAACATCCGCGCGATGCCGAAGGAGTAATTGAAAAAAGCATTTTGGCCTCCCGCGCCAGAAACGCGGCCAGAGTCGCCCGCGAAACTATTTTAAGAAAAGGCGTGCTCGACGGACTGACTCTTCCCGGAAAACTTTCCGACTGCTCGGACCGCGAACCGGAAAATACCGAACTTTATATTGTTGAGGGAGATTCGGCCGGCGGTTCGGCAAAACAGGGACGCGACCGTGATTTCCAGGCCATCCTGCCTTTGCGCGGAAAAATTTTAAACGTGGAGCGGGCGCGCTTGGATAAAATGCTCGCCAACAACGAAATAAAATCCCTAATCATCGCCATGGGCACGAATATCGGCGAACAATTTGATATTACGGGTTTAAGATACGGAAAAATAATCATCATGACCGATGCCGACGTTGACGGCGCGCACATCCGCACCCTGCTCCTTACTCTTTTTTACCGATATTTTCCGGAGCTGATCACTAAGGGGCACGTCTTTATCGCCCAGCCGCCGCTTTATAAAATCCAGTCGGGCAAAGATTCCAGATACGTTTACAGCGACGCGGAAAAAGAAAAGGTTATTGCCGAATTCCAAAAAATAAAGAAACCTGAAATTAAAAAATCAAAAAAATCCGCCGAAGAAGTTCCCGCGGAAGGAACGGAACAGCCGGGAGAAGAGGGAGAGGTTGTCGCAACCGTCTCCGGCATCAATATTCAGCGCTACAAAGGTTTGGGCGAAATGAATCCGGAACAGCTTTGGGAAACAACCATGGATCCGGCGCGGAGGGTTATGAAAAGAGTCGATATCCATGATGCGAAAGCGGTTGACGAAACCTTCAGCATCTTGATGGGCGACGACGTCGAACCGCGTAAGCGCTTTATTCAAACCCACGCCAAAACCGTTAAAAATTTGGACATTTAGAAATAAACACCCCTCGCCCGGTAAATCCGGTGAGGGGGTTGCGCTATTTTTGCCGCGTGCTATACTACTTGTAAATAGCCCCGAAGGCTGTTTTAAAAACTCCAAAAAACCTTTAATTATATTAAAATAAAGCAAAAATGACCGTTTCTCTCACCAACAACAAATTAACCAACTACCTCCGCGAATCCTATCAGGAATTGAGGAAAGTCGTCTGGCCGACAAAACAGGAAACCGTTAATCACACTCTTCTTGTTATCGGCATCAGCCTTGGCGTTGCCGCATTCCTGGGCGCGCTTGATTTTCTTTTCACCTGGCTCTTCGAAAAATTTGTAAAATAAATAAGCTTTTAAATTTATCTATGCCCCGTTAGAAGTCCTTCCAGAAAAATTTTTATAAAAATTTTTCTGCTGCGACAAACGGGGTTAAAAAAATAAGTCTGTTCAGCGGTAAACAAGATAAAATTTACCAAAAACAGACTTCTAACGGGGTATGCCTAAACAAATAGCCCAAAGAGGAAGACTCTGGTACGCAATCCATACCTATTCCGGATACGAGGAAAATGTTGCCCACAATCTGAAACAAAGAATCGAATCAATGGGTATGCAGGACAAAATTTTCAATGTCCTAATCCCTACGGAGAAAAAAATTAAAATTAAAAACGGAAAACGCCGGACGGTCATTGAAAAAATCTTCCCGGGCTACGTTCTCGTGGAAATGTTCGTAACCGACGATTCTTGGTACGTGGTCAGAAATACTCCGAACGTTACGGGATTCATCGGCACGGGGACAATCCCAACTCCCCTTTCCGAAGCGGAAATAAAAATTTTGCAGAAAAGAATGGGAGAGGAAGAACCGCAATACAAAATCGACGTCACGGTCGGCGCGCCGGTTAAAATCAACGACGGACCGTTTAAAGGTTTCGAAGGAAAAATTTCGGCTATTGACGAAGCCCGCGGCAAGGTTAAAGTACTGGTAAGCATGTTCGGCCGGGAAACTCCGGTTGAATTGGACTTTTTACAGGTTAAAAAAATATAAAATAAAATTACATTGTTATATTGCTAAATGCTTCTAGTTTAGCTCTTAACAATGCAACGTAAAAAAAATATGGCAAAAAAAATAAAGACAGTAATAAAATTACAAATTCCGGCGGGCAAAGCCAACCCTGCTCCGCCAATCGGTCCGGCTTTGGGCCAGCACGGTTTGAATATCGCCGAATTCTGTTCCAAATTCAACGCAGCCACCACGAAAATGGTGGGCGACATTATTCCGGCGGAAATTACCGTTTTTGAAGACCGCACCTACACCTTCGTTTTGAAAACTCCTCCGGCGGCCGAACTTTTGAAAAAAGCGGCGGGGATTGAAAAGGGTTCGGGAAAACCGCTCCAGGAAAAAGTCGGAAAAGTGACAAAAGCGCAAATCCGGGAAATCGCCGAGAAAAAAATGCCGGACTTAAACGCTCATGATATCGAAGCGGCTATGAGAATCATCGAAGGTACGGCCCGGCAAATGGGCGTGGAAGTTGTTGAAAAATAATTTTATATTTACATGGCATTCAAATTAAATTCGATCCGGACAATCTATTTTTATCTCATTGCCCTGATTACCTTGATGATGATAGTTTTTGCCACGGTTGATTTAGCTAACCTTGGTCTTTCAACCTGGGTTTTCAAAAACGCCGATAAAGCCGACGATTGGTCAATGCCGGCCCCGTACATGACGAACGAAGTGAAAGTGGGAGAAACCGCAGAGCGTTGCGCCGACAAATGCGATCTCTCGGCCGCGGAAAAACAGCAAATCCAGCAATGGCTCGCCGATTACAAGAACTGGCAGGACCAAAATAATCTCCGCACGGCGAGAAAACAAAAAAACGCCGTTCGCGACATTTCAATGCTCGTCGTCGCCATTCCCCTATTCTTGTGGCATTGGAAAATGATCGGCAAAGAAGCGAAAGAAAATAAAGAAAACAATAACAAAGAAGTTTAAATAAATATTTCGTGGGAGACCAAATCAAATAAGGTCGTCATCACCACAAAAAACTTATGCGCGGAAAACGTTACAAGGAGGCAAAAAAATCCATTGACCCGAAAAAGAGCTATTCGCTCGCCGAGGCTTTGGACATGATTAAAAACGGCCCCAAGGAAAAATTCGATGCCGGAGTGGAAATTCATATCAAGCTCGGCATTGATCCGAAAAAGGGCGAACAATTGGTGCGCGGAACTTTGGTTCTGCCGCATGGCATTGGCAAGACCAAAAAAATCGCCGCTTTTGTCGAACCGGCTCTGGAAAAAGAGGCGAAAGAGGCCGGCGCGGAAATTGTCGGCGGCGAAGAACTGATTAAGGAAATAAAAGCCTCGGAAAAAACTAATTTTGAAATTGCGGTGGCAACTCCTTCCATGATGCCTAAATTGGCCCAGATCGCAAAAATCCTTGGCCCGAAAGGCTTGATGCCGAACCCGAAAACCGAAACAGTCAATCCGAATATTAAAAAAATTATCGGGGAACTGAAAAAAGGCAAGATCAACTTCAAAAACGACGATACGGGAAACATCCATCAATTGCTCGGCAAGGTTTCTTATGACAAGGAAAAACTCCTGGCAAACCTGACGATGTTCGTTGAAGCCGTTAAAAAAGCCAAACCGGCCGCGGCCAAAGGCGTCTATATCCAAACCGCCGTGGTTTGCACCACCATGGGTCCGGCAATAAAGATCGGAGTATAATTTAAATTTATTGGTAAAAACACCCCGGAAATGGGGTGTTTTTAGTCTGCTTTTTGACACCATTTTACTCCCCAAATTTCAATTGCCTAATCTTTTTCAATTTGCTAAAATAAAAGACTAACTAACCAATTAAAAATTATAAAAATTTATATGGGTCAGTTACAGAATCCCCGAAAAAATCGTTTATCTTGGGACGAAACCTTCATGAATTTGGCGCTGATTTTGGCGCAAAGAACCGCCTGCAAATATCACACCGCCGGAGTCGTCTTGGTTGATAATAATAAAAGAATTGTCTCGGTCGGCTATAACGGCCCGACCGCCGGCGATGACCATTGTTTGGAAGTCGGCTGCGCCAAAGTAGACGGCGATCCAGCCACCGGAAAATTAAAACGCTGCCGCGGCGCTCACGCCGAAATAAACAGCATTATCAACGCGCAAGACACGAGGCGGCTTGTCGGCGCGACGGTTTATACCGCGCTTTACCCATGTTACGACTGCATGAAGGCGTTCAACAATGTCGGCGTCAAAGAAATTGTTTATTTCGAAAAATACGAAAGGATAAAAACCGGCGGCGAAGGAAAAGAAGAGGAAAATGAAGCGCAAGAGTTGGCCGACAGACGCGGAATAAAAATCAGAAAATACGACGGGAAAGTTTATTGCAACATTGATTTTACTGTATAAAAGTTTTTAAATGGAAAACAAAATCCAAAAAATCGGCGTTACTGCTTTTATCGTAAAAGAAAATAAATTATTGATTGTCAGACGATCAAAAAATGAATTCTTTCTTCCGGAGTATTATGAAATGCCCGGCGGCAAAGTTGAATTTGGCGAATCGCTGGAAGACGCTCTGTTGCGGGAAGTAAAAGAAGAAACCGGGCTTGAGATAAAAGTAGTAAAACCCTACGCCACGTTTTCTTATCTTTCTGACGACGGCGGAAGACATACTGTTGATGTCCAGTTTATTGTGGAGGCAGTCAACGAGCCCGACAATGTAAAAATAAGTTCCGCGCACGATGAATTTAAATGGATTAAAAAAGAAGAAATTGATAATTACAAAATTTCCGATCAGATGAAAACGACGATTTTAAAAGGATTTAATAATTTATAATTTTAAATATGATTCTTGGAATAAAAAAATTACACGAATTGGTTAAAGAAATTAATTTGATAGAAAATCTCTGCGAACGGGAACAAAACAATCCGGAGGGCGCCGGCTTTGATTTACGGCTCGGAGAAATTTATGAACTTGAGGGCGACGGATTTTTAGGCGTGGAGGAACGCGATACGCCGAAAATTAATTTGGTGGCAAAAAACGAGGAAGGAAAAACCGAACGCGAAAACGCTTTTGTTTTTGAACCCGGAAAATATTATTTGGTGAAAACTATGGAAAAAGTAAACTTGCCTGTTACCGTCTCCGGAATTATTTTCCCGCGCACTACCCTCTTCCGCTCCGGCCTGGCGTTATTTAACGGCGTGGTCCAGCCGGGATACAAAGGCGAACTGACTTTTGGACTTTGCAATCTCGGAAAATCAAATATCACAATTTCTTTCGGCGCGCGCGTTGTTCACATAACTTTTCACGAAGTGCTTGGCGAAGGCAATCAATACCGCGGACAATGGCAAGGCGGCCGCGTCGCAACCGGCGGCAAAGAAACGCAAATATGATAAAAATTAGAAAACATTTACAAAAAGATATTCCCTGTCGCGTAAAATGGTTAAGTAATCCCAGTATAAACAAGTTTATTGGCGATGAAGCGGGACAAAAAACAACTCTGAAAAAAGAGGAGGAATGGTTTGCTAATTACGAGAAAGCTAAAAACAAAAAATTCTTTACTATTTGTGATGATTCTAAACCAATAGGTTTCATGGGATTGTCAAATATTAGCAAATCCAATAGAAATGCTGATCTATTTATTGCCATTGGCGAAGATGATTATCGCGGTAAGGGAATTGGAAATATCGCCATAAAATGGCTCATTGATTATGGATTTAAAAAATTAAAACTTCATAAAATCAACTTGGGTGTTATCAAGGACAACCGCCATGCAATTAAAGTATATCGAGAATTGGGTTTTATTATTGAAGGAAAAATGAAAGACGAAGTTTTTTATAAAGGTAAATATCACGATTTTTTGTCCATGGCAATTTTTAATAGCAGAAAATAAATAAAATAAATAATATGGACAAACATCCCGAATACCAATATTTAGATTTGCTCCAAGATATTTTAGATCACGGCTCGGATAAAAAATTATTTTTTACGCCGGAAGTTTTAGAGCAGTATAAAGATAAAGGCGAAGAACCACCATATATCCGTTCGGTTTTTGGCCGGCAAATCCGTTTTGATTTAAGACAAGGTTTTCCTATTCTGACAACCAAAAAAGTTTTTTACCGCGGGATCATTGAAGAATTAATCTGGTTTTTATCCGGCAGCACAAATGTTAAACCGCTGGTGGATAAAGACGTGCACATTTGGGATGAATGGGCTTGGAAAAGATATCATAAATATTGTTTGCAAAACAAACCGGACGAAGATTTAACCCAGGAAGCTTTCATTAAAAAAATAAAAGAGCTGCCGGCAGACGATGAGTTCGTAAAAAAATGGGGCGACCTGATAGCGGTGTACGGAAAAATGTGGCGGCGCTGGCCGGCCTCGGACGGACGCGAAATTGATCAGCTCGGCTGGTGCATTCAGGGTCTGAAAGAAAAACCGTTCAGGAAATCTTACGTTGTTTCCGCCTGGAACCCGGATTTTATTTACGCCATGGCGTCTAAAGGCAATGCCAACGAAGTTCCGCCTTTTTGCCACACGATGTACCAATTCCAAGTAACGGGCGAGGGCACTCTTAATTTAGGTTTATACCAAAGAAGCGCTGATGTTTTTCTCGGCGTCCCGTTTAATATTACGAGTTATGCCCTGCTGCTTTTAATGGTGGCGCAAATTACCGGCTTAAAACCCGGGGAATTTGTCCATACCTTCGGCGACGTGCATATTTATTCCAATCATTTTAATCAGGTTAAGGAACAAATAAGCCGCGAACCAAAACCGTGGCCAACCATGAAACTAAATCCTGAAATAAAAAATATCGACGATTTTAAATACGAGGATTTCACCCTGGAAGGTTACGATCCCCATCCGGCCATTAAAGCGGAAATAGCCAACATCGGCGGATTTTAAGATGCGGCCCCCTCCTTTTTAAAAGGAGGGTTGGGGTGGATTTTTAAATCCCTCTTTAATTCTCCCTTTTCTAAAGGGAGAAAACTCTAATCCTCTCTGATAAATATGACAATCTCGGCCATCGCGGTCACCAATAAAAACCGGGCCATCGGCTTCAAGAATAAATTACTCTGGCGTCTCCCGCCCGACTTGGAGCATTTTAAAAAAATCACTTCCGGACACACGGTAATAATGGGCGGTAACACTTACCTCTCGCTCGGCCGACCGCTTCCAAACCGAGCCAATATTGTTATAACAAACATTAAAGATTTCGAGGCGCCGGGATGTATTATTGTTTTTTCCCTGGAAGAAGCGTTAGAGCGCGCCAAGGCTGAAGAAGAAAAATCGGCCACCGATCACAAAGAAATTTTTATTATCGGCGGCGCTTCGATTTATACCCAAATGCTGCCGCACGTTCAAAAACTTTATCTGACCATTGTGGACGACGAGCCGGCGGAGGTTGACACTTATTTTCCGGACTATTCCGAATTCAAAAAAATAATTAGCGAATCGGAAACGCAGGAATATAACGGATTGAAATTCAAATTTATAGAATTAACAAGATAAAAATGAACAAATTCGTCGCTTTAGTCGGGATGCCCGGCGCGGGGAAAAGCGAAGTGGCCGATCAATTTATTAAAAAAGGATATCGTTACGTAAGATTCGGCCAAATCACTCTGGACGAAGTCAAAAAACGCGGTCTGGAGCCAATCGAAGAGAACGAGAGACCGATCCGAGAAGAATTTCGGAAAAAATACGGACCGGGCGCTTTCGCCATTTTGAATATTCCAAAATTCGACGAGGCGTTAAAAAAGGGCGATGTAGTTGGCGACGGACTTTACAGTTGGTCCGAATATAAGATTCTCAAAGACAAATACGGAAAAAATTTAATTGTCATCGCCGTTTACGCCCCGCCAAAATTGAGATATGAACGTTTAGCCGCGCGGGCCGCCCGCCACGGCGTCGACCCAAAAATGAAATACCGTTCATTCACTCCCGAAGAGGCAAAAGCGCGCGACTTCGCGGAAATTGAAAACAGCGAAAAGGGCGGGCCGATTGCCATGGCCGACTATACAATTTTAAACACCGGCATAATTGAAGACGCCTATGCCCAAGCCGAAGATATTTTTAAAAAAATAAATAATATTGCCTGATAAAATAATTATGAAAAAAGGTATTTTAGTCATGACCGACGGAATCGACGGGAGCGGCAAAGGCACGATCATAAAAGCTCTCTCCGACTGGGCTCTGGCCAAACGGATGAAGGTTTTTGATTTGAAAAATTACTGGAAAACAAAACACACTTTCCCCGAACCAGAAGAGATCAAAAATTACGACGTTATAATTTCCGGCGAACCGACTTTTTCCATGGTGGGCCAGGCGATCCGTGAAGAGATTGTCCGCGACAATAACCGCAGCTATTCCGCTTGGACCACGGCCCAGGCATTTTCTTTGGACAGGGAAATTCTTTACCGCCGGGTGATTATTCCCGCCCTGGAACAGGGAAAAATTATTTTTCAGGAAAGGGGCGTCACGACATCAATGATCTACCAGCCGGTGCAAAAAGAACCTCTTGAACTGGAAAAAATTCTTGAACTTTCCGGAAACCAGCTGTCCCTGCAATATCGCCCGGATTTATTGATCATCACTTTGGTCGATCCGAAAGAAGCCGTCCGGCGCCTCGCCGAACGGGATAAGAAAGACAATACTATCTTTGAAAAACTGCCATTTTTGGAAAAACTTTCTGAAAGATTCGCCGCGCCTTGGTTCCGGGAATTTATGGAGAAACAAGGCAGCGAATTCGTCTATTTAAAGACAGACAAAACCGTTTATGATACAATGGAAGAATCAATTAAAATTTGGGAAAAATTCTATAAAAAATAACAAATAATGCGAGTTCCAACGGATTTTTGCAAATTCTGTGCGAAATTTATTCGCATATTATTCGCTCAAATTCGTATACAAATTCGCATATTAAACCTATGCTTATCGGCGCTAAATCAATTATCCGCGAAAGCTGGAAACTTTATAAGAGTAATTTTGGCATTTTCGTCAAAGTAATTCTTTGGCTCCTAGTCCCGGCCGTTCTTACTTCCATGCTGCCTTACATCGGACTGACTCCATTTATTCTTGCTCCGATTAATTTTTTTCTTTCCCTGGCTTCGGCAATATTAGGCCTCTTTGTTTCGGCAGTCCTGATCTTAACAATTGTAAGTTTATTCAAAAAAGAAGAAATCAGCTTAAAAAATATTTACAATTTAAGCTATTCAAAAATTATTTCGTGTCTCTGGGTCTCTGTTCTTTCTTTTCTCACAGCTCTTATCGCGATGGCCATAAGCGCCGTTCCGGCCGTCCTGGCTCTTCTTTTGAAAGATTGGCTTCCGGCCCAGAACATAGTATTGTTAGTCTGTTTCACTATTTCCGGAATTCTTTTTATTATTTCAAGCGTCGCCTTGGCCATCTGGCTTTCTTTCGGTTTATATATTGTTGTTCTGGAAAATATTAAAGGCACGGCCGCCCTCTGGTACAGTAAATCTATGGTAAAGGGTTACTTTGGGCCGATTCTTTGGAGATGGATTGGTCCATACTTTGTTTATATGCTAATTCTTATCGTAATAGTCGCGATTCCGATTTATATTATTGGACTGCTGACAGGCAATCCGGGAATCGGTTTCGCAAAGATTACTCCCTGGTGGTCGGTTCTTATCTCGAACATCATTTATACTTTCGCCATTCCGCTCTTCGCAATTGCCGGCGTTCTTTTGTATAACAGCTTAAGGGAAGAAAGGAAAACCTCCGGAAAATAAAAAAGATTTTCAATTTTAATTTTATGCATCTTGTCCCGGTCATCGGGCTGGAAATTCATATCCAGCTCAAAACAAAATCGAAAATGTTCTGCGGCTGCGACAATACCGGAGAGGACCAACCGCCGAATACAACCGTCTGTCCGGTATGCATGGGGCATCCTGGCACTTTGCCGGTCATAAACGGACAAACGGTGGAATGGGCGGGCCTCGCGGCTCTGGCTTTAAATTGTAAAATCCAAGATTACTCTAAATTCGACCGCAAGCAATATTTTTATCCCGATCTTCCGAAAGGCTACCAAATTTCCCAATACGACAAACCTATTTGCCTCGGCGGCTGGCTGGAAATTGATATCCCGGAAAAAGAATTAAAAAAAACCGGCGCCGAAGGGCGCGCTCTCGCGAAGATAAGAATAACGAGAGTCCACCTCGAAGAAGACGCCGCCAAGTTACTCCACGGAGAAGACGGCAAGCACAGTTTGGTTGATTACAACCGCGCCGGCACTCCCCTTTTGGAAATTGTCACTGAACCGGATTTGTACTCACCGCTTGAGGCGAAAATTTTTATGCAAGAGCTGCAGCTTATCGCCCGCTATCTCGGAATATCAGAGGCCGACATGGAAAAAGGGCATTTACGCTGCGACGCCAACGTCTCCCTGCGCGAAGTCCTGGACAATCCAGCCAAAGAGAAAAAAAACATTTCTAAGCTTAATCCTAAAACTGAAATAAAAAACTTAAATTCTTTCCGCGCGGTTGAACGGGCGTTGGAATATGAAATAAAACGGCAAACCGAACTTTGGGAAAAAGGAAAACCGCCGGCCGTAACCACAACCCGCGGCTGGAACGATGTAAAACAAATTACCGAGGAACAGCGCACCAAAGAAGCGGAAAACGATTACCGCTATTTCCCCGAACCCGATCTTCCGCCGCTCGATTTGAACAAACTGCGCGATAAAGTCGTCGGACTTCTTCCCGAACTCCCGCGCGCCAAAAGAATAAGATTCGCAACACAATACGAATTTACTCCGGAAGAAGCCAGAATTCTAACCGAAGATAAGAAATGGGCCAATTACACGGAAAATGTCATTTCCGAATTACAATCATGGCTCGTCTCGCTCCAGGAAGTAGAGGGCACCGAAAAAGAAATATGGGAAAAACATAAACATAAACTGACTCGCCTCATCGCCGGCTGGATGATTAGTAAACTTTCCGGGCTGATGGCCGACAACAAAATAGACATCCGGCGCCTGAAAATTACTCCTGAAAATTTCGCCGAATTTATCACCCTGATTTACCAGAATAAAATCTCCGGCCCGACGGCAATAAAAATTCTGGAAGAAATGATGATGACTGGCGGCGATCCCTCCCAGATTATGGAGAGCAAGAATCTCGGCCAGATTAGCGATACCGGGGAAATAGAAAAAATAATTGATTCGATTATCACCGAACACCCCGAAGAAACGGCAAGCTACAAGCAAGGCAAGACAAATCTCCTCCAGTTCTTCATCGGCCAAACCATGAAAAAAACTCAAGGCAAGGCCAACCCCAAGGTCGCTGAAGAAATTTTAAAAAAGAAACTGACATAGAAAATCAAAAACTGCTCTTCTTGGGGGCAGTTTTTGGTCTTGCTATCCCCTTCCGTGATTTCCACGGAGGGCCCGAGCCCATGGCAAAAGAAAGGAGGAACGCCATGACTCGACATACCGAAACGCCCGATGGGAACGGTCTGAGGTGTATTCACAAGAAGGTCTGGGGCCAATGCGCCTGTTGCCGGGGAAAGTTCGGCATGCTGGCGATCGAGCTCGACATCATGCTCGGTCGGAACCAACCGCCGGAAATCGTCGGCAATTTGGTAGCAGAGGCCGTCAGGAGGATGCGGCGAGGAAAGGAGGAACTGGAAAGACGTGGGGCAAGTCCCGAGTGACGTAGGACGCGCAAGATCGAAAAGGGCGTGAATGCCAGCTGCATCACGCCCTTCTATTTTCTCTCCCTTTTCCAAAGGGAGAGTTAGAGAGGGATTTTTAACCATTTAACAATTTTCCCTTCCGCTTCTTTATAATTCTTAATCCACTTTATTCTTTTGTCGCGGCGGAACCATGTCATCTGCCGCCGGGCGTAGGCGTGCGTCCGGTATTTTATTTTTTGAATAGCTTCGGGCAGACCATAATCGCCACGCAGATAATCCCCTATTTCCTTATACCCAATTCCGCTCATTGACGGGAGATTCGGACTATATTTTTTTAATAATTTTTTAGTTTCACTAACTAAACCGTCTTCAACCATTTGCTCCACGCGCCGATCAATATTTTCGTAAAGCTTTTCACGTGACACGCTAAGTCCAATCTGTAAAACGTTAAACAGCGGCTCGCCTTTTTTACGAAATTTAGAAAACGGCTGACCGGTCGCGAGACATATTTCTAAAGCCCGAATTACCCGCCGCGGATTTTTTTTGTCCACTGCTTTTGCCGCGCCCGGATCAAGTTTTAATAATTTTTTATACCATTTTTCAAGTCCACCTGATTTTTTAATTTCTTTTTCAAACTGCATTCGCAATTTTTTATTTGGTGGCACAGCCGGAATTTCCAAATTATCAACAATAGCCTGAATATACAATCCGGTTCCCCCAACCAAAAACGGCGTCTTGCCGCGCCCTAGAATATCCTTAATCACCGCCACGGCTTTCTTCTTATAATCGGCCAAAGTAAATTCTTTGTCGGGATTAACGACATCCAACAAATAATGCCGCATACCTTCTTTATCAACCACTTTACCTGTCCCAATATCCATTCCCTTGTAGATCTGTCTGCTGTCTGCATTCACCACCTCACCACTAAATTTTTTCGCCAATTTCAAAGACAAGCCCGTCTTTCCCGAAGCCGTCGGACCTAAAATTACAATCAGTTTTGGCAGTGTTGACATTTTCGTCTTTTTATTTTAATTTAAAGGCAGTAAAGGAGAAAACGATGGGAAAGATTAACGCAGAGGCCAAGTCCACGCTGAAGGATACGCTCGGTTTCTTGTGGAATGCCGTCTGGTTCATCGCTTTCACGATCGGCGCGATTGTGATGGCCATCAGGAACCAAGACGGTCCCCTCCTCGGAAGAATCATCGGTGTGGGAGCCGTTGTCTTCCTCGCCGTTCTCTTCGCAGTCCTGACGGTCTGCGGATTCATCGAATTCGCCAGACAAAGGAGGAAGTCGTGACCGACAAATCGGCGGACTGGGAAAGCCAACGAGCGCTCCCGCTCCTTGGAAAAACGGTCTTCTTCTACTGGGGATCAAAAAAATGGGACGAACCGCTCTGGGAATGGGAGGGCGAAGTAGTTTCAGTTTGCGGTGACTTCTTCCGGATGAAAATACGCTGGATGGAGCACCGCAGCCTCGCAAAACTCGCCGAATGGCTGGGAGCAACGCGGTGGTTCGACGCGAGAAACATCACCGGTCTCCGCATCATCGAGTGAAACCAACAGGTATCGGGCACCACCTCACGGGCCCTTTTTTTATTGACTTTTTATACTTTTTATATTAATTTAAAGGCAGCAAAGGAGGAAGCCATGGATTCTCGGGAGTTGCGTTATGAAGATGCGGCGCGTCGCAACATTCGCGTCTCGGTGGGGGTCATGTGCGTATTGCTTGCGATGACGATAGGTGCACTGTGGGCTGGTTGGTTTATCGCAGCGGCTCTCTGCGGCTGCGGTGCCTTCGCAAGCTTCTTCGCCATGCTGATCTTCGGAATTATGGCCTCCGGGGATGCGTAGCAAAGGAGGAAGCCATGAAGAAGATACGGCACACGTACGACAGCATCACTCTCACAATCTGCTTCTGCACGGCGGCAATGGTGTGCGGCTTACTGAGCTTCGCCATCGTGATGAGCGACTTTCCGGCAGAACCAGGAATCGCGGGCATTGATATGATCGTGGCGAAGATAGGCGCGCTCATCCTGCCCGGTGGCGCGACAATCGCCTTCGTTCTTGTGGCTTGCGCGGCTCTCGCTGACGGTCGCAGAACGATCAATAGCCCGTCGGATTTGGATTCCCTGATGGACTAACAATGACAAGGTACGGGTTCCACCTCAAAACGGGCCCTCTTTTTTTATCCCTCTAAAATCCATTCAAACGCTTTTTTAATCTTTACATCAAAAATCTTGCCGACCATATTTTTCTTCCCTGCAAATCTCACTCGCTTCATTTCTAGAGAATTACCAATACATTTTCCATTTTTATATTCATCAACCAAAACCGACACCGTTTTGCCGACATATTTCTGATTTTTCTCAAAAACAATTTTCTCCATCAAATTTTGCAAAAAATCACGCCGCCGCTTTTTCTCAAGGCGCGGAACATCATCTTTCATTTTCGCCGCCGCTGTCCCCTGCCGCGGCGAATATATTGCCAGATAGGCAATATCAAAATTGGCTTTTTTATATAATTCCACCGTGTTTTGAAAAGCCTTTTTCGTCTCCCCCGGAAATCCGACAATAATATCCGTGCCGAGCGCAATGCCCGGCTTTTTTTTATTTATTTTTGCGACGAGTTTTAAGTAATCAGCGGCGGTATAGCTGCGGTTCATTTTTTTTAAAACTTTGTCGTCCCCCGACTGAAGCGGCAGGTGCAGATAATTTACCATCTTGGGCAAGGTCAGAGCGTCAATTACTTCGCTTGTCATATCGCGCGGATGCGGCGCGGTAAAATGAATCCGCTTAATTCCGGGAATCCGGTTCGCCTCCCAAAGCAGAGCGGCAAAAGGATGTTTATACGGATTTTTTTTGGAAAAATTTTTAGTATCATCCGGCCGATAAGCATTAACATTCTGGCCTAGAAATGTAATTTCGAGACACCCATTTTTTGCTAACTTTTTAACCTCGTCTAAAACCTCGGCCATGTCGCGGCTTACTTCCCTTCCCCGGACATAAGGCACGGCGCAGTAAGAGCAAAAATTATTACAACCGGTCATAATCGGGACAAAGGCGGAATATTGTGTTGAATATCTCGGTTCTATTTTGAAATAATGGGTATTCCAATCGCGGCACTCGGCCTGGAAAGCCCTGATATTAGTAATCTGTTTAATATCCAAAACCGCGTCGAATTTTCCTAAAAACTTTTTCTTGTCCGAATGCAGGAGGCAGCCGGTAAGAATCGTAAAAAGCCCGGGTTTTATCCGCTTCATTCTAGCAAAAATCCTGGCCTGGCCGTAGATCCGGTCAACCGCCGCCTGGCGCACGGAACAGGCCACCACAACGATTAAATCGGCCCCTCCGGCCTCGCGGACGGCCTCGTAGCCCATTCTCTCCAAAACGGCCGCTACCCGCTCGGAGTCGCTTTTATTCATCTGACAGCCGTAGGTTATAATGTGATATTTTTTCTTAATCATAAAACTATTTTAACAAAAATCATTACACTTTTCAACCCTTGACAAATCTAAATTAATATGTAAAAATAGAAAGTTCCCGAAAGGAGTGTTCCGATGGCAGAAGTTCACGGGCTCTTCCAGGACGCCCGCTACAACCGGGCGATGCTCGAAAGAATCGTTGCCGTGAGCCTCGCCGAAATTAACGGCAGGATGGCTCTGCGGCTCGACCTTTCAACTGGCGATCTGCATCCCGACTGGCTGAACAGCGTACCAACTTACCGCTTCGTCATCGACAATGGCGCGCGGATTATCGAAGGGAAACACTGGCACATCTTCCGGCACGAACCGGAACCGCCTTACTTCGTTGAAGTTAGGCTGCGAAATCTCTCTACGGGGGCCAATGAGGAAACTCTCGGAGACTGGACCACGCTGCAAGTCGTGATCCAAGCCGACGGAAACGTCGAAAAGCATTTCGAGGTCAAGAAGACCTCGTAGCCGACTTTGGGACCGAATGCGCAAGACCGTCTTTGGTCCCTCTTTTATTTTATACTGTGTCGGGGGGGGTTGACTTTCTGGTTTAAATATGGTATATTATTATGTTATAATTTAATAAACTTTACTATAAAAAATAATTATGCGCGCTGAAATGAGCCCAGACTTAAAACAAATTACACCTGAAGCTAAAGAAGCCGTTGCACAAATTGACGGAGCGACTGAAGTTAAAGAAGGTCTTGCACCAGAACAAAATGAGGATACCGCCTTTTTCAATAAAGACAGAATGACTGCCGGAGTTTTAGACGGTATGGGCGGCGGCATGGCCGGCGGAGAAGCAAGTAAATTGGCCGGAAAAATTATATCCAGAGAATTAAGAAAAATCTCCGATGGTGTTAGCTTGGCGGATTGCAAAAAAGCAATTAATTCTGCCATTCTCGATGCCCATCAGACCGTACTCGAACTCGGCAATAACAAATTTTTTCAATATTTGGATTCTTCGGATCGTGAAAATTGGAAAAAAGAAACCGGCAATCTCTTGTGGGACGACCCCGCGCAGATAGACCAGGAAATGGCCAAAACAGGTTGGATTCCGGCGGCAGAAAAATTCAAGGGCAAATCTCAAGATGAAATTTTTAAGGCTCAAAAAGAAGCCAAAATTACTACACCGACCGGATCGACCGCTTCCGTGGCGAAATTAATTGAACGGCCAGATGGCGGAACCGAGATGGTCTATGGCCATGTTGGCGACAGCCGAATTTATGTTTTAAGAAAAAACGGAAAAATTGAACAGGTTACCCAGGACGAGGGTGGATTCAAAGAAGCGGTCGAAAAAGGGGTTATAACGCAGGAAGAAGCCGACGTTCTCGACCAGATTACTGATCCTAAAATTTTAGAAGAAAAATTTGACAAAGATAAGGCTGAATATCTGCAGAGACTTTTCCCTCACATCAGAAGGTCGATTACTCAAGGCTTGGGGTTAGCCAAGGAAATCAAACCGCAAATTGGTTCTATTAAACTTGAGCCAGGCGAACGGGTTCTTTTTACTTCTGACGGCATCCACGATAATTTAACTGACAAGGAAATAGAGCAGCTCTTAAAAGGCGGCAGCCCAACTGAGGCAGCGAGTAAAATCGTCTCCGCAGCCAAAGCACGCATAGCCGAGGGAACAATGCGGTCTAAAAAAGACGATAAGACTGCAATTGTATTGGAAGTTCCCGAAGCAACCGAGGAAATCTCCGCCGAAGATATCGAAGAAGAACCCGAAGAAGTTGTCGAGCTGGGCGAAGGAGACGTAGAGGCTATTCCGATTGAAGTTTTGGAAGCGGAAGACAAAAGGAAAAGCGCAGAAGAAGCAAAAAAAATTAGAAAAGCGATTGGAATATAAAGATATATTAAAATACCCGCCAACGAGGCGGGTATTTTAATATGAGATCCTTCGCTACGCTCAGGATGACGCTATGGCGTCATTTTCTTTTTTCAATTTCCTTTTTAATCTTTTCAACAAATTTCTTTACGGTCATCGCCACGGTTTTTTGTTTGCCGCGGACACGGACGTTCAAATTTTTTCCGCTCATTTCCTTGTCCCCTATTACGAGCATGTACGGCGCCTTCTGCTTTTCCGCTTTTCTGATTTTATATCCGACGGTTTCATTAAAATCATCAACATGAACGCGCAACCCTTCTTTCTCCAATATTTTCGCCAGTTTAAACGACGGTTTAACGTGGCGTTTCCCCACCGGAATAATATCAACCTGCACCGGCGCAAGCCAAGTCGGAAAAGCTCCGGCGGTTTGTTCAACCAGGAAAGCAAAAAATCGTTCGAAGGAGCCCATAATCGCCCGGTGAATGATTACCGGTTTTTCTTTTTGTCCTTTTTGATTGGTAAATTCCAGATTAAATTTTCCGGCTGAATAAAAATCGACTTGCGCGGTGGCGATAGAATCCTCTTTGCCTAAAACATTTTTTATTTGTACGTCAATTTTCGGGCCGTAAAACGTCGCCTCACCCGCTCCAACGACATATTTCACGCCAAATTCTTTAAGCGCTTCTTCTATTGCCTTGCCCGCCTTGGTCCACGTTTCCTTGTCTTCCACGTCGCCATATTTTTCTTTATTGTTGAAATCCGGCAGAGATAAGCGGTACCAATAATTTTTTATGCCAAAATCCTTATAAACTTTCTGGAATAAATCCAGAACTCCGAGGAGTTCTTTTTTTAAATCTTCTTTCGCGCAATAAATATGCGCATCATTCTGAGTAAAACATCTGGCGCGGATCAAGCCTGTTAAGACACCTGAACGTTCAAAACGATGGCACAAACCGAATTCGGCCAGCCGCAAGGGCAGATCCCTGTAACTCAAGGTTTTATTTTTATAAATCATGTGGTGGTGCGGGCAATTCATCGGTTTCAGGTAATATTCTTCGCCTTCAATATCAATCGGACTATACATATCCTCATGATAATGAGCTAAGTGCCCAGAGGTTTCGTACAATTTTTTATGGGTTAAAACCGGCGTATAAACATATTTATAGTTTCTTCCCAGCTCTTTCTCATACATGTAATCCTCAAGCTTCCTCCGGATAAAAGCGCCGTTAGGCAACCACAGTGGCAATCCCTTGCCTACCTCTTCCGAAATCATAAATAATTCCAAATCTTTGCCGAGCTTCCTGTGATCCCGTTTTTCCGCCTCTTCAATCATTTTCAAATATTCGTCAAGCTCTGACTGTTTCAGAAAAGCCACTCCGTAAACGCGCTGAAGCATCGGACGTTTCTCGTCGCCGCGCCAGTAAGCCCCCGCGACGGCAGTCAATTTAAAAATACCCAGTTCCTTTGTCGAGGAAACGTGAGGCCCCCGGCAAAGATCGGTAAATTTTCCCGTTTTATAAATTGTGACAACTTCTCCCATCTTTTCCATCTTCCCGTCCTCTCCTTTCGTTCCTTCCCTTAGCAATTCAAGTTTATAATCCTGTTTATATTGTTCAAACATTTTTATCGCTTCATCCCGGGAAATTTCTATTTTTTCAAACGGCAAATTTTTCTCTATTATCCCACGCATTTTAGCCTCAATTTTTGACAAATCGGTCGCGGTTAACGGTTTATCAAGTTCAAAATCATAATAAAAACCGTTTTCCACGGCCGGCCCCACTCCGAATTTGGCCCTGGGGAACATTTCCAAAACAGCGGCCGCCAAAACATGCGCCGTTCCGTGCCGAATAATTTCTAATTTTAGTATATCCATATTTTTATTTTAAATACTCTATCTCAACCAATTCTGCGCGTCAGTAAATATACAATCAAAAAGGATAACACAAATGGGCCGTGCCCCACGAATAACTCAAATATTAGCGTGATTCGTGGGGCGATCTCGATGCACCCGAGGTCGCCCATTGGCGAAATCCTAATTATTTTTTAATCATCACCTGAACATTATTCTTCAATTGCGGAACTTTTTTGACCCAGAATGGTGAAAATTTTATCGTGATACGCTCTATTTCCGGATAGGTGGAAAGATATTGTATAATTTGCTCCCGGTCTAAACCTATAAATTTGTCTACATCAAACATAGAATTGTCGGTCCGAAGGGACATCTCTCCCTCCAGGTGAACCATTATGTTGGCTTCATTTGCCGCTAAATCGTATTTTTCGATCAGAAAAGTGAGAGCGTTATAATCGACATTGACCAATTCCTTGCCGGTCGGAACTTTTGCCTGTATCTGGCTCGCCGCCAAACTTTCAATATCCCTTCTGTAGAAGGCTATCCCCACTACTTTCAATTTTAGATAAATCGTAAATTTATCTCCTTCCTCACCGACACCCAGACTGCTGCGTTTCTCATTTATCTCTTTAATTATAACTTTTCCAAAAACTTCACCGGCCGCTTTCATCTCCGTCTTGAGATTTTCTATAACCTGGGTCGAAAGAGCCTGGATTGAATCATCGTAAGCGTTATCCAAATCTGTTTGAGTTACAAATTTTATTTCCCGCTTCCCGCCGCTCATGGAATTAAAACTTTGTCCGTAAATTTTATCCTGTAGGCCGGACCAAAGCCCTGGAATCGTAAAGCGTGTCGGCCCGAGCTTCATCGCCTCTTCGGTCGGTTTATCGGCATAAACTTCCGCTTCGATTTTTCCTCCGGCAGGAACGGTAACGGTTTTTTTCAACCGATAGAGAATCCCTTCGGATGAAAGAAACCTGGTTGTGGCAACCAGCGGCTGATCCTTGCTGTAATTATTGATAATAGTAATTTTCCCGCCGACATCGCTATCGGCTGTTTTGGTTCCGGTAGCCTGGTACTCCTTATTGCCGGAAACCGTTGTTTCAACAAGTTTTCCGCTAATAGAAACCGAACCGGGTACCGCGGCTTCCGGTGAGCCGGCCGTTTTTCCTTCTTCCTCAATATCAGCGATGAAGTCAACGCTGACAGGCTCCTTGGCTAAAGAAATTGTTATTTCTGCTTTGCTTAAAACAAAATAAGCCGCCAGGAAAACTAAAATGCCCGTCAAGGTTATAAATCCAAAAACAATTTTTCTGTAAAAATTGACAGGCGCCTCCGAACGCGGCGGAGCCTTTGTTTTAGTTACCATACTGCCTCCTAAAAATTATAAAATTATTATTCTAAATATCGTTGATATTATCGTCTCGCTTTCTGAGCCACTTTCTTGTCCCCCAGATGATTGTCAGCCCAACCAGCGCGCCTATCGGCAAAGAGAAAAACGGGTTCTTAGCGCTCAAAAAATTTACCCTTACGGTAGTAGCAAATTTTTTCGTATAGCCCGTCTGGCTTGTCGCCTCGAGGACAACGATGTATGTACCCGCCCTGCCGTAAGAATGTTTGACTTGATTGCCGGCAACCTTGGTCCCGTCGCCCAGTGTCCAATTGTAATTCATCTGACTGACCGCCGATCCTCCCGTAACCTTGAAAATAAAAGTATTCCAGCTAAGCTTGGCCGACACAACAGAAATATTTTTAAAAGCCTCATCTTCCGACAATCCTTGGCCTCCACTTTGTTCCGCTGCAAAAACCCCATCGTTGCCAGCTGCCTGATTTCCGCTGCCAGTATTACTGCCCGGATTATCCGAATCGCAGGCATCGCCCACACCGTCCTTGTCACCATCAGCCTGGTCGGCATTGGCTACCAGCGGACAATTGTCTTTTCCGTCAAGCACTCCGTCATTATCAGTATCTGAATCTAGGGGGTCGGTCCCAATTTTTGCCTCTTCGGTATTTGATAATTCATCATTGTCGGAATCAGAATCGCAGGCATCTCCCTTACCGTCTCCATCCGTATCTTTCTGCGAAGCGTTTGCTGTTGTCCGGCAATTATCACGGCTGTCCGGAACTCCGTCTCCGTCACTGTCGGTTGGCGGAGGTGGATTATTATTGTTAACCGAATCGCAGGCATCTCCCTTACCGTCGTGGTCGCTATCGGTTTGGTTTGGGTTAGCTACCAACGGACAATTATCGCGGCCGTCCAGTATCCCGTCATCATCCGTATCCGGATCAACCGGATTGGTCCCTATTCTGGCCTCATCGGCATCTGACAAACCGTCGTTGTCGTCGTCCGAATCACAAACATTGCCGATACCGTCGCCATCAGTGTCTGCCTGATCCGGGTTAGACGCGCTCGGGCAATTGTCATTTTTGTCAATTATCCCATCACCATCGCTATCTTTTTCCGGATAGAAAAATCCGGTCAACGCCGAGTCGTTTGCCGAGTTTTCGTCCCTTGGGAGCTGTCCTTTAATATCAACTCTGATATTAAAGCTTCCTTGCGGAACAACCCAGTCGACAAAAACTTCGTCGCTCAAGCCTCCGGCCCTGACCGAAATAACCTGCGATTCCCCGATCAAAGTCGAGCCGGCAAAAAATTGCGCGTATCCCGTGACATCCTTTGTCCCGTAATTGCGGACTGCCGCATAAAGCCTTATCGGCTGGCCGACAATCAGAGGGGAACTGGCAAAGAAAATGTCGCTGGAACTTATCCCCAAGTCATAAATTAATGTCTGGGCTCCAGCCGTTTGCCCGTACATTGCCAAAATTAAAACCAAAAAAACGGAAAAAACTATTTTTGTGGAGAATTTTCCCATATTTTAAGAAAAAATAATTAAATTTCCCTCTTATTTTAATAAAAAGCTTACCTCTGAATTATATAAGAAAATCAAATTAATGGCAAATCGGATTTTTGCCAAATAATCCCCTGTTTTTCCCGCTTATTGCGCGTCAACATTGCCTGCGCCAACGACCTGTTCCAGAGCCCGTCTGCATTCCTCGCTTGCGGCAATAGCATAATCCGTTTCAATTTTTTTTCTGCCGTTCTGCCCCAGGACAGAGAGAATAACCCTCCGTTCTCCTTTATGCTGAAAAAAAATATTTTTTAGTTGCTGAACAATTTCCGGTGCCAATGAATTTAGACGAATGCATACCGAACTTCCAATCTCCCCCATACCGTTGCCGTGACTGTTCCCGGCCGGCCCTGCGGCGGAAGCATTAAAGTTCCGAGATGTATTATTGTATCCGGAAAAACTTACCGGATTTGCTCCGCAGCTTTTCAATATTTTTTGGATATTATCTTTGTTTATTTCCTTGGCCCCTTCGCAAATGAGCTTCATTTCTCCGTCCTTATCGGAAACCCGGCCAGAGGCAACGACTATTTTCCCGGTCTGCCAGACATCGGCCATACTTTTTAAAATCTTGGGAAAAATTAAAAGTTCGGTCGGACCGCTCAAATCCTCTACTTTGACAAAGAGCATTGGCTCCCCGCTCCGGGTAATTACTTTTTTAATTTCATTGATAATTCCAGCAACTCTGGCTTTGCTCCCCGGCGGACACTGCCCCAATTTCATACAGGGAACCACAACGCCTTCCAGTTCCGCGGCAAATTCGTTCATGGGATGTTCGGTAATATAAAGTCCAAGGTGTTCTTTTTCCCAAGCCAGCCTCTGCTCCTTGGTAGCTTCGAGCGCCGCGCCAAGACGCAAGACGGGAATGCCGCTTTCCGCGGCCATCATGCCAAACAAGCTTGACTGTTGGCTTGCCACTTCTTTTCCTAAACCCTTCGTAAAATCCAACAGCTTGTCCGAATTTTCGAGCATCTGATTCCTTTCTCCGAATCCGTCAAGCGCTCCGCATTTGATAAGACTTTCTAATGATTTTTTGTTCAGATCCTTGGTCTGGACCCGGCTCAAAAAATCTTCCAAATTTTTATATTGGCCGTTCTGTTTCCGCTCGCGGATTACTGTTTTAACAATATTCTCGCCGACATTCTTAACGGCTAAAAGCCCGAAACGGATGCGCGGCTTGCCTTCGGCGAGCGAGGCGGCTACCACGGTAAAAGTGGAAAAACTTTCATTGATATCTGGCGGGAGAACTTCTATTTTCATCTGTTTGCACTCTTCAACCAGCACGGCAATCCGGTCAATGTCTCCCTGGTCTGAGGTGAGAAGCGAGGCCATAAATTCAGCCGGATAATTTGCTTTGAAAAAGGCCGTCTCGTACGCAATTCTCGCGTAGCAGGCGGCGTGCGAACGATTAAAGCCGTAACCGGCAAACGGTTCAATAAAGGCAAAAACATTTTCCGCGGTTTGTTTGCTTACGCCGTTTTTAACGCAGCCGCTGATAAATTTTTCTTTCTGCTCTCCTAAAAGTTTGGCGATCTTCTTACCTACCGCCTTGCGCAAAATATCGGCCTCGCCCAGAGTAAAGCCGGCCAAATCCCGCGCAATCTGCATAATCTGTTCCTGATAAACGGCAATGCCGTAGGTATTCGCGAGAATCGGCTCGAGTTTGGGATGGAGATATTTAATTTTATTTTTTGATTTTTTCCCGGATATGAAACTCGGAATCCATTCCATCGGGCCCGGACGATAAAGAGCGACCATGGCGATGATGTCTTCAAAAATATTCGGCTTAAGCTCTCTTAAATATCTCTTCATCCCCGACGATTCCAGCTGAAACACGCCGGTCGTCTCTCCTTTTCTCAACAATTCAAAAGCTTTAGGGTCTTCAAGCGGGATATTGTCAATATTTATTTTTTGTCCGTGAATTTTTTCGATAATACCAAGGGTATTTTCCAAGATCGTCAAATTTTTTAAACCGAGAAAATCCATTTTCAAAAGGCCCAAATCTTCAATCGGGTGGAGCGAATATTGGGAAACAACCGTCTGGTCTCCGCTTGAAGCATATTGCAGCGGCGTGTAGCGGTCGAGCGATTCTTTGGTAATCACCACGCCACAGGCGTGGGTTGAAGCGTGGCGAGCCACTCCTTCGAGTTTTCTGGCCGTATCTATCAGTTTCTTGGCGCCGGCGTCTTTTTCGTATAATTCCTTAAATTCAAAAATATTTTTTAACGATTCGTCGAGGGTAAAAGCCATGGGAATCAATTTGGCAACCTGGTCGCAATAACTGTACGGAAAATCCAAAACGCGCCCGACGTCGCGCACGGCGGCGCGGGCAGCCATAGTTCCAAAAGTTATAATCTGGGCAACATGGTCGCGGCCGTATTTTCCTTCGACGTAACGGATAACCTCGTCCCTGCGCGTATCCGTAAAATCCAAATCTATATCAGGCATGCTTATTCTTTCAGGATTCAAAAATCTTTCAAAAAGCAAATTATGCGTCAACGGATCAATATTTGTGATATTCGTAAGATACGAGACAATCGAACCGGCAGCGCTGCCGCGGCCCGGTCCGACAACGATTCCGTTGCCTTTCGCCCAATTGACAAAATCCTGGACAATTAAAAAATAAGAAGCAAAACCCGTTTTATCAATAACCGAAAGTTCGTAGCGCAGCCGCTCCATTATTTTCTCGGCGCTGATTTTATCGTTTCCGGAGGAAATACCTTCTTTAAACTTGAACTCTCCGTCCGTCATGACAACCCCGTATCTTTTTTCCAAACCTCTATAACAAAGTTCTCTCAAATAATCGTTTGCCGTTTTGCCTTCCGGAACTTCATATTGCGGCAAAGTAATTTTCCCCAAATCAAGCTCAACATCGCACATCTCGGCTATTTTAAAGGTGTTCGAGATGGCTTCCGGGACATCACGAAAATCATTTTCCATTTGCTCGGTCGGGCGCATGGAATAATCCTCTCCGAGCATGCACATCCTGTCCTTGTCTCCAATTTTCTTTTTTGTCTGAAGACACAAAAGCACGTCCTGAGCCTCGGCGTCCTCGGGATTGAGGTAATGTATATCGTTAGTGGCAATGAGAGGCACGCCTAATTTTTTCCCAAAACTTATAAGTTCACGGTTCACGATCCCCTGCTCCTGGCTCGAAGGATGGTGCTGAAGTTCAAGATAAAAATTTTCCGGACCAAACAATTTTTGGTACTTCAAAATCAATTCCTCGGTTTTTTTCATGTCTCCACCCAAAATTGCCGAGGGAACCTCTCCCTGGATGCAAGCGGTCGTGGCAATCAACCCTTCGTGATATTTTTCCAATATTTCCCAGTCAATCCGCGGCTTGTAATAAAAACCTTCCAAATGGGCAATGGAAGTAATTTTAATAAGATTTTGATAACCGGTTTTGTTTTTAGCAAGCAGGATGAGATGATATGGCCGCTCGTCGATTCTTGCTCTTTTATTTAACCTGCCATTTCTCGCCAAATATGTCTCCACACCCAAAATCGGCTTTATCCCCGCTGCCTTGCATTTTTGGTAAAATTCAACGATACCGTACATCACGCCGTGGTCGGTCAGAGCAAGCGCCGTCATATTGTCGGCCTTTGCCTTGGCCACCAAATCGTCAATTTTAGCCAAACCGTCGAGCAGGCTGTAGTGACTGTGGGTATGGAGATGGACGAACATAATTTATTAAAATCAAAAGTCAAAATTCCTCCTTTCTGCGGCCCGTTTTACAACGAACAGGAATTTTGACTTTTATACCAATATTTCTAAACTTCTATCTTTTGCTTTTTTTCTTTCTTTCCCCGACAAAATCAACTAATTTTTCCACGGCCTTGCCGATTACCCCAAGATAGGCCGAGCTGTGGTCAAACTTTTCCCTTATTTTTTCTATTGCCTGGCTGACTTTTTCTACCTTCTCTTTGAAACTCGCAACTAGTTGATTCGCCTGCCTGAGCATCATTATAACATAATAAAGCATCCAGGAAATAAAAATTGTCAGCCACAAAACGGAAAAAGCCAAAACTACGTAAAGAAGGTCCTTGCTTGTTTCTATCATACTTTTTTACGGCCGGCTAATCGCGACAAACGAAAAACGTAAATCGCGAACGCCCCGCCGCTCCCCCTAAATTAAGCTCTCAACTTGGCGCCGAACTTTTGATTTAATTTTTGAATAATTTTTTCTTCAATTTTTTTTGCTTCTTCGAGTTTTAATGTTCGGCTGTCGGAACGATAAACAATCCTGAAAGCCAGACTCTTTTTCCCCTCCTCCATTCCCCTGCCTTCAAAAACATCAAAAAGCCTGACTTCTTTAACTAAATTATTTTCCACTTCAAAAATTGCTTTTGAAACTTCGGCCCAAACTGTTTTTCGCGGAACGATAACAGCCAGATCAAACTCAATGGCCGGATACTTTGGTATCGCCCGGTAAATAACACTATCGGAATAGAGGTTGGCTAACTCATCGAAATTTATCCCAAACAACCCAACGCGGTGTTTAATGCCAAAATTTTTCTGGATATTAGGATTTAGTTCGGTGATAACCCCGATAGTCTTGCCGCGCGCATTAACCTGAAGCGTTCTCGCGGGGTGCGCCCATGGCGGGGCTTCACTCTTCCAGACCGAAAATTGGCAATCGAGGTTCATCGCCGAAAGCAACGCCGCCAGAGCGTCTTTCGTTTCGTAAAACGGCGTATCGTTTCCTTTCTCCAAAACCATGCCAACCAAAGACTTGTCCTGCTGGGGTATCATCTCTTTACCGCGGCTGTCCTTCTTATATTCTCCAGCTTCGGGATAAAATATTGTCCCCATTTCAAACACTCTAATCTTATCAAAAAAATGCTGGTTTTGCGAGATATTCAGAATAAGGTTGGGCACTAAACTTTGCCGAAGATGGGAAAGATTTTTAGCAATGGAATTTTTCAACCTGATGTGTTTGGCCGGATCAAAACCCGCCTGCCTCAAAACTTTTTCGTCTACAAAAGAATAATTGTATACTTCCGTCATTTCAAGGCCCCCGGCCAAAATATTTTTGACTATTTTTTCTACCATTCTGCTTTTATTAACCTCCGGCGGAGCAATTGACGCCTTTGGCATCAGGGGAGAGATGTTTTCGTAACCATAAATGCGCACGACCTCTTCTACCAAATCTTCGGCAATAGCAATATCTTTGGTCGCTCTCCATGTTGGTATTTTAACGGTTAGCGTCTTGCCCGCGCTTTTTACCCCGAACCCCAACCCCAAGAGAATATCCATCGCCCGCCGAATCGGAACAGCTGTGCCGATTTTATTGTTTAAATAGTCTGTATCAAATTTAATCGACGCTGGATTCAATTTGAAATTTTTAACATCAACAATTTTGCTTCCTACTTTTGCTTCGGGAATAATCTCCGTGATCAGGGCTAAAGCTTTTTTCAAGCCCATCTCAGCTAAATTCGGGTCAAGCCCTTTTTCAAAACGCATCGATGCTTCAGTGCGGAGCCCAAGGATCGTCGAAGTTTTTCTTATATTTATAAAATCAAAATTTGCCGACTCTAAAATAATTTTTGTCGTCTGATTGCCAATCTCCGAATTTTTTCCCCCCATAACCCCGGCAAGAGCAACCGGCTTCTTGGTGTCGGCAATGACAAGCATGCCGGCGCCAAGTTTTTTTTCTGTCCCGTCGATCAAACTAATTTTCTCACCTTCTTTCGCAGTCCGAACAACTATCGTTTTCTTTTTTGATCCGTCAATTTTTTCCAAATCAAAAGCGTGCAGCGGCTGGCCGAGTTCCAGCATCACGTAATTTGTAATATCCACGATATTATTTATAGCCCTCACGCCGACCGCCTCGAGCCGCCATCTTAACCATTCCGGCGAAGGAGCTATTTTGATATTTTCTATAACCACGCCAATATACCTCGGGCAAAGTTTCTTGTCCTGAACTTTAACCTCGAGCTTAACGACCGCCTTGCTTGGTAATTTAATTTTCTTAGGCTCATATTTCTTTAATTTCTGACCAAAAAGAGCGGCTATTTCCCGGGCCATACCGTAATGTCCCCAGAGATCGGGGCGGTTGGAAAGTGATTTATTGTCCACCTCGAAAACAACATCGGCAACCGCTAAAATTTCACTCAATTTTTTTCCAACTTTCGTATTTTTCGGTAAAACCATAATACCAGCATGCAAAACGCCCAGGCCAAACTCGTCTTCGGCGCAAATCATGCCTTCGGACATAATCCCGCGGACTTCGCGCCGTTCAAGTTTCAAGCCGTTCGGCAGAACAACTCCGGGCAAGGCCACGGCAACTTTTTGTCCGGCTGCCACGTTCGGCGCGCCGCAAACAATATTTAAATTTTTTCCGCCGCCGATATCAACTTTAGTTACGGAAAGCCGGTCGGCGTTTGGGTGCTTGCCGCACTCCTTCACTTCTCCGACAATAATTTTATCCAAAATTTCACCTCGTTTTTCTATCCCCTCAAGCTCCACGGTCGAAAGCATCAATCGCGCCCCGATCTCCTCGGAAGAAACCTTGGCCGGAACGGTGACAAAATCTTTTAACCAGTTAAGTGATATTTTCATAAATTAAAATTGGTTTAGAAATCTTAAATCGCCACCACAAAATAATCTTATATCATCAATACCGTATTTCAGCATAACCAAACGCATTAATCCGAAACCGAAAGCAAACCCGCTCCAACGCGCCGGATCAATCCCGCCGGCGCGAAGGACGTCCGGATGGATCATGCCGGCGCCAAAAATTTCCAGCCATCCTGTTTTTTTGCAAACACGGCACCCTGCACCTTTACAGAGAAAACAAGTTACTTCGCCATTCACTCCTGGTTCGACGAACGGATAAAATTTTGGACGCAAACGGACTTTTGTCTCTTCGCCATACAATTTTTTGGCTACTACTTCCAGCACCGCTTTCAAGTTGGCGAAGGAAATGTTTTTATCAATCATAAAACCTTCCATCTGGTATAATGTGTGTTCGTGGCGGGCATCGGTCGCTTCATTTCTGAAACATCTTCCAGGTACGATCGCCTTTACCGGCGCGCCATATTTTTCCATAGTCCTGACTTGCATCGGTGAGGTATGTGTCCGCATCAACAAATTTTCCTCCCCTGCCTGCCGGTAGGCAGGCTCTACATAAAAAGTATCCTGCATATCGCGCGCCGGATGCCAGGACGGGATATTCAACGCTTCAAAATTATAATAATCTGATTCAAGTTCGGGCCCGTCGAGCACCATAAAACCCATTGACGAAAAAATCTCTTCCAGCTTGTACTGAATATTGGAAATCGGATGCAAATGGCCAAGCGAACGCTTTGACTTTGAGGCGGTAACATCAATCCACTCTTTTTCCAAACCGCCGGATTTTCCGCCGAGTACCTCGCGTGCCCGGCCGATTGCTGCAGTGATTTCCTGCTTTACCTGATTGGCAAAATTTCCCATTCTCCCTCTTTCTTCCTGCGGTAACTCACCGATAGTCCGCAAAACTCCTGTCAGCTCACCCTTGCGGCCAAGGTATTTAATTTCTAGATTTTGCAGCTGATTTTGATCCGCTGCTTTCCCAATTTCGCCCAGAGCCCGGGCCTTTATTTGTTGCAATTTCTCTTGTGTCATATTTTTGAAAAACTGAATTTTAATTATTTTATAATTCGCTCCCACAGCCCCACAAACTTATCACTGAATTTAGCTACATCACGATAGGTTACAAGCAAAATCAAAACCATCAGCATGGCAAAACCAATATTGTGTACCAAGTTTTCGATTTTCTGGCTGACTGGGCGGCGCCTAATTTTTTCAATTATAAGAAAAATTATCCGGCCGCCGTCCAGGGCCGGAAACGGTAAAAAATTTATCACCGCCAAATTGATGGAAAGCATGGCGGTAAATTGCAAAAGATAAATAAAGCCCATTCTGGCGACCTGGCCGGTCAAAACCGCGATGCCAACCGGCCCGGAAAGATCAACCGAAACTTTTTGTGCAACAATAAGGTTTTTTATCAATTCATAAAAGGCGATAATTACATTGCCGGTAAAAGAAGCTGTGGCCTCTGCGCCTTTCCATAAAGACAAATACCAAGGATAAGAAACAATGCCGGATTTTAAGAGACCGACGCCGATACTCCCCCGCCCGGTTTCCGGCAAAAAAACCGGCGTGACTTCCTTTTCTATTTCTCCTCCGCTTCTGTCGAAAATCATCTTCACCGGAACCCCGATTTTTCCCGCTACGTAATCCTGCATCTGGGAAATTTCCTCTATTTTTACGCCGTCGATAGAGAGAAGCGTATCGCCGGTTTCTATTTTTGCCTCTTTGGCCGGAGTGCCATCCAAAACCTGAATAATTTGAATTTTTGCGTCGCGGATCCTCGCGTAGCCGTTCTCCCCGTCAATCGCCTGGGGCAAACCTATCATAAAGCCGAACGATAAGAGTACGGCAGCCAAAACAAAATTCATCAATACGCCGCTGGCTAAAATCAACGCCCGCTGCCAAATTTTTTTATGGGCAAAACTGTCGGCGTCCTCCCTATTTTCCCCGGCTTCACCCTTGATTTTGACAAATCCTCCGAGCGGAATCCAGTTCAGCGAATATATCGTGTCGCCGCGCTTAACGCCGAACATTCTCGGCGGGAAACCGAAACCGAATTCTTCGACTTTCACTCCGTTTTTTCTAGCCGCCACAAAATGGCCCAACTCGTGGACAAAAACCAAAAGGCCCAAGATGAAAATAAAAACTATCAGGGTAATTAACATAAAAATGATGAGTTTCGCGAGTCCGCCTCGGGCGGACGAGCAAATTTCCACCAGTTTCTATGAGTTTCTGAAACTTATAGAAACATGCGCTCGCTTCGCCTGCCTGCCGGCAGGCTCGCGCGAAATTAATAGAAATTAATTGTTTTAAATTATAAATTATTCGATTGCCGCTTTCTCCAACTTAACTTCACGGCCCAATAATTTTTTGGCTATGACCGGTACTCTCGGCGTCAGATCGGAAACATAAAATTTATGGTTTTCCCCTTTCGCCAATTTTTTTTCTACGTCCGGGTGGCTCGCTAAAAATATTTTTAACTCATTTACTATTTCTTCGGCCGAATCAACCATTTTTACTTTTCTCCCGATCCGCGGACCGATAATATTTTTAATCGCCGGATAATGGGTACAGCCGAGTATCAGGGTATCAACTTGTTTATTTTTTAACGGCTGAATATATTTTCTAACGATCATTTTTGTTTCCGGCTGGTCAAACCATCCCTCTTCAACCAGCGGCACAAGAAGCGGGCAGGGCTGGCTTATTACCGCGATATCTTGATGGTCTTTTTTTATCGTGGACTCGTAAACTCCGCTCCCGATTGTCGCCCTTGTCCCGATAACGCCTATTTTTTTATTCCGCGTCGCGGCGACTGCTGCCCGGACCGCCGGTAAAATTACTTCGAAAACCGGAACGCCGAGCTCTGCGGATAAAATTTCTGCTGCCACGGCCGAAGCGGTGTTGCAGGCAATGACAATTATTTGCGCTCCCTCTTTAAGCAAAAATTTCGCGTCTTCACGGGCATATTTGATAATTGTTTCGCGGCTTTTTGTGCCGTAAGGAGTTCTCGCCGTATCGCCAAAATAAATAAGCTGGTAGCCGGGAAGTTTTTTAAAAATTTCCCGGACCACGGTTAAGCCGCCCACCCCGGAATCAAAAACACCAATCATACCTTACTCCTTTCTGATTATTTCTTCCAACTCCCGCTTTTTATCCTCCATCAGACTTTTTGTTTTTGCTTCCAGATTAAGCCTCAAAAGCGGCTCGGTGTTCGAGGCCCTCACGTTAAACCACCAATTTACCCCGCCCGTGGCGGGGTCGTCAAAATCCAATCTGATGCCGTCCAGATGGGAAATTTCTTTTGCCGTACTGCCGTATTTTTCTTCAATTTCTCTCATTTTTCTCTCCTTATCCTTAACCTCAAAATTTATTTCTCCAGAATGATAGTAGCGCAAAAGCGGGGCAACTATTTCCGAAAACGGTTTGCCAGCCTGGCTGATTATCTCAAAGATTTTGAGCATTGTAAGGTCGGCCGACTCAACTTTATAAAAATCTCGATAATAAAAATGAGAAGAAAGTTCTCCGGCAAAAAGCGCTCCTTGGTCCCACATCTGTTTTTTCACCAGGGCATGCCCAACCCGGCACATCTCTGCCCGGCCGCCGGATTTCAAGACTTCTTCCTTTATCACCTGGCTGGAACGCACGTCGTAAAGGACAAGCTCTCCTGGATTTTTTTTAAGCAACTCCACGGCAACAAGCGCTTCAATCAAATCGCCGCGGACGGTTTGGCCTTTTTCGTCAATAAAACCTATCCGGTCGGCATCACCGTCGATGGCCACTCCTAAATCGGCCCCTTCTTCCAAGACTTTATTTTTTAAATCAGTTAAAGTTTCTTCTTTCAACGGATTGGCTTCATGATGCGGAAAATTTGCATCTAACTCAAAATAAAGCGGAATTAATTGGCATGGTATTTTTTTAAAAACTTCGGGCATCGGTATCACGCCGACGGCATTAGCCGTATCCACTACAACTTTGAGCGGTTTTATTTTATCCCCGTCAACTAAACTAAAAATTTTTTCTATGTAAGGGCCAAGAATTTCTTTCCTGGTTGCCGTGCCGTGTTCCGCCTCTCCAAATTTTCCTCCCGTAACTAATTTTTTAATTCCCACCATGCCCGTGTCTCCGCCTATCGGCAAAGCATTGCCGTAACATAATTTGAGTCCGTTGTACTCCTTTGGATTATGGGATGCCGTAATCATGATGCCGGCCTCGCGTTCCTCGTATTCTGCCACGGCAAAATTAAGCATTGGCGTAGAAACAAGGCCGATATCTACGGCGCTGGCTCCTTGGTCAATAATACCGCGGATAACTTCGCGCGACAGAGAGTCCGAGGAAGAACGCATATCGCGGCCAACAACCACAGTTTTGGCTCCGGTAAATACAACCAGGGCCCGACCAACCAAGTAGGCGATCTCTTCGTTTAAATCCTGCGGGTAAACACCGCGGATATCGTAAGCTTTAAAAATTGAAGAATTTATGGACATAAAACTTAAAACTTGGAACTCAAAACTTGTAGTTTAACCTCAAAACCCACCCCTGAATTCTTGGTTTCATGCTTCAAGTTTCAGGTTCCAGGATTCTTTGACTTTCGCTTTTTTTCATTATATAATAATAAGTGAACTAAGACAAATCTAACCGACGACTTACCGTCCGCGATTAACGGCGTAACCCGTTCCTTGCGAAACGCTTGTCGCCAATATTAAATTATGATTGGTTTATGGATTGCGCTCGGTGCAATCGGCGTCATCATAGTTTGGCTGATTGCCACCTTCAATGGCCTGATAACCCTCCGTAACCGGACAGACGAGGCCTGGTCTGACATCGACGTCCAATTAAAAAGACGTTATGATCTCATCCCAAACCTTGTTGAAACGGTAAAGGGTTATGCCGGACACGAAAAAGAAGTTTTTGAAAAAGTAACTTTAGCCCGCGCCGCGGCTATTAACGCGGAAAAAGGCGGCAACCCGGCGGAAATCGCCAAAACGGAAAATATGTTGGCCGGCACCTTGAAGTCCCTCTTCGCCGTTGCAGAAAGTTATCCTGATCTTAAAGCCTCGGGCAATTTTCTAAAACTCCAGGATGAATTATCCGACACGGAAAATAAAATTCAGGCTGCCCGCCGCTTTTACAACGGCAATGTCCGCGATTTCAACACCAAAATGGAAAAATTCCCAACCAATATGATTGCCGGCATGCTTGGGTTTAAAGCAAAAGAATTTTTCGAAATTGAAGAACCAGCCCAAAGAGAAGCGGTAAAAGTCCAGTTCTAAAACGGATTTGGAAAACAGGAATCGAGATTTAAACAATTTTTCTCGATTCCCCAGCTTCAAATCGGTTTATGTATAAACAAATTGATTCCAACAAGCGCAAATCAATCTTGCTGATTTTTATTTTTGTCATTTTCATTGTCCTTCTCGGCTGGATTTTCAGCGAAGTTTCCGGCTCGGGCTACGGACCGCTGATCGCCGCGGCAATTATTTCTCTGCTGATGGCCCTTTTCAGCTATTATAGCGGAGACAAGGTTGCTCTCTTCACAGCCGGCGCCAAAGGCCCGATTTCGGAACAGGAAAACACCTATGTTTATCATCTGGTAGAAAACCTTTGTATTACGGCCGGCCTGCCAATACCAAAAATCTATCTGATCCCGGACCCTGCCCCAAACGCTTTTGCCACCGGGCGCGACCCGGCCCACGCCTCGATTGCCTTAACAACCGGCATTGTGGAGCAACTTGAAAACGAGGAACTTGAGGGAGTTATTGCTCATGAACTTTCCCATATTAAAAATTACGACATCCGGCTCATGATGGTCGTAATTGTCTTGGTTGGCGTAGTAGCTCTGCTTTCCGACTGGCTCCTGCGTTTCCGTTTCTTTGGCGGCAAAAGAAACGACCGTGAAGGCGGCGGACAAATCGGCTTAATCCTTTTGCTTGCCGGAATCGTTTTAGCAATTCTTTCTCCGCTCATTGCCCAGATGATAAAATTAGCCGTATCCCGAAAAAGGGAATTTCTGGCCGATGCCGACGGCGCGCTTTTAACCCGCTATCCCGAAGGTCTGGCAAAAGCCCTGGAAAAAATTTCCGCCTATGACCAGCCAATGCTCCGGGCCAATGACGCCACCGCCCACCTTTATATTTCCAATCCCTTCGGGGCAAAAAACAAAAATTTTTTTCATAACCTTTTTTCCACCCATCCGCCGGCTGAGGAACGGATAAAAATACTGCGGGAAATGGCGTAGTAGTAGAAGCAGAAAAACGCAGAAACATACGCAAAGATACGCTGAAACGTTCCGCGTAAATCCACGTTGATATCTGCGCAATTCCGCGTAGCGCCACAAATAAAATTTTTTAACAGTTACTAAATAGGCTATTAAAAATTATTTCATAACTTAGCACAATATGGATCGGCGAAAAATTTTAGTTGCAGCGCTTTTTGTCGCGGTTACGGTCGGTTTGGGCTATCTTCTTTATTTTATGTTTTTCCGTCCAACCCCGACCGAAGTTGAGATTCCTGCCGGAAACGTTAATGTTGGGGCTGGCGCCCTACCGCGGGCAATCACCTCCCCTCCGCGGCCAATCGAAACGCTGGTTTCGCCGGCCGCTGTCCTTGCTCCCTCGATTACTCCTCCGCCGCAATTGCCTGCCGAAGTTTCCTCGGTCGCCCACGGCGGCTCGACTTGGATTGGCACGCTGGTAAATAAATCTGTTTCCGCGGCTCGTCTTTCAAGCAACGGCTCGGATATCGCTTATTACGACAAAACCGACAATAAATTTTATAGAGTTGACGAAAATGGTAATGCTACGGCACTTTCTGACAAAACTTTCCCTAACGCGGAAAATATTTCCTTCGCTCCCGATACAAATAAAGCGATCGTGGAATTTCCCGATGGAGCAAATGTTTTTTTCGACTTTACGACGCAAAAACAAGTTACTTTACCCAAGCACTGGAAAGATTTTACTTTTTCTCCGGACAGCACGCAAATCGCTGGAAAGAGCATGGGTGTTGACCCTGATAACCGCTGGCTTTTCATCTCCAATCCCGACGGTTCTGGCGTACAAGCTATTGAACCCCTTGGCGATAACGAATCAAAAGTGGACGTCACATGGTCGCCGAACAACCAGGTGATCGCCACTTCCCGTACCGGCCAAGCTATGGGCTTTGACCGCCAGCAGATTCTTCTCATCGGAAAAAATCACGAAAATTTTCCCGGGCTCACGGTTGAAGGTCTCGGTTTCAAATCACAATGGTCAAAAAATGGAGACCACCTTCTCTATTCCGTTTATAATTCTTCTTCGGATTATAAACCGACGCTTTGGCTTGTTGGAGCCCAGGGCGACAATATCGGCGCTGGCAGGAAAAGTTTAGCCATAAATACCTGGGCAGACAAATGTACTTTTTCTGACGATGCGACAGTTTACTGCGCCGTGCCGCAAACCATGGATCGCGGCGCCGGATTTCAGCCTGATCTTTTCGGCAGCGTACCTGACTCTTTTTATAAAATCGACCTGTCGACCGGCCTCAAAAGCTTGGTCGCTACGCCTTACGGTTCGTTCTCGGCAAAAAATCCCATGGTTTCCGCCGATGGAAAATATCTTACTTACACCAACCAACAAACCGGAGTCCTGGAAAGAATCCAATTGAAATAAGTGCACTCCTCCCAAGAAAGCCTCGCGCGAGAACTCGGTGAGGAATCCCTTCGTCACACCAGAAATATGAAAAATTTTAAAACAACAATTTTTGTTCTGACAATTTTCTCTCTTTTCTTTGTCGCAACAGAGACAAAGGCAGAAACTTGCATTTCCTGCAGCGGCACGGATGAGAGTAGCCCGACAATAACTTCCATGGGCATATGCGACACCTGGCTGCACGGCCTTGAAGGATCCTCTTTCCATGGCATTAGACAATTCGGCGACGTAACTTATGATTGTGCCACAGGACGGCCGCTCGAAGAACCGGAGATAACGGTACTCTGCCCCTTCAGCCCTAGCGTCACTTTCAGCGGAACCGGGGAGGTCAGCATTTTTGGCGAATCCGGCGCTTTTTACGTAGCATCCAAATTACAAGTTGGATCTCTTGATCCTTCGGCGTGCCCTCTTGGTACGGAAGGAAACTTTGCCTTGACTATGCAAGACTCCTCTGGAACAGAGCGAGGGATCTCAAGCGGTACTTTTACAGTCGGCGAAGATTTTTTTGTCACTCCCGGAGTTTCGCTTGATGAAATTCTAAGCAAGCTCGGCAAAAATTTAGGAGATACGACAAAAGCTACTTTTTCCGTTATCTTCCCCGGCAGTTCCGCCTACCCGATTTTTCAAACTGATTTTTTGCTGTCTACTGTTTCTGCGGGAGGTGCGCCGCCCGCGGCCCCCTATGTTTCAACCCCTCCAAAACTTGAAATTCCCATTCCCACACTTCCCAATTTTTCTTCTTTCATGCCCGTCGAACCAACCGGCGAACCAGGAAATCGCTACCTCTTAATCCCTTGGATTGGAGAGTACATTGGGGCTCTTTACAAATACGCGATCGGGATTGCAGGAGTATTAGCAGGAATCATGATCGTTATTGCCGGGCTTATTTGGCTCACGGCCGGCGGCTCGGCAGAAAGAGTTACAACGGCGAAAAGCTATATTGAGTCTGCGCTGGTCGGGTTGGTCATCGCTCTCACCTCATACGTCCTGCTTTACGCCGTTAACCCCACCCTGGTCGGTTTTGAAGCGCTGAAAGTAAAATTTATCGAAAGAGCGCCTGATGTCCGCGCTGAAGGGTTCGGTGGATTTGATGCTGAAACTTACTCAAATAACCCGGCGGATATGCCGCCACTAGAATCTATCCCCGGCGACTCGCCGGCGGCCAAGGCGGTCGCGCTATGTAAGCCGGACCCTGGTAATTACGCCGCCCGTATTGCCAACCTAAAGGAAATTCTTCCTCAATGGCTTGCAATTTGCCGAGCTAACGGTTGTGCCTACTTCAAAGGTGGCTTCACTGAAGGATGCAGAACCACTTCCGGAGGAAAAAGAATGGCGAAATCGATGTTTTGCGCTTTGAAAAAAAATAACTTGACCCTTCCGCCGGGTTGTGAAAATTATATGGCAGAATGCCCGGACGGCAGCGATGTTAACAGCCCTAGCTCTTGTTGGGAACCCCTATCTCAGTATTATCATGATTACGCTGCCGTACCGGTATGTAACGCCGGACTAATCATCGGCGATTGTCTAACCTGGTCGCATCAACTTTTAAATTGTGCGGCCAAAACAAAACATCCAATTGCTCAATACAGATCCGGCGGTTTGCCCGCCAGCGAGTACCTTGTTTTCGGTGCCAATGGAATCGACGCAGCAATAGCGGAAATAAACACCAAGGGCGGCCTAAAATATGGTGACCTTTTTTGGTCTAACGCTTTCGGCCATAATTTTATGTACACTGACAACGAAATTGTAGAAATGGGCGGGTTTGGCGCAGAAAAAGTAACAGTGCCGGGCGTTGGCAGTTTTGGCACAGTAAAAACCCATCCGTTTGATTGGTATCTCCAAACTGTTAGAGGCAGAGAACGAGGTAAGCCAGACATTAAAACTTACATACACCGGCCTTACGATTTTTGAGGTCATGATAATCTTTCTTGCTCTAGGGCCGACAAAGCCAAAATATTTCATCATATGATGATTAAAGAATATAAAGAGTGAAGACGTGGCGCAATATAATATTATGAACAATGGCTCTCGAACAATCTACGAATGCCAAAAATGCGGCGCTCAGACCACAAAATGGGCTGGGCGTTGTTTGGATTGCGGCGCGTGGGGAACGTTGGTTGAAGTTATGAAATCAGAGAGTCAAAAAGTCATGGCCGCGGAAAAAATTCCAACAGGCAAAGTTGTAAATTTCAACGAAGTGACTGGCAAAGATTTCGCGCGGATCAAAACCGGCCTTGGCGAATTTGATCAAGTTTTGGGCGGCGGAATTGTTCCTGGATCGCTTGTTCTTTTAGGCGGCGAACCAGGCATCGGAAAATCAACGCTTGTAGCCCAACTAGCCGCGAGCATTTCTGACGAGAGCAAAACTACGCTTTACGTCTCCGGCGAAGAGTCGGCCGAACAAGTGAAGATGCGGCTTGACCGGCTTGGATTAAATTCAAAATCACTCCAATTCCTGGGCGAAACAAATATTGACATCATTTGTTCTACGACAACAAAATTAAAGCCGGCGCTAGCAATTGTTGATTCTATCCAAACCATGGCTACTCCCGAACTTCCTTCCGAAGCCGGCAGCGTAAATCAGGTCCGGGCCTGCACGGTAAAATTATTGGAAGTGGCTAAAAAAAATAATATTCCTATTTTTATTATTGGCCATGTCACAAAAGAAGGCCAAGTGGCCGGGCCAAAAACCCTGGAGCATCTTGTCGATACCGTCCTCTATTTGGAAGGTGACCGATTCCACGCCTATCGCCTGCTCCGCACGGTCAAAAACCGCTTTGGCTCAACCGACGAAATAGGTATCTTCGAAATGCAAAGCGGTGGACTTAAGGAAGTAAAAAATCCCTCGGCTATATTTCTTGAAGAGCGCGATGAAAATATTGCCGGCTCGGCTATCACCTGCGTAGTTGAAGGTTCCCGGCCGCTCCTGGTTGAAATCCAGTCGCTGGTCTCCCGCACTTATTTCGGCTATCCGCAAAGACGTTCGGCAGGATTCGATTTGAACCGGCTCCAGCTGCTTATAGCGGTTTTGGGCAAAAGAGCCAGCATGAATTTAGGCACTCACGACGTTCATCTGAATGTCGCCGGCGGGTATAAAATCCAGGAACCGGCCTGTGACTTGGCGGTGCTTCTTGCCGTGGCCAGCGCTTTTAAAAATAAAACTTTGCCGCGCGATATGATAATTTTTGGCGAAGTAGGCTTGGGCGGCGAAGTGCGCGCCACGGGGCAAGCGGAAAAAAGAATTAACGAAGCTGAAAAGATGGGGTTTAAGGAAGTTTTAACGCCGAATTTTAAGCAACCCGTTAAAGGTAAAATAAAAATTACTAAAGTAAAAAATATTTTGGAAGCATTAAAATATTTTAATTTGGACGGAAAAAATTTAAAAGAAGAAAAAGAAGAAAATGCCGAAAATTAAAAGAAGTTTCTACAATCAAAAAACCCTAAAAGTTGCCAAGCTCCTGCTTGGTAAATTTTTAATCAGAAAAATCGGAAAAAAAATAATCGCCGGAAAAATTGTGGAAACCGAAGCCTATGCCGGCCCAGAAGACCTCGCCTCCCACGCCTCGCGCGGGAAAACGCCGCGCACCGCTCCAATGTTTGGCCCGCCAGGCTTCGCTTACATTTATTTGGTTTATGGGATGAATTATTGTTTCAACATTGTCACGGAAGGCAATGATTACCCAGCTGCCGTCCTTATACGCGCCCTGGAGCCCGCAGAAGGCGTTAAAAGCATGTTTGGGCGCAGAAGCCTCGTTTATACCCCCGATCCCCTGCCAATCCTAACCAACGGCCCCGGCAAGCTTTGCCAAGCTTTGAGCATCGATAAAACTTTGAATAGAGTAGATTTAACCGGCGGCACTCTTTGGCTCGAGGACCGCGGTATAAAAATAAAACTATCGGAAATTGTAGCCAAAAAAAGAATAGGAGTTGATTACGCCGGTAAATACAAAAATAAACCCTGGAGATTTTATCTCAAGGGCAGCATATACGTTTCCAAAAAATAATCAAATTTTTACCCGTTACTGGTTACTCGCTACCGGTGACCATCTATCACTCCAGGTGCACTTCTTTTTCGAATTCCCACAGCTTATTTTTTAAATCCGGATAAGCCGAAAGCTCCGGATCTTTTTTAATCAAATTTTCCGCAGCCGTTTTTGTTTCCTTGATAACCTGATAATCGGTTAAGGTCGCTACTTTTAAATCGGGAATTCCCGATTGCCTCGTCCCCCAAATTTCCCCCGGCCCACGGAATTCCAAGTCTTTTTCGGCGAGAGCAAAACCATCTTCGCATTTTACCAAAACATCCAACCTTTTTATTGTTTCAATATTTTCGCTTTCCGAAAAAAGAAAGCAATAAGACTGAAAAGTTGACCTGCCCACCCTGCCCCGAAACTGATGCAGCTGGGCGAGACCAAAACGTTCTGCTCCTTCAACCATCATAATCGTGGCGTTTTGAACATCAACACCAACCTCAACTACCGAAGTAGAAACTAAAATATTACTTTTATTTTCTGAAAAATCTTTCATCGCCTTAGCCTTGTCTTCGGCTTTCATCCGGCCGTGTAAAATCCCAACTTTCAAATCCGGAAAAATTTTCTTGCTCAATTTTTCATATTCTTCGCTCACAGATTTGACACCAAGCTTGTCTGACGGATCAATCAACGGGCAGATGACAAATACCTGGCGGCCGCCCTTAATTTCCCGCCTTATAAAATCGTAGGCCTTACGCCTATTTTCCGGCGAAACTACTTTGGTTATAATTTTTTTTCTTCCGGCCGGGAGTTCGCGGATCATTGATAAATCAAGGTCCCCGAAGAAAACCAGCGACATGGTGCGAGGAATCGGCGTGGCTGTCATTGAAAGAAAATGAGGATAAATTTCCGTGTTGCCTTTCAGGGCCTTTCTTTGGTTTACGCCGAAACGGTGCTGCTCGTCAACGATGGCTAGGCCAAGATTATTAAATTTTATCTTTTCCTGAATCAAGGCGTGGGTGCCAATCACTAAATTAGAATTATGAATTATGAATTCTGAATTGTGAATTTCTTTTTTTCTTTTATTTTTTATCAATTCTTCATCCATAATTTCCAATTCATAATTTGCAACTTTTTCGCTCCCCATTACCAAACCAATTTTTATATCAAAATCGGAAAATAGTCTGCAAAGATTATCGTAATGCTGCTTGGCCAGTATCTCGGTCGGAACCATAAAAACCGTCTGATAACCGCCCAGATAAGTATTCAACGCAGCAACGGCGGCCACTAACGTTTTACCGGAACCAACATCCCCTTCCAGAAGCCGGTTCATCGGCTGGCTCGTTCCGATATCCTGAATAATTTCCCAGGCGGCCCTGCGTTGCCCATCGGTCAGCTTGAAAGGCAAAGAATTTATAAATTTTTTTGTTTCTACTTCCTTAAAGCCGATGACCGGAGCCTGACTTTTCTTCAATCTATTTTTTAACAACAAATTCTGCAGCTGAATCAAAAATAATTCATCAAACTTCAATCTCCGCCGTGCTTCTAAAAATTTAATTTTACTGTCCGGAAAATGCGCCTGACGTATTGCCTGGCCAAGGCCAACCAATCTAAAATTTTTTTTAATTTCCGGGAGCAGCCAGTCGGAGATTTTGTCGGCCAAGGGAACGGCCATTTTTACCAAGAAACGTATTTGTTTGTGGGTCAAATTTTCTGTTGCGGAATAAATTGGGACAATTCTTGCCGTGTGCGTTGTCTCCTCTCCGCTCCCGACTTTTTCGTATGACGGTGAAGTAAAATGTATCCCGAAACGATCTAGCTCAACTTTCCCGGAAAGATAAATCTCTTCACCTATCTTTAAAATTTTTACGAGATACGGCTGGTTAAACCAAACAACCTTAATTGACCCGGTCCTGTCGGAAACCAGCGCTTCGGTAACGTTTTTTTTTCTGAAAAAACTTCTTGTATTTTTTATAATCTCCACTCTACCGCGACAAGTAGCTGCCATATTGTAATTCAATTCTCCGATGGGAGTAATTTTGCTCCAATCCTCATAGCGGAAAGGAAAATAAAAAAGAAGGTCTTCGGCAGTTCGGAGACCAAGCTTTTGCAATCTCTTAGCGGTTGTTTTGCCCACCCGTAAAAAATTTTCAATCGGCGTTTGAAGCGTCAACATGGCATAAATTTAACATCAAGTCACTGCGCCCGCGAGGAATCGAACCTCGATCACAAGCTCCGCAAGCTTGTACTCTATCCGTTGAGCTACGGGCGCAAAGACAGAATGTCAAATCCAGATAACCTAATTTCTTCTAGAGTTGAAACCGCTCTCCATATATTTAAACAGAAAAAATAAATTTTGTCCAACTAAATACCCGCGTCTATTTTTAAGACACGGGTACGGTATTATAAAAAAATTGAAAATTATATTTTTAAAAATCTGCTATATTCCTCGGACAGCGGCTCTCTTTCCTGTTCAACGTCTTCAACCAAATATTTCAATAAATGTTCTCTGACCTTTAACGGATTTTGCTCCATGAGAGGGACGGAAAGCCTTGATCTCAAACCCTTGGGATTGAAATACAAGTTCCTGACTTCCGGCGGTTCGTAAATAATATAAAATTTATCAATGTCTTTCCACGAATAAAATTTACTTTCGATACTAATCCCGTCCTCAAAAATGGAAAAATCTACTTCTTCCGGCTCGGTAATTGATCTTAAGATAACTGTTACGGCCGCGAGGATCAAGATGACGACAAATAAAAAATTCAAGGTGTAGAGGGCGTAAATGAGCATCAAGCCAAAAATAATGCCAGCCCATATATACCAGGTCCTGCCCCTTTCGTATTTTTCGTATTCGGGAAATCTCCAATTCAATAAAAGGTTTCCCCTGTCTTTTTCTTGGTTTTCTGCTGACATAAGTTTATTGACAGAAATGTATCAAAATATTATAATTTTGGTATAAACTGCGTTCTAATCAGCGTGGAGAGGTGGCCGAGCGGCTTAAGGCAGCGGTTTGCTAAACCGTTATAGGGTTGAAAAGCCCTATCGAGGGTTCGAATCCCTCCCTCTCCGCCACTCCCATCGTTTGGCTGGTTGGAAATTAAATTTGGAGAGGTGGCAGAGTGGACTATTGCACCGGTCTTGAAAACCGGAGTCCTCGCAAGGGGACCGTGGGTTCGAATCCCACCCTCTCCGTTTTACCCTTTTGCCAAAGCTACGCCCCAAACCTCTTTTGCTCCGGAAAGTTTCAAGGTTTTCGCGCACTCTTCCATGGTTGCACCGGTTGTCAGAACATCATCCACTAGGATGATTTTTTTATTGATAATTTTAGAACTGTCAAAAACGGCAAACGCATTCTTTATATTTTGAGCCCTCCCCTCTTCTTCCAATTCAACCTGAGGAACCGTAGCCCGAACTCTTTGCAAAGCCTTTTCTTCCATCGGCCACCCCAGATCGCGGGAAACGATTTTTGCCAGCAATACCGCCTGGTTAAATCCTCTCTCGATGAGCCTCTTTCTATAAAGAGGGATTCCGATAATTATAAATTCCTTTCCCGGGCGGCTCCCCATCTCACGAATATTTTTTACTATCAAGCCGCCAAGCGGTTCCGCCAAATCTTCAACGAATTTATATTTCAAAAAATGTATTGCCTTTTTCAGCAATTCTTGGTCGTAGGAATAAAAAGTCAAGATTCTGTCCAGCGATTCTCCCGAAAGGGAATGTTTATCGGGCCTTATCGCGGAAAGACAATCCGCGCAAAGCCAACTCCCTTCTTTTCCGCAGCCAAGACATTCAATCGGAAAAAGCGTATCAACTGTTGATTTCCCCAAATAAACAAAAAAATCTTTAGCTTTTTTAAAACTTCCCATTTCCGAAGGGAATAATCAATTAATGAACCGTCCCCCAATTTGCTTCGTCAACCATCCAGCTATCGCCAACTTTTTCGAAATTAAGTTCTAAGTCTTGGTAGCTTATTTTTTCATTACCAGCCATTGATCCGGCGGTTTCTCTCCTCTGGGTACCGACGATAATTTTTGCCGAACCGTCGCTCTCGTCCAGACTGGAAATACTGGTCGAAACGGCTTTGGTTGTCACCCCGGAGTACACTGAAGAATTTACCGCGGCGGTCCTGGTTTTTTCTATCAGATTATCCGCCCATTGTTTCATTTTTTCCGTCATCAAAACCTTAAGATCATTTATATTTTCAAAATTTCCCTGGTTTGAATAACTGCCAAGCCTTTCGGCAAAAGCCGCCGCTATACGGCTAAGATCTGATTTTAATTTATCTTCGTCAGGAATCTTTATTTCCGAGGACGGCTGGGCCGTATTTACTGCCACTGCCGGCAGGGCAACCGGGGTTGTGACATTGGTATTAGCATTGGCAGCCGGCTTTGTTGATTCTCCCGGGGCGGTATACTTAGGTCTTAAAAACAACCAATAAGCTAGGGCCAAAACCAACAGAATAATAACGGCGACAATTAAAATTTTATTTTTTCTAGACATAATAATTCTGATTCACTGTACAAAATAATTAACTTCACTTGGGTGCCTCACCGCTCTCGGACGCTCTTTGCTCATCAAATTCTTTTTTAGCCGCCTCTATTTCCAAAAGCTGTTTCGGATCGGAAGTGATCAGCTGATCTTCGGAATATGAAGCAACGACTTTGATAGCGGCGTGCTTGGCTCCGGCGAAGAAAATGCCCTCACCTACTCCGCATTCCAGAAGCAAATATTTTTCCCCCTGTGTTAACATGAAGGTTTTTTGTACAAGATCAATCGAAGCCGGAGACTGCTTCAAGAGCAATTGCAAGGAAGAGTTTGTGACGATAGCTTGGCCGTATGGCGAAGTCAGAAAATCATTAACGTCCTGGGTAATAGTTGTTACGCCCAGATAATATTTACGGCAGCGCTTCACGAGGGCGAATATAAACTTGGCGCTATCTTCGTGCTGCATCAGCCACCATGCCTCGTCAACCACCAGAATTCTTCTCTTTCTTTCCGAGCGGACGACATTCCAGATAAAATTGACAATGTTGTAAATGGCAATCGGCCGCAACTCGTCTTCAAGGTCGCGGACGCTGAAAATTACCAAGGGATTACGTACGTCGATCGTGGTCGGAGAATTAAGCAACCCTGAAAAAGTCCCTTCGGTATATTTTCTCAATCTTTCAACCAAACTTTCGGCGCCAGTCATTCCTTCCAAAATATTCTGCAAATCTTTCATTATCGGCGGCTCAACTCCGCTTTTTAAATCGGTATCGGCGGTAATATCTTTTTTAGCATAAGTTTCAATCAAAGCCCGGTCCAAAACGGAATCTTCCTCCGGCGAAAAAATAAGCCTGCCTCCTTCACCCGGCCTCGCAAGCATCAGCCGCAGGAGACCCTTAAGAGTGATGACCGCGCTCCTGATTATATCTTCCGTATTTACCTCTTCCCCAACCGGACGCGGCAGGTCGAAAGGATTAATCTTGGAATCGGAAGCCAATGAGATGTTTACGTAAGCGCCGCCAACGGCGTCTGAAAGATGTTTATATTCCATTTCCGGATCAATTACCAAAACTTCAACACCCATCATGAGCGAACGCAAAACCTCGAGTTTGATAGCATAACTTTTTCCGGCGCCGGAAGTGGCGAAAACTACCGCGTTGGCGTTTTGCAGAGAAAAACGGTCAAATAAAATTAAACTGTTATTGTGTCTGTTGATGCCGTAAAGTATTCCGTTGTCCGAGGTCAGTTCGGCCGACATAAAGGGAAACGATGAGGCAATCGGCGAAGAATTCATATTAAAAGTAATCATCAATTCGTCGTTGCAAAGCGGCAAAGTCGAATTAAAGCCTTGTTCAGCTTGGTAGAATACCCGTTTCGTATAAATCAGCTTCGAACCGAAAATTGACTCAACCTCTTCGGAAATTTTATCCAATTCATCCTTACTTTTGGCATATATTGTCACGTAAAGAGCGAACTGAAAAAAATGTTCTATTCCCTGGGTTAAATCGTCGCGCAATTGTTCAATATCGCGCAGAGCCGTCTCCCTGAGCGGATCGCGCGGCGCGCCCTTTTCCGCATCCGACAAAATCTGCGCCTCAAGCGCCCCGGCCTTCTTTTTCAGTTGTTTCAAAATAATTTCCGCCTTTACCGGGTAGAAAAACATTCCCACGTCAAGCGCGGTGTTCAAATTAATAATCGGAGTAAACCACCCGACGCTGATGTACCGCGGATAAGTAATAACAAAAATCGTCCTGACAAATTTATCGCCAAGCAAAATATGGGAAGGCTCTACCTTCATGGAAGCCGGCGCAATCAAATCCTGGACGCCAACGACACCTTTACGGTAAATGCGCTCTTCCTCAAGAACAATTTTTTCCGCTTCAAGCCGCCGCTTTTCTTCTTCCGAAGAAATCGGCGCGGCTGCCTGCGGTTTTTCCTTTTTTACGGCTGCAAACGGGTTGAAAGCCATAAGTTAAAACTTGAATTTTTATTCCTCAATCCTCACTTTTCCAATTTCTACCATTTTTTCAGTTTCAGCAAGCTCCGGATTGTACAAATTATAAAAAAGCTCTATCAAACTTTGCGTATCCAGGATAACCGAGGTAAGCCCCATACTGGAAAGCAGCATTTGCACGTGTTCGACGCGGGCGAAGAGGTCTCTCCGTCTTTTTTTAAATCTTTCCGTGCCGAGCCTTATCGCCGTGCCGGGGGTTAAAACTTCCCCAAATCTTGACCAAAATCCTTTTCTCTTGTCGGAAAGAGGATCGTACGGAATAGCCACGTAAAAACGCTTGCTCATAATGTCCCCCATTTCAACCAATTCTTTTATGTATTCCCTGTAATCGGCGATCTGAATTTTCAAAAGTTCGTTAGTCTGTTCTTTCTCAACTTGTCCCAATTTCAAAAGGTATGCGTCGATGTTAAGTCTTCGCGACTGAACAACTATTTCCAGGGGAAACTCCAGGGCATTCAAAAAAGAAACGTACGCTGCAATAATGGCGTTTTGTTCTTCTTCTGACTTCAAAGCAAAATTTATGCTCGAAACTAAAAGCACGGCTCGCATTGTTCCATCCTTCAGGACAACACTGTCCTCGCGTATTTCGGCTATGTCGAGGCGCTGCTTCGTGGCGACTCCCGGTTTTGGCCCGGCTAATTTTTTGGACTGCATATTTTATAATTTGAAACTAAAAATTTTTGGCTATTCCCCCTTGTAAACTCCGCCTGTATTTACTATTAATGATAATTCTGAAAGCTTGGTAGCGACCATCGCCTCTTTCACGGGGCGCGGCACGGCTACTTTTACTTCTTCTTTTTTTAAATATCTCCTGACTTCCTCGAGCCCCAATTCCTTATTCCATATCCGAAGCGGCGGCCGACGGAGAGTTTGCATCAAGTTAAGAAGAAAAAAATGAAAAGGCTGTCCGTTGATCTTTACGAACGCTATAACAACACCCAAGCCGAAAATCGGAAAAGAAAAAATTAAAAAATAAATAAAAGTAAAAAGCTTATAGAGGATAAACAGAACTATCGTTACTGCCAGAAGAATAATAAATTGCCTAGCCGTAATCGGGCCGATAATTTTGTCTTCAACATCGATAAATTGAGGGATGACAAATTGCTGCATAGCTTAACCTTTACCTCTTGAATAATTATACCATTTTTCGCTAATACCTTAAAGATCTACTCAACTGCATAACCGCCTTATATTCGGTCTCTGTAAGGGTTGGTTTCCCGGCCGAAATCAGGAGGGCGATAACTTGGCCGACCGGCACGCCCTTACCCAAGCTCTCACGGCTAATTTCGAGATAAAGCTTCGAAATCTCCGATTCCTGCCAAGCCTTGATGCCCGCGATTTTCTTGGTTATCGAATCTTTCTCCAGAAGTCTTATTTTTTCCTGTATTTTAGCGACGGCTACCCCGGGATCCTTGTCCAATCTTTTGAAATCAACCAGGGTCATTTCCTTCAATTCTTCAACCGGACCGACTAATTTTGGCACATATTTTATATCATCAAGGCGAGGCCGATCGTCCGGCAATGGAGCCGGCCGCCTTGCCGGGGCTGTGACCGATTTAAAAATTTGTAATGGTTTTGGTTCTTCGCCGGACGGAGTGTAATTTTTTATCCCCATGGGGATTACCCCCATAGTTTTCATTGTTTTTTTCTCTTCCGCGACGGCTCTGACGGGCGGAAAAACTTTTTCTGGAATTAAAACCGGTTTTGGCGGGGCAACCGTAGAAATATTTGCCTGCATAGCGGCGGGCGGAGCGATAAGCCCGGCGGGAATATCAAGCGGCGTGACATCGGTTTTTTTCGTAATTTGCTGCCACCGTTCATCTATTCTGCTCCTTATTTTCCCCGAAACTTCGTCGCCTGCCTTGCCCGCCAGTTGTTTTTCTTCCTCTATGGCTCTTTCCGTTCTGGACACTGCCTCATTTTTAAATTTTTCCTCAACCTTGCCGACTTTATTTTTTACAACGCGCAATAATTCCGTGACTTCTCCGCGCGTCAAGGCGATCCCCGCCGAATCAGCCAGGCCAAACAAAGTATCCTGCGTTTCAAAACCGTCCCGGATATCTTTTAAATGCGTCAACAAAATTCCTTCCAGCTTTTTTTTGCCAGGGGCATCCAAAAAAATCTTGCTTTCCCCTATAATGTCGCCTATTAATTTTTCCGTTTCAGCCGGCTTCAAACCGCCTGTTGTTTTCGGGATTTTTTTCTCTTGGGAGCTGACTTCCGCCTCGTCGGCCGGAGAAAAAACAAACTCCGCCACGCCCTTTGACATCTCCGGAACTTCCGGTTTTTTAATTGATGGTTTCGGCGCGGTTCTTGCCGCGGGACGAAACTCGGCGCGCCGGATCCCGGAATCCGTTTCTTCTCCCATCTTTGGCGGCTGAATTTCTTCTTTTTTTTGTTTATTTTCCTCGATGAGTTTAATAACAAGATCCGCCTGCTCGGGAGTAAAGCCCATGCCTCCGGAAGCCACCGCCCTAATCAAGGCGCTTTTTGTTTCAAATTTATCCCTGACATCCTTAAAATAAGCCTCAATTTCCTCGGCAAAACGTGTTTTTAGATTTTCTGTTATCCGCAATCCGCTTTTCTCAAGGATTTGATCAACCAATTTTTTTTCTATTCTTGCCGGACTTTTTTGGACCGGCGGGATGAAATCATAAAACTTGCCGCTTCGCAAAATTTTAAACTTACCGGCTGGGTCTTTTATAATTATTTCTTCACCCACGGGCATAAATATTCCCCCAATCTTCTTTTACCTTATGACCATTTAAATTTTTTCTCTTCCAAGTCAAAATAAACCAGTCCCTGATATTTATTTTCTTTGCCGCCCGAAGCCAGCGCATTAAACAACTGCATGCCAATCCGGCCGGAATCATCCTCGCTCATGCCCGCTTTTTCCACTAAAATGTATTTTAAGAAAATGCCTAAATACTCCGGATTTTTGGGATTTAGTTTGAATCCGTCCAGCTCGGCTTTATGGTTCCCCTTCTTCAAATAATCCACCATCATTTCGCCGAATTCTTTTTCCCCAAGAAGATTACCGAGTTGCCCGCTCTCCGCTAGAATTTTCAATATTGCTATAATCTCAATTTTATTTGCTCTTCTCCCTGCGCCAGGAATTGCCAAAAAAAGCATCTCGCCTATTTTTTTAGCATCCCCGCCCGCCACTTTCCGAATTTTTTTAATTTCTGCCTCAATTTTTTTCGCCTCGGCCTCGTCGCCGCGATACTTTGCCTGAATTTCATCCTGGATCTCTCTGGCCATCTCTACGCCCCGCAGACGCTTGACCGTATCTTCGATATCCCTGCCGATTCTCTCGGCAATCCCGTCTTCATAAATATCAAGCTCGTCGTCAACCAGGAAAAGCGTTGCCTCCTCTATTCCTTCAATATCAAGGGAGGACTGTTTCATTTTTTCGTAAAATTTTAAAAGATAATCGAGCCTCTGCCTGCTCTCCTGGCTTATTTTTTTCGTGTTTTCCCCGTTTGTCAGATATTGAGAGAGCTTCAATGTCTCAATTTTTCCCGTGCCGACCACACTGTTGTAATCCATGAGCCAATTTTTAACCGTTCCCTTGATTTCCCGGCCGCTGTTTATTATCTTCTCCCCCGTCCATTCCTGTTCCGACGCAAGCAGCGCCTCGCGGATTGTTTTTCTCAAGCTGTTCCTGCCGTCAAATTCCGGAAGACTGATCAATTTGACTTTAATTTTTTTCCAAATGTCGTAACCGGGCATTCCGAGAACAACTGACAAGTTATTTTTCAGCAAATTTTCTATCTCCCCCGGCGTTAAATCCATGATGGAAACAAATTTCGCTTTGGCCAATAAATTCTGATACGCTAATTCGTCTTCCGGTCGCTCGACTTTCGCTGCACTAAAATTATTTTCCAAAAACAAAGCGGCCGACCTCGCTTTTTCCGTCAGATCGAACTTAACGGCCTCCTCAACGTACCATCGGACGGCTTCTAAAACTTTGGAATTGTTAAAATCAAGCATATTTATTATTTTTTCATTTCCACCAAGATTTCTTCCGCCATTTCCGGCTTATTTTTTATTTCTCCGAGATATTTATCGAGCGCCGCGGCAAAGTTTGCTGGCAGACCGAGATTGAAAAATTCTTTTTTCACCGTGGCTAAGGCTTCGGCTGCCTCGGGATTAAAATATTTTTCCGCTAATTTTTTTTCAAAAAATTCTCCGTAAAGAGCAAGAATTGCCTTCCCTTCGAGTCCCAAAACGAATTCTCTCCCCGCGGCAGGATTGCCTTTTTCGCGCGGGATATAATAGCCGTACGAGGCCGGGCCAAAATGTGCGGCCGCCGTTTGCGGCTTTACTTTCTTTATCTCCAAAATAACGGCGGCAAGCCGGTCTTTCTCTTCAAGCTGTCGCCAAGCTCTGCCTTTCCGACCGACGGAAAAAGCCAGGCTCCACTGATTTTGTTCGGCGGCTAAACAGGAAACGTCCTGGGCCAGGGAAAAAACTTTCTGCTGATACAAAAAATTATCAAAAGCCCTGTCGCTCAAAATTTCCCTGTCCTTGATAATCATCTCGTCGACCATCCGATTTAGCCCCCGAGCATTGCTCTCGTAGCCATAATAGTTCAAAAATTCCCCGAGCTTCCCCTGCCCGGCCGCTTTTTTCAAAACCGCTCCCATCCCGGCCAGATCGCTTTTTTCGCAAAAAATATTAAAATTATCGGCTAACCCGGCAACGGTCGCAGTCGTTATTTTCCTTAAAGTTTCAGCTTCGTCTTTACGGCGGGCCAAATCTTCCTCGGTTAAAATCGCGACCGATTGGCCAATAAGCTCGTCCAATTCTTTTTCAAACTCGGCCGACGCCCGCTTGGCTTCGGCCCTGCGCCTGGCGACCTCGGCCTTGCGTTCGTTTTCGGACATGTTCAAAAGATTCAACCGGTCCATGGCCAAGCTAAAATTTTCCTCGGCTTTTTTCGCTTCGGCATCCGCCTCCTTCGGCGTCATTTTAGAAAAACGGTCCATTTCGACTAAAAACGCTTCCCAGCGCTCTTTCTCCGGACCAGGCGGCATATTTTTGACCCGCTCCCGAAGGTCTTCATTAGTATTAGATTGTTTTTTAAGGTCAGCCATAAATTATAGTTTAAGGATTCCTCGCCGGAGCCGGAGCCGGCGCCTGAGCCGGAGCCGGCGCTGCCGCCGCAGTTGCTTGCTGGACAAAAGTATCCAGCCGTTGTCTGGCATCCGCTAAATTTCTGCCGGAGGCCGTAATTAGACTATTCAATTGAGCCGCGTCAATATGGCCATCTCTCTGGGCCTTGGCCAGGGACTTGAAAAATTCCGATTCGGCACTCCTGGTCGCGTTGGATTTCGCCTGGGCCAGTTGCTGGCCGTACGGCATTTTAAAGAATTCCTCGGCCTCCTGCGCTTTTTTCAGGCCGGAAGCTTTTTCTATTTGCCGAAGTTCGATATCGGCATTGTTTATTGTTTGCTGGTTATTATTAATATCCATCCGAATTTCCTGTTGTCTCGTTTCCAAATCAAATTTCCTGTCCCGTTCCGGACGGGTAAGCGTCCTTTGGCTTTCCGCGTCTGCTAATCTTTTCAATGCCTCGGTATTTCTGATCTGTTCTCCCGACAGCCTTTCAATCGCATCACCAGCTTGGTTTCTACCGAACATTGTCCTACTTTTTGCTTCATCGGGATTTTCGAGTCTTAACTTAACTTTTTCAAGATTGCTCGTATCCAAATTGACGGAATCGCTCAATCTTTCTTTCTTGTAGAGAAGCTTTCCTTCCTTTTCGTCGGCATCCCGCAAAGTTGCCTCGATTCTGCTCCTCTCTTTTCCCGGATCGATATCGCTCAAATTTTGCGAAACTAAATCCCGGACGCGGTCATTTCTTTCCTGCCCGGTCATCGGCGTTCTTTTTTCCTCTTTGGCAACCTGCTCCTCGGCCCGCTCGCGGGCAATATCTCTCTGCAAGTCGGCATCGCTCAAACCCTGACGCCGACGGGCAGTATCGATTGAAGCCAGTTCCGCGTCAATTCCGACCATATCCTTTTGTTTGCCCTGTATTGAACCTTCAAGCGACGTCCGCTCCCGGACATCGTCTTTCGCTCTGGCTCTGCCCATTGCCGCGGTTGTCTGCTGATGCAAAACTTCGGCCTGATAAGGATCTTCGGCATACATTTTGGTTGCCGCCTTGCCGGCATATCCGTCGGCGATTCTCTGCATTTTATCCTTGGCGTCCTGTTTACCCATCAGTAGTCTGGCCTTCTCCGCCATCGTCATTTTTGCCTTAATACGCGGATCACCCAAGCCGGCCAGGAAAAATCTTCCGCCCGCTGTCCTTTCGGCAGCAATACCCATACCTCTGGCCTGCCGCTGGTTGCTGACCGATTTCTTCGCCTCTTCTTTAATACCGGCCCGGAGCTGCGAACCGGGCAGGGCGAATCCAGTAGCTCCGTAAGTTGCGTCCGAAAATCTGTTATAGCTGTCTTTCATCCCAGCTTTAGTCGCTCCCCAACCCCGCTTGCCCAGCTCCTTGCCTTTGCGCCACGGATAAGTGCCGGCCTCTTTGGCTTTGGTCAAAGCCTTATCGGCCAAACCTGAACCGACCACGCCGCCTTTTTTAGCCACATACAAACCGATCAAAAGCATGGCGGTCGCGACAATGACCGAAGACAACCTTTCCATTGTTCCAAGCGCTCCGGCGCCTACTCTAAGTTGTTGTTCAGCTGTCAGCGCTCCCCCCTCCGTCACCCCGACTTGCACATTACCCGTGCCTGCGCCGGCGACAACCAGAGCCAACCACATAAAAAAAGCCATCATCGGACCGGTAATGACATATTTGCTGAAATTTTCTTTCCACTCCTTCCAAATTGATTCTCCGGCCGGAAAAGAATAACCAAGAAAAGCCAAGGGAGACAAAATTATCAAAACCCAAAGAACAATAATCCGGGCTATTAACATGACAAGTAAAACCCCGACCGTGGATAAGGCAATCAGAAGAACAACCAACCCCAAAAGAAGAGAAGAGAGAAGGCTTAAAGGGCCCGACAGCCCCTCCGCCGTGGCGAGAGCATAAACCTTATCAATGCCAAAAGCCATCACAAAATTCGCTCCGGCCGCCGCCTTGAAAGCATTAACAAAAGTCAGCATGATTACCTGGGAAAAATCAATGACAATACCGCAAATAGTTTTACTGAAGTTGATAAGAATCGCCATCAGCAAAAATTTGGGCAGCATTTTTTTGTAATTGTAGGATTCAAGATGTAAAATGGTGGCAATGGCGATTACGAGAAGAATCACCACGAAAAACATGTTGGCCACGTCGCGCACAATAACCCATCCGGTCTGGACTGCCTGCGAGTTGAGAAAATCATTGTACTGGGCGACCTTGACCAATTGCTCGACTAGGCTCAAAAACAACTGCCCCAGCCAATCAATTATTGTCTGGAGCAAACGGGCGATAAGCGAGGCGACTCCGTCGATCAAGGTGACTACAACATCAGCGCGAGCCGGCTTAACTATAAAAAGAATCCCCGCAAAAATAACCGAAAACAGCGCAAAGCCGAGTTTTCTTCTTTGAGGATTCAAAAAGTTAAACATACTTATCCTAAGTATAGCATAAAAAGAGACTGCCTGCTACTCTCGGTTTTAAACGGGCAAACTCTGGCTGCTTTTGGCTAAAAATAACAAAAAATTGACCAGACGGAGCGTTTTTTTCTAACGGAACAGGGCGTCAGCTAAGGCCCTGCCGCCGGGAAACATATCCGGAGCCAACAAAATGACCGCGATCGCTACCGCAATCATTATAAAAAATCCCCCGAAAAGGCCCACCGCAGTGCAGCCTATCATTTCAAGAGGGGTAAGAATAAGTCGGAGCGAGGTTTTGGCGGTTTCCGCAATGGCGGTGCCGCCGGCAGACAAAACTCCCCCGCCTCCCTCCTCTTTGGCCTCCGCGGCCTTGGCCTGGACCTCGGCCATAACTTTCGCGGCTCTGGCCGCGGCCATTGTCGCCTCCGCGGTAATCATACCCAAAATTCCGGCAATAAATAAAACTAAACCAAATAAAATTAAAGGCAACCCGAAAACCAGGCCAACCAAAGTCACTCCAAACCCCATCCCCAAGCTAATCAGCGAACTTCCGCTTGTCCTGGCAAGCGCGGCGACAAATTTTTGGGCCCGGCCGGCCATTTTTACCGTCTCCACCGCGGCTTTGGTGGCAACTTTTTTGACGGTCTTCCCTACCATCCTCCGGGCACGGAGCAGAGCTCCGGCTTTTTTTTGGGCCCCCGGTTCGGAAAGCGAATCCGCTCCGGCAAGATCCTCCTCATCCCCCGTTTCTTCCGCCGGCGGAACACTTTTTGGAGGTTCGCGCATGGCTGCCATTCGGCTCCGGCGAAGATCACTCTGAAAATTTTGCCCTTCTTCGATTGGCATTGACGCTATGAATTATAAATAAAATCTGCGGATTTTCCTCCCCTTTTATTTAAATATTATACCATAAAAAAACAAGGAACGGAACTTGTCCCGCACCCGTTTGCCAATGGATTAGTTCGTGCGATAATAATCTAAAGGGGCTTCCGCCCCCTTGACGAATCGGGGTAAATGAAGTAGGGTGAAATATGGTCGTCATCTCGACCAAAGCCAAGCGAAGTGGAGAGATCTCATAACTTCCGGAAAAAAGAAAAAGGTGTGAGATTCCTCGACTTCGCTCGGAATGACGAGTGAAGCAAGGAGGGTTCAAATGAAGTCAGGAATGTTCGTTCTTTTCGCGATCATTGCCGCCCTTTCGGGCGGACTCCAGGGTTGCGGTGACGACGACACGTGCGCCGACTGCAGCTGCGCCCCGTCGCTTTGCGACGGAGGTGACGGCGGCGGCGATGCCGACGCGGATTCGGACGGCGACGTGCCCGTGGAGCGCTGCGCGGAACTCCAGGTGAATTCCACGCCGGAAGGCGCGAGGATCGAACTCGATGGCGAACCGACCGGACAAGTGACATCGCACGCCTTCGTGAATCTTCCCGTGGGTTTGCATACTTTCCTCCTCACGCTCGACGGCTACGATGCCGCCCCGGCGGAGGTGATAGTAACCACGGAATGCGTTCCTGTCAACATCACTCTCTATCCGAGCGTGGAGGGGGACTGGAACTTGACGTTTCACAACCCGACAACGGGGGGGGACTCAAGTTTCACGTGGAACCTCACCCAGACTGGCGAAACCGTTACCGGATCGTTCAGCAGCTGCAGCGGCAACGGAAACGTCACTGCTGAGGGGGCTCTCAGATACTTCTCACCTGGCGACGACTGTGGCGGGGTAGCAAGCACCCTGGACGGTTCCTTGATCAACCCCAACCGCATGGAAGGCACATGGGAATCCACCGGCGGTGGGGCAGGCACCTGGTGGGCCGATCGGAGGTAGACCAAAAACCGGCGTTTACTCGCGAGAAATTGCTGAGCAAACGCCGGAGTTTTTTTATTTTTATAATCTCTTTTATTTGGGAACAACAATTACTTGCCCCTGGAAAGATGTCCAGTGCGGCTCATTCGGCGAAAAATTAACATCACAAGCCATGTTATAACATCCTCCGCCTGTGTGGCCAGGGCAACTCCCGTTGCACCAACCCCAGTTGTCTTTGATCTGGACTTTGGGTTTATAAACGCAGCAGGAACCGTTGCCGTCGGCCGCGCTGCGATAAATTTTAACCGTGCGATAGCTGTAATTGTTTAATTTTTTCTTCCAGAGATTCAACGCGCTGACGCAATTCCAGAATATCTTTTGCCGCGACATCGGCGTCTTCTTTTGTTCTTTTTTCCAAACGTTCAAGATCTCGCTTAATATCTTCTAAATCACTTTGAATTTTGGCGATCTTGCTATCAATAGAATCAAGACGATCTTCGACTCTTCTCAAATCTTCCTTGGTCGCCATCTGCTCCAAGGTCGGCGTGATATTCTCTTCAATTACCTTGCCTAATTCAACACCTATATTTTTTAAATCTTCCTGGGTTAACATAAATCAATAAATTTATAAAATTACTTCTTATTTTTCTACCAACAGCTTATATTTCTTCAGAAATAAAATTACCGGTTTTCCGCATTTTTCGCAAAGTTCCGCCGCGCGCCAGCCTATGCCAGCGGTAATTTTCTTTTCCCTCTCTGTTATTTCTTTTTTGCACTTGTCACATTTTGTCACGTGCATATAATTGAATCCTTTACGATTTTAAAAGACGAGGTAACTCCAATATATCAAAAATAATAAATAGCGTCAAACCCGCCCTTGACAAATCCGACGAAACGAGTTAGGGTGAAAGGTGGTTTTAGGTTCAGACAAAAGGGCTGAAATAAAGCTCTTCTGCCTGGGCTTAAGGCCCAAATCCGCCACAGGGGCGGATTAAAAAGTAAGTTCCCCGCGAGGGCGGGGCAAGGAGGGCAAGATGAAGAAGGTTCTTTGGACGATCGCTACGATCTTCGCGGCGGCAGGTTTCTTGACCGGCTGCCCGGACGACGACGGCTGCACCGAGTGCTCCTGCGACCCGTCGCTCTGCGACGGCGGCGGCGATGCCGACGCGGATGCGGATGGAGACGGAACGGCCGGCCGCGGCTACCTCACGGTGCGATCGCTTCCGTCGGCAACGGCCGGTGCGGCAGTGCTCGTGGACGGCACCGAAGAGTGTGCGACCGACTGCATGGACCTCGAATTGAACTCTGGCTCGCATACCGTTCTCCTTTCGCTGGCCGGATGGGTTGACGCCCCGGCTCTGCCGATGGGAGTACCACGGACCGCCGAGATTGTCAACGAAAATACGACCGACCTCACCGTCCTACTCGGACGGGATCTCGCGGGCAGCTGGCGTGACGAGGCTACCGGAACCGTGGTCGAGGTAACCATGGCACACCGGAACTCGATCACGATCATCGCTCCGACAAGCGCCTGCCCAGACACCGAAATCTTTGCCCACGGCTTTGCTCCAATCAACATCTTCTGTGTGGAGGGAGAATCTCTCTCTCTCTGCAAGAATCATGCCAGCGAGTGCGGCACGAACTTCGCAGAGGGTTTCGTTTCGGGAGATGGTCGCCGGGTAGAATTCACTGAATATGGTACCGGCATCCCGAACTCCTACGTCTACACCAAGATAGCAAGGTAGACTGATCTGCCTACCGGCAGGCAGGTGCATAAACGACGCGCCCCGTGGATCGCGAGGAACCACGGGGCTTTTTTATTTATAAATTTCCTTAAATCTATTTGGGCACCACAATCACCTGTCCTTGGAAGGAGGTCCAAGGCCCCTGACCCGGAGGCCAAGATCTGGCAACACTGCAGTTATCACTCGGGCCATCCGCGTAGCATCCGCTCGTTCCGCTACAACTTCCGTTGCACCAGCCCCAGTTGTCTTTAATTTGGACCTTGGGTTTATAGACACAGCAGGAACCGTTGCCGTCGGCCGCGCCGTTTATATCTTCCGGACAGGAAGCGGTATAACAGTTGACTCCGCCCGGGGCGGTACCGCAAGGTGCCATGCCCGCGCCGTCTTTGGGACAAGAATAAGTATGGGTGAACATGAAATATTGGTCAGTGCAGGCGTCGGCCGTACGGCCGAAAGTGCTGTTATCACATTGGGAATCGTTATTTTCTTTCAAGCCAAGATGATTTTTGTAACGTCCTCCACGAGGCGTTTTGTCGGAGTCGTCGCCCCAGTCGGTTGCCACCGACCTGATAGGCATGGCGTTTTCGTCCGCTTGGCCGAAAAACTGCATGGTCGCTTTCAATCTCCCGCCGTAACCGACAGCATTGCTCGGTTCGTCAAAACCGGTTGGCGAGAGACCGTTGCCGTCAATGCCGTTAACCGTCACCGATCCGGAAATCCCCTGCCGGCACTTTTCGCCGGTGCAAGTTCCAAGCGCGAAAATTTGGGGCACGACCGGCCAGCTTTGTCCGCCCGGCCCAGTTCCCCCTTCTTTGGACGAATAATCAAAAACACTAACGCTCGAAGAACTATCCAAATTATATTTTGGCGCGTCAAGCCCGCCCGGCAGCCAATCCCAGTTAAAGAAATTTATACTCTTGGCGAAAAGTTGGCTAATACGCGCCTTGGCTTTATTAAACCAGTCATCTTCAATTGTTGCCGTGCCTGCTCCTATCGATATTACATCTCCCGGGGCTCGACACCGCCGGGTACCAGAATCGCAAACCCAGTCCTGGCATTCAGTACTTGCCGCGCATGTCCCGCCATCAACTTTCTCCGCTGTTCCGCAACTACCCCGCAAAGGAGCTCCGAATCCAAATGGGCATAAGGATGGGAGAGCAGATTCAATTCTCGCTGCCGGATCTCCTGTATCATAGGAAACTCCTCCGGCGCAAAGATGGGTAGCTGTGTCGCATGGCCCGTAATTTTCCGAACCGACAGCGCAATCTGAATCACTAGTGCAGGCCCGGGAACAAATTACACTGCGGCAATAACGATCACTATTACAAGTCGCCCCAGTAGTGCAAGATCGGCCTGGGCTGTAAGGAGCGGTGGAAATTCCGGCGTAAGAACGACTTTCGTTAGGTACACTAAAAGCAGGATCGGTCTCTGACAGCGGGGCAAATCCGCTGTCGCAACCCAAGGCAACGGTCTTTAGCCGCATCTCTTTTGTATCCGATTTTTGACAGGTCGGAATACTGTAAATATCAGTGCCCGGCTCGCCAATATTGCCGATTCCCCTGCCGAAGGGACTAATAACCGACGAATAAACATAGCGCAAATAATTTTCAAGAGTTGGCGCGTCAACATTAATTGCGTAAGAACCCGACCTCCCGCTCCAAAGATTATTTGTCCAGGCCTTATTGTCATTGGCTTCGCTCCCCGATACCTTTACCGATTCTTCACAGGCGAAATAACTGCCTACTACGCCCCTTGAGGCAGTGGAAACGTCAGTGCTCCCAACCCGGATTGAAGCCGGCACACCCTCTGCTTTACAATCGGCGAGCAAGCCACTTGAATAATGGCTTCTTGCCCCAACTGTGCCCGCCGGATCCGTGCCATATTCAAAAAATACGTAATCATAGCCTTTGTATCTTCCCAAATAACGGGTACCGTCGTTTCTTTCGTAATCACTGTCGCCAGATTGGAAACTACTCGCTAATGCTCCTATAATTTCATTTAACTGGCATTCCCCTGTTCCAACCGCCGGATCTGTGTGCACGGAATGTTTTGGCACGCAATGATACGGGCAATCGTTGTCGTAAGAAGTGGCATCGCAAAGATCGGGATTGTGCGAACTGCCACAATGGCCAAAAATAATCCATTCATCCTTGGTGCAGCGCATGTTACCGTTATTTATTGCCGGCTGAAGACATTCATTGCGTGTTTCATAATACCAATCATCGTTTCCGCAAATGTCAGGAACACCCGGCCCCAGGGTTGCACAATAATAACTTGACGGATGCTTTTGTTTGTTATAATAAACGCTTGGCTTTAAACAATAATTGACATTAGTCATACTGAAACCGGCTTCAGTATATTGATTGTACATATCGGGCATGCCGGGCAATTGGTCAATTGGATACCATGTCAAACAGGCAAAATTTTCTGGATCGCCATTGATTGAATTCGCCGTGTCGCGCTCCAGACAGTAACCGGACCAACCCAAGACCTCATCTTCGCGCTGTCTTGAAACGCATTGACCACCAACTCCCCCGAGGGTATTGCAATCTACATCTGCGGCGCATCTTTTTCCAGGAGTTGATCCGCCGACACAAATACTCGGGATATCGCCTAGAGAAGAATCCTCCCCGGTTTTCGCCGAGAAATATTTTATCACCGCTCCGCCGCTGTAGGAAACTTTTTTATAATTGCATTCGCAGGCATTGGGCAGCTCTTGGTTCTCGCACTCTCCCACTGTCCCGCCCGGAGCACGGCAATCAACAGATGACGTGCAAAAATCCCCTTCTTTCGGGCCGCCGACGCAGATTTTGGCAAACTGCCGTTCGCAAACATTGGCGCCGGTAAAGCCAGGCTTCTTGCTGATCAAATCCGTCCCGTCGAGAGTGGGTCCCCACTTCGAAACAACCGTTGTCGGAAACGGCGAACTCTGTTCCGGGTATGCCCGGCAGGAAGCGGTTTCGGGATTATTGTCCACAAAAAGCAGCCGGTCTGGCGAGGTCGGGTCGCCGCGGAAATTGGTTACGCAAAGATGATTATAGCATTTCCCCCAGTCGCCGCAGCGCAAACCGTTTACGTTGCTGGCGCAGTAACCCCCGGGATTCAAACCGCAAGCTACCGGCGCGGAAATTGGTGAAACGTCATTGAAACACCTGTCGTCAATAAATCCAAGAACGTTTTTGGGGTTACTTTCCGTTCCGATATTTATCCCGCGCAAATCCGCCGCTTGGTATTGGTTGTAAATAGAATCGCCGGTGTATTCCATCCCGCTCCAAGAGGTGTCGCGCGAAGTATATAAATCTTTAGTCAAAACTTTTCGGTAGGTGTCCGGTTCGTCAACCCAATCAGTACATTTTGTCGCCTCGCCGGCTTTGTTGTAGGAATTGCAGACGCCGAGTTCTTCGCAAAGAGTTTTTTGCCGGCCGGTTTGGGAATCAAAAGTGGAGTTGGTGCTTGTGCAGTCAAGCCACTCGCCGCAAACCCGGTCCCGCCGGACCTTGAGAAGAGTATTCGAATCGTTGACTTTTCCCGCCAAGACCGGTTCAAAAACAACCTTGTTAGGAGGAAAGACGGTTAATAGCGCCCTGATATGGGCAGAATCGCCATGGCCCGGACTGTAAGTAAAATTGACGCCGGCGGAATTGGTAATTGTAACACAGCCCTCGCCTTCGCTTACCGGTGTATCTGTCAGAAAATCAGCCGGACAATCGCTGTCTTGCCGGCAATAATCGCCGAAACGGTATTCGTCGTAACCGACAAAATGCACAACCTTAGAACATCTCCCGCAGAAAGGGCTGCTCGGATTTTTAACGCAATCGATCGGTGCGACAGTTCCGCCCGGATCGCCGGATTTATTCTCCGAACTGAAATAAGTCGCGTTGGCGCTGTAATTAAGCTGTGTGATGCTCGTATCGTTCAAGAGCACACAACCGTCGCGCTGCGAAGCCATGCCGTTGCAGTTGCCCGAAGTTAATTTATTGTTTTTGATGTAATAATACGGCTCGCCTTCATCGCTTGTTTTGGTATCGGACGGATCAACAAATTTAGTGCACATATTAGCCGTGGCCGGACACTCGCCAACCCAGCCGGAATACGGGCAAGTCCGCTTGCCGTAGGCAACCGTGCAAGATGAGCCGGCAATGCCGGTGGATTTTATCCCAAATGAAACGAAAGCCGGAAAACCAATTGGGTATGCGCCGACAGTACAGGCGCACTGACCGTCGCCGTCACCGTCGCCGCCAGTACCGTCGTTATTATTATCATCTTTTCCGTCGCCGGGCTTATCCTGGCAGACAGCCGGCAAAGTACATCGGATATCGCCATTTTTCCAAATATTGTATGTTCCCCCGTAAAAAGCCAAGGGATCGCACGGTTCGGCCGGCTCGGTTCCTTTCCTAAACCAGCCGGAGACGCTCCTCCCCGAAACCGTGATATTTTCTTTCCACTCGCAGGTGCGGACACCGGGATCCTTAAAATATAATGCTCCGCCTTCAGTTGTTGAATATTCTTCGCAACCCTGATATTGAACCTGGCAGAGAATTTTTCCTTTGTCGCCGGAAAACTTTGCCGGATCGGCAAGCAAGCTTACCGCATCGTATTGCGGTTTGCCGTCGTCACCGACTTTCACATTTCCCGTGGCATCAAGTTTCGGAGCGCCGAAAGCCGTGCAACTCTTGTTTTCCGCTTTGCATTTATAGGTATCGTCAACAATCAGAAAGGCAAGTTCGTCGGCCGGAATTCTGACATTATCGGAAAGCCGTTCTTCAGCCGAAAGCTCGGAAAGCTGCCCTTCGAGAGGCAGAGCCGGATCGCCGTCATTTTCTTTATTGAATTCTTCTACGACCGTTGTCGTATTATTTTGCGTTTTAATCAATTTTTCGCAACCGGCCGCGTCGGGAGAACAAAGCCGCGAAAAAGATTTCAGGTAATGGTCGCGGCTGGCCCGGTCGCGGTAAAGGGCGCAGCCGAGCTGGGCCTGAGGCAGGGCGCCGGAGACAATACATTCGCTCGTTTGGGCGTTCCAGGCGCCGCCGCGGGCAGAACAGTCGGCGGAATTTATAGCCGTAGAATCTATAAAGAAAGTCCGGTCGCAGGAAGCCGGCGTATTCCAGGAATTTTTAACCAGATAAATATAATCCTGAACTTCGCGGAGAACGATATTATCCAGGTAGGCCGCCATGGTTCCGCCTCTTGGAGTAATCTGCAATTTTTCATTGGTGTCCGGAACCCAGGTAATGTAAATCGGGCCGAGCGAGAAATACCGCCAGTCAAAAGAAAGTTCAGCCGTCGGAGTCGCCGGATTAGTATCGTTGACGCTGAAATATTTTGTCGTGTCCGGTTCGGTGGTGCCTGGCCTGTTTGGCACACCGGAAAATTTGATATCCAATTTTGAATCGCCCTTGGCCCAGAAAGACAGGGTGTAAATGCCACCCTTGCGAACCGAACTTCCCACGTCCTTTGACGCCGTCGCCTCGCGCGCTACGGACAGAGATTTTCCTCCCACGGTTAAAGATTCCGAACTGATCGTCGGAGCGGACGTTCCTCCCCATCCGGAAACGGAAGAATCGTCAAAATTATCGCTTAAAATTATGGAGACATTGGCTCCGGAATTGCCCCGGTATGCCCGGCATCCGACAGCCGCCGCGGAGCAGACGCGGGTTTCCGGCAGATAAACCTGGTAAGTGCATTCGCTTTTAGTCCCGTCCCATTTGCCGCCGGAAATACCGCAGTCGGTTAAATTAGAAACGGTTTTCCGGTAAGGATGGCAGTCGTCGGTCGCGATAATAGTTTTTGAATAAAGGCGGTAATGTTTGTTGCCGTCTTTATCATAAAATTCGCGGCAGTCGGGATTGGTTGCCAAATCCGCCTTGGTGCAAGTGCCGATCGATCTGTCGTCAGCGCATTGGGTTGAATCTGCCGGATCAAGCCTGGTGCACGGCCCTACCCCGCCGGTTGGCGAACGGTCAATAATTATTTCGTTGAGTTTGCTTATTTTTAAATTCCAATTTTTTAACTGATAGCCGGAGGTATCACTGCCTTCCCAGGTATAAAAAGTCGCCGAGGTGGCCACACCCGGTTTTTCGCAGCGGCGGATTGAACTAAAATTGGCGACTGCCTCGCTTTCCAAACTCGTGAACTGGTCGCAGCCGGCTTCGGCCGCCGAACAAATTCTGGCAGTGCTTGGGATAAAATAAACGGGAAATTTTTCCTGTTCAAAATCGGTTCCGACCTGCTTGAAAGTTTGATATCCGACGCACTCCTGCGGGCAGTAATCGTCGGGGTAACTGGCCACGCCCGGGATCCAGGGATCGCCGTTGGCCGGAGTAAATTTTTCGCAGCCAACATCTTTTTCTTCGCAGGCCTTGGCGAAATTTTTACACTCGTCGGCATCGTTGGTCTTTTTTATTGAACCATCGGAGTTGTAATCATAACAGGCGTAATAATCCGGCGCGGATTTCAAGTAAAGCGCCTCGCCGGTTTTTCCCCAACCTTCATGATAATTTGTCATTGAACCTTCTTCAAGCTGCACGGCATCGATTAAGCATGGAACAGTGGGAGAAATTGAAGCATTATAAAACGCAATATCAATTGTTGTTGCCGAATCTCCGCTCGGGAAGGAACGAGTTGCCTGGTATCTCTGCCATGACGTTCCCGAAGATGCCGGAGTATTTCTGGCAGTGACTTCTCCGCCAAAATCAAAAGTGCTGGTTGCCGAACAACCTTTGGCAAAAAGAGAAAGGGTAAATGTTCTACCGCCGCGTTCCTCCTCTAGCCGAACCGTTTGACCGATGACTCCCGCCGCCTTTATGGCGGTTCGGCCAAAGTAAGTATCAGAAACGACGGCTTGAGCGGTGGGATCGCCGTACCGACCCCAAGGAATTGGCCAAGAAACAAATTCATCTTTAGCGGCGTCATCCGCCGTGCCGACAAATTCTTCAAAACTTCCATTGGCTATCAAATTTAATTTTGACCCCTTGGTTGTCCGCAAAAATTCATTGCAGCCGGGTTCATCGCATTGGCTAATATTTTTATTGAAGAAAATTCGGGCGTTTCTTCTCGAAGACACGCCCGCCCCGGTCAATCTGTCCTGCCATTGCCAGGCGTCTCCAACCTTACTTTGTTCCGTCGAATACCAACGGCAGCCGACATCCTCCGAAGTACAGGGCGGACCATTGTCAATTGTATTAATTAAATAGGACATTTGCTGCCCGTCCCGTCGCTTTAGGACCCGGCAGGTATCATATTGCGCGTCGCATTTATCGCCGTTCAACCGCCAGATATTTTTTTCCCGGAGGCAATTTGCCCAGCCGCCTTCGCAATTTCCCTGGTCGTCTTCGGCAATACAGGTCGGGGCGTCAACGCAAACCTCCTGGCGGAAACTATTTTCCGCGGTCTGCAAAACCGGACCATAAACTTTTGCCCGGCATTGCTCCGGCGGCGCTTTTAAAATCCAATTCGGATCAATCAAGTGGCAGTATGGATGTTCCGTATCGGCTTTGCCGTCGGCATTGCAATCGTAAAATTTAGAAACTACTTCGCCTAATCCGACAGGCCGATCCGAAGTGCTTGAAAGCGCGGCGATTTCCCAGCCGATCGGAATTATTCTGGCTTTTCTCAATTTAGCCAAATTGCTGTAGCAATAAGCCTTGCTGTAACAATAAGGATCCTGATTGCTGGCTTCATCAGTCGGAGGAATCAAAGGCCAATCGGCGTGTAAAAGGTTTTGTTTTATCGCTTGTTGCACGGTAAGCGGCTCGCCGGTCTGGGCTCGCCTCACTGCCGCTTCAAATTGGCCATCCATAACGCAATTGTTTGCCCCGCGGAATTTTTCCGGACAAACTACGAATTGGGTTAAAATATCAACCGCTCCGCCTTCTTTAATTTGCGGCGTCAAAAAATCTGCAAAAGCGAGTTCCGCCGCTTTCCGGCCGCCCCAAGCCGTACCCTCTTCCTCTCCCACGCCGCTCCCGCTGCTCGGAAAAAGATCACCTAAGGAATACATGCCTTTGGTAAAAATCTTCTGCATGGTTTTAGAGAGCAACGTGTTGACGAAAGTCGAAACAAACTGCATCAGAATGCCTTCCGCCCCGGCTGACAGAGCTTGTCCCGACAAACCGGTCTTTACGTTTTCCGCTTCAACCGGACCCTTGGTTGTAATTTCCGAAGTTTGTCTGATAACTTCGGCCGGAGTTTTGGTTTTCCCGCTAATCAACTCCGTTAAAGGCAAAAATCCCTGACCTTCTTCTCTTGTCAGGCCGGCCTCTTCGGAGGCGCTACGTTCAACATTAAAAGCCCCGATAAAGCCGGTCAGGGCCAAATCCATGTCATTGCTGCCGGTTCCGTAGCCAACCTGGAATTGCGACGCCATCTGCCGGAGAAAATCTTCCGTCTGCACTTCGGAAATGAAAGATTCCCAGTTCGAGGCGATCTGCGACCATTCGCACTTCGGCGCCGGAGGCGCCCCGCCGAAAGTATTCGCTAAATTCAACTGCAAAGAAAGGCCAAGCCGAGGATTCGGCGGCGCGCACAAATCAACGCCAAACATATCTCCAAAACTTCCGATAAATTCTCCAGCAGCAGACTTCCCCGCATCCGCCAAATAATCCCCCCAACCCTTGGTGGAAAAAAGAGGCATCTCGCCGCCCCCGCCCGAAGCCAGACTCACCGCCAAGTCGTAGGCTATTTTTTGGGTAAAATTCGAAGCGGCGTTAATCATGGCCATAATGCCGCCGTTCACCACCACAATTTTCAAAAAATCTTTAATATTCTTCACTGTTGTCTGAGCGCCGGTAATCGGATCACTAACCACAAGCTGGGCCCGGGCCGGCCTGGCATACAAAAAAATCCCGCTCACAACCTGGGTCAGCAGGAAACAAAATAAAACAAAACTTATCGTCAACTTTTTTGGCGCGAATTTTTTTATCGTCGTGGGCATAATTTCCAAATCACCAATCCAAAATTAAAATTTCCGTCTCCGAACTAATATTTTAAACTTTCCTGATAAATTTTTATCAACGTCTCGTCGTCTATATTTTTCAGGGTCGCCTCGTCGATGCCGTTATTTTTCAAAATTTCCCGAAGTTGAGCGGCGGTAAGATTGGGGTTCGCGGCGGCCGAAGTGTTGGTGTTAATATTCGCGTTTACATTGGCGCCGCCGGGGACTGTGCCGTTCTCTTTCAAGGCTTCCGTGTAAAGCTCCAAGAGCGTTTTATCATCAAGCTTGTTCAGGGCCTCATCACTCATACCGGCTTGACGAAGGGCATTCCGCACCTCTTCGGCAGTGGCCTGGCCGCTCAAAAGTCCGCCCGCCCCGCCCGCTGCCGCGGCTCCGCCGACATTTCCGGACGAAGGGACGGCCGAGGACGCCGTTCCCCCTTCAATTTTTGGACAAGTCTGCCCGGACGGACAGTTGGGATCGTTGCCTGAGTCAATCTCTTGCTTGTCGCTGAACCCGTCAGAATCCGAGTCGGCAAGATAAGCACTCGTCCCATAGACGTACATCTCGTCATAATCGGTCAAACCGTCGCCGTCGGTATCCTTAACCTTCAGGGCTTCGGCTTTTTCAACGTCCTGCTCCAACGTCGATTTCCAAAGACCTTTTTCCTGGCCGTATTTAGCAAAAGGCACGGCCAAATATTTCGGATATTGAAAAATCGTCAGCAGCACGATAACTATACCGCCAACAATCAAAACCCACATTCCTCTTTTCACCCTTTTTTCTCTTTTCGGGTCGAGGATTCTTTCTCCCATATTATTATCCTATTATAACACATCAAAAATTAGGCAACAAGCGGTTCCGGGCGCCAATTTGTGGGTAACCATTAGCCCAATACGAGAGCCAGCCCTATCCAGTCGTCAAGCGACAAATCCTGCGCCCTTATCCTAGGATTAAAGCCGAATTTGAGGAAAATCTCTTTTACTTTCTCGCTTGAAGTTCCCAATCCCCCGGATAAATTGTTATGCAGCTGCTTTCTTCGGGCGGAAAAACCGATTTTTGCTATCTTAAAAAATTTTTCAGGATCTATTTTCTTTAAATTTGCCCCCGACGTCTCTTTGATGAGCGAAACTCTTAAAATTGCCGAATCAACCTCCGGTTCCGGCCAAAAAACGTTCCGCGGAACTATCTCTACGATCTCCGGCTGGCCAAAAAACTGGACCGAGAGCGAGAGAAGACTTGTCTCCCCCGCCGGGGCGCAAATCCGCTCGGCGACTTCTTTCTGGACCATCACGATTATTTCCGCAGGACGCGGTTCATCGTTTAAAAATTTTCTAAAAATAGCCGAAGTAATCTGATAAGGGAGATTGGCGACGATTTTATATTCGTAATTCTGAAATTTAGTATCAGGTATCTCGTATCCAGTGTCTAGTATTTTTGATTTGGAATTTTGAATTTGGAATTTGTTTGAAAATTGAAAATTGGAAATTGAAAATTTTAAAATGTCTTCTTGGATTATTTCTACATTTTTATAATCGACCATTGTTTTGCCGAGTGCCGCCACGAGTCGCCTGTCCGCTTCAACCGCCACGACTCGTTTTACTTTTTTTGCCAATTCCGCCGTCAAAACTCCAAGACCCGGCCCGATCTCGAGAACCTGGTCGTCTTTCCTCAGGGCCGCCGCGTCAACCATCTTTTCTAATACTTCTCGGCTGGCTAAAAAATTTTGCCCCATCTCTTTGGATGGTTTTACTCCGCAATCGCGCAAAATTTTTTTTATATTTTCTGGTAAAGTCAAATCCATATTAAAGCAGGGCATAAAGCAGGGTCATCGCCGCCCCGAGAACAAAAACGGCAAGCCAGCTTCCCGGAAAAAAATAAAGAACGGCCAGGGCAAGAACACTGACAATAAGTTTCCCGAGGACTAGCGCCATCTGGAGAAAAATTATCGAATTCATGACGCTTGTCTTTTTCGCCTCTTCGTAAGTAATGGCCGCAAGCGGCACTCCGACCGCCCGCCTTGAAATGCGGTACAACGAGTCGGACATAAAAACTCCGACTCCGGAAACCACGAGAATTCTCATAAGCCAGGTAAAAAAAGTAAAAATAACGCCTATCTTCAAAACTTCGCGCCTCGACTCGCCGTCCGTAACCCGGCCAATATATAAAGTTAAAATTGTCGCCACAAAAACCGAGGCGGAAACAAGCAATCCGATAGACACGTATTCTTTTACGACTAAAAAAATAAAAATCGGCCAAAGATAACCTGCAAGATGTTCTTCCCCGAAACCCATGTAAGCAAAAAGTTTGCGCCTGTTTTCCGGCCGGACAAGCCTCTCCATCGACTCCTTGTAGGAAAAAGGAACCTGCTTGAATTTCTCCGGGGTAAGAAGAAGCGGGATATTGGAAAGCAAAATCAAAAAAACCGCGATTATGAACAAAATCTTAAATCCAAACGCCGCAATCACAACACCGCCGAAAGCCGGACCGAGAATCATCACTACCGAATCCCAGACAACAAGATTGGAAATTTCCCTGCCCCGCGCCCCGTCTTTTCCGAAGCGGGCGAAATCGGCATGGTAGCCCGGCCAATAGAGCATTTTTTGCAGAGCCAGGGCAATCACCGCGCAAGCGATGAAAAAGGGATGATAAGGTATGGCGAACAAAGAAACAAAAAAGAGAATCAAAAACGGAGTGGAAAAAAGAATGCTGTGTTCATAGCCACGGCTTCTGGCAATTTTGCCGCCCAAGGGAACCAGCAAAAAATAAAGCCCGTAAACGGCGATATAAAAAAGGATTATCCGGGATACGGAAAACCCTATGGTGTAAAGATAAATCGGCTCAAAAACACCGACGGCCGAAATCGCGAAATCTAAAATCGCGGTTGACCAAAAAAGCTCTTTTAATTCCTGCGACAATCCGTCGGAAAAATATTTGTGATAAAAAGTTCTGAACATAATTCGTGTAACGTGAAACTTACAACGCGCAACTTTTAAATATTTTGTGTTATATGAAATTACTTAGGAGTCTCTCCCGTATAAAAACCAACCGACCATTACAAAAGTAACCCCGATTGTTCCCAGAGAATTCGAAAAAATTATTGGGATACTTTTTATTTCGATACCGTATAGCACCCAAACTATTGCCCCAACCAGGAGTATGGAAAAGGTTATTATCGATATATCTTTAGCGCTCTTTCTCCTGAAAATCTTAAGAGCTTGGGGAAAATTAGATATTGCCATTGCGCTTCCAAAAATTGTCGCTAGAATTGACAAAAATGACATACTCTATGGGCATACGCTATTAAATATAAGTTTTACAGGCTACGGGTTATGAGCTTCGCGCCCTAAACCAGGCGACTGTTTTCTGCAAACCGTCATCAAGTTTTATCTTTGGCCTCCAGCCAAGTTCCCGGCGGATTTTCCCGGCGTCAAGACTGCTCCTTTTCTGCTCACCCGGCGCCAAGGTTGTTGCTTTATTTTTCTGTCCGGCCGGCGAGCCGTGAACTTCGCCGACTTTCGCGCCGGTAAGTTGCCTTAATTTTCTGAAAAGATAAAGAACATCTGTTTCTTTTCCGGTCCCGACATTATATGAACCGACTTTTTTTGATTTTAAAGCAAGCAAATTTGCCCTGACAATATCTTCTATATAAACATAATCCCTGGTTTGCCGGCCGCTTCCGAAAATTATGGGCTGCTCGCCGTGAAGCATTTTGTCGGTAAAAATGGCAATCACTCCGGCTTCACCGTGCGGCGACTGGCGCGGGCCGTAAACATTAGCCATCCGCAGGGCGGCATAGGCTAGTCCGTACATTTTCCAAAAATAGTGCAAATACATTTCGGCGGAAATTTTTGCCGCACCGTAGGGAGAAACCGGCAGGGCAAATTTATTTTCCGGCGTCGGTAGGATCGTTTCCTCGGAAGAGAGTGACCCGCCGCTTGAGGCAAAAATTATTTTTTTAACCTTGGCTGTCGCAGCGGCTTGGAGAATATTTATTGTTCCCAACACATTTACTTCAGCGTCAAGCATCGGATCGCGGACCGATGTCCGAATGTCTATTTGCGCGGCGTAGTGAAAAACTGCCTGGGGCTTTTCTTTCTTGAAAATAGCGGCGATTCTTTTGTTACGAACATCCAGTTTGTAAAATTTTGCCTTACGATTAACATTTGCCTTTTTACCCCGTGATAAATTATCTACGACAACAACACTGTGTCCTAAACCAATTAACGCATCAACAATGTTGGAACCAATAAAGCCGGCTCCGCCGGTAACTAAAATTTTCATAAAGATTAAACTAAAAATTAAAAATCTATTTTGATTTTTGCCACTTCAAAAAACTTTCGGCAAAAGGCTCGAGGTTCCCTTCCAGGACGCCGTCCGCGTCCGCCGTTTCGTATTTTGTCCGGTGGTCCTTAACCAGTTTATACGGCTGCAAAACATAAGAGCGGATCTGGTTTCCCCAAGCGGCCAGTACCCCGGCCCGGAGCTTATCAATCTCCTTGGCCTTGGTCTCTTCCTGCAGGCGGAATATTTTGGCTTTTAAAATTTTAATCGCTGTTTCCTTATTCTGGGTTTGCGAACGCTCACGCTGGCAGCTTACGGTAAGGCCGGTCGGAATATGGACAACCCGGACAGCCGAGTAAGTTGTCTGAACGCTTTGCCCTCCATGGCCGCTTGATAAAAAGGTATCTATCCGCAGATCCTTCGGGTCCAAAACTACTTCGGGAATATCTTCGACTTCCGGCAAAACTTCAACGAGGGCAAAGGAGGTGTGCCTCATTTTTTCCGCGTCGAACGGCGAAATACGGACCAGACGGTGCACCCCGGCCTCGCTCCGGAGCCATCCGTAGGCCATCCGCCCGGAAACTTTGACTGTCACGCTTTTTATCCCGGCCTCGCCGCCGCGCGTTTCGTCAAGAATTTTAGAAATCCATCCTTTCTTTTCTAAAAAACGCAGGTACATCCGCAAAAGCATTTCAACCCAGTCCTGCGCTTCTGTCCCGCCTGTCCCGGCGTGAATACTCAAAATCGCATTGTGCCTATCGTATGGTCCGGAAAATAAAACTGAAAATTCCAGTTTTTTAAATTGTTCCAAAAGTTCGTTGTATTTTTTTTCAATTTCTTCCCGAAGGGTAACCGTCTGGTCCTTTTCGTCGAGTCTCGCCAATTCCAAGGCGTCGCTGACTTCCCCGCCGAGACTTTCCCATGTTTCAATTTCTTTTTTCAGATCATTTAATTTTTGGCTTGTTTCCTTTGCCGCGTCGGCGTCTTTCCAAAAATCAGGCCCTGCCGCTTCTTCCTCCATCTTTCCTACTTCTTTCTTGCTTTCTTCCAATTTCAAAAGCGCGTGGGCTTTTTTTATATCTTCGCCCAGCCTTTCTATACTCTTCACCAGTTCATCCATTTTCATGTTAAGTCCTTCCTGTTGTTATTGGTTAACTTTTACTCCTTGTATTCGGCAAGTTTTACTTTTATCGTCTTCTCTTCTCCTTTATGCCAAACCTTAAGGGTAATTTCTTCATCTGGTTTAAACGAGCCAATCATTTTTGCCAAAGGATACTCCTCATCTATTTTTTTCCCGTTGATCTCTAGAATAACGTCGTTTTCCACGAGCCCGGCCTTGTCCGCCGGCGATCCGGAAACAACGGCCGGCTGTGTCCCGTCTTTGCCGCGGACAATCAGAGCGCCGTAATCAACTTCAATCTTATTCGCCTTGGCAGTCTCCTTATTAAGGATGACATATCTTACGCCAAGATACGGCCGAATAATCTTTCCGTATTGCTTCACGCTCAGAATCGCCTGCTTGGCGGCATTAATCGGGATGGCAAAACCGATCAGCTGGCCATTTTGGCTCATCGCCGTATTGATGCCGATAACTTGGCCGGATAAATTTATCAAAGGCCCTCCGGAATTGCCCGGGTTGATGGCCGCGTCGGTCTGAATCGCTTCATCAATAACTTCCGAACCGCCCCGCTGGTCGCCGGCGACAACCCGCCTGCCCATGCCGGAAATTACACCCTTGGTCACCGTGTTGCGGTACTCCCCCAAAGAATTGCCAATGGCAATAACCGTTTGCCCAAGCTCAACTTTATCGGAATCGCCCAATTCCACGGTCGGTAAATTGTCGGCTTCAATCTTCAAGACGGCGATGTCCAAAAAAGGATCGGTCGCGATAATTTTCGCGTCATATTTTTTTTCGTCGTTAGTGACGACGGTATATTCGGCCTCTGAGTCCGAAGCCACATGCTTGTTTGTCACAACCAGACCATCATTTGAAATAATAAATCCTGTCCCTCCGCCGACTTCCCGTTTGCCTCCCTCTGTGCTGTTTCCCGGTTGGGGCGAACCGAACCCAAAAGGAACTTCAAAAAAATCAGGAAAAGAAAAAATGTCGGGGCCGGTTGAGTTGTAAAGCTTGCTTAAATCTTTGGAAATTATAATTGAAACAACCGCCGGAGAAACTTTTTTTACCGCCGCGGTAGTAGCCGACTCCTCAATCACCACCTGCCTGACTGCTTCCTCTGCCGGCGCTTCTTTTGCTTCGTCCGTAGTTTGGCCTAAAAAATTTTTTTGAAACCACGGAATAATATGGCTCTTCCCGTAAACGCCCCCGACAATTCCGCCCGCACCGCCGAAAAGCAATCCAACCAGAGCGGCCACGGCGATAATTTTTTGCATTGTTCTATCTTGAGACATAAATTTTAGTTTGAGCAACGTTTGAGCAACGTAAGAACGTTAACGAGCAACGCGCAATCGGCCGCTTGCCAATGATTAATGCGCCATTATTTTACCTGCTTAAATTTTAAAAAATATTTTTTAAAATCAACAATTTTCCCGCCTTTTATTCTTATGCCTTCACGTCTTAGCAGCGCTATCTTCTTTTTAATCCCGCCCGAATATCCGCCCAAACTCCCATCCGACATTACAACCCTATGGCACGGGATGACGACGGGCCGCGGATTGGCTCCTATTGCCTGGCCAACTGCCCGCGGACCGCTTTTAAATTTACCGGCAATAACCTTGTAAGTCGTTACCCGGCCTCTTTTTATTTTTGAAACTAGAAATAGCACTTTTTCCCGAAATAAGCTCATCTCTATTATATCAAAAAATAAACAAAACCGTAACCAGATCTTGCCCCGGACGAAGTTCATTCCCTGATCTCGCAAACTCCAAAAAATTCTTTTATCTTCTCCTTTATCTTTTCCGTAAATTCAACAGGATAAGGCTTCGCGGCGCGGTACTCCTCGCCTAATATTTTTTCTCCCGGCCGGAACTGCTGTAAGTAATATTTTTTCGCCCCGCGGATTTCTTCGGCCAACGAGAGAATACCATCTTCCGTATGCAGACCCGGGACAATCGTAGTACGAAATTCATAATCTATGCCGCTACCCATAATCAGCTTAATGCTCCTTCTTATGCCATCTAAATTTAGATTTGTTCCAGTCGCATTTTTGTATGAACTTGAAACTTTTAACGGCGCTTTAACGTCCATAGCAATATAATCAAGAAGATTTTCTTCCAATAACTTTACAAGCATCTCGGGATTTGTTCCGTTGGTATCCAATTTTACCAAAAATCCCAGTTTTTTTATTTTTTTGATAAACTCCGGCAAATCAGGCTGGAGTGTCGGTTCCCCGCCGGTTATACAAACGCCGTCGAGCAGTCCGCGCCTGGACTCCAGAAACGAAAAAAAATCTTCCTCCTCGATAATTTCCGACAATTTGGATATAGCCCGATCGACTAACTCCGGATTGTGGCAGAAAGGGCAGCGGAAATTGCAGCCAATCGTAAAAACCGTGCAAGCAATTTTGCCCGGATAGTCAATCAAAGTAAGTTTTTGTAAACCGCCAAGTGTCATATCAGAGATATTTTAACATAAAGCGCGGCAACTTTCAATGTTGCCGCGCCGTATTCCTTGCTTCTTTATTTTATTTTTCCCCGAGCTGCTTGTCGTACTCTTTTCTCTCGGTAAACTCGGCTTGTTTTCCGTCATTCCATTGGCTAACCGGCCGAAGATACCCGACAACCCGCGAATAAATTTCACATGGCTGTCTCTTCAATTCTTTTGCCTCCATATATTTTAAATTAATCTTTAATTATTTTATTCTCTAGCTTTCTTTATAGCCCATCTCTTCGTCGCATTTTGGGCAGAACTGATGTTCTCCGACGAGATACCCGTGCTTCGGACAGACACTGAAAGTCGGGGTAAGGGAAAAATACGGCAAATGAAATTTATCGGCGATTTTTTTGACCAAAATTTTAGCCGCCTCCCCGGAAGGCAACCGCTCGCCGATAAAGCCGTGCAGAACCGTGCCTCCGGTATAGCGTGTCTGCAAATCGTCTTGCAAGCTTAACGCTTCAAAATAATCATTTGTGAAACCAACCGGCAAGTGAGTCGAATTAGTGTAATACGGGACCGCGCCTTTCTCCCGGACCGCCTTTTCGTTGGCTACGATAATATCCGGATATTTTGCCTTGTCCTTTTTGACCAAGCTGTAACTCGTGCCTTCGCCCGGCGTTGCCTCCAAATTGTAAAGATTATTGGTTTCCAGCTGGTAATCCATCAATCTTTCTCTCATAAAATCAAGGACAGCTTTGGCGAAATCCTGGCCTTCATCCGTGGCGATGCTTCTCCCCAAAAAATTCAAACAAGCTTCGTTCATGCCGATCAAACCGATTGTGTTAAAATGGTTTCTCCAATATTCGTTAAATTTTTCTTTAATCGGCGCGAGATAATGCCGGCAAAAAGGATAAAGCCCCTTGCCGGTGAAATTTTCGATAACCTCCCTTTTAATTTCCAAACTCTTTTTCGCCAAATCCATCAATCGCGCCAGGCGATCAAAAAATTCTTTTCTGGTTTTCGAAAGATAACCGATGCGCGGCATATTAATGGTCACCACGCCAATCGAACCGGTTAAGGGATTGGCGGCAAAAAGGCCGCCGCCGCGTTTTCTGAGTTCCCTGTTATCGAGACGAAGACGGCAGCACATTGACCTGGCGTCCTCGGCTTTCATATCCGAATTAACAAAATTGGCAAAATAAGGGATGCCGTATTTGGCGGTCATTTCCCAAATCGGTTCTAATTCTTTTTTCTCCCACTCGAAGTCGGGGGTGATATTGTAAGTCGGGATCGGGAAAGAAAAAACTCTGCCCTTGGCGTCACCGGCGATCATTACTTCGGCAAAAGCCTGGTTGAACATGTCCATTTCTTTCTGAAAATCCCCGTATTTTTCTTTTTGGATTTCTCCGCCAATAATCACTGACTCCTCGGCCATATTTTTTGGCGGAGTGAGATCCATGGTGACGTTTGTGAACGGTGTCTGAAAACCAACGCGAGTAGGCACATTAACGTTAAAAACAAATTCCTGCAGAGCCTGCTTCACGTCCTTGTAGGAAAGTCCGTCATGGCGGATAAACGGAGCGAGCAGTGTGTCAAAATTGGCAAAAGCTTGGGCTCCGGCAACTTCTCCCTGCAAGGTATAAAAGAAATTAACAACCTGCCCTAGGGCGCTCCGCAAATGTTTTGCCGGTTTTGATTCTATTTTCCCGGAAACTCCGCCAAAACCGCGCGCCAAAAGATCGTGCAAATCCCAGCCGCAGCAATAAGCCGCCAAAATCTGCAAATCGTGGATATGGAAATCTCCTTCTTGATAGGCATCCCTGATCTCCGGCGGATAAACCTTGTTTAGCCAATATTGTGAACTTATCGCCGAACTAATATGATTATTCAGCCCCTGCAAGGAATAGGCCATGTTGCTGTTTTCTCTCACCAGCCAGTCGAGTTTATCCAAATAGTCTCCCATCAACTGATTTGAATCGACCAGCGCCTTCAATTCACGAATTTTTGCGTGCTGGTCTCGATAAAGAATATACGCCTTGGCTACCTTTATCTGTCTTGCCCGTATTAAAACTTCTTCAACGATATCCTGAATTTCTTCCACGGCCGGTATTGAACGGTGATGGAATTTCTTGTTCAAATTTTTTGTAACCTGGTCGGAAAGTTTATTGGCCCGCTTCGCTTCGTATTCCCCCACCGCTTCCATCGCTTTCGTGATAGCCGAAGCAATTTTAACCGGATCAAAATCAACTATCCGTCCGTCCCGTTTTCTGATTTGGGTCACTTTATTCTGGTTATAAATCATAAATTAGGCGAACAAAATAACAAGATAACATAAAAACAAATTGCAATTACTCGGCAAAACACGGATGGTTTTTTTGTCAAGGCCTCCAACCGAAAACTGAGTAATAGAATTCTGTTATCTTGTTATTTTGCTATCTCTTTATCTTGATTTTTGAATCTACATTATTTTTTTCCGGAGAAACGCGGGGATGTCCAGATCTTCCCCCTCTTCGTTGTCCGCGGCAGCCGGCTTCTGCACGGCAAAACTTTTTTCTTTCCCTCCCTTGTCTTCAGTGCTTTCGATATCGCCGAAATCCATTATTTTTTTCACCGGCCGTTTCTGAAATTGTCCGATCTGGCTTCCCTTCTCTCCTTCTTTAACTTTGGACCCCAAGGGTGCGGCAAAAGTCCGAACAGGAGATGTTGTTTCCTGTTCAAAGGCGGCCTTCCTTCTCTCGCTAAAACCGGTAGCAATAACCGTAATCTTCAGCGCGTCTTTCATATTGTCATTGATAACGGCGCCAAAAATAACCTTGGCATCAGGATCGGCAGAACCTGTAATAATTTTAGCCGCTTCGGCGACTTCGTGCATGCCAAGATTGTTCCCGCCGGTAACAGTAAAGAGTATCCCTCTCGCTCCATCAATTGACATCTCGAGCAGCGGGGAAGAAATCGCCGCCTTAGCCGCCTCTTCTGCCCGCTTCTCGCCGCTTGCCTCGCCCAACCCCATCATCGCGGAACCGGCGTCCTTCATAATTGCCTTAACGTCGGCAAAATCAACGTTAATAAGGCCTGGGATGGTAATCAGTTCCGAAATGCCCTGAACGCCATTTTTCAAAACCTCGTCGCAAGTCATAAAAGCGTCTAAGAGCGAAGTCTTTTTATCGATAATCTGCAAAAGCCGGTCGTTCGGTATCACAATCAGCGTATCAACCTTGTCCTCAAGTTCTTCCAGTCCCCGCTCGGCGATCGAACGCCTCTGCGCCCCTTCAAAAGAAAAAGGTTTTGTCACGACCGCGACGGTGAGAGCCCCCTGATCACGGGCAAGCTGGGCAACGATTGGCGCCGCCCCGGTTCCTGTCCCCCCGCCCAATCCGCAGGTCACGAAAACCATATCCGCTCCTTTCAAGACATCCCTGATTTCGTTTTGGCTTTCTTCCGCGGCCCGTCTGCCAACTTCCGGATCCATACCGGCCCCCAGACCTCTTGTCACCGTTTTGCCAATATGCAATTTAACCGGCGCCTCGGAATAATGAAGCGCCTGAACGTCTGTATTCGCTACAATAAATTCAACACCGCGGATTTTGGCTTTAACCATCCTGTTGATCGCCGCGCCGCCCGAACCGCCGACTCCGATAACTTTAATTTTGGCAAAGGTTTCAATTTCTGGTTTTATTTCTGGCATATAATATAGTTTAAAGGCTTATCCCCCGATTACTTAGGGCATCAGGGACTTGAACCACTTTTTCACTTGGCTTGTAACCTTATCAATACTTTTAAATCTTGAGATGAAGCCACCGCCGCCCTTTTCTTCATAAACCGAATTGCCCCAAAGGACAAGACCGAGCGCCGTTATATAAGATAAATCGTTTACTTTGTCAATCACGCTCGCAAGCCTTTGCGGATAACCGAGCGAAACGGGCAGTCTTAATTTTCTCTTGGCCACTTCAACAATCCCCGGAAGCTTGGCGGTTGACCCGATCAGGACAACGCCCGAGGGTAAAAGTCCGCTCCGTCCGATTTTTTTTAATTCTCCGTCGATTTTTTCAAAAATTTCCTCAACTCTCGCTTCAATAATTTCCGCAATATACTTTTTGGAAACCAAAGTATTCTCGCTCGGATCAAAATCTCCCAAATTTATTTCCTCCCGTTTGTTGATTTCCTTGGGGAGAGCCGTACCATACTCTAATTTTATCCTTTCTGCGGCATCTAGGGAAGTGCGCAAGCCAATGGCGACGTCCGAAGTAATAAATTCTCCGCCGATTGGCAGCATGGCAACATGCATTACGTCTCCGCCTTCAAAAACCGCGATCTCGGTCGAAGACCGGCCGATGTTGGCTACGGCAATGCCCAATTCTTTCTGGCGCGAGGTTGCTACCGCCTCGGAGGCGGCAAGAATCGAAAGCACCACGTCTTCAATATCAACGCCGGTGCGGTAAATGCATTTTGTTAAATTTTTAATATGCGATGTCAGCCCCTGGATAATTTGCGTCTCCACTTCCAGTCTTACCCCGCTCATACCGAGCGGATCGCGGATATTCACCTGGCTATCAATTGAAAAAATACGGGGAATAACGTGGAGAATTTCAAAATTAGCCGGGGTGGCAACTGCTCTTGAAGCTTCGACTGCCCGCTCAACATCTCCTTCGTCTATTTCTCCGTTCGGCTTCGAGACCGCGACAACTCCGCGGCTTTTTTGGAAAATTATGTGTTCGCCCGAGACTCCAACCCAAACCCGCCCGACGGGAACGCCGGTGATCCTCTCGGCTGCCTCAAGCGCGGCGGCAATACTCGAAGTGGCGTCTTCAACGCTCATTATCGCGCCTTTGGAAATCCCCTCTGAAGGAACTTCTACGGCAGCAATAATCCTGGGCACTCCAGCTTCGTCCCGCTGGCCTACCACCACTCTTACCGCGTTGGAACCGAGATCTAACCCCGTGATTGTCTCGCTCCTCATACCCAGTTAAATTAATTTAAGTTTTCTCATTATAAACAATCGGGAAGCTTTTGGCAAGTTTTAAAATCAGCCTTTTAACCTCCAAAAAATTCCAGCAAATAAGGCCCCAAAATCAGCAATCCAATAAAGACCGCGCCTATCGAAGAAATCAAAACTACCGCCGCCATAATGTCCTTTATAGTCTCAACATCCGGGTGCATCCTTGGCTTTAAGACATCAACCACTCTCTCAAAAACGCTGTTGATTAACTCTAGCACTAAAACGATGATTACCACAAGCAAAAGAGCGGCTGCTTCCCATACCTTGACCTTAAAGCATAAAGATAAAATTAAAATCAGGATACCGGCGATAACCTGAACGCGGAAACTCTGTTCTTCCCGGAAAACTTGCCTCAAGCCTTTGCCTGCGTAGCGAAAACTGCGGATTAAACGGCCCAAGCTAAACATGGTTTTAAATTATTTTAAAAATTTTAATATTTTTTCCTGAAACTTTTCCATTTTCCTCGCTTCTTTCAAGCTTTTTTCATGATCATATCCCGCCAAGTGAAGCAACCCGTGGACAAGCAGCAACTTGATTTCTCTTTCGGCGCTCCAACCATGTTCTTTGGCTTGACTCACCGCCCTCTCGCAGCAGACAATTATTTCGCCAGAAATTTCGGCGTTTTTCTGCGTTTTTTCAATCGGCGTTTTTCTGCCTCTATAATCAAAACTTAAAACATCCGTAACTTTGTCTTTCCCGCGGTACTGCTTGTTCCATTTTTTTATTTCCTGATTTCCGACAAAAGCGACTGAAATATCCGCGCTTCCGATTTTTGTTTCCGCCAAAGTTTTCCCGACAATTTTTTTAATCCACACTCCGGAAATTCTTTCCCCCGCTCGCTGATTAATTTCTATTTTATATGACATGGATATGGATAATGAGTCAGGGATCAGAGGTTTGATAAAATATTTCCGCGACTAACTTCCTAATTCTACATTCCGAGCTTAAAACTTTTTATCATCATTTCGAAAGTGCTCTTGTAATTCAACTCCGTTTTTATCCCGACGTTATAACTAATCGCGTAAATCTTATCATTTCCTCCAAAATAAACCGTCAGGCCGTCGGGACTCTTGATCCCCAACAGTCCGCCTTTTGTCGCGGCCGTTCCGATATCTGCCGGGTTGGTTCCCGGCGCTTCGCTAAGATACCATTCGAGAAGAGCAAGTTTATTCGGGTTATCCTCAACGATGACCTGGATGAATTCTCCGGTTAACGAAGTGAACATTATTTCCCGGTTTGATTCGTCAAGTGCCCTCGGAAGCCAGGTTGTCGGATAAAAAATTGAATAACCAAAGGTTTGGTTGCTGTAAACTTTTACCAAAGATGTCTCTTCGATTTTTTGCGGCGCGAATCCGGTCGGATTATAAAGATTAACAAGCTCCAGCCCATCAGAATAACCATCCCCGTCCGTATCCGCTTTCTCGGCATCGGTCGTATAAAGCAATTCTTCGCTCCCGGTAAGCCCGTCCTGATCAATATCCGGCCCGCTCGGAAGTTCCGACGGCGGCGTTGGCGGCGGCGGAGCCGGACAGTCCTCCGGACAAGTCGCCGAATTCTCGCCCGTTTCGCAGATTCCGTTGCCGCAAAGGGGAGCTGGCGCGGTATTAGTGTTAACCGGCGGGGCATTGACCGGCACGTTTACCGGCGGAACATTGGCCGGAACATTTGCCGCGACGTTGGTATTTGTCTTCGGCTCGGCGGTTGGTTTTTTGGTTAAACTTTTCGTAAAAAGATAAGCCGCGCCGGCCATTAAGCCGATAACAACTAGCACAACAATAACAATCAAAGCCATTTTCGGCCCCTTTTTCTCTCCGCCCTCGCCTGCTTCCGGCGGTTTTATTTTAACTTTTTTAAAATAAAACTCTTCGGGCATCACCTTGATTTCAACCGGCGATTCCTCTTTTTCTCCCAACATTTTTGGCATTTCATCAGCCATAGAAAAAATTTAATTTATTGAGGTAACTCAAACAGCTTTCCCGGACCGTTCGGATTATATCCGGCCTTAACTTCGTCTCCATCTTTATACCCGTCTCCGTCGGTATCGGGATTTAAGGGATCTGTTTTATAAATCACTACTTCTTCCCGGTCGGTCAGGCCGTCGGCGTCCGTATCGGCTTTCGTCGGATCGGTTCCCAGAGTCGCCTCTTCCGCGTCGGTTAAACCGTCTCCATCGGTATCGGGACCGACCGCCGGAGGCGGCGGAGCAGGACAATCGCCAAGGCAAGTTGTCGCGTCCTCACCCGTTTCGCAAATTCCGTTGCCGCAAAGCGGAGCCGGCGTAGTATTAACAGCCGGAATATTCGCCGGAACGTTTGCCGGCGCTTCGGCCGGAAGATTGGCATTCTGCCCTGCCGGGGAAGGCGTAGCTTGCTGACCGGATTTCGGAACCATAAACTGCTGCCAGGCAAGATAACCGCCCGCTCCCAAAATTACGGCCAGCATAACAACCATAATAATCAAAAACATTTTTTTTCGAGGCGCCGGCGCTTCGCCCAAATCCTCCGCCATCGCGCCAACTTGCGCGGGCGCGCCCGGACGGCCCGGCACGGTCGGAGACATCGCTCCTCCCGGCCTTAGCGGTTCAATCTTGGCCGGCTCGGTGCCGGAAAAAATATCTTCTGGTTCTTTGTCGAACATAGATTTTAAAATTATGAATTACCAATTTTTATTGAGTTACCATTTTCCCGGGTCCGAGAGGGTTATATCCGGCCTTAACCTCTTCCCCATCTTTATATCCGTCGCCGTCGGTGTCGGGATTCAAAGGATCGGTGCCGAACAACCTGATTTCTTCGTAGTCATTCAAGCCATCATTATCCGTATCGGCTTTAGCCGGATCAGTACCAAAATCTTTTTCCATTTCGTCGGGCAAGCCGTCCTTGTCCGTGTCCAGCAAAACTTTTCTCTCTTGCGCAGCGGAAAAATCATCAGCCTGGCTGGGATCCGTACCGGCGGCAATTTCACCCAAATCGGAAATCCCGTCCCCGTCGGTATCAATCTTATTGGGGTCGGTTCCTAAAAATTTTTCTTCCTCGTCGGTCAATCCGTCTCCATCGCTATCGATTTCTCCCAAATTAAAATCTTTGACAAGCGGATTATGTTTTAATTTTACTTCAAGACCGTCCTTCAATCCATCTCCGTCCGTATCGGATTTTTGGGGGTTAGTGCCAAGTTCTTTTTCTTGATCGTCGGTCAAGCCGTCATTATCTGAATCCAAGGGAGCGGCCGGCACTGACTCCGTTTCTTCTCCGCCGGATGTCGGAATATTGGCAGGTAAAATATTTTCTCCCCCGCCGCCCGTCGTTCCTTTCAAAAAATAAAATGCCAGCGCCGCGCCGAAAATCAAAACGGCGATTACTAGAAGAATTATTACCAAATTTTTTATAGAAAAAGTCATAACATTTATCTAACTTCAAAGTCTCTGGATATTTCCTGGAGCAACGCTGTAAATTGCGGGTTGGGGCCTTGGCCACCAGAGACGAATACCCACGAATCCAACCCCCACTCAACCGTAGCGGAGTTATACACAATCTGGTACATACCCTCAGCCGGCGAGCTGTTTGTGCCGGAATAAATTATTCTGATATTGTGCGTTCCCCGCCTCAAACGATTGATTGTTATAATTTTTGTGACATGGTCACAGTCCGACTCTGTTCCGCCATAACCATCAGAAATAATACGGCAACTTCCAAAAACAACCGTTCTGCCCACCTGCCCGATAAGATGCCCGTCAATATAAACATTAAAAGTATCGTTAGGCTCTGCCGCGCCGGGCGGCGTGGCCGCTCCGATAATCATGCCGATATCGGCACAATTGGTTTCCGTATCCAAGCAGCCGTCGACACTGCTGTCGTCATTCGGATCGCAAAGGTCGGAAACGCCATCATTATCAACGTCGTTTGTCGGATGGCCGGAGGCGTCGCGGCTGATTGTGTTGTAGCAGGCGCGGCCAGAGGAACAAGTTACCTGGCAAACACCGGCCGGGCAAGTCGGCGTGACAACCGGCGGAGGCGGCGTAAGACTAAACCACGGATTGCTGTAATCCACACAAATCCAATTTTGGCTCAGAGGACCGCCATCACACTGCTCCGGAGGCGATTGGACCGTTCCGTCGCCGCAGGTCGGGCCTGTTGCCGTGCGCAGAGTACACGATGTGCTGCAATAATTACAAGTTGAACCGTACGGCGCGGTGCAAATCGTCCCATTCGCCGTTCCGGCATCGCACATCTCCACCCCGGTTTTAATATATCCGTCGCCGCAGCGGGCATTCAAACACGCGCTGGTGCACGAATCATTATTATTGGTATTGCCGTCGTCGCATTCCTCGCTTCCCTCTTTTATCCCGTTGCCGCAAGAACCGGCCGGACGGCAACCAATCCAAGCATCCCAGGCACAAACGCTGGTGCAATTACGCGTATTCGTTTGGGGATAGCCGCCGATTATAGGACACTGATCGCAAATCCCACCATCGCCGCAATCCGTGCTGCTACTGCAAGGATTAATGGTGCCTCGACAAAGTCCGCTAGTTGTTTGGCTGTTTCCATCGCACTTTTCCCCCGCGCTCGCGTCCGCATCAACAATTCTGTCCCCACAATACGGCGCCGCTCCCGTGCAACCCGTTGCACAATAAGGCGCGGTGGTGCCCGGTCTAAAACCATACCGACCATTATAAGGTGTACCGTCCGGAGCTGTTCCGTCGTCACAACGTTCGCCCATGCCCGATTGTAAAGATCCGTCGCCGCAGTAACCGCCTTCCACCTGGCAAGTCGCGCTGCAATTATATTCATTCCTTACCGTGCGGCCGCCAACTGTAAACTCCGTTCCTGTCCCGCCGCCCGGGATTCTTCCGCCGCCTGGTCCGCGGTCGCATGCTTCACCTGGATCCAAAATTCCGTTGCCGCAATTCGTCGTGCAACTCCCCCAATCGTTCCACTGGCAGGTAGCCAGATTGCAATTCCGGCTCTGCCGACCGGCGGAATTAGCTAGAGGGCCAGTACCGTCCGGATCGCAATTCTGCTCGCTTAAAAGACACGGCCCTTCGCTGGCTGTGCAACCAGCGTCGCTCGTGCAGGACTTGGCAGTATTGTTCTTGCAAACATTAACTGTACCCGGCTCGCATGCTTCACCCGTCCCGATCGCCCCGTCACCGCAAGCACCGCCGTTTTCATAAATTGCCGCGTCAGTACAGGTATTTTCATAACTCACATAAGCCGGGATTGGCCTGGGCTCTCTGATGGCCCTAAACCAACTCCAGCTCGGATCAACTTCCGCCGCTTCCTGATATTCCAAATCCGCGCCGATTTCATAAGTACCGTCCGGCATTAATTTGTATTGATAAATATGCGAACCGGCCGGACAGCGATAAATTTGCGAATCAACGCTCCAGCAGGTATTGGAATCAAATTTATAACTTTGACAGGGCCCGGCGCCGCGGCATTCATCGGAATCGCTATCGCTCCTGCAGCTTTGCGTAAGATGATTTTTGCACAATTCGGCGTCGCCGCAGCCGTTGATTTTATTCAGCGGATCGGTCGGCAAAGTAATTCCAAGATCCTTGCCAAAAACGTTGGCCCATGAATCCCAAACGCTCGCCGACATGCCCCGAACATAAGTTCCGGCTTCAAGTTTCGGCTTGGTCACTTTCCCGGTAATTGCCCGGCGCATATTCTCAAGATCTATCAATCTTTTCACGTCGCGGGCCAGCTTGTCTTTTGGCGCGGCGCAAGTATGCTGTGTCGCCCCGACCCAGCAATCAAGATCCGATGAACAGCTTATTGGCAAACCGTCTTTAAGAACCGAAGCGCCCGTTTCGTCCTTGCACACCTTGTCATTATCCAAATTAGTATTGAACTTCCAGTTGCCGACAAGCTGGTTGTAAATTTCCAAAGTATCGGGGTTGGCTCCGTCGTTATAGGAAATCAGATAAACATTGGTGTAAAGAGAATCCGCCTTGTTCGCCGCGGCAACATAAATCGTCCGGCCGTCCTGGATCGCTTCATATCCGTCAATGGTTTTTGCCGCCGGCGCCGCGTGATGAAATCCTTGTGCCGCGTACCAGTCGGTCAAATTAAGATGATCGGCGTTTTCATAAATTCTGACGCCAATCGCGTCCGATGATGGCTGGCAGGAACCATCCGTTGCTCCGCAATCTTCAGGGGCACTGCACATTGTTTTTGAGAGAGTGCAATAGTTTCCGTTGATAAAGAAGAAAAATTCTTTAAGCAAGTCGTCTTTAGTCGTTGGCGGAGCGGCGGGATTTATAATCGGAGTCCGGAACGCCGGAAAATCGTCACTTGTATCAACCGATTCACCCCTGTCGCGGCAATAATATGAATGCCAGTTAAAAACGTTGTCTTCGTAAGGGAAATGTTCCGTTCCTGAATCCGTCGGCCAAGGATTTTCGCAAAGGAAAACCGTGACGTCGGCTCCGGCTTCGAAAACTTTATTGAGCATGCCCGGCCGGGAAATTGTGTCGGCCGTAATTTTCACGTCGGCTAAAACTCTTGCCTCACCGTTTTTATTCTGGGCGGTAGCCATTCTCTGAGTTTCGTTCAGACTGCATGTTTCACCCGGGCAGTCGGCGTCTTCGCTGCAAAATGTTGTCCTGCTGACAGAACAAGTTCCGCCAGGAGCAAGCGAGACAACAGTATTATCGGTTGAAACCCAGTTTTCATAAATCCAAGCATAAACCCCGGGGAGTGGTACGATATGGTTTCCCCGCCAATCGACCGCCGACCCGGTAAATCCTTGGCTCTCTCCGCTTGCCTTGAATAATCTGAAAGACGGGTCAAGCTCAACTTTATTTATAATGCAGATATCGGTGCCGGCCGTAAAAGTCCAGCTATAAATTTGCCTTTGCTCACTGTCAAAAAGCAAAGGTTGGTCAACGGCAGTGCCAATCTCCGTGCTCAGAGTTGTTCTGCCTAAAGCGGTTCCGTCGATGCTCTTTACTCCCTGGACGACCGCGCCCGGCGTAACGCCGTCGCCCAAAACCGCCGCCCGATAAGCTTGGTTCGGATCAAAAGCTTTGGTCGGACTGAAGATAATTTTTGTCTTGGCGGTCGGAAGGCCCGGATTAAGCGTCAGGGAAGTGACTTTCCCCGGCCAGACGCACCACGGAGTAGGCCGTGGCCCGGCAGCCAAAACTTCCCTGCCTAAAAATATTTCTGAAATTTTATTTACAAACTGGCGGAACCCGGAGAAATAATTCTCCACCCTGCCGAATTGTCCGGCTAAAAATTCTCCAATCCGGCCGGGCAACAAATTTTTGATTTTCCGGGCAAAACTTTTTGTTTCTCCGCTTGCGGCTACTGAACTTACGACAAGGGGCGTGCTGCCCTCTGGACAAGGATCGGCTAAAGTATCATACCGGCCCAAAACCAGAAAATTTCCAGTCAGGCTCGCCGGGTCCATTGCCTGGTCAAAAGTCACGGATATTTCGGCGTTGCGGCAAATCTTGTCCGACGCCGGGCGCGAAATACAGGAACCGGTCGCTCCGGACGGATTGCAGGTTGCTACCTGCGGTTTGAAGTGGCAGCAGGTATCTTTACCGACGCCAAGTTCACAGTCGCTTGTTTCGCAGTCGCCATCCGCGCACTCACTCGAGCTGCTGCAAGCCGTGCCGCTGTCGCTGCACCTCCCGCTGCAAGCTTTGTCGCTGCCATTGCATTTTCCTGCTTCACAAGTCAAATTTTCCGGCTGACAGACGCGGTATTCCCTGCTGTCCTCTTGCCAGCCAAAATCACAACTCACGGTTAGGTCGCCCTTATTGGAAACCGCGCTCGCCACCTCTTCGGCGGAAATTTCGGTCGTGCTTGATTTATTTCCGGCTTCCACATCTGACGTTTTCAATCCTTCAGCTCTCGCCGTCTGATACGGATCGTTCTTAGTATCTTCAATCGTCCCCTCATTCAAACAAGTCGGACTGCACCCGTCGAAAGCTGTTGTATTTCCGTCGTCGCAGTCTTCGCCGGTCTCTTTTCTCAAATTCCCGCAAATCGAAGCGCCGGCAATTGAACCTTCGTGCATGCAAAGTCGATTGCAACCGTCGCCCGAACGGGTGTTGCCATCATCACAATCTTCGCCGATTTCAATTATACCGTTGCCACAAATTGTGGTTTTTATGCAAGTTCCCGTCAGCGGTTCACCCTGCCATCTGCATCGCTTGTCTCTGCCACAAATGCCCGGGTCAAGGTATAATCCACAAGCGCTTTCTCCTCCGTTCAGACAATGCTCGTCACAACCGTCGCTTCTGTACGTGTTGCCGTCGTCGCAATCTTCGCCCACTTCTTTAACGCCGTTGCCGCATTTTGGATAATTATTATTATTAGAAATGCAGGCGACACTGTTTTTTTTGCTATTGGTCCCGCAAGTTCCGGCTATGGCGTCAGGCACGCTCCATGTCCAGTTGTAACTCATCGGGCCGAGCCGCTGGCCGGTCTGGCTGCAAACGTCAGGCGCGGAATATGGAGTTGAAATATAATTTTGCGTCGCGCCAATCCAGGTCAAAACCGCGGTTTCCGGATCAACCGCAACCCGGTCAACCGCGCAAGGGGTCGTATCATCTTTTGTTTTGAAAAACCAGGCGTAAGAGGTGGCCGTGCCAGTCGCGGGATAGTTTAATTCGGTTAATCTAACTCCGCTTTTTGAAGTAACATTTCCGGAAATTATAACTTTATAAAAAGTATTCGGATCGAATCCGGAACCGGGAGTAATTTCTAAAATATTATTTTTGTCGGCAGATAAACCTTCAATAAAATCATACTGCAAACTGCTTATGCCTTTCTCCGAGAGAGCTGTCGTGCCCTCGTTCAAGCAAGTCGCGCTGCAGCCGTCGCCGGAAATATTATTATGATCATCACAATCCTCTCCTTCTTCAACCGCGCCATTGCCGCAAGTCGGCGAACTCGTCCCCTGATTTAGACACTGGCTGCTGCAACCGCCAGGAAAAGGCACGCCGTCGCAGTCCTCTCCCGTCTCCCGCCGTCCGTTGCCGCAAACCGTTCTTTTTGTGCAGCTTGCTCCGGACCAAATACAGCGGCTATCCTTGTTGCAATCAGTTGCGTTTCCCCAAGTACAGGTGCTTTCTCCGCCGTTCAGACAATTTGCGCTGCAGCCGTCATCATTGTAGGTATTGCCGTCATCACAATCCTCGCCCTTCTCAATTACTCCATTGCCGCATTTCCAGACATATAATTTAACATTGGCCGGATTTTCAATATTGGCCGGATCAGCAGTGTCCACTCCGTCAACGCTATGATTTTTCATTCTGGTATTGAATCTCGCCCCGACTGCCGCGTTAACGCAGGCATCTGAACAATTTGGCCAGCTTTCCACAACCCGCGGATCGGCAAAATTGACAGTCAATTCACCAAAGCCTGATTTACTCTCCGAAGGAATAGCCCCGGTCACCCGGACCGGTCTGCCACTTTCCGTTTCGGCCACGGCCTGGGCCACGGCTTTGGTCCCATCCGGACCTCCGCTTGGCAAATGAGCATCGACTTCCGTCCCCGGAGGAATTGGCGAATTAAGAGTGCGGCTGCCGCGTACTTGAGCTTTACCCGAAGCGTCGCCGCCGGGCGGCGTCGGGAATATTGGGCTCCATGCCCAGGTATACGGGGTGCAATCAACTAATGAACAAACATCTCCTGCGGCGAGACACAGGCCGTCATATTTTTGTTTCGCTCCTTCTTCATCCAAAGTTTTCTCGTACGGAAAAATGCCAATCCAACCGATAGCGCAGGGGGTCGTGCTGTCGCGCGTCTTAAATTTCCAAACATAATCTCCGCCTTCCGCGCCGTCTTTATCACCGTCAAGACGGAAACCGTCCGATCCCGGACTCTTGATTGACGGGTTTGGCGCGTCATCGGTTCCGCCTTTCAAAGTTACTCGGTAAGTGGTGGACGGACACAATATCGCTGTACAGGGCGGCGTAGGCGTAGGCGTGAAAGTGAATGCACCATCGGGATTAGCGGAAAGACTGCCTGACACGGATGTGGTAGTAGCGCAAGGATCGTCCGTCGTGGCCGTGCATTTTTCCACGATTACCGTGTTGCTGTTCAATGTTAATGTATCAATCGGAGTTGAAAATCTCGCGGCAATCGGCGTGTTGGTGCAAACCGTATTTCCTCCTGTCCTCGTTTCCCAGGGTGAGGGGCTTGGCGGCGTCCGAAGCGCCGGCGGCATAGCGCGGCTTGGGTTATCGCAGTCTTCGACCACTTCCGGGTAAATCGGCAATTGTCCGGTTGAAAACTGCCAAAAATAATATCCTTCCCCGGCTACGACTTCACACTCGTCACGACAGGAACCAGCGTATTGGCCAGAAGTACAGCATTTTTCGACTCCCGGACACTGAAGAGGCGTCCTGGTACGACAATCGCCAACTGTAAAATTTAAACTGTTGCTTGTTTGTGTCCCTACTGTCACATTGACCGGACCGGTCGCGGCGCCGGTCGGCACGGAAGCATTAATTTGAGTATCATTCCACGCCGTAGTTACCGCTGTTTGCTCCTCCCAAAATTTAACCGCGCCCGAACTGCCAAACCTTTCGCCGTCTAGCGTAACGGGCGTAGTCACTAGACCATTATCAGGATCCAGATGACAAATGCCCGGTTTTGCCGGTTCAGTGTTCACGGTAAAACGGGATATTGCCAAATCCGAAGAATCATCGGAGTCGCCGGCCTGGGTTGTAATTTTCAAAATACCTGTCGCGGCGCCCGACGGGACTTTTACGATAATCTGATCGTTTTTCCACCAATTAACACCACAGTCCGCCGGAAAATTTGGAATAAATAAAACATCTCCGCCGCCTGCGTCTTTAAAATTAACTGTGCCTATTTCATCGCCGAAATTTGCCCCAAAAATTGTCACGTATTCCCCAACCGGTCCCGAAGTCGGCTCAAATCTTAAAATCTGCGGCGCCCCGGCCAGAGCCGTGACACGAAAATCAACCGGGTTGCTGTTTTCTCCACCCTTAACAACCTGAACCTGGACAGTGGCCGCGGCAAGCGGCGGGACAGTGGCCGAAATATTCGTCTCGCCCCAACCCCCTATCGCAACTGCTCTTACTCCGCTGAAAATCACTTCGTCACCCGCGGCCTGGCTTCCTCCGAAACCTTTACCGGAAATCGTCACTCCGCTTCTCGGCTCGCCGCTTGTCGGATCAATTCCGCAAATTCCCGGCCGATTTGTGTCATTAACATCAAAATTCGGCAAGATCGGGCCGCGCTCGTCATTTGTCGTGTCAGTATACTCGGCAACGGTCGCTCCGGACGGCGGCGGAACAACGACTTTAATCGGACCGTCAGCCGCTCCAACCGGAACTTCAACAATAATCTGATTATTTTTCCAAGCACCGGCCGTTCCGCAGGGTAACGGAGCCAAAGTATTATCCGTAAAGTAAACACTGCCCGGGGTTGTCCCGAAACCATCGCCAAAAATTGTGATGTAATTGCCAACCGCTCCGTCGCCGGGCGTCACGGCTGTAATTGTCGGCAAGGTCCGGCAAACGCCTCCCACACAATAACCGCTCCGGCAGTCCGAACCGCTCGTGCAGGATCCGCCGTCGCAGGTACCGCAATCCGCTCCGCCGCAGTCATCCCCTGTTTCATCAGCATCCTGAGCACCATTAAAACAATGTGCCGCCCGGACAATTACCTCCACACCGGACGAAGTATTATTGTTCGTATCAATATCAAAAGCTTTCGTCGTTAAAGTATGCCTTGAGCCGGCAGTCACCCCTGTCGTATCCCAATCGAACGCGGAAAGATAATCCCGCGTGGTCGGACCGGTCGGCGCATCGGTGCCGAGCGCTCCCCCGTCGGCAGAATATTCCAGATAAGAAATTCCCGCGTCGTCGGTTGCGTGCGCCTCAATCGTCACAATTGCGTCGGCGGAAACCGCCTGGCCCGGGTCGGGATAGGTTATTTCAACGGCCGGACCGGTCACATCAACCAAATTGCCTGTCGTGAAAGTGCCGCTGCAGGACGGGGCAAGACCGCCGCAAATTAAATTTTTCCCGTCGGCGCTCCGCACGGCGGTTGTCACTTCGACGGTGTATCCGGTATCGCTGTCAAAACATTTTCTATCAGGATTCGGATCGGGACAAGCCGAGTTCGGCGTAAATTCAGCCACATTGCCTGACATAGAAATTGTTCCGGCAACCGGGCTTGTCTCGCCCGACTTTCTGACCGTAAAATTGCCGTCCGCCTGCAAGCTGGCTAACTCAATATCGCGGCTGAAAACTACGCGCACTGCCACGTTACGAATCGGGATTGATCCGTTCGGCTGAATACTCCGCACAATAAATGCGTCCGATGGTAGACCGCCGCCTCCTCCGCCTCCGCCGCCCCCTCCTCCGCCTCCGCCTATCCCGGTCGCTTCCATCAATCTGCTGATGACAAACGAGGTAATGCCAAAGGCCATGATAATAATTATCAAACCGATTATTCCGCTCGTCAGAATCTTTTTCGCTTTTGTCAATCTTTCTTCATTGCCGCCCGAGGTCATCCACATGAATCCGCCATAGAGAACAATCGCCACGGCGATGATTCCCAAAAATCCCAAGGCCACCCGGATAATATTGGCGGCAAAAACCCGCGGATCCTGGCTCGGAAGAGCGATTTCGTTCCCGACTTGATTAAGGCCGAGGTCTTGGGCAAAAACCGTTTGGACAAATAAAAGACCACCCATCAAAATGGTCAGGAAAAATAAAATTTTCAGGATTTTCTTCGCTGGCATGAAAAGCAAATTTCTAAATTTCCAATTTTAGATATTAGAATTTAGAAATCAGTAATTTCCAATTTATTCCGCTCCCCACTTGCTGCATGGTCCGGACGGAGCCGGAAGCGTCCCCGTGCAAGATTGACCACCGACAGAACCGCTCGCTGCCGGCGGATAAAAACAATTTTGATAAATATCTTTGACCCGGTGGGTTGATCTTGGATAGTAAGCTACGGGATCATGATCGACTGCCGCGCCATCCGAACATGTCTGAGGCGGCGTTGTATTGCTTGGAATAAAATCTCCATGATAAATATTAACTCTGGTTTTGACTGCCACGTCGTCGGTGGACTCCACCGGTACAAAAATACCCGCCGGTTCTTCTTTCAGATTTACCCCGCCGTTTGTAAACCAAACCGCGCAGACCGCGTTATCCTGGTTGTCATCCAAAATAATATTGCTGGTGCTGAAACTCCCCATGCTCATAATTCCGTCAAAAGTAATTTCAACCGGCGCGGTGGAAATAACATTTGAATTTCCCGGCGGAGTGGCCGGCGGATTTACTGCCTCAACCTTTGGCGGAGTCAGACGAATTTCATTATTTGTCGAAAAAGCCAGGCCGAAATCATCAACTCCGGCAACCGTATCCAGAGCCGAACCTTCGGCGGCTCCATTTTTATTGCCATCCAAAGAATTTCCGGCCGCGTCGGTTACGCCATCCGATGGCGCAAGCGCCTCGGGCGGCGTCTCTCCAAGAGTTGCCGCCTTGACCAGAACATCAACGTCTTCACTCGCGGGCAGGCAATAAACTGTCCCGCCGCAAGAATTTGTCCCGCAAGGAACGCCAGTCGTAAATTCCACTGTTTTATATTGATTGCTGATTTCCCATTTTCCGGCTATTTCCGCTCCTCCCCTTATTACCGTCTCAATTATGCCAAAAGACGCCGGCCACTCGCCGGAAACCGTGGTTGGATCCATGGCCTCGTCGAAATTTATTTGGATTAAAGTATTCCGCGCCACTGTTACGCCCTCGGGCCATGGCCAGGCGCTTTCAACTTGCGGCGGAGTCGTATCAATAATCGTACTGGTTTCGAAATCCCAGGCGTAGCCGTCGCGGAAAGCCCCGAGAAAAGCGTCGCTCCCGTCGGCTTTCTTCACTCCCGGTTTTATGGCCACGGTATACCAAACATTTTCCGAAGGACTGCCCAGAAAATTTACCGGATCAAAAACAAAATTTTTAAAATCATCGGTAAAAGTAACTTTGACCGCCGCCGGCTGCAAATAATTTGCCGCGCCGCCGGTTCCGGTTTCTCCGTCAGCTGATTTATAAATTCTTATATTTTCGCTCTTCAATGGCAAAATAGTAGCCGAAGTAATTGCCGTTCCGCCAACTGTATCATCCGCCAAATCGGCCGTGCCACGGTCGTCATATCCTTCTATAATCGTTTCGAGCGACATCGGCTCCTTAAACGTAACAATAATTTTGGTATTTCTGGCAATGCCGGTGCCGCCGCGCGGCGGATAATGGCTTTCAATAATCCCGTTGCCCAAGGCGCCGCTGTAACGGCCGACTGCCGGCGGACCAGAAATCCCGCCTCCTCCGCCCGGACCGACTGCCCCGAGAAGCGTATTCAGGACCCATTGAGTAATCCCAAAAGCCGATAAAATAATAATCAATCCTATTACGCCATTGGTCAAAATCTTTTTCGCCTGGGAAATTTTTTCTTCGTTGCCGGCCGAAGTCATCCAGACAAATCCGCCATATAGAACAATCGCAAGGGCGATGATCCCCAAAAATCCCAAAGCCACCCTGACAATTTGCATGGCAATCACCCTCGGGTCGCCGGCCCGCAGGGCTATAACATTGCCAACTTCATTAATGCCCAAATCCTGGGCGAAAACCGTTTGGACAAACAAAAGAACACCCGTAACTAGTGTCAGGGCTACCAAAATTCTAATTGACCTCCTTGCCGTCATAGGCATTTATGTCATTTGCTCAAAAGCTCTTTTACCACCTTTCCAACCGCGTCTCCCCCGGCTCTTCCTCCTGCCGCTTTCATAACGGCGCCCATCACTTTTCCGAAATCTCCCGGACCGGTTGCACCGAGCTCTTTAATTTTTTCTTCGGCAATTTTTTTGATTTCCTCCTCGCCAATCTGGGCCGGCAAATACTGCGCCAAAATTTCCATTTCTTTCTTTTCCTTTTCCGCCAAGTCAACTCTGCCGCCTTTTTCGTATTCAACAATGGAATCCTTGTGTTTTTTTACCTCGGAATTAATTACCTTTAAGACGTCTTCATCGGTAAATTCTTTTCTCATGCCGGCAATTTCGGCATTTTGAATGGCAGCCTTAAGCATACCCAAGGTAGAAACCACGGCTTCGTTTTTTTCCTTGCGAGCCCCAATAAAATCTTTCTCGATTTTTTCCCTTAAGCTCATCTCCTTGTATATTTATTTCTAAAATCACCTGTTTCTTCTTTCAGTTTCCCTATTTTCTTCAGGTATTCTCTTTTTTGTTTGATTTCTTCCCGGCGTAGGGCGGAAGCGCGCTGCAGATTCTTGCTTTTATCTTTGGTATGAAAACGGATTTTTTTGGCCTGCAATAACTTTCCGCTTTGCTGAACCCGGCGGCTGAAGCGGCGCATCAAACTTTCAAAAGTTTCACCTCTTTTTCTTTTAACTTCTTGAGCCATTCTTTCACCTCTCTTTCTTAAATTATATTACATTTTTAATTAATTCGCCATATCGCCGATCTATGCTGCAAGCTTCTTCTGGACTTCCTGGACGATTTTATCAAAATTGATTATTTCCTGGGTACCTCCGTCCATATCCCTGATAATTGCCGTGCCGTCCAGAACTTCTTTCTGCCCAAGAATCAGGGCATATTTCGCCCCAAGCTTGTTGGCAAGCTCAAGCTGTTTTTTCAATCCCTCTTTCGAAAGGCTGTGAGAAAGAGAAACCCCGGCTCTCCGCAAACTTTCAATCAGACCGAACGCTTTCTTTCTGGCCTGTTCGCCAAGCTGTGCGATAAAAACATCCGGAACTTTAAGGGGCGGAACATTGGCATTGGGTTCTTTTAACTTTAAAATCAGGCGTTCAACGCCCAAGGCGACTCCGCAGGCCGGCGTAGGCCGCCCTCCCAAAATTTCGACCAAACCGTCATAACGCCCGCCGCCTCCCAGGGCGTCCGGTTTCCCTCCTCCGTCCGCTTCGCCCGAACTTTCCGGAAAAAATTCAAAAACTGTTTTTGTGTAATAATCAAGGCCGCGGACCAATTGCGGGTTAAGGTTATAAGAAACTCCGGCTTCGTCAAGATATTCCAAAACCCGGACAAAATGATTTTTGCATTCTTCGCAAAGATAATCGACGATCTGCGGCGCTTCTTCTTTGGCCGGCTGGCATCCTTCCTCCTTGCAGTCAAGGAGCCTCATCGGATTTTTAACCAGTCTCCTTTTGCAATCTTCGCAAAGACCGGAACGCCGGTCGCGGTAATAATTAACCAATTTTGTTTTATAAACCTCGCGGCATTTCTGGCAACCGATGCTGTTTATCTGGACATTGATTTTTAAACCTAGCTCCTGCAAAAGATTGTGAATAAGAAAAATTATTTCCGCGTCCACAATCGGATGGGCATCGCCGATCGCTTCAAAGCCGAACTGGTGGAAAGCGCGGAGCCGTCCGGCTTGCGGCCGGTCGTGCCTGAACATCGGGCCAAAATAAAAAAACTTAACCGGCTGAGGAAGGTTGATCATCCCATGCTGGTTATAAGTTCTGACAATTGAAGCTGTCGCTTCCGGGCGCAAACAGACGTTTTCCCCGCCCCGGTCGGCAAAAGAAAACATTTCCTTTGAAACAATATCCGTCTCATTTCCCACTGCCCTGCTGAAAAGAGCTGTTTCTTCAAGAATCGGCGTCTCCACCCAATCGTAAGCATAATTTGCGGCGAAATTCTCGGCAACGCGGCGGACAAAATCCCAATACTTTGCCTCTCCCGGCAAAATATCCTTCATCCCGCGGAGCGACTGGAATCCCCGGAGCTTTCTCGGTTCGGCAGCCGGAGCTTTTTCCTTGTGCGGTTTTTTTGCCGCGGCTTTTTGTTTCTTTACCTGCCTGCCGGCAGGCAGGTTCTTTTTCTGAATTTTTATTTTTTTCGCCATATTTTAAATTAAATTCCTAAAAACCGTACTCGGGCTTCTCGAAAACTTTTATTTTATCAAACGGCCATCCCCTTACCCAAACTTTGCCAACAATGTATTTTTCCTTCACCGGCCCGAAGCTCCTGGAATCGAAGCTTGCCAGACGGTTATCCCCTAAAATAAAATATTCGTCGGAACCCAACGAAACCGTCCGGTCGCCGAAGGTTTTGACATCCGAACCGAGATATTTTTCCGTCAAAGCCATCCCGCCGCTATTATCTTTATTATAAATAGTAACGCTGCCGTCCTTTATCTGCACTGTTTCGCCGGGCAAACCTATGATTCTTTTAATAAAGTACTGGCTTGTGTCCCTCGGATATTTAAAAACAATTATTTCCCCCCGCTCTGGCCCGCCGAACCGATAACTGATCTCATTGATAATCAGGTACTCATGATCATAAAAATTCGGTTCCATGGACGCCCCCTTGACATAAAAAGGCTGAATCAAAAAATAGCGGACGGGAATAATGATTGCCAGCGAAATCAGGATTACTTTTATTATCTCCAAAATATATTCCGTAGCCCGCTTGATTTTTGTCGTCTCTTTGCTGCCGTCCCCGGCCAACCCGCTTTTGGCCTCTCCTCCCACCGGAGATTGCTCAGCTATAATTTCATTTTTATCTCTACTGAAAATAGACATAATTTATTAATTCGGTAATAAATTTAATTATTTTTTCGGCAATGGACCACGTACAAAATTTGGTTTTTATCGATCGTGTACCGGGACCACCGAAAATTTACCCCGGACCCAACAGACTCTGTGCTAAAACCAGATTTTGTCCGTGGTGGACGCATCTGGACTCTCCGCCTGAGGCGGATCCGCCTTTGGCGGAGAACCTACCATACTTTTAACAATGGACGATGGAGGATTCGAACCTCCGACCTTTCGAATGTGAATCGAACGCTCTAACCAACTGAGCTAATCGTCCACGCGCGATGACGTAGAGGTGAGGCTGCCGCCCCGAATCGTTCGGGGCGAGCCTCGCTCAAGCGAAGCTTGAACGAGAGCTATGCGTCCGGAAATCTTCCAGTCAATTAATTATCCAAAAGTAATACCATTATAACACGGAAGCCTTCTCGGGGCAAGTTAAGCTTAAATCCCCCGTAAAACCCCTTAATTCGCCTATTTTGCCCAAAAAAAGACAAATATATTTCATCTTTTACTGATTTTGTTATATAGTGGTATAATACAAAAACATGAAAATAAATCTTTTGGAAAAAAACCAGGAAGCCGAAAGGCCTCGTAAAAAATTTCCTTTCCTTTGGAAGTCGGGCATTGCCATGGCAATTGTTATCCCTCTTTTCTTTATCCAGGCGGCCTTTCTTCCGAACCTGAATCCTTTTTTCAAAATCGGATCAGTCCTGGAAAATTTTCAATTTGAAAATATCACCGAGTGGGTGAGCCAGATCGGAAAATTGATAAGAAGCGGCGACAAGGTCTTGAAGGGCGAGCGTGATGGCCGCATTAATTTTCTGCTTCTTGGGATGGGCGGAGTCGGCCACGAAGGTCCGTATCTTACGGACACCATTATATTGATGAGCGTCGAGCCAAAAGAAAAAAAAGTGGCCATGGTTTCAATCCCAAGGGATCTCCTCGCGCCCGTAGCCGGCTATGGATCGAGAAAAATCAACAGCATTAACGCCTTTGCCGAGATGAAAGAGCGCGGCAGCGGAGGCGAGGCGGTGGCAAAAGCAGTGGAGGAAATATTCCAAATTCCCATACATTACTATGTAAGAGCCGATTTCGCCGGCTTCGAGGCACTGGTTGATAAATTGGGAGGACTCTCCGTTTACGTCGACAAGAGCTTTACCGATTACCAATATCCCACCGACGACTTCAAATACCAATTCGTTTCTTTCGAGGAAGGCTGGCAGGTCATGGACGGAGCGACCGCGCTAAAATTTGTCCGCTCAAGGCACGGCACAAACGGAGAGGCCTCCGATTTCGCGCGAAGCCGGCGCCAGCAAAAAATTCTGATTGCCCTGAAGGATAAAATTCTTTCTTTTGGAACTTTCTTAAACCCCTTCAAGCTGCAAAGCGTCTACGAAACGTCGCAAAATTCCATCAGCACGAATCTTGAGATGTGGGAAATGCTTAAATTGCGCGAACTCTCGGAAGGGATAGACAGCACAAAAATTATTCATCAGGTCTTAAGCGACGACCCGAACGGATTACTCCGCGCCGCGAACGTTGACGGCGCTTACATTTTGGAACCAAAATCGGGAGATTTCAAGGAGCTGCAATCCATGGTTCAGAATATTTTTAACACCGAAACGCAGATAGTTTTCGAAAAGAAGCCTGAACCGACCCGCCTCGAGATTCAAAACGGGACTAAAAAAGCGGGACTCGCCGGAAGAACCTCCCAGATGCTTACCGAACTCGGATACAAAGTCATAAAAATCGGCAATGCCAAAGAACAAAATTATGAAAGAACGGTTATCTACGACCTGACCGGAGGCAAAAAAAACGACGAGCTTAATTTTCTACGGGATAAACTTGACGCCGACCTGTCTCTTTCCGTTCCGTCCTGGATGACAAGCTCCGCGACCCCAAGCGAAGTAACAATCTTTAACCCCCCGGAAGCCACCTCGCCAACAAAGTACAGCTCCGATTTTCTTATTATTCTCGGGCAAAACGCCAATTTTTAAAAACATGACCGAACATAAAGATAAAATCACAAAAATAAATGAACCGACTGTCGCGATTGTCGGCCGAGCCAACGTCGGCAAATCGACCCTTTTTAACCGGCTCTTGGAGAGGCCTAAAGCGATAGTTTCGCCGATTGCCGGCACGACAAGAGACAGAAATTACGGCCGCGCCCGCTGGCGCGGCGCAGAGTTAATAATGGTTGACACGGGCGGGCTGGAAGACGACCAGCCGATCGCCCGGGGCATAAGGAAACAGGCCGATATTGCCATCACCAAAGCCGATTTGATTTTTTTTCTTGTCGACATGAGAGAGGGAGTGATGCCGCAGGATCTTGCCATCGCCAAATTTCTTAAAAAAACCGGCAAACCGGTAGTCTTGGTTGGAAACAAAGCCGACTCCCCCGCCCTCGCCAATCAGGACGAAAACAAGGAGTGGCAAAGACTTAATTTTGGGAAACCGCTCGCAATTTCCGCGGCAAGCGGAGCCGGCACGGGAGATCTCCTTGACCGCGCTTTTAAACTTTTGAAAACCCAGCTGGAAAAATCAAAAAAAATATCCGAAGCTTCCGGCGTTCCTCCGATCAGGGTGGCAATCGTCGGCAAACCGAATGCCGGAAAATCTTCCCTTGTTAACGCGCTCTTGGGTGAAGAAAGGGCGCTGGTCAGCGAAATTCCCTTCACTACCCGCGAACCGCAGGACACGGTTTTACTTTACGGAGAACAGCCGCTCCTTTTAATTGACACCGTGGGAATGAGAAAAAGAGCCAGAGTTGAGCCTGGTTTGGAAAAAGTCGGCGTCGACCGGAGTCTTGCCGCCATGGAACGGGCCGATGTCGTAATTTTTGTTACAGAAGCCCAAAGCCAAATGACCGTTCAGGACAAACATCTTGCCCAGCTTATAACCGAAAAAAATACCGGCCTCGTAATTGTTGCCAACAAATGGGATCTTGTGGGCGAGAAAGGCCCGGCGACCCCAAATCTCTTTATAGACTATTACCGCGAGTTTTTCCCCTCGCTCGACTGGGCGCCGATTCTTTTTGTCTCGGCAAAAACCGGGGAAAAAGTTCAAAAAGTTTTTGAAACTATTTTAACCGTCAGGAAGGAACGGGAAAAATTTTTGAAGCAAGATGAACTTAACGATTTTCTCCATCGAACCCTGACGAAGCATTGGGCCGTTATTCACCAGAGGAAACGGGGAGGAGCAAGGCCTTTTATAAAAAAATTAATCCAAACCGGCATCCGTCCGCCCAGTTTCATGATTGTCACGACCTCGAAAGAAAGAATTCCCGAGGGTTTTATAAAATACATCGAACGCCATCTCCGTGAAAGTTTCGGCTTCATCGGGACTCCGATCAGAATGGAAATAAAACAAGTTAAAATAAAAGATAAATAAGTTATATGAAATTGATTGTCGGCTTGGGGAACCCTGGCGAAGAATACAAAAATACGCGGCACAATATCGGTTTTGAAATTGTTGATAATATCACCGAGGCCGCTTGGAAATTAAATAAAAAATTCAACGCGGAAATATCCGAAGAAAAAATCGACCGCGAAAAAATTATTTTTTTAAAGCCGCAAACCTTCATGAACAATTCCGGCCGGGCGGTGGCCGCGGCCGCCGGTTTTTATAAAATAAAACCGGCCGATATTCTCGTTATTCACGATGATATTGACTTGCCCCTGGGCAAAATAAGAGTAAAAAAAGACGGCTCTTCCGGAGGCCACCGCGGCGTGCAATCAATTATTGAGGCACTTGGCACGGAAAACTTTATCAGACTAAAAATTGGCGTCGCGCCGGAGACGAGGCCGAAAAATTTCAACGCCGCTAATTTTGTTTTAAAAAAATTTGGCAAGACCGAAGAAAAAACTCTGCGTGAAACAAACAAAAAAGCAACCGAAGCGGCTGCCTTGATTCTATCCGAAGATATCGGGCGGGCAATGAACCTTTTCAACTAACCCCGCCCGTAACACTGCCTGCCAGCGTAAAGTCCATTCCAAAAACGGAAAAAACTTTAACTTATGGTTACTTGCGCTAGTCAGGAGGGTGACCGTTGCTTTCACCGCTAACAGGCAGAGGCACGGACGCGGCCTCATAGGTTTTCCGATAATAAACTTTAGCAAATTTTTAAAATATTGTCAACCCCATGACGCAAGAAAATGACCTAAAATATTGGGTTGCCATTTCCCGCAATCCAAAAATCGGAGCAACCCGTCTCGTAAGACTTTTTAATTTTTTTCACTCCATGAAAGAAGCCTGGCAGGCTTCTTTTTCAGATTTGACAAGAGCTGGCCTTGATGAAAATATTGTCCACGATTTTCTGGCGCAAAAAATGACCATTAATCCGGAAGCCGAATGGGAAAAATTAGCCAAGGAAAATATCGGCGTTATCACGATCAACGATGAAAATTATCCGAAACTTTTAAAAGAAATTTGGAATCCGCCCGCCCTGCTTTATTTCCGGGGGCATCTCCCGACAGCCGAAGATTTCAATCTCGCCGTTGTCGGAACAAGAAAAATCAGCACTTACGGCCGGCAGCTGACTTCGATTCTTGTCCGCGATCTCGCGCAAAATGGATTTACTGTAGTGAGCGGCCTGGCTTTGGGCGTTGACGCCCTGGCCCACAAGACAACGGTTGACGCCGGAGGAAAAACTATCGCCGTCCTCGGCTCGGGCATCGACGCGGAAAGTATTTACCCGGTGCAAAACCGATATCTTGCTTCTCAAATTATCGATTCGGGCGGCGCGGTAATCTCGGAATATCCAATCGGTTCAATCGCCCTGCCGACGAATTTTCCGCAAAGAAACCGAATTATTTCCGGCCTCTCTTTAGGCACCCTGGTAATAGAGGCGGCCGAAGAATCCGGCGCCTTAATTACCGCCAAGTGCGCCTTGGAACAAAACCGCGAAGTTTTTGCCGTTCCCGGAAGTATTTTCAGCCCGACCTCGGCCGGCCCGAACAAGCTGATAAAAATGGGTGCCAAAACCGTTACGGCGGTTGCCGATATTCTGGAAACACTTAACCTCTCGCAAGCCGCCGATTTTATGCAAAACCGGAAAACCCTGCCCGCCTCGCCGGAAGAGGAAAAAATCCTGACAAATTTATCCCTTGAACCGACCCACGTCGATAAACTAATTCTGACCTCTGGTCTTGACGCGGCGAAAGTCGGTGCTATACTAACCCTTATGGAAATGAAGGGAATGATCAGGAATCTCGGCGGAATGAACTATGTTTTGATGAAATAAAAAATTTTTATAAATATCTTATGAATCTCGTCATCGTCGAGTCCCCTACCAAAGCCAAAACTATTTCCCGTTTTCTGGGGAAAGATTTTGTAATTAAACCTTCATTCGGCCATCTGCGCGACCTGCCTCAAAAAGAAATGGGCATTGATATTGAGCACGACTTCGCGCCGCATTATGTCGTGCCGAGAAAAAACCAAAAGACGGTTACCGACCTCAAGAAATCCGCCGCGAAGGCAAAATATATTTACTTCGCTTCCGACGAAGACCGCGAAGGAGAAGCGATCTCGTGGCACCTCGCCCAAATTTTGAAACCAAAAAAAGAACAGACACGCCGGATCGCTTTTCATGAAATTACCAAAGACGCGATTCTGGAAGCCCTTGAGCATCCCCGGGAAATCGATTTAAATATGGTCGATGCCCAGCAGGCCCGCCGGGTTCTGGACCGCCTGGTCGGCTACGAATTATCTCCTTTTCTTTGGCGAAAAGTTGCCAAAGGCTTATCGGCCGGCCGCGTTCAGTCGGTCGCCGTCCGTTTGATTGTTGAACGGGAACGGGAAATCCAGAAATTCGTGCCCCAGGAATACTGGAGCATTGAAGGAGAATTCGAAAAAGAAGAAGGCAAGGAAAAATTTTTGGCAAAATTGAATAAAATTGACGACGAAGTCCTGGACAAATTTGCCATAAAATCAAAAACGGAATCAGATAAAATCTTAAAAGAGCTTGACGGACGAACTTACGAAGTAATCGATATCGACGAGAAGGAAACCAAACGCACTCCTCCCCCGCCTTTTACCACTTCTACCCTGCAACAGGACGCCAACCGCCGTTTGGGATTTTCCGCCAAGCAAACCATGGTTATCGCCCAGCAGCTTTACGAAGGCGCGGAGCTCGGAGGCGATGGTTCAACCGGCTTGATTACCTACATGAGAACCGACTCGGTTAATCTCGCGGAAAAATTTCTCACCGAAGGCCGGGCATTTTTGGAAAAATCTTTCGGGAAAAAATATCTCTCGCCGGCCCCCCGCCGCTTTGCCACAAAATCAAAACTCGCCCAGGAAGCCCATGAAGCTATCCGCCCGACCGAGGCCTCCCGCGATCCGGAGTCGGTCCGGCCCCATTTGGACGACCACCAATACAAACTTTATAATCTTATCTGGCGACGCGCCATGGCTAGCCAAATGGCCGACGCGGCACTCCTTAGCACCGGAATTGATATTGAGGCAACAAAAGCCGGAGCAAAAAAACTTTATACTTTCCGGGCCAACGGCCTGACTATAAAATTCGACGGCTTTTTGAAAGTTTATGGGACAAGCCAGGAAAATATCCTGCCGGTTTTCAAAGTTAAAGAACCGCTTGAATTGTTAAAAATAAATCCTGCCCAGCATTTTACCGAACCGCCGGCCCGCTATTCCGACGCTTCAATCGTTAAGGCATTGGAAGAATATGGCATTGGCCGGCCTTCAACTTACGCCCCGACGATTTCCACAATCATTGACCGCGGCTACGTCGAACGGATTGAAACACGGCGGCTAAAACCGACCGAGATCGCTTTTGTGGTCAATGACTTATTGGTTGCCCACTTCCCGAACATTGTTGATTACAAATTCACCGCAACCATGGAAGATTCCCTCGACGAAATCGCCGAAGGAAAAAAGAAATGGGTGCCGATTATCCGTGAATTTTATGGACCGTTCAAGGAAAATCTTGACCAAAAATACAAGGAAATAGACAAGAAGGAACTGACCGAAGAAGCGACCAAAGAAGTCTGTGATAAATGCGGCTCGCCCATGGTGATAAAAATGGGACGTTACGGAAAATTCTTGGCCTGCAGCGGTTTTCCCAATTGCCGGAATATCAAGTCGCTCGCCAAGGAAGGCGAAACGCTTGAGCCGGAAACCACCAATGAAATTTGCGACAAGTGCGGCGCGCCGATGATAATAAAACACGGCCGTTTCGGAAAATTCTTGTCCTGCTCAAAATATCCCGAATGCAAAAACATGAAACCGCTTTTGAAATCAACCGGGGTTGTCTGCTCGGAATGCGGCAAAGGAGAAATCGTTGAACGCCGCTCCAAGCGCGGCCGGACATTCTATTCCTGCAACCGCTACCCCGACTGCAAATTCGCTCTCTGGTCAAAACCAACCGGCGAGAAATGTCCCAAGTGCGGCAAACTCCTGGTCTATGGGAAAAAAGATACCATTGTCTGTTCCAACCAAGAATGCGATTTTAAAAAAGACGCCCCCGTGTCATCCTGAGCGTAGTGAAGGATCTCCAACCAATAAATAAACACCCCACCTTTCGGCGGGGTGTTTTGATTTATGGCTATTTTATTATTTTCTTCCCCTGTTTTCTTTGCTTTCCCTGATGGAACCTTCTAAAATATCTATCACTGCTTTTTGTAATTGTTCCGGGACTCCCTTCCCCGGAACGAGGCTCCCATGCCACTCTACCCATATATCAATTGTAGCATCCGTAGTCGGCTCTCTCTTTTTGGCAACCCAAACAAAACAATCCGTACTTCCTTCTTCAAAATTTTCTTCACCAGGTTTTAAAAATCCAATTTGAAGATATAAACCACCTTCAGGGTTACGTAATTCTTTCAGGGTTTTTATTGATAGCCCCTCTTCGCCCGTAAGTTTATACAATGCATCGGTTGTTAGTTCTCCGATTATTTGTTCTTCAGCACGTCTTAAAATATCGGCCGCTTTCTCACGATTTGCTCTATTTTCCTCTCCACTCAAATCAAATCTCCTTTCTTCCATCGCTTTCTCGCGCTTAGGACGAAGAATGTCCCCCATTGGTTGTTCCCCTTTTGGCATAAATTTAAAATAATAATAATTAACTCCCCCACTTCCTATAGTACTTATTATTTTTTCCCCTCACTCTTTTTTCCTTTAAGGGCTTTTCTCCATTGTGAGTAAGTCTCCTGTAATAAATACTTCTGGCTATCCCATTTCAAAATATTATCAGCATTTAGATGATATTTCTCTGTATCCGTTATTTTCCCCTGCTCCCTTTTTAGATCCAATATTTTTATATTTATCCTCTTTACTATCCCATCGAACACCTTTTCAGCAACAGGATCAGCTCCTTGACTCTCCAAACCAACTAATATCTTCATCACTTCCCGTATCTCATCTAACTCACTTGGGCCGCCAGACCATCCTGCACCATGAAATTGTTCTAATCTTTTTATTACACCAATCTCTAACTCTTGCTCTAATCTCCTCTGTGCCTTTTCTTTAAACCACTCTGTTGTAAATTCCTCACCCTCAATTTTTCTCCCACCTTCCTCTTCGGGAGAAAATCGACCCATCGCTTCTCGCATAATTTTAAAAAAATAATAATTAACTCCTCCAATTCATATAGTACTCTCTCTCTGATTTTTGCAACTTTGATTTGTGGATAAAAAAGCCGTTCACGCGAACGCGTAAACGGCAACGAACCCTCTACCTCCTTCTCTTCGGCACCCGGCCGGACTTCACGGCGGCGAGGTACTTCTCGTATGGTTTTCGAAGCTGGGCCGGCAGTTCGCCGTGGTAAATGGCCCGCACCCAGCCGAGCATGCCGGCGACTTCTTCCTGGCTCCGCTCGCCGCCCGCCGCGTGGGCGAGAAACGACCGGTAACGCAGGATCGTCTTCCTCGGCAGGCGCACCCGGCCGCGGGAAAAATCCCATCCGTGCGGCCACGCCACGGCCAGGTCATTGATGGAAATCCCCGTGACATGGACCGCGCCGTTTTTCACCGAAAGTCGGCGCGACTTGCGCGACGCAAGGACAAAGCCGTGTTTCTTGATCACGGCCAAAATTTCCGGGATGGCCTTATTCAGTTCCTCGCCGAACCGCGACGAAAAACACATGTCGTCGGCGTAGCGGGTGTAGGTGACAAACCTAGCGCAGCACAGATCACGCAGTTCCCGATCCAAATCCCAGCAAGCCCAGTTGAAAAGCGCCGGCGAAGTCGCCACTCCTTCGGGCAAAACTCCGCCAAGCGTTACGAGTTCCGCGAGTACCTCGGTTGCGAGGCGGTTGAACCCCAGCGTAAGAAAGATCTCCCGCACGCGGGGCAGATCGATTTGTCCGAAAGCGTTCCGGAAATCGCAAAGGAAAAACTCGTAGCCGCGCCGGTGACGGGCGGCGTTCGTGATTGATGATTTCCCGCGCACGAAACCATGCACGACTTCACCGAGTCCCTTCTCCCTGCAAAAAATTTCGTAGCGGCGCTGGAGATAAGCATCCAGCCGACGTTGCAGGGTGGCGAGAGACAACGGGGCGCGAACGAGCATCCGCCATTTCTTGCCCGGCTTCTGATGCCGGAAGACGTGGTAATTGACCCGGGCCGCGAGCGCCGCTTCAAACTCTTCTTTCGTACAGCGCAAAATGATGGACGAGACAAATTCAAACGCCTGGTCGAATGTCTCGGGTGCCACTGGCCTTATCTCTCCCATTTATCCGCTCCTTCTTGTTGTTAAAGAAATGGGCCGGCTCTCGTCTTCGAACGAAAGCCGGCCCGATCCATCAGGGCGCTCGTGCTCCGCTCCCGGGGGGGAGGGCTCTCCACTCGGGGAGAGAACGAATCGACAATCCGTCGCAGCGACGGACCGCTGGGGCATTGCACCCTCTCTGCTCCGCTCTTCTTTGCGCCGTGCGGGCGTAAAGATGAATGGAGCTTGCCGTTACTTTGCGTTTTGCCCCATACCTTACCCTTGATGGACTGACCCCTGGGGCCGGAGGGCGGGAATGGCCGAAACCATCTCCACCATCTGGAAGGGGCTGGCTAAAGATTAACATAAACAAAATCCGCGTCAATATATTTACAAATAGTCCATTTCCGTCTAAAATTAACCCATATGGCTACGGTTGATGATTTAATCCAACGCATCAAATCTTACGCGCCGAATTCCGATACGGATTTGGTCCGCTTGGCTTTTGATTACGCTAAAAAGGCGCACGGCGGACAGAAGCGGCTTTCCGGCGAACCGTATATCAATCATCCGCTGGCGACCGCCATGAATCTGGCCGAAATGAAACTGCACCAGGATATTATTATTGCCGGCCTTCTGCACGACATCCCCGAAGATACCCATCCGGAAAATCCGGAAATCGCCCTTAGGGAAATAAAACATAATTTCGGCGAAGAAGTCGCTTTCATGGTCCGCGGAATTACCAAGCTCGGAAAAATAAAATACCGCGGCATGGAGCGGTATTTGGAAAATCTACGCAAGATGTTTGTCGCCATGGCCGAAGATGTCCGGGTCGTTTTTATCAAATTCGCCGACCGGCTGCATAACTTGGAAACACTTGACGCCCAGCCGCCGGCAAAACAAAAACGGATTGCCATGGAAACCATGGAAATTTACGCCCCGATTGCCAACCGCCTCGGCATGTTTGATATTAAAGGACGGCTCGAAGATTTGTCTTTCCAATATCTTTATCCAAAAGATTTTGAAGAATTAAAAAAAGCAGTTACTCCGCACTTCCGGACCAAAGAGGATTATTTAAAAAAAATCAGGATAAAACTTTTAAAAACTTTGTCCACCTTTTCCCTTGGCGCTCCGGGAGAAAAAGGCGAGCTCCAGAGAATCAAGGTTTACTCCATCCACGGCCGGACAAAACGCCTCTGGAGTATTTATAAAAAACTCCAGCAAAAAGGTTATGAAGATCTTTCCAAAATTTACGATATCGTCGCCCTACGCGTGATTGTTGAAACCGTGGCCGAGTGCTACACGGTTTTGGGAATAATCCACCAGCTCTGGAAACCCTTGAAGGGCCGGATTAAGGATTACATCGCCCAGCCAAAACCGAACGGTTATCAGTCGCTCCATACGACCGTTTTCTGCGATGAAGGAGAAATCGTCGAATTCCAGATCCGAACCAAAAAAATGCACGATGAAGCCGAGTACGGTATCGCCGCCCATTGGTATTACGACGAAGACGGATCAAAACCGATAAACCGGGAGGTGAAGTGGGTCAAGGAACTGACAAAGTGGAAAAAAGAATTTGAGGAAAACCAAAGATATTTGGAATCCTTGAAAATCGACGTCTTCCAGAACCGGATTTTCGTTTTCACGCCCAAGGGGGATGTTATTGATTTGCCGGAAGAGGCCACGCCGGTTGATTTCGCCTATACCCTGCACACCGAGCTTGGCGACAAATGCATGGGGGCAAAAATCAACGAACAAATGGCCAAACTCGATACAAAACTGCATTCCGGCGACGTGGTGGAAATTATTATTGATAAAAACCGCAAAACGCCTTCTTCCGACTGGCTGAAATTCGTAAAAACAAACGTCGCCAAACACAAAATAAAAAGCCGGATTAAAAACGGGAAAAAATAGAGTTTCTACAATAAAAAAATGCTCCGTAACCTCCGGGGCAATTTTTTATATCTTCTATTTTTTGGAGATTTTCTTGACCAGATTGTTCAGTTCCTCGTCGCTGTAAAAATGAATCACGATCTGCCCGCCCGGACCTCTCTTTTTAATTTCCACCTTTGTCCCGAGGGCGCTCCGCAGAGTTTCCTCTTTGGCGGATACGGCCGGGTTGGCTTTTGACACCCGGATTCCTCTGGCTTTTTTAACCGCGCCTTCCGCCTCTCTCGAAGTCAGATCGTTTTTTAAAATTTTGCTGAAGTGTTTCAGCTGTTCTTTCTCGCTATCGAGACCTAGTAAAATTCTGGCGTGGCTTTCGGTCAATTTTCCGCTCCGCAAGGCTTTTTGTATTTCCTCGGGAAGCCCAAGAAGACGGAGAGTGTTGGCTACGGCCGGACGGCTCCGCCCGACGCGCCTTGATACTTCATCCTGGGTTAAATTAAATTCGTCCATCAGCTGCCGGAAAGCCCTTGCTTCTTCAACCGGATTCAAGTCTTTACGCTGGATATTTTCGATCAAGGCCAATTCCAATTTTTCCTGGTCGCGGACCGTCCGTAAAATCGCCGGAACGGTTTTAATATTTAACATCTTGGCCGCCCGGAGCCGCCGCTCGCCGGCGATCAATTCGTAATTTCCGCCGTCAATTTTCGAAACAACAAGCGGCTGAAGAATGCCGTGCTCTTTTATTGAATTAATCAAATCCTCGAGATCCTGATAATCAAAATTTTCCCGCGGTTGTTTCGGATTCGGCCTGATGTTCGTGGTCGGCAATTCAAGTAAACGAACACCAGCCGGAATTTCATTTTCGGCGGAAAGAGCTTGGATTATTTTTTTGGGAGGAATAAGGGAATTAAGTCCCCTGCCTAAGCCGTATTGCATAATAAAAAATTCAAATTTCTAAATTTTGTAATCGATAATTTCCCTGGCTAAACGTTCATAAGCGTGCGCCCCTTTGCTTTTCGCGTCATACTGCAAAATGGAAAGGCCGTGCGACGGCGCTTCGGCCAGGCGGATATTTCTCGGAATAACCGAACGAAAAATTTTATTCGGAAAATATTTATAAAGCTCGTTCAAAATCGCATCCGAAAGGCCAACCCGGCTGTCGTACATGGTAATCGCCGCGCCCAAAATTTTTAATTCCGGACGTAAATTGTCCTGGACCAGCTTTATTGTTTCCAAAAGCTGTCCCAAACCTTCAAGAGCGTAATACTCCGCCTGGACCGGAATAAAAACCTGGTCGGCGGCCACAAGACTGTTGATTGTCAGAAGCCCCAGAGACGGCGGGCAATCGATTAAAATGTAGTCAAAATCATTCCTTACTTCAAGCAGGGCGTCGTACAGGCGGTATTCGCGGCGGTCAACATTGACCAACTCAACGTTGGCCCCGGCCAAAGAAACCGTCGCCGGAGCGACCCGGTAACCCTGAACCGCGGTACTAACGATAACATCCCGGAAAGCGGAGGTTCCAGCCAGAGTTTCATAAACGCCTTTTCCCAAAGTACGATGATCAATACCAAGACCGGAAGTGGCATTAGCTTGCGGATCCATATCGACAAGCATGACAAATTTGCCGAGACGGGCCAAATACGCCCCTAAGTTCACGGCGGTGGTTGTTTTGCCGACTCCCCCCTTTTGGTTGACAATAGCAATAATTTGCGCCATAATAAAATGTGTTTCGTCGGGCAGTGAAATGATATTCCGCCCTCCGACCAAAGGAGTATCCTCCTTTGGGATCCTCTTTCGAGAAGTGTTCGCTCGCTACCGCTCACTCACAATATCACCCTATTGTTCCGCCTTCGGCGGAACGTCAAAACAAGTTATCCGCGCTTGTAAGTTAATATAGTATAGCATTTTCTTGCTTTTTTGGCAAGATTGTTCTAAAATAAGAGTAAATTAGCGCCGATGTGGCGGAACTGGCATACGCGTGCGACTCAAAATCGCATTCCCTTACGGGATTGTGGGTTCAACTCCCACCATCGGCACCATAGCCCTTGCCAAAAAACAAATTTTGATATATCTTTAAGGATAAAGCTGTTGACGAAACCGCATTATAGCGGGGTGGAGAAGTAGCATCTCGCCTGGCCCATAACCAGGAGACCGCCGGTGCAAATCCGGCCCCCGCAACCAGACTTTATATAAATTATATATAGGGACGGATTTGCAGGAAAAAGGTTCCGCCGAAGGCGGACAGGCGGGAAAACGCAGTTTTCCCGATTCGCGGAAAGATTAAAACCGAGGGGTTTTAAGGAGCGAAGCGACAAATCCGGCCCCCGCAACCAAAAATTTATCAAATTATATAAACACCTCATCGAACGCAGGGCTGGGTAGCTCAATCGGTAGAGCGTGGGACTCATAAGCCCGAGGTAGTGGGTTCGAAACCCACCCCAGCCACCAAAAAATATGCTTCTTTCAATACACGCCGCTACCGGAGCCTTGATCGGCCAACAAACCAATAATCCCGTCTTGGCCTTTATTTTGGCATTCGCTTCCCACTTCGCCCTGGATGCTATCCCCCACGGCGATCAAGACTGGATTGAGGATTACAAAGGGGACGACAAATTCAGGGCCAAAAGAATAATTTTTCTTGTTGCCTTAGACGCCGTTATCTTGCTTATCCTTTTAGTTTCCCAATTTTTTTACAGATCGCTTACTCCGACTCTGAATATCGCTTCGGGAATTCTCGGCGGAATTCTCCCCGATTTCCTTGTCGGATGCCACGAATTATCGGATAAACTTTTCAAAAATTTCTACCAATTACATTTTAAAATGCACGATCTTATCAAGGCGAAACAGCCCTCGACAATGCAAGGAGTTGTTTTACAGGCGGTTATTCTGGGAATTATATTGATCTACATCTTTTAAAACTAACTGAAACAAAAAAACACCCCAGAAGTTGTCTGGGGTGTTTTTTTGTAAAATTATTTCGCCGCATTTTTATAAACTTCAAACGTTTCCTTGGCGCATTTTTCCCAGCTAAATTTATTTGCCTGAACCACGCCTTTTGCCGAAAGATTTTTTTGTAAATTTTTGTCAGTTAAAACTTTTTCCAAGACCAGAGCTATTTCTTCCTCTTTGTGCGGATCGACAAGAAGCGCGGCATCCCCGGTTATTTCCGGCAAAGAAGAAATTTCTGAGGTAATTGTCGGCACGCCGAGAGACATTGCCTCGAGCACCGGCAAACCAAACCCCTCATAAAGGGACGGGAAGACAAAACAAGAAGCGTACTTCATCAAAAAAAACTTTTCCTTGCTTGGGACATATCCTATGTATTTAATAATGCCCTTTGATCCCAATTTTTTATTCGAGCTTTCTATTTCTTTATAAATTTTTTCATGCTTCCACCCTTTTGCTCCAGCCAGAACAAGCTGATATTTTTCTCCGAATTTTTTATTTTCAAGAGCTACCGTTCGAAACGCCCTGACGAGATTAATAATATTTTTCCTCGGTTCAATCGTGCCTAGAAAAAGAACGTATCCATCTTTCAAGCCGTATTTAGCTTTTATATCTTCAAAACAAATTTTTGCTTCCAGGCCGCAGACTGCTTCTTTTTTTGACGGCAAATTTCTGAACTCTACCCCTTCATATATAACCTCTATCTTTTCCGGCTTTATTTTGAAAATTTCTACAATATCCTTTTTTGTATGCTCGGAAACGGCAATAATTTTTTCCGCCTTTCCGAGACTCTTCGGCACTAAAGTTTTAGTGGAAAATCTTTGGCCCATCAAACCTTCTCGGGGGAACCATTCCGGATTTTTATAAATTGCCAAATCGTGAACTGTCACGACCGACTTACCCCGATAAGCCAAAGGTAAAGTGTAAGCCGGCGAATGGAAAACATCGAGTTTGGAGTTATCGAGAGCGGCGGCAACCAAAACATGAGAAAAGATTAAGGGCAAATAATGTTTATACCGATGAAAGGGAAAAAATTTTATTTCCGCGTTTTTAGCGCTGCCGACAATTTTTAGAGCAGCGTTTTCCGACAATAAATTATCAAAAAATAAAATGTACTGGTTCTTTTTGTCCATCCGGAGCAGGTTGCTGACTAAGTAATAAGTATAATGCCCAACCCCGGCATTTTCTCCGTATCCGGGATTTAAAATTGTCCGACAGTCTATCCCGATGCGCATAAAATTATTGCCAAATATAGTTTTCAAACACCCAATCGGCCAGCCCCTTTATTTCCTTGAATCTTTCCTCGGCCGTAGAGCTGCCGAGAACTACAATGACAACTTTGTGTCCGTTTCTCTCCGCCTCAACGGCCAAATTATATCCTGATTCTTCGATGTAACCGGTTTTTCCCCCGATGAAAGTGTAAGGCTCTTCATTCAAAAAACTCCACAATAACTCATTCGTGCTTTTGACATAATAAACCTTGCTGCTTTTTTGCGGACTAAAAACATATGTTTTTTTGACAACCGCCTCCTTAATTTCTTCATGATCGAGGGCGTTTGCCAAAAGTCTGGCCACATCGCGGGCCGTACTCTGGTTCTCCGGCAATAATCCCGTCGGATCGGCGAAAACAGTATTATTCATCCCGATCTCTTTGGCTTTATTATTCATCTTGGCAACGAAAGCTTCTTCGGTTAAACCTGTTGAACGGGCCATGGCCGCGGCGGCATTATTCACCGAACCGACAAGCGCCATCTCGAATAAATCTTTTACCATTACTTCTTCCGGAGGGTGGGCGTATACAATTCCTCCGTCCCGGTTGTCGGCGTGCGCCAATTTTATAGTTTTTTCCCACTCCGGTTTTTCATCTAGAACCACAAGCGCAGTCATAAGCTTGGTCAAGCTGGCGAGGGAAATTTTATCCCCGGAATTTTTATCAAATAAAATTGTTCCCGACGCTTTGTCGAAAATCAAAGCTGCCCGAGCCGTAGTTTCAATACCCAGACTTTTGCTACTCTCTTTTTTTTGCGGAGGTTGCGGATTGGCGCGAGGAAGCGCCGCTCCAAAAAAATTATCTTGGCCGTTTTCGGCCGTTTTCCCCTCCTCCACCGCCTGGTCCCTTTCCCCACTCAGCCAATCAAAATTTACGCCAGTCGGCGAATCGGCGACTTGCGGTAAAAAAATTAAAAAAAGGCTTAGTATTATCGAAAACATCATACGGCAACTTTGTCTTGAGGTGTCGTTTCGTCAGATAAATTTAAAATTTTTTCCAAAATTTCACTCTTGGAAAGCTTATCATAATCCGGCAATTCGCTTGTTTTTTTAATACCAAGGTACCTCATAAAATCAAAAGTTATATTGTAAAGCGCTTCCCCGCCTTTATCCGCCGCCTTGGCTTCAACCAAACCTTTTATCATCAAATTGCGCAGAATCAAGCTGCAATTGACGCCGCGTATCTGCTCGAGTTCCGGCTTGGAGATAGGCCCGCGGTAAGCGACAATCGTCAATGTTTCGAGCGCGGGTCTCGTCAGTTCGCCGGTGATTTCGTCCTTTAAGAACTCCTTTACCATCTTGGACGAGTCCGGGCTTGTCGACATTTGATATTCTCCATCGATTTCCATAACCTGAATTCCCCGGCCCTGCCTCGCGCTCTCTTCCAAAAGTTCATCCAGCGCTTGTTTGACTTCATTTTTTTCTCCACCAACCTCTTCGGAAATTTTTTTAAGATTCAACGGCCGGCTGGCCACGAAAAGCAAACTTTCAATTTTCGATTTTAAATTAGCCATATCTTATTGGGATAAACCCTCTCCTTTTTTAATATTTATCTCTCCAAACATTTTTTCTTGGGTTACCGTAATGTGACGCTGCTTCAGGAGTTCCAATACGGCCAAAAAATGAACTATTACCTCGACCTTGTCTTTAGCTTTGGCAATAACCACGTGGAATTTTATTTCAATATTCTCTCTTATCAAATTTTTTATCTGCTGTATTTTTTCCTGAATGGAAACGGCGCTTTTCACTACGCCGCGCGGCAGGCGGACGATTGGTTCAAGGTCTGCCAAAATTTCCCGCAAAACAGCCGATAGTTTTACTCCCGTCAGCCAAACCGGCGGATTGAAAAAAATATCTCCGGCGGAAAGCGGCGGGCGCTCGCGGACAAAAGTAAACCGTCTTTTCAAAATCATCTTGTGGACGACGAGAGACGCGTCGCGGTATTCTTTGTAAATCTTTAACTGAGCAGCCAGGTCAGAGCCGTCGGCCTCGTCCGTCAGAAGCGCCGGCAAAAGGGCTTTTGATTTAATCCATAAAAGCTTCGCGGCTATAACCAAAAAATCCGCCATTTCCGAGGGATTCAAATTTTCCATCCGCTCCAAGTACAGAATGTATTGATCGGCAATATGCGCCAGGGAAATCTCCGAAATATTCATTTCCTCCCCCTCTATAAGCTGCAGAAGCAAATCGAGCGGCCCTTCAAATTTTTCTATTTTGATAGTGTACATTATTTCTTTTTACTGAAGTCCCCCACCGTGCCTCCCGTGGCCTTAAGAAAATTTTTAGCAGTCATAACGACTGAATCCTCATGCGTTCCGGCTCCGGCAATAATTTTTTTTGATCTAAGGAGCGCCCTATCGACAAAAACCGGTGTTTTATACAATGCCCCAAACGGCGTAACCGCTCCGGGTTTTACTTTGAAAATCTTCTGCATCACGTTCTCTTTGGCAATCTCGATTTTTTTGACTTTAGCAATCTTTTTTAACTTTCCCAAATCAAGCCGATGCGATGCGGATAAGACAACTATCAAATATAGCTTGTCAGCTTTGACAACCAAGGTCTTCGCGATTTCATTCAGCTTTACCCCGAGAGTCTGGGCCGCGTCATAGGCGGTATAAACAGTTTTGTGTCTTACAATTTTATAACCAGTCTTCGCGGAATCAAGATATTTTAAAATCTTTTTGGGAATAGCCATAAATTTTGAGAGTTAATAATTATACCCTACTTCTTCCTCCGGCGCAAGATCTGCCAAACAATAATCCCAACCATTGCTACAATGAACAAAAGCCAGGCAACCATACCGGCGGCAAAAATACTCTTGGTATAAACCGACGCCCAATTATAGGGAACCATCCCATACCAATTGGCTTCGCCATAATGATACCATCCGGCAAGCCAAATAATCCCGGCCCCGGCCGTAATAAGGAACGCCAAACTCTGGAAAATCCAGGCGACTATGTGGGCAGCCTTTGATTTGGTAAAAAATTGCAACAAAGTACACCCTACGAAAATCAACCCCGGCGGAGCAATAAAGCCGACTACTAGAATAATACTCAGAACAACAAAGAAAATCAAAACTCCAAGCATTCCTCCCTGCCAATCGGCCTCGCGGACGCCGACTTTGTCGTTATCGGAAGCGGCCCGCGGGTAAAGATCGTAAGTCATTTCCGAGGACTGCATGTAGCGCGACATTTTTGTCAGATAACTTTTTCCCGCCTTGGGCTTTATCCAATTTTCTCCGTTTGATTCGATCGCCAGTTTTTCAACATCTCCCCTCTTAACCCAATTCGCATAATCAGTATTGAAACCGGGCAGCTCCTGTTTGTGGTCGGAAAAAACATAAAGCAGGATGGAAACATTGGGCTGCCAATAAGACCGCGGCGGCACGGGATAAATTTCCGGTTCCGGATATATTGTCCCCGAATCACCAAACCGGCAATCGGACGAACCGCAGACGCACTGGCCATCCTGACAGCAAGGCGTATCCTGGCCGACAACCTGAGGACAAAATAAACCGCCACAATCCGTGGCTAGAGAACAATTTCCGGTTACCGGAGCTTCATCGATTTTAATGGCGGCGCTGCCGGAAGAAACAGTGCCCTCTTCAACCATTGGGATCGGCCATGGTTCCGGCTGTTTCAAATATTCGGCGATTCCGGAAATTTTGAGAGGATAGACTATTTTTGAAGATGAAAAAGTAAATTTTAAGGGCACGGCGTGGCCTTCGGCAAGCTGCGCTTCCACCCCGGCAGAAAGAGACCCCGTGTCTATCTTGATAGCCGTAAAATACCATTTGTTGTCAATATAGTCGTTCAACAAATATTTCGCTTCTTCGGGAAATTTATATTTATTGTCGGTAAGCCATTTTGTCAGGGCATCGGGATTATCGGCCTCGAGCACGGTGATGTCGTAATATTCAACTTTTTTGGTTTCAACTACCGTCACCCCCTGGTCGGCCGGCAAGGCTTCGGCCCCGCCGCTATACATTGGCATTACCCGGTAGTCGTATTGCGGTTCGGTCAATTTAGCCAGAGCGGTAAAAAGTTCATCGGTTGATTTCGAAACATCGGGCCTGGTTGGCGTTGGCACGATCCAGCTAAAATTCTTGGCGTTGCCGCGGAAAGTTATGGAAACAACCATTGTTTCCACGTTTTTTTCATGAAAAATTACCGCCTTCTGATCGGTCTCCTGCACCCAATAATCGGGCGGCGGAAAAATTACGCCGTCGGCGGAAGCCACGGCCGGTAAAATCAGTGCTGCCAAACTAATCGCTACAAAAATCTTTTTAACTTCTCCCATATTTTTGTATCCAGTATTTTGTATTTAGTATTTAGAATATCTACTCTCGTGCCAAATACTTGATACTTTATACTTGATACTTTATACTATTTTTTACCGAGCGCCGCCCTTAGCACGTCGTCTACGTCTTCGGCAAAAATAAATTTAAGATCTTTGCGGACATTATCCGGAATATCCTCCAAGTCTTTTTCATTATCCTTGGGCATTACAATAGTCTTTACCTCGGCGCGGTGGGCGGCTAAAACTTTTTCTTTGACTCCGCCTATTTCCATGGCTTTCCCGCGGAGCGTTACTTCCCCGGTCATGCCGACGTCTTTTCTGATTGGCCGTCCGGTCAAAATGGAAATTATCGCCGTAGCCATGGCTACCCCGGCCGACGGGCCGTCTTTAGGAATTGCCCCGGACGGAACATGGATATGAATATCGGAATTTTTGTAAAATTCCCCCTTGATCCCGAGCGCTTTTGCCCTTGATCTCGCGTAAGAAAAAGCTGCCTGGGCGGATTCCTGCATTACCTTGCCAAGCTGACCGGTTAAAATTAAATTTCCCTTGCCCGGCATTTTCGTCGCTTCTATCAAAAGTATTTCTCCGCCGGCCTGAGTCCAGGCAAGACCGGTTGCTACGCCGACTTCGTCTTTTTTCTCGGCCATAGTCGTGTGATATTTAGCCGGCCCTAAAAATCCATGCAGGTCGGCTAACCCGACTTTATAATGTTTACCGTCCCCTTCGGCAAAGTGCCGCGCCACTTTTCGGCAAACGGCGGCGATGTTTCTTTCGAGTTCGCGGACGCCGGCCTCCCTGGTGTACTCCCTGATAATTGTCCTAACCGCCGGTTCGGTAATGATTAATCTTTCACCATGCTCCAGACCGTTTTCTTTGAGCTGTTTTGGAATCAAAAACGTCTGGGCAATATGAAATTTTTCTTCCTCAATATATCCGGGAAATTCTATAACTTCCATCCTGTCGCGCAGAGGCGGGGGTATTGTATCTAAAATATTTGCAGTAGTGATGAACATTACGTCGGAAAGATCAAAGGGAACCTCGAGATAGTGATCGGAAAAAGAGTAATTTTGTTCCGGATCAAGCGCTTCAAGGAGCGCGGACGACGGATCGCCGCGGAAATCGGACCCGACTTTGTCGATTTCATCAAGCATAAAAACCGGATTTTTCGTCCCGGCCGTATTTATCCCCTGGATAATCCTGCCTGGAAGAGCTCCGACATATGTCCGGCGGTGGCCCCGGATCTCCGCTTCGTCGCGGATGCCGCCGAGCGACATCCGAAAAAATTTTCTGCCAAGCGATCTGGCAATTGATTTCCCAATTGAAGTCTTGCCTGTGCCAGGCGGGCCGGCAAAACAAAGTATCGGCCCCTTTATTTTTCCGACTAATTTTTGCACGGCCAAATATTCCAAAACGCGTTCTTTGGCTTTATCCAAACCGTAATGATCTTCATCGAGAATTTTTTTAGCTTTCTTGATATCAACCTTGCTTTCCGTCTTTTTTGACCACGGCAGCATCAGGAGCCAATCAAGATAAGTTCTGATATAGGAAATTTCCGGGGAAAACGACGGCATTTTTTCAAGCCGGCCAAGTTCTTTCAGAGCCTGCTCTTTTGCCTCTTTGGGCATGCCTGCTTTTTCAATTTTTTCCCTGATTTCTTCCGTTTCGCTCCGGCCGCCAACCACCCCAAGTTCTTTTTCGATCGTTTTCATCTGTTCGCGCAAAAACATTTCTTTTTCCATTTTTCCGAGTTCTTTGCCGGTTTCCGCCTGGATTTTCTGGGCCATGCGCAGGATATTGAGCTGCCGGCTAATCGCCACGGACAATTTGCCCAATTTATCTTCTAGGCTGTCCGACTCAAGAATCGCCTGTTTCTCCTCGACTTTAAAATCCAAATTAATGGCAATTAGATCGGCCATTTCCCACGGATCATTAACACTCAAAATAACAAAGAAAACATCGAACGGAACATTGGCGCCCATAGTTACGCATTCTTTGAACTGGTTGACCAGACTTTTTGTCCAGGCCTCAAGACGCTCCGTTTTTTTCCCCGCCGGTTCCGCGAGCGGCTCTACCTTTACTTTTAAAAACGGCTCCGAAGCGACAAACTCCGTGATCCTGGCGCGAATTAATCCCTCAACAACGATTCGGACCGATCCGTCCGGCTGTTTGGTCACCTCTCTGATTTTAGCTACCGTACCGATGGAATAAATATCTTCTTGCCCAACTTCTTTCAGGATGTCCTTTTTCTGGGCCACACAAACCGCCAGCTGGTCGTGCTGCATGGCAAAATTTAACGCCTGGAGCGTTTTTTCTCTTTTTATTATAAGCGTCAGCAAGACCCGCGGGAAAACAACCACGTCAACCAATGGGACGAGGGCCAATTCTTTTTTAATCTTGCCGTCAAGATTTCCTAAAAATTTTTCTGCCTCCATATTATAAAAATATTCTTTAATATTTAATACGAAATTATTACTTAAAAGGTAACGACGCCTGTTCCCCCTGCAACTTTCTTCCCGCCCGCCGGCCAACCGCTGTCAGTTTTATTTCTTTAATAAACCACTTTTTCGGCGTCCGCATGCCGTAGCCGGTCAAAAAACCATTGTCTATCAGCCGCTCAAGCGATTTCGTGATGATGTTCACCCGGTCTTCTTTTTTCGGTTTCCGTTTCTGCCGGTCATAAAATTTCAATAATCGGCCGCGGCTGAATTTCTCTTTTTCCCCGTAGCCGGCAAGCAAAATGTACTTCTGAAGATGGGACAATTTCATGATTTTATTGTACCAAAAATGAGGCTATTTGTAAAACAAAAAAGCGGCCTTTCCGGCCGCCCTAAATTAAACTAAATATCACCCTATATCTTCCCTTGTACCTCACTATTCAATCTTCCAAAAAAATTGACCATAAATCGGTGTCTTTCCTTGGCAATACGCTTACCCTCTTTTGTTAACATCTTACCTTTAATTTTACTTAATTTAACAAGGAATTCACGGTACGCAGTGTCCTCCCGGCTGTATTCCTTTGTCTTGCTGATATTCACATTGATATCGTGGACCCTAGCGCCAACTTCGCCGGAAAAAACGAAAGCTCTCCCTATCCCTATCGCGCCAATAGCGTCAAGCTTATCTGCATCAAATAAAACTTTTGCCTCTTTCGACTCGGGGATATTTTTACCACGGAAACGATGGCATTTTATACAACGAGCAATTTTTTCTATTTTTTCTTCCGGAAAACCATATCTTTTTAAAAAAATCCTAGCCATTTCGGCTCCTTTTTCGGCATGGCAAATTTTCCCTCCCACTTTATCCTGGTGCCCTCTTGCTATATCATGGAGCAAGGCGGCGATTTCTATAATTTCCAAATCGGCTTTTTCTTTTCTGCCGATGTGAAGCGCGAGATTGTAGACTCTTTCCGTGTGATCCCAATCATGGCAACCTTTGGAATTACGAAAAAATTTCCTTGTCTCCTTTTTTATTTTCTCAAAAATTTTTTTGTGCATTAATTTATTTTGCTTAAATCTCCGTTTAAAATCGACGGCTGCATGGCAAGCATTTCATCTTTATAGCCCATCTCGGGAATCGGGTTTAGAAGAAAAATTTTTTTGTTTAGAACACGTGCAAAAGCCATTTCCAAAAAAGAATTTCCGCCAACATAGTTTGGCACGCCGTGCCGCTCACCGTTCAAAACTAAAATTGCATCACCTTGTTTTATTTCTTCGAAATATTCCTTAATCAGCCCGTATTTGACTTTGTTGGCAGCCGACTCGTTGTGCATTTGTTCCAATGTCGCCATTTCGGCGTATTCAAGGGTAAAGCGCGGAAGAACCACTTCGTGACCAAGCTGTGATAATTCTTTTTCCGCTTCCACCATTTGTTTGGCAAAAGTCATACTCCCGCAAATCACGATTTTCATATTTTTTCTCAAAATTTATTTATTATTTTTCCACAACAATCATCGCTTTTCTTCCGTTTTCGACATCTCCCCCGCTCCAGTCGTGGACCGCGTTTATCAAAACATCCGGTTCATATAAATATCCTTCACCGCGTTTCGTTCCCGGGTCATTGGTAATAATCATCCCCTCTTTTGTCCAACCGCGGACAACGAGCATGTGATAGAGCGGACCCGGCTGCTGAAAATATATGTTCCCAAGCAGCTGGCCGGCGGCCGGCAAAATAACCGGACGGCCCATCGCCACCTCGCGTTTTATGTCATTAATTCCTATATCATAAACTACCCGCACATTTTGATAGCCGTATTTTTCGCGGAGAATTTGCGCGGTTTCCTCGGCGGTTGTATCGAGCCAATATCCGAATGTTTTTGTTTCCCAATCAACAATCGAAAAAATCTCATCATCGGCGCTCTGCGCCGTAAAGTTACGATTTGTAAAAAAAGCGTCAATCATCATAACCGACGCCTCCTCGCAGGCATCTTCGTGAATCTCGTCCCAAACCGCGAAAGGTGCCTGGGAAGTAAAAGGAACCGCTAAATTAAATTCTGCCGGCAAAACTCTTCCCGGGACATTATCAGCCGTTCCTGTCTCGTTGGTATTCGCTTCCTCTCCGTCCTCATTCCCAATAATCAGTATGTCTTCAAATTCAATTTTATTTTCAGATGTCTCTCCCGAAGACGGTAAATCTTTTACCTCACTGTAACTTTTAGCCGGCGGCAGAGTAGCTTGCCTCGTCTTTTCTTCAAAATAGTTTTTAATTGATACGCGACAGAAAAAAATAACCGCCGCCGCTAAAAATGCGGCGGCTAAAATAACAATTATTGCAAATGTCTTTCTGTTTTTTTTTCGTCCCGTTCTTCCCATTTTACTTTTCAATTACTTTTATATGCGCATCTTTGAGTTGCTCTTCCGGCAGTTCGGAAGGTGCGCCCATAAGAAGGTCTCTGGCATCTGAAGTTTTCGGGAAAGCCATCACCTCGCGGATGTTTGGTTCGCCGGCTAAAATCATTGCCAGCCGGTCAAAACCCGGGGCAATACCGCCGTGCGGCGGAGCGCCGTAAGTGAAGGCCTCAAACATGTGACCAAAACGTGACTCGGCATCGTCCTTGCTCACTCCGAGAAGACGGAAAATTTTTGCTTGCAAGCTCCGGTCGTGGATTCTGATACTGCCGCCTCCGACTTCATATCCGTTCAAAACAATATCGTAGGCGTAAGCCCGGACATCGAGCGGATGTTCTTCCAGGTTCTCCAAATCTTCTTTATGCGGCATGGTAAAAGGATGGTGCGAGGAAACAAGTTTTTTTTCCGACTCTGACCACTCGAAAAGAGGAAAATCAACTACCCAGCAGAAAGCCAGCTCGTTTGGATCGTTTTTGTCTTTGCGCAAATCCGGTTTATCGGTTTTATATTTTTTCATCGCCTCGTCGTAAGTCAGAACCGGGAAAGGAGTTTTTTGAATTTTTTTCTCGGGTGCCACTTTCCCTACAAGCTCAATCATCATTTCTTCCGCCAACTTCATCACATCTTCCTGCTCGACAAAAGACATTTCAATATCAATCTGGGTAAATTCCGGCTGACGGTCACCGCGTTGGTCTTCATCGCGGAAACATCTGGCAATCTGAAAATATTTTTCCAAGCCGGCGACCATTAAAAGCTGTTTAAATTGCTGCGGAGACTGAGGCAGGACATAAAATTTTCCCGGGTGAAGCCGCGAGGGAACAACGTATTCTCGGGCGCCTTCAGGAGTTCCTTTGGTAAGATAAGGAGTTTCAACTTCTGTGAAATCTCGCTCATGCAAAAATTTTCTAACTTCGTCGAGCATCTGGCTCCTCTGCGTGAGATTTTTTCTCATCCGCTCGCTCCGCAAATCAAGATAACGGTATTTTAATCTGAGCTCTTCGCTTATTGCTCTTGTATCCTTATCAATTTCAAAAGGCAGAGTCTTGGCTTCGTTTAAGATTTCTAATTTTTTTGCCTCGACTTCCACTTTGCCGGTGGCTAAATTAGGATTGACCATTTTTTCCGGCCGGGCGTTTACTTTACCGGTAATAGCTACGACAAATTCCGAACGGAGTTTGTCGGCCTGGGCCATAAAATCCTTGTCTTTTGATACAAAAACAACCTGGATCAGCCCGGAGATATCGCGCAGGTCAATAAAAATAATTTTTCCCATATCCCGCCGGACATGGACCCAACCTTTAAGGAGAACGTCTTCCCCCACTTTACCGACTGTGTCTTTAATCAATGTTCTAGTCATATAACAAATTATTACTCTAATTTCTAATTTCTAATATCTAATTTCTAAACTCGAAATTTACTTAGACATTAGGAATTAGGATTTAGATATTTCTATTAAGGCTTTAATCTGTTAATCATTCTTGGGAATGGAATTGTTTCCCGGACGTGATGCACTCCGCACATCCAGCCGGTAATCCGTTCCAGACCATAGCCAAAACCGGAATGCGGCACCGAGCCGTATTTTCTAAGATCCAAATACCATTGAAAATCGGCAAGCGGCATTTTTTCCTCTTTCATTCTGGAAAGCAGCAAATCATAATTATCTTCGCGCTCCGAACCGCCGATAATTTCGCCGTGCCCTTCGGTAGCAATCAAATCGGAACCGAGTACTACCTCGGGATTTTGCGGATCGCGCTTCATGTAAAACGCCTTGATCTGGCGCGGCCATTTTTCCACAAAAATCGGCACGTCGGAATCTTGCGTTAAAAGAGTTTCGTCATCTGCCCCAAGATCATCACCGTCTTTAATATCCGAGCCGAGTGATTGGACTTTTTTTATAGCATCGTGGTAAGTCATCCGGACAAACGGCGCTTTTATTTTTTCCAATTTGGAAACATCCCGTTCCAAAATTTGTAAATCTTTTTTATTGTTTTCCAGAACTTTTTTCACAATATAACAAATCAGCTCTTCTTGGATTTTCATATTTTCTTCATGATGCACAAACGCCGCTTCGGCGTCCATCATCCAGAATTCGGTAAGATGCCGGCGGGTTTTTGATTTCTCGGCCCGGAAAGTCGGACCAAAATCAAAACACCGGCCGAAACTCATAGCCGCGGCTTCAAGATAAAGTTGCCCTGACTGCGCAAGATATGCCTTGCCCAAATCAAAATATGGGACCTCAAACAAAGTTGTTGTTCCCTCGCAGGCGGTCGGCGTCAGAATCGGCGTATCAATTTTTATAAAACCGTTCTGATTGAAATATTCGTAAGTCGCGTTAATTACCGTATTACGGACGCGCATGGTTGCCCATTGTTTTGAAGAACGAAGCCAAAGATGGCGCTCGTCCAGCAAAAACTCCGGGCCGTGCTCTTTTTTCCCAATCGGGTATTCCTCGGCAACTTGGACGATTTTCATATCTTTAACCTGCAATTCGTATTCTTCTTTTTTGGGGTGCTTAGTCACTGTGCCAACAATTTCCACCGAGGTCTCGATGGTGATTTTTTGGCAGGCCTCCCAAACTTCAGCCGGTGCCTCATTTTTCGAAACAATTGCCTGGACAAAGCCTGAACCGTCGCGGACTTGTAAAAAAGAAATACTCCCCGAGGAGCGGAAATTATAAATCCAGCCTCGGACCGCAACTTCCTGGCCTAAATAGTTGGCTATGTTTTTCAATAAAATGGTTTGCATATAGTTTTTTAATTATAGATTGTTTCTCTGATAAAATCAAGATAAAAAAGACCGACTGGCTTGGCCAATCGGCGTGGGTTTCCCCTCCTAATGCACTGCCTGCCTCTTGCCTTGCCGCTCAGCCCGGGCCCTGCGGATGGTGTCAATTGCCATCCATCCCAGTAAACAGAGCGGGATCACGGTGGCAAAGGCAACGTTCGGCGTCTCGGAGAGCGCCAAACCGATTGTGGTGGCTAATCCGCCAAGAAAGAACAAACTGATCAGGATGGCCAAAGCCTTCATTCTGCCCTCCCTCGTTCCGCGGCTTCCGTGCGGTCGTTTTCCGCCTTGATCGCCGCCAACCGCTTGGCCCTGACGCTCGCTCTCGCGGCCAAAGTTGCTCCAACGCTGATCCAGATCAAGGGAAACGCCGCGACAAGCGTCATGAGATTCGGTGACGCAGCATCGCGCAACCAACCCTCAATCCACCAGCCGAAAACGCAGAACGCGGTGAGAAGCCAGGCCATCACGGCGCCGATAATGGCCAGTCGTGGCGGCCAAATGTCGGTCAACTTGACCTCCCGAAGATCAACTCCCTCTTCATCCTCGTTTTCCATCTCGCCCTCCTTCTGGCTAAACTTTATCACTCAATCGGAAAAAGTCAACGGCTCTTGACTGAAAGTGAAAAAGAGGGTAATCTTTCAAGATTCCGCACGTATAGCGGATTCACCCCCACACCTATCTTTAACACGTTTAGACCATGAAATTGTTAATCGTTGGCTTGCTTTAGTTGCCGTTTTGCCTGTGGGTGAGATAGGTGCGGGGGTATAGGAGGTTGTACCTTGAAAGAGCAGATTTTGACGGCCTATGGGCTGGTCAAACTCGAAGTTCGGTCGCTTGAAGGGTCACGGATTTATGTGGCCCGCGAACGGCACGTTTTCCCGGCCGGAACCAAGATGCGTGGCGGCGAAACTCTGAAGAAACCGTTCGTGATTCCGCGCGGGGCAGTGCTTGTCCCGGCTTGGGACGATTTCGAGGGCAGGAGCCCCGAACGGTTCCATCGCGTTTTCGCGGGCGGCATCTACGAGGCGCTGCGCTCGACTCTGCACGCCCTCTGGGGCTACGGCCTCAAAGACCAGCCGGGCGAACTGCAGATGCTCTGCGACATTTCCGACCGACTGGCCGGAGATATTGCCGTCCTCATGGAAGGCAATGCCGCGCCAAGCCGCAAGCTGGCTGAAGTCCAGTCGGACTTGGCGAAAATCGCCAAGGAGCTTGGCCGGCCGATCGACCGCGCGAAAGCCGAAGCCGCAAAAAAAGCGGCCGAAGCCGCCACGCTTGAGGTCGAACATCCGTCGGGAACCCGGAGCAAGAACATCCCGGCCAACGAAAGGCGCGCGGAAGCGATCAGGCGGCGAGTCGACAAACGACACAGCCGAGTTTGCCGCATCGGCCCGCGGGTCAACTTCTACGAAGAAATCCTGGCCCAAGCCATTGGCCACATCTTCGACGACCTGGGCTCACTCCGAGGGATGCTCCAGGGCGAACGCATCCAAATCGCGAGAGCTCTCTCGCCCGAAGTCCAGCGAATCTTCTGCCGTCGGGCAGACCTCATTCTGGAACGGACCCTGCCGCGGCTCGATGCTGCGCCCTTCCTGAAGACGGCCCAGATGATCCGCTACGACCTCGGACTCGTCCGGAAAGCCAAGGGCAAGAAATTCGCCCTGGCGGCGATCGACCGGATTCTCACGGCCATCCGTCTCAAGGAAGCCCAGCGGGCTCTCGAAACCCGGGTCATTTTGCCGCTGGCGTTGAGCGAGGATCTTAATCCTCTCGCGTACGCAGCCGCTTTCGAACGCGCCCTGCGGCGTCTCACCGACTTCATGTACCGATTCGACCGGGAAATTGATGACACGGGATTCGTCCGACCGGTGAAGAAGCGCGTTCTGGACGCCTGCTGCGATGTCATCGTGCGGGCGAATCCGTCCGACGCGAAGAAATTCGGCGAGGGGATGGATGCCGCAACGCTCAAGGAGCGGCTGAAGGCCATCTCACGCATGCTCTAGGAGGTAGTTTAGAAAAGATCTCGCAGCACTTTCACCAGTGCTGCTTTTTTTACAAAAAATAAAGCCGACTCGAATGCGATCGAATCGGCGAGAACGCTGAATCATTACCGCCTGTCGAGGAACAAACGACGATGGCACGAAGGTACACCACGATCGTCTCGTCTGCTGTTCAACCAACTGTAGTTTTGCGTCGGACCGCCGGACCCAAGCCAGAGCTCGGGCACGCATTGCGGAGACGAGTTGGGACCATTCCTCGCGTCGGAAGACCCTCCTTGATAATGGTTGCCGATCAGCGCGAACGCATGATGGATGAGCGATTCCGGGGAGTGGATTGCGAGAGCAATCCCCTCTTCAAAAACCAGCCCGCTTCGGCAAGCGCGGTTGATCTCTCCTGCGGCGTCGGCCGTGACTTTGCCGACGTGCGCGGCGCCGTCTTCCACGCCACAGATGAGATAGGGGAATTTCGATTCTCCAATCCCGTCTGGATTCCACAACTTCTCTGAGTCAAGACTCACATACCCCCGTTTCTTCGCCACGACAAGGAGCTTCATCTGCTCCGCAACCGGGAGCATGGCGTGGGGAATCACGATGAGGAGCGGCAGGCTGTTCAGATCCGTCTCGCCAACCCCATCGAGCAGCCGACCCTCCAGGCGGTCGAGTCGCAGAAGATCGAGCCAAAGACGGAAATCCTTTTCCGCCATTCCGAGAGCCTCATGGTAGCCACGCAGGAGAAGCGTCTCGACCTGCCGGTCGAAAAGCTGTTCGTGCAACGTTCGCTCACTCGGACAACCCATCGGAAGCATCCCTGTCCTCCTCGCCCCGCCGAAGGCGGTGGCTTTCCACCCCTCTCTTCGGGTGCAAAAAAACGGCGGAGGATCCCTCCACCGCCGTCTCGTGTCAACGTTCTAGAAAGAAGATTATCAAATTTTTAATGACCTGGTCAAATGGGTTATCCACATGGCGCTTTTCAACTCCCTGTCCTCGTGGACTGCGGAAAAGTTATCAATAATTCTTGCCAATTCTTTAATATTGGCCTTAGTAATTTTTAGCGCCGCCGAATTTTTCAAATTTCTTTGCAGAACAAACCGTAAAATTTTTATTGCCGCCGTGGAAATGGGCAAATCTCCCTTTCCACACTTTCCGCACGATAATCCGCCGCGCATCGGGTCGAAATAATTTCCATTAGGAATAATTTTATTTTTGCACTTTACGCAATTATACAATTCCGGAGCCCATCCCAGAAAAGCCATCATCTTTAAAACAAAAAATTTTGAAAGAATATACGGCTTTAAAAAATCTTTTATTTTTCCATCATTAAAAATCTCCGACATCTCTTCCAGGAGTTTATATATTTTAAAATCGGGATGCTCCGGTTTGGTAAAATTATCAACTGTCTCTAGGCAAAAACTCGCCAACACAGTTTTGGCTAAGTTGCTTTTTATATTTAAAAAATTTTTTATCCGGTCGGCCCCGGCAATCTGGTAATAAGTTCTGCCGGGCGCCACCATCAAATCTACTACCGAGAACAAATCGAGGTGGCCGGCCATTTTGCTTTTTATTTTTCTTACACCCTTGGCAACCGCCTCGATTTTTCCGAGCTCATCGGTATAAATTATAAAAAGACGATCGCTTTCACGATAGTCTTGTTTTCTTAAAATTATTCCTTTAACCTGCCTGGTCATTTATTTTTTATCTAAATAACTTTGCAGAATGATCATGGCCGATACCGCGTCCCGCTCTTTGACTTTTGATTCGGCCATCAATTTATCGACCATCACGCTCGTGAAACGTTCATCCTCGGTTTCCACGGGAACGGCCAGATTATTTTTTAAAAAATTAACAAAAGCCATGGTTTCTTCCGCCTGCGGACCTTGTCCGCCGGCCATCGTAAGCGGCAAACCGATTACTATTGCGCCAACATCCTCTTCGAAACAAATCTCCCTTATTCCCCCTAAAACAAAATCTTTATTTTTATTTTCTAAAATGCCAAAGGGCGAAGCGATTTTTATTTCGTCATCCCCGATTGCCAAGCCTATTCTTTTTTCTCCGTAATCAACACCTAAAAATTTCATAATTTAGTCAAAATTTCGTAGCCGTTTTTAGTTACGGCAACGGTATGCTCGAAGTGAGCCGAGAGTTTTCCGTCGGATGTAACTACGGTCCATCTGTCATCCAAAGTTTCCACTTCCGGCCCGCCGGCTGTAACCATTGGTTCAAGGCAAATAGTCATCCCCTCTTTAAGCTCAACCGGTTTTTCGAAACGATCAAAAAAATTAGGTATTCTCGGAGGTTCATGGGCTTTTTTTCCGACACCGTGTCCGACGAGATCTCTTACCACCGAAAAACCGTTACCTTCGACATGTTCTTGTATCGCCCGGGATATATCACTGATGAAATTCCCCGGCCGTATCTTGGCAATGCCGGCTCCGAGCGCCTCGACCGTCACCCGCATTAACCTCTCTGCCTCCGGACTTATTTCCCCAACCGCTACGGTAATCGCCGCGTCGGTGAAAAGGCCTTCCGGCCCGGCCGGATATTTTAATCCCAAATCGAGAGAAATAATATCTCCCACGCTAAGGATACGCGAAGGCAGGGCCGGTCCATGAACCACTTCGCTGTTTATAGAAGTACAAAGAGTTGTCGGAAATGGGATATCTCTTCGGTCAGGCTGGTAATTTTTAAACGCCGGTTTGGCTCCATTTTCTTCGATCAATTTATCCGCCAATGCTTCGAGCTCTCCGGTCGTTGCTCCCGGCCGCACAGCCTTCCTCAACCCATCCAAAACCAACGCCAGAATTTTTCCGCTTTGGCGCATTGTTTTTATCTCTTCGGCTGTTTTAATTATAGCCCTATCCATAAAAATATTTATTTTTTATCCAGCTGCTTGATAATCTTATTAAAAACCTTTTCTATGGGCGATTTGGCATTAATCTTAACCAATTTTTTCTCTTTGGCATATTTGTCCAAAATCGGCTCTGTCTGCTCGTGATATATCCAAAGTCTTCGCATTATTGCCTCGGGACGGTCGTCACTCCTCGTGACTAAATTCGCCCCGCAAACATCACACACCCCGTCTTTCTTCGGAGGTTTGTTCTCCAAATGATAAATTGCTCCGCAGTTTGGGCAAATCCTTCTCCCGCCCAATCTTTTTATAACCGTTTTGTCGTCAATATCCAGCTGGATAATGCGGTCCAACCCGAAATTTTTTTCTAAAAAATCCAATTGGTTAAGGTTGCGGGGGTATCCGTCCAAGATAAAACCCGCCGAATATTTTTTTTCCCCCAATTCGTCAAAAATAACCCTGTTGGTTACAACATCGGGAACAAGCCTGCCTTTTTCGATAAATTTTTTGGCGAGCTTCCCCAGGTCCGATCCATTTTTTATTTCTTTACGAAAAAACTCCCCCGTCGCTAAAATATTGAGTTTATATTTTTTCGCAAGCATCTCGGCCTGTGTCCCCTTGCCAGAACCCTGGGGGCCGAACAAGACTACTCTAAATAGACGTGACATAAATTTATGATAACTGCGTGTGGGTTTACCCCCACACCCATGTGCTGAAAAAATAAATAAAATTGCAAATACTCTGGCCTGCCTTCTCCCTTGATACTAAAAACTCCCACGACGAATGAGTGTGGGGGTTTATTTGTAGATTAAACTTTTTAATTTTTGATAATCGACCGAAGAAATACTCCCTGTCTGCATCAGCTTATATAATTCCGGGATAACGTAAGATTGATATTCACCCGCTGTTACCCCTCCCGACCCCATAAACTTCAGAATTATGCTTTTTACAAGCACTCGCTGTTCCTGACTTAAAGTACCCAGGCGAAATAATGTTTTTTCCACTTCAAGCGAAGTTGTAAAAAGCGGCCCGGTTTTCTTTGCTTTTCCGCTGCCAAAAATGGAACCAAAAAAGCCCATATCCAAAAAATTAATTATAAGCCGGGATTACAGGCCTTCGTATTCTCTCATAGTCAGCTGGGAATCGATCTGTCTTATAGTTTCAATGACTACCGAAACCACAATCAACACGCTCGTACCGCCAAATTTCAATACTTGAACCCCTGTGGCCGTTTGCAAAATCATCGGCAAAACGGCGATTACCGCCAGAAAAAGAGCGCCTGCTAAAATAATTCTTGACGTTGTATTGCCAAGATATTGGGCGGTGTGCGCCCCCGGCCTGATGCCGGGGATGAATCCGCCGTTTTTTTGCAGATTATCGGCAATTTGTTTCGGATGGAAAATAACTGCCGTATAAAAGTAAGTAAAACCAAAAACTAAAATAAAATAAGAGACGCCGTAAACAAGCTGATTGCGAAAAACATCGATAACCCATTGGGCTGCTCCGGAGATCCAGACAGTTTTGGCTTGAACAAAAAATTGGGCAATCATCGGCGGAAACAAGATAATAGAAATGGCGAAGATGATCGGTATCACACCGGCCATATTTACTCTTAGCGGCAAATGAGTCGACATACCGCCGTACATTTTTGTTCCTCTCACCTGTTTAGCGTAAGAAACCGGCACCTGCCTTTGCCCTTCGGTGATAATGACAACGCCAACGATAGTGATCACGGCAATTACGGCAAAAATAACAAAATTTAAAATTTGCGACGGGTCAAAAACTACGAGGGCTTTTTGCACCGCCCCGGGCAAATTAGTAATAATGCCGGCAAAAATTATCAACGAAATACCGTTGCCTATTTTTTTCTCGGAAATTAATTCACCAAGCCACATTAGAAAAATTGAACCTGCCGTAACTGTTGTAATCGTGCTAAACAAACTCCACCCGGAAATATCGGTTATAATCGGGTTGGCCGATTGGCGAAACATGGCAATCATGCCGTAAGCGTTCAGGGCCGCAAGGGGAACGGCTAAAACTCTCGTCCATTGGTTTATTTTTTTCTGTCCATATTCTTCCTTCGATAATTCCTCAAGGCGCGGAACGATCATGATAAGAAGCTGGAAAATAATAGAAGCCGTAATGTATGGCGCGACGCCTAACATGACAATAGAAAAATTTTCCATACCGCCGCCCGAAAAAACATTCAACAATCCGAGCATTTGGTTCGACTCAAAAAACTTTTTTAGATTTTCAACATTAATCCCCGGAACGGGAATATGAGCCGCCAAACGAAAAATACCGAGCATGCACAAAATAAAAAGAATGCTCTTTCTCAAATCGGGAAGCTTCCAAATTTGGACAATTTTTTGCCACATATAATTGAATGGCTACTTTGCTGTTTTATGGACTAACAATCTAGCCATTTAACAATTTAACAACCTCTCTATCGGATTTTTCCGCCAGCCTTCTCTATCTTTTCCCGAGCGCTGGATGACAACGCGCAACCACCTATCGTCAATTTCTTCTTTAGCTCGCCTCCGCCTAAAATTTTAACCCTTTCCCCTATTTTACCAACTAATCCCTTCTCGAGCAATGTCTTCGGCGTAACTCTCTCGCCTTCATTGAACTTCTTCTCAAGTTCAGACAGATTAACTACGGTAAATTTAGGGTAATGACTCTTAAAACCGCGTAATTTAGGCGTCGACTGTATCAATCTTTTCATGCTCATTAATTTCAAACCCTTGCGCCCGCCCGATCTCGCGCGCTGTCCTTTTTGGCCGCGGCCGCTGTAGGTACCCGTACTTCCCAAACCCCTTCCTACTCTTTTTACCCTTTTCTTTGATTTTGGAAATGGTTTAATTGTATGTAATGATAACGCCATAATTTTATTTTAAAACTGACTATTTCTATTTTCTTGATCCCGGTCTCAGTTTCAACAAAGCATTGATTGTCGCCCGGCTGTTATTGATTTTATTTTTTGAACCTAAAATTTTTCCCACCACATTGGGCACTCCCGCAAGTTCCAAGACGCTTCTTGTCGCGCCTCCGGCTTTAATCCCCGTGCCTTTTGGTGCCGGCTTAAGCAAAACTACCGCGGCGCCAAATTTCTCCCTGACTTCATGGGGAATTGTTTCATTTCTCAAAGGAACGGTAATCAAATTCTTTTCAGCTTTAATCGCAGCCTTGGCCACTGCTTGTGTAACATCTACTCCCTTTGCCACGGCGCAGCCCACCCGGCCCTTTTTGTCCCCGATAATAAGACATGCCCGAAATTTCATCCTTTTTCCGCCGGAGGTAACTCTTGTAACACGGGCTATTTCAAGAATCTTCTGCTCAAACTCTTTTTCCTTTTCAAAAGCCCTGCCCCTTCCTCTTCCGCCGCCGCGCCCCTGGTTTTGACCCCGATTGAACATATTTATATCAGTAAAAAATTAAAATTTAAGCCCGCCTTCTCTCGCCCCTTCGGCGACAGCCTTAACGCGTCCATGGTATTTAAAACCGCGGCGGTCAAAAACAACTGCCTCGATACCGAGTTCCTTAGCTTTCTTGGCAACCAATTTCCCGACTTCAAAAGCAATCGCTACTTTGGCAGTTCGCCCGCCCAGATCCTTTGGCGGAGCGGCCACAACCCTTTTTCTTTCGCCGACCTTCTTTTTGCCCAAAATAAAATCGGAAATCGTGGCTATGGCGCGGCCATGGTCATCGTCAATCAGTTCGGCAGTTATATGTTTAGCGCTTCTCGAAACACAAAGTCTGGGCCTCGTCTTTGTGCCTGAAATTTTTGCTCTTATGCGCAAATTCCTTAATCTTTTTTTCTCTTGTTTAATTTTCTGCAGATCCATATTTTACAAAAACTTTCTTTAATTAAGCTGCGGTTCCGGCCCCTGCGGCCTTGGCTGCCTTACCCGCTTTCTTTATAATCGTTTCATCGACATACTTAATCCCCTTACCCTTATAGGGCTCGGGCGGTTTTAGATTTCTGATTCTCGCAGCCGTTTCCCCCACCAATTGCTTGTCAACTCCGGTAATAGAAATTATATTTTTATCAATTTCAACTTTGATTCCTTTCGGAATATCAAATTCGACCTGGTGCGAAAAGCCCAAATTTAAAACAATTTTTTCTCCTGAAACTTGCGCCTTAAATCCGACTCCGTTTATTTCCAGTTTCTTGTTAAAACCAGAAGTTACCCCGATAACCATATTTTTTATCAGGCTTCCGTAAAGTCCCCAAAGCGCCTTGTCCGCCTTTATCTCCGGATATTTTACCGTAACTTTTATTTCATTGTTTTCATTCGCGAGCAAAACGTGCGGATGAACCTTCACCGATATTTCCCCTTTCGGCCCCTTAACGGTAATCAAAGCCTGGTCGATCTTTATTTCGACGCCATTAGGGATAACTATCGGTTTTTTTCCTATTCTTGACATTGTCGCTTTCCGTTTAATTTAGTTATTTTTCTTATTAGTAAATTTCACAAATAATTTCTCCGCCCAAACCCTTTTTCTGAGCGTCTTTCCCCGTCATCAATCCTTGCGAGGTGGAAACAATGGCAATGCCCATGCCTCCCAGAACTTTAGGCAATTTGTCCTTGGGCGAATAAACTCTTTTGCCGGGCTTGCTGATTCTCTTCAAATTTCTGATGACCGGCGATTTGTCGGCTTCGTATTTCAGAAAAACTTTAAACTGCTTTTCTTTTTCCAAAACTTCCATGCCGGATATAAACTTTTCGTTTTCCATTATTTTGGCAATTTCAAACTTTATCCTTGAAAAAGGAATAATAACTTCCGGCTTCCTAACGAACACCGCGTTTCTGATTCTGGTTAGCATGTCTGAAATCGGATCCATAGTATTAGTAAAATTTTTAGATAGTTTTTTTAATCGGAAAGATTACCAGCTAGATTTAGTAATTCCTGGCACTTCTCCTCGATTAGCCAATTCCCTGAAACAAATCCGGCAAAGCGCGAATTTGCGCATATATCCCCTTTTCCTTCCGCAACGCCAACAGCGCCGCACGACACGGGATTTGAATTTTGGTTTTTTAAGCGATTTAGAAATTTGAGCTTCGGTAGCCATATTTTCCTTTTTACTCTTCCCCTTTGAATGGGAAACCCAGTAGTTTTAATAATTCCAGACCTTTTATCTTTTCCTTAGCCGTTGTCCTAACCGTAACCTGGAGACCGTGCATTTTCTCTATTTCTTCGGATTTAATTTCCGGAAAAGAGATATTTTCCTTAAACCCTACGGACAAATTGCCTTCTCCGTCGAGAAGTTTTGGCGATAATCCTCTAAAATCGCGGACTCTGGGAAAAGTCGTATTAATTAATTTATCGAGAAAATCGTACATTCTGGTTCCGCGCAAAGTTACCATCATTCCAACGGGCTCACCTTGTCTTATTTTGAAATTAGAAATAGATTTTTTAGCCAAAGTCTTGACCGGCTTTTGTCCCGTAATTTTTTTCAGTGTGTCTTCGGCAATATCCAAAAATTTAGCGTCTTTTAATCCTTGAGAAAGACCGACGCTTACTACAACTTTTTCCACCCGCGGCACGGCTGAAATATTTTTATATCCGAATTTCTTTTCCAGTTCGGGAATAACTTCTTTCTGGTATTTGATTTTTAGTCTTGGTTCTTTTTCCATAGCTTTAAATTAACTGCCTTATTGTTTAATCAATAACCTCCTTGCACTGTTTGCACATCCTGACCTTCTTTTTATTCTCCAAAATTTTATACCCAACTCTGGTCGGTTTATTACATTTTCCGCAAATCAAAAGAATGTTGGAAAAATTCATTGAAGCGGGAAACTGGATCCGCTGGCCTTTTTCGCCCCCTCGACGCGGCCGCATATGTTTCACCACCAAATTAAGACCTTCTACCGTCAGTCTTTCTTTCTCCGGGAAAACCATGAGAACCTTGCCTTCCTTGCCTCTGTCTTTCCCGGCTATAATTTTTACCTTGTCGCCTTTTTTAATTTTCATATTTAATTTTTTTTCTTTTTAATTCAGGGCCATCCGTTTTTTACAGCACCTCGGGCGCCAACGAGATTATTTTCATAAAACCTTTGCCGCGGATTTCTCTTGCCACCGGACCGAAAATTCTCGTTCCCTTGGGTTCCTTGTTTTTCTTATCAACGATAACTGCGGCATTATCATCAAACCTTATGTATGTTCCGTCCGGACGTCGCGTTTCCTTGTGCGTTCTGATAATTACCGCGTGCACAACATCGCTTTTTTTCACCATACCGTGGGGGACTGCTTCTTTAACAACACAAGTAATGATATCGCCTAAACGGGCGTATCTTTTTTTATAGCCGCCCAAAACCCTAATGCACTGAAGTTTTTTTGCACCGGTATTGTCTGCGACTTTTAGCATTGTGCGATGTTGAACCATATAAAGATAAATTTCCTCAATTAAGAGACAACCTTCACTAATTTATTTTAAACCAACCCTGCTAACTAAACGCCATCTTTTTTCTTTGGAAATCGGCCTGCATTCCTCAAAAATAACCGTCTCTCCGGTCTTACATTCGTTTTTCTCGTCATGAACTTTATATTTTTTGCTGACACGATAACGCTTGCCGTATTTGGAATGGGCTTTTATTCTGTCAACTCTAACGACGGCGGTCTTCTCCATCCGATGCGAGGCAACCACTCCCTGAAATTTTCTTTTATTTTTTATATTTTCTGTCATAAGCAAAAAATTATTTCTCTTTATTTTCAGTCTGATTTTTTCTCTGTTTCAATATCGTCAATATTTGGGCAATCTGCAGTTTAGCCACCCTTATCTCCCGGACATCTTTCATCTGCTTCGCGGCGACTTTGAATTTCAAAACCTGCAAATTTTCCTTGGCCGCGACCAGCATCGCTCCCAGTTCCTTGTCGCTCTTTATTTTTAATTCTTTAAATTTCATAATATTTATTTGACGACAATTTTAGTTTTAACCGGAAGTTTATAACCGGCCAATCTCATTGCCTCGCGGGCTTCATCCGGAGCAACGCCATCCATTTCAAACAAAATGGTCCCCGGCTTTACCGGAACAACGTAATGATCAACGGCACCTTTCCCTCCGCCCATCGGTATCTCATTGCCTTTGGTTGTTATCGGCTTATCGGGAAAAACCCTGATCCAAATTTTTCCGCCTTTTCTCATGGCCCTGATCAAAACTCTACGAACGGCTTCAAGCTGTCTCGCGGTCACCCAAGCGTAGCCCAACGAACGCAAGCCAAAACTTCCGAAACTTATTTCGGTCTTCCGGGTGGCGTTACCCTTTCCCCTTCTCCTTCCTTTGAAGGATTTCCTGTGTTTTACTTTTTTGGGCATCAACATATTTCTATGCGGCTACTTTTGATTTAAAGACTTCTCCCCTGTAAATCCAAACTTTTATTCCTATCGCGCCATAAATCGTAAAAGCCGGACTGCTCGCGTAATCTATATCGGCGCGTAACGTGTGCAAAGGAATTTTTCCCCAACTCAAAGTTTCTTCTCTCGCGATTTCAGCTCCGTCCAATCTCCCGGAACAAACAACTTTAACTCCCTGGGCTCCTGCCCGCTGGACTCTGGCGATAGTCTGCTTCATAACTCTTCTGAAAGGAATTCTTTTTTCAATATCGCTGATCATTGCCTGGATAACAACCTCCGCTGAAAAGCTCGGATTTTGCACTTCTTGAACATTAAGGTTCAAAGTAGTTTTTTTATCCAAAAATTTCTCTTTTACTTTCTTTTTGAGATCTTCAATGCCCGTACCGGCATGTCCGATAATAAGACCCGGTTTGGCCGAATGGATAATAACAGTAACAGCGTTTGCCGTTCTCTCAATTTCAATTTTCGCAACTGCTGCTTCTTTCAAGGATTTCTGCAAAAATGACCGCAACAAAACATCCTGCTTTAATCTCGCAACATAGTCTTTCTTGGCAAACCATTTGGAATTCCATGTATAAATTTGGCTTGGCCCTGTTCTGAAAATTTTCGGATGAACTTTTTGTCCCATTGTCTTCAATAATTAGTTTTTAATTGCTTGATTATTTCTTATCCTGATCCGGTTTTTCTTTGCAGTATTTTTTTCAGGAAGCCTTTTGATTTTCTTACTTCTTTCCTCTGCGGTTCCACCTTTTTCTTTTCCTTATCTTCTATCTTGCTTTCTTCTTTAGTTATTTCTTTGTTATATGCCTTGAGCGTTTCTGTCATCTTCGGCTTCTCCAAAACTTCCTTTTGCTTCTCCGCGGACTTTCTGGTTTCTACTTTTTCGGCCAGGATCAAGGTGATATGGGAAGATCTTTTGCGGAGTGGGGTTGCTCTCCCGAAGGCTCTCGGTTGCCATCGCTTGAGAACAGGTCCGCCGTCAACAGTAATAACTTTGATATACAAATTATCTCTTTGCAATTTAAAATTATTAATAGCATTAGCAATCCCCGAGTTCAGTAATTTCAAAACAAGTCCAGCCGCTACTTTTGGCATAAACTGCAATTGATGGGCAGCCTCGTCTACATCAAGTCCTCTCACGAGGTCAACTACCCAGCGGGCTCTCCTGGGGGATGTTCTGACAAAATTTGCTTGTGCTTTTATTTCCATAAATTTTTTATTTCTTTGTCGTTTCCGTCTTAGCCGCCGCTGTTTCGGCCTTTGCTACCTCAGCCTGCTTTTGTTCCATTTCTTTTTGCATTCTGCCGCCGTGTCTTATAAATTTCTTTGTCGGAGAAAATTCTCCCAATTTATGCCCAACCATATCTTCAACAACTAAAACCGGTAAATGGATTTTACCGTTATGGACCCCTATTGTAAAGCCAACCATCTCCGGGGTGACCGTTGAGGCGCGGGCCCAAGTCTTAATTATCGTTTTGTCTCCCGCTTTCAATTTACCTATTTTGGCAATTAGCTTCTGATCAACGAACGGGCCTTTTTTTAAACTTCTTGACATATTTTATAAATAAATTTTTTATTGACAAGCGCGCGAGATCCCGCCAAGGCGGACGGCGAGCGCAATCACCAGGGCGCGAACGCCCCTTATTTTCTCCGTTTAAGAATGAACTTGTTGGACCATTTGTTCGGCTTCCTGGTTTTTACTCCAAGAGCGTGCTTTCCCCATTTGGTCTTCGGATATTTCAGACCTATCGGAGAAAGACCTTCGCCGCCGCCGTGCGGATGATCAACCGGGTTCATTGCCTTACCGCGTACGGTTGGTCTCCAGCCGCGGTGCCTCATTCTTCCGGCCTTGCCCCACCTGATCAAGCGTTTATCTTTGGCGCCGACTTCTCCGACCGTTGCGGCACATTCTTTCTTTACCAATCTTACTTCTTTTGAGGGAAGTTTTAATTGGGCATAATCTCCCTCGAGAGCCAAAAGTTGCGCTCCAAGGCCTGCCCCGCGGACTAAAATTCCGCCCATTCCCGGCTGCAGTTCTATATTATGCACGATCGTACCGACAGGTATTAGCTCAAGCGGCATTCTATTGCCGGCTTTAATTTCGACCTGTTTCGTCGAAGAAATTATCTCATCACCGACTTTTAAACCTAAAGGAGAAATTATATAATTCTTTACCCCGTCCGGATACTGAAGAAGAGCAATGCGGCCAGTGCGGTTCGGGTCATATTCAATAGATAAAACTTTTCCGGAAACATCAAATTTATCCCGCTTAAAATCAACCAAGCGCAGATATCTTCTTGTCCCGCCGCCACGATGCCGGGTAGTAATTTTGCCACCCGATCTGCCCGATTTCTTTTTTTTAAAAACTGACAGGGACTTTTCCGGCTCGCTTTTGGTGATATCGTCAAAAGTGTCAACCGATGAATTTCGGCGGCCCGGGCTTGTTGGTTTATAAATTCTAATCGGCATAAATTAATAGTTTTTATTTTTACTCCTACACTCCTTCGTTAACCTCTATTTTCTCTCCCGGTCTTAACGTAACTATTGCTTTTTTCTTTTTTTTCGTTTGCCCGCTGGTCTTGCCGTATCTGATGTGCTTTCCCCTGACATGGATAATATTAACGCTCGCCGGTTTAACTCCGTAAATACTCTCAACTGCTTTGGCGATTTCTATTTTGTTCGCCTTCGGGGCAACCTCAAAAACATATTGTCCATATTGGCCGATAAACGCCGCTTTTTCGGTAATCATCGGCTTAACCAAAACCCCGACAATTTTTCTATCAGTCTTTTTCTTCGACGCCACCGGCGGTTTTTGCACCGTCTTTGTCTTTTCATCCGCCAAAGAAGCTTCCGTTTTAGCGGCGCCCTCTTTTTTAGCTTCCTTTCCTTTGAATTTATCTAAAATGGACATAATGCTTTATTTAAGTTGCTGCTCCATTAAACGCAAGGCGTTTATTGGTATCATCAAATAATCGTGCTGCAAAACGTCAGCCACGTTTAATCCCCTCGCCTCAACCGTCTTGATATAAGACAGATTGGCGGCCGATTTGACTATCTTTTTATTATTGTCCGCCAAAACCAACAATGTCTTCTTTTCCTTGTTCGGCAACTTGTTAACTATTTCCAAAAATTTCTTTGTTTTAAAATTATCCAATTCCAATTTATCTATCAAAACTATTTTTTCTTCTTTCGCTCTGTCGGAGAGACACATCAAGAGGGCTTTTCTTTTCATCTTTTTGTTGATTTTCTGGGTAAAATTTCTGTCATTTCTCGGTCCGAAAACAACACCGCCGCCGACCCAGAGAGGAGATCTGATTGAACCTTGCCTTGCTCGTCCTGTCCCTTTCTGTTTCCATGGTTTTATACCGCCGCCGCTTACTTCACCGCGATTTTTGGTGTGGGCTACGACTTGACGGCGATTCGCCAGTTGAGCAATCACTGCCTGATGGACCAGCCCGACTTTTACTTCTATGCCAAACAGAGCGGGGTCAAGATTTTCTTCCCCGACTGCCTCTCCGGACATATTGTAAATTTTAACTTTCAACATAAAGTTATTTCTGGCTAATCATTAACAGGGCTCCGCGAGCCCCGGGAACCGCTCCTTTAAGCGCCAGAATATTATTTTTTTCGTCGATTTCCACGATCTCTAAATTTTTGATAGTTACTCTTTCGTTGCCCATGTGTCCCGCCATTCTCATCCCTTTGAAAACCCTTTGTACACCGCCAGCCCCAATCGAACCAGGCATTCTCAGGTTGTCCTTGTGGCCGTGGGAAGCCGGACCACCATGAAAACCGTGTCTTTTAACCACGCCTGCAAAACCTTTCCCCTTGGAAAAACCTGCAATTTGAACCTTGCCCCCAACCGTTAATTCGGAAATCTTTATTTCCTGGCCGCGCTTATACTCTTCCGGTTTTTCAACTTCAAAATCCACCAAATATCGAAAATTTTCCAAATCCTTGAGATGCCCGGCTAACGGCTTGGATATTTTTTTTCTTGTTTCAAAACCAACTTGGACGGCGTTACAATTATCTTTGCCCTCGGTTTTTATCTGGGTAATTTTGCAAGGACCCGCCGAAATCAAAGTAACCGGCACTACTGTCCCGTCTTCTTTGAATTTTTGCGACATTTCTATTTTCTTACCAAGTATGAACTTCATATTTCGTAATACAATCTATTTTTTACTCTTTAACCTGCCAACAACCTCATTTTTCTTCCCCAAAACAAAAAACCGAACTTAAAGCCGGCTTTCGTTTCTCCGGAATCTAAGTTTTCGCGATTTCTAGGTTAATTGTAAAACCTTTCAAATAACCAAGGGCAAATAGAGGTTTTATCCAGCCCTTTTGACGAGGAATGACTACTTGCTGATCATTCTCCTTCAAAAGAGCCGGACATCTTTCTTTACTCTCCCTTGACTAATTAAGTTACATTTTTATCTCGACATCCACGCCGGCCGGAAGATTCAAATTGGTCAGGGCGTCGATGGTTTTAGAAGTTGGCTCCAAAATATCAATCAATCTCTTGTGAGTCCTCATTTCATACTGTTCCCGGGCATCCTTATGGACGAAAGTGGAACGATTAACAGTATATTTTTTGATTTCCGTCGGTAGGGGCGTCGGACCGGAAATTGAAGCGCCGGTTCTTATGGCCGTTTCAATAATTGTCCGCGCCGATTGATCAATAATTTTGTGATCGTAGGCCCTTATTTTTATTCTTATTCTGGGCCGAACATCTTCTTTTTCTGCTTTTTCAGGTTTAGTTTCCATTTTGTTTCGTAAGCCCCGTCCCGCAATATTGCGGGACGGGGTAAGAACGATAAATTATTTTATAATCTTAGTCACTACCCCGGCGCCGACGGTTTTACCGCCTTCGCGGATAGCAAATTTCATTTTCTCTTCCAGGGCTACCGGCGTAATCAGCTTTATTTTCAAATTCACGGTATCGCCAGGCATAACCATTTCGGTGCCCGCGGGCAATTCGACTTCACCGGTAACATCAGTGGTTCTGATATAGAACTGCGGTTTATAACCCTTAAAGAATGGTTTGTGGCGGCCGCCTTCTTCTTTGGTCAGGGCCAAAACTTCTGCTTCAAACTCGGTATGAGGCGTAACAGAACCCGGTTTGGCCAAAACCTGACCGCGCTCCACATCTTCCTTTTTGGTTCCGCGGAGCAGAATACCTGCGTTATCCCCGGCCCGTCCTTCGTCCAATGACTTGTTGAACATTTCAATGCCGGTCACGACCGTCTTTTGCGTATCGCGCATGCCGACAATTTCAACTTCATCATTCAATTTGACAATACCTCTCTCAATTCTGCCGGTAACCACCGTGCCGCGGCCTTCAATCGAGAAAATATCCTCGATAGGCATCAAATACGGCTGATCAACGGCGCGCTGCGGTTCGGGAATATATTCGTCCAAAGTTTTAACAAGTTCCAGAATGGGTTTAGCCGCTTCTTCATCTTTCGGATTCTGAAGGGCTTTAAGAGCGGACCCGCGGATAATCGGAGTGGTATCGCCCGGAAAATTATATTTTTTGAGCAAATCCCTGACTTCTTCCTCAACCAAATCAATCAATTCCTTGTCCTCGACCATATCAACCTTATTCAGGAAAACAACAATGTAAGGAACACCGACCTGGCGAGCCAAAAGAATATGCTCTCTTGTCTGCGGCATTGGTCCGTCGGTAGCGGAAACAACCAGAATTGCACCGTCCATCTGGGCGGCGCCGGTAATCATGTTCTTGATATAATCTGCATGGCCAGGACAATCAACGTGGGCGTAGTGTCTTTTTTCCGACTCGTATTCCACATGAGCCGTGGCAATGGTGATTCCTCTCGCCTTTTCTTCAGGCGCCGAATCAATCTGATCCACTGTTTTTTGAGTTGCTTTAAAACCCTTAGCAGCTAAGACACTCAGGATAGCTGCAGTTAAGGTTGTTTTGCCATGGTCGACATGGCCGATTGTTCCCACGTTTATATGGGGTTTTCCTCTTTCGAATTTTTCTGCCATATTAAAACTCCTTACGCGACCTCCTCCGAAGGATTCCGGAAGAGTTTTATCCAGCCGCAAATTTATTATTTATTATTTTTAAAACTCAACTCTCATTATAACACGAAACCATTTTTTTGCAACTCTTACTCAACCGGCTCAAAATAAAACTGATTTTCCTCTTCTGCCGGTTTTTCTTCCACCGGCAAAACAGCGGGAGGCTCGGTTTCTTCCTTTTTCGTTTCTTCCCGCCAAAGAGCGATATCCTGGTTGATTTTATCTATTTTATCGGGAACCTTTTCTTCTGTCAAGTCCCGGCCTTTCTCCGTTCCGGCAATATTTTCATAATCATCCAGGCCCATAACCACGTAAGCCGATTCATCGCCAGGATCGACAATAATAACCTTATCCCCCGTCTTCCTTATTAGATTAAGCGCCCTTTCTAATATATCTTTCATACTAGCTTTTCCATTATATAAAAATCCGTAAAAAAGTCAACCACGCCCTTCTCCCCTACTTTTTCCCTTTTTCCCCGACAATTGTCTCGGCGACGTTCCGCGGCACCTCCGAATAATTGGCAAATTCCATGTTATAGCTTGCCCGGCCCTGAGACATTGAGCGTAACGAAGTGGCATAACCGAACATTTCGGCCAACGGCACCGTGGCGTCAATGACTTTAATTCCCGACCGGTCGCGCATTTCCTGGATTTGGCCGCGCTTGGAGTTCAAATCGCCGATGACCTCCCCCATAAATTGTTCCGGAGTCAAAACCTCGACTTTCATCATTGGCTCAAGCAAAACCAAATTAGCTTTCTTGGCGGCAGCCTGGACGGCCAAGGAACCAGCAATTTTGAAAGCTGCCTCGGATGAATCGACTTCGTGATACGAACCGTCGTAAACCGTGGCCCTGACATCAACAACCGGATAGCCGGCCAAAATGCCTTTTTCCAAAGCCTCTTTGGCTCCTTTGCCGATCGGCGCAATGTATTCTTTGGGAATAACGCCACCTTTTATTTCGTCAACAAATTCAAATCCCTTGCCCCGTTCCATTGGTTCAACTTTGAGCCAGCAATGGCCATATTGGCCACGGCCGCCCGATTGTTTGATATATTTTCCTTCAGCTTCGGCTGTTTTCAAAATTGTTTCTTTGTACGCAACTTGCGGCTTGCCGACATTGGCTTCCACCTTGAACTCTCTCTTCATGCGATCAACGATGATATCAAGATGCAATTCGCCCATTCCGCCAATAATTGTCTGCAAAGTATCCTCGTCGGTATGAACCTTGAAAGTCGGATCTTCTTCTGCCAATTTTTGCAACGCCACGCCCATTTTTTCCTGATCAGCTTTGGTTTTTGGTTCAATAGCGATGTGAATAACCGGCTCGGGAAAGACGATGGATTCAAGCATGATCGGATGATCCGGATCGCACAAAGTATTGCCGGTAAAAGTGTTTTTTAAACCAACGGCCGCGGCAATCTCTCCGGCAAAAACCTCATCCACGTCTTCGCGGTGATTTGCGTGCATCCTGACAATGCGGCTGACTCTTTCCCGCTCGCCAGTGGTCACATTTAAAACGTAAGAACCGGCTTTAAGAATTCCTGCATAAACCCTGAAAAAACAAAGTTTCCCGACATAAGGATCTGAAGCAACCTTGAAAGCAAGTGCGGTAAACGGTTCGTCATCCGACGGCGGACGCGCGATTTTTTTCTCGTGGTCCTTGGGATCAAAACCCTCCGTCGGCGGAACATCGAGCGGAGAAGGCAGATAATCGGCTACCGCGTCCAACATAAATTGCACACCCTTATTTTTCAAAGCACTGCCGCAGAGAATCGGAACGATATTGTTAGCGATGACCGCCTTGCGTAAAACTTTTTTCAAATCGGCCACAGGAATATCTTCACCAGCTATGTATTTATCCATTAAGACTTCATCGTTTTCTACAATGGCCTCAATTAGTTTAGCCCTGTATTCTTCGACTTTCTCTTTCATTTCGGCCGGCGCCTCTTCTTCTGAAATATCCTTGCCCATTTCGTCATGGTAGATATAAGCCTTGCGAGTAAAAAGATCTACCATCCCTTTAAAATTGGCTTCCGTACCAATCGGCAGCTGCAAGGGGTGGGCATTCTTGGTCAGCCTTTCATGGATTGATTTAACATCATTGTAAAAATCGGCGCCCGTCCGGTCGAGTTTGTTTATAAAACACATACGCGGGACGTTGTATCCGTCGGCGTAATGCCAGTTAGTTTCCGATTGCGGTTCAACTCCGGCTACTCCGTCAAAAATAACCACCGCTCCGTCCAAGACGCGCAGAGATCTTTTAACTTCAACCGTGAAATCGATGTGGCCGGGAGTGTCAATCAGGTTGATGCGGACGTCTTTCCAAAAACAAGTCGTAGCCGCGGCCGTAATCGTGATACCGCGTTCGCGCTCCTGTTCCATCCAGTCCATTTCCGCGGCGCCTTCATGGACCTCGCCAATTTTATGTTTTTTCCCGGTATAGTAGAGAACACGCTCGGAAACAGTCGTTTTGCCGGCGTCAATGTGGGCAATAATCCCGATATTTCTTGTTTGTTCCAAAGAATATTGTCTAGGCATAAATATTTAAGAAAATTAAAATCTCGCGAAATGAGCAAAAGCCCGGTTGGCTTCGGCCATGCGGTGCACATCCATTCTCTTTTTCACGGCATCACCCTGATTTTGGTAGGCTTCCATGAGTTCATTGGCCAATTTTTCGGCCATTGGTTTGCCCTTTTTGTGTCTGGCCGCATCCAAAATCCAATGGCAAGCCAAAGAAAGTTTGCGCTCTCCCCTGACCGGAATCGGAATCTGGTAGTTGGCGCCGCCGACTCTCCGGCTTTTGACTTCAAGCGCCGGAGTCACATTTTTCAAGGCCTGGTCAAAAACTTCAAGCGGATCCTGTTTGGTTTTTTCTTTAACAATATCAAAAGCTCCATAGACAATCGATTGGGCTATGGTTTTTTTGCCGCGCTCCATTACATAATTTATGAATTTGGCGATATTGGCGCTTTTGTATCTTGGGTCCGGCAATAATTTTCTTTTGGGTGCTCTCTTGCCTCTCATATGATTATTTTTGTTTTAACAAATTAAATTATTTAGGCGCCTTGGCTCCGTACAAAGACCTGCTGCGTCTCCGGCCTTCCACGCCCTGGGTATCGTAAACGCCGCGAACAATATGGTATCTGACGCCAGGCAAATCCTTAACGCGTCCGCCGCGGACCATAACAATCGAGTGCTCCTGCAAATTATGCCCGACGCCCGGTATATAGGCCGTAACTTCCATTCCGTTGGATAGTCTGACTCTGGCGATTTTGCGCAAAGCTGAGTTCGGCTTTTTTGGAGTAGTGGTTGTTACCTTAAGACAAACGCCGCGCTTGAAAGAACTCCCCTTGGCCAAATCTCTCCGTTTTCTATGGAGCGTATCCAAAGTAGACTGGAGAGCCGGCGTCTTGGTCTTTTTAAGATTTGGTTTTCTTCCTCTTTTGATGAGTTGATTGATTGTAGGCATACTCCGTTAGAAGTCTGTTCGCGTAGACTTAACGCTTTATTTAAGATTTAGCTTAAGGCTATCAACCCCGGCCTCTCGAATCAGAAAAATTTTTAAAATTTTTCTGCCAAGAACTTCTAACGGGGCATAAGCCTTTTAAACTAATTTTTTTGTAAATTAAAAATGACAAAAAATAGAAATTTTGTCATCCTGATGCAGGGCAAAGTTTTAGCCACTCTTCGCCCACTATTGGTGGAACTCTTTCAAGATGAACTTGTTTTTCTTATATTCTAAATATTACACAAAACCCTTTTAGCCGTCAAGCCCCTTTCTAGAAAATAGAGGGAAGCCCCAAAACCCGATCAACCAAAGATAAAATCGGATCGATAATGTAGCTGAAAACGGAAATGTTAGTCACCCAGCTCAAGATAACCAAGCCAAGCAAAATCTGCGGGCCGTAAATATCCATAAATCGGCTGACGTTCGGCCAGCGCCGGTCAACCGCCAAATGCAGCAAATATGACCCATCAAGCGGCGGTATGGGCAGGAGATTAAAAACCATCAGGACGCCGTTAAAACCGACCAGGGCTCCGAGGAAAATCGTCAAATAATTCATTGGTCCGAGAATCGGATAAACAATTTTTAAAATCAGGCCGAAAACAATAATCAAAATAAGATTTGATGCCGGCCCGCCGAGCGCCACAAGAGTTGGCCCGTATTTCTGGTTTTTGAGATTATACGGATTAAACGGCGCCGGATTTCCCCAGCCAAAACCGATAAACAAAATCGCCAGTGTCCCCCAAGGATCAAGATGAACCAGCGGGTTTAATGTTAGCCGGCCCATCTTCTCCCCCGTATGATCCCCCAGAAGACGCGCCACGAGAACATGGCAAAATTCATGAAAAGTGATGGAAACGACAAGGGCGACGAAGACGGCGAGGAATAAAATTGGCGCGGAAAAAAGTAAACTAATAAGCATAATTTATTGACACTTCAAGTTATCTTTGTTAATCTAAAAATACTAACTATTAGTTATAAAATAATTTCTATGTCAAGACGCTGCGATGTCTGCGGCAAAGGACCGCTAAGCTCCTTTTCAAGGAGCCACTCCAACATTAAAACCAAGAGACGGCTTTATTTGAATTTACAGAACAAAAGGCTTGACGGTAAAAAGACGAAAATCTGCGCCAAATGCTTGAAAACAAGAAGTAAGACCAAATAAGCGACGCCCTGCGTCGTCCTGATCCGCCTCTGGCGGAGAAGGATCTTTCGAAGATACGAAGAACCATTCAAATTATACCTTAATTAGGACAAAAAATAAACTCCGCCTTTTCCGGCGGAGTTTTAAGTTACAAAGAATCTTCTTTATTTCTGATTACACACTTCTTAGTGTTTAAGGACCTTTAACTGATCAAAAAATATCTTAGCCTGGTCGGTGTCTCCTTTTCTCCATAATTCCTCTGCCCTTCTCCTGGTTTCGGCGATCTGATGACGCTCCGATATACGGCTCTCTGCTTCTTCCTTTTCCTCATCTGTCCCATCTTTAACTGTCTCTCGGTCTCTTCCATCGAATAAACCCAACAGACGATCTGCGGGTTCAAAAATTCCTCCTGGGCTTCTATAATCAACCGGCTCTTCGCCGTTGGAAAACGGAACAAAAAAATCTCCGTTCTTAAAACCGGCTTTTCTTAAAGATTCTAATCTGGCGTCCGTTGCCACCGTCACCCACGGATGGCCTCCCTTATCAACAAAACATAATATTCCATTATTCACATTGAATTTTCCCCGCTCTTCTTGCATTCTCTTTCTAATTTCTGGACTCATCGCGTCCACGTTGTTTCTCACGGGACTTTCACTAGAACGATAAGCTTCTTTACATTGAGTAATCTGGTCTAAATCCAATCTTTCTCTTTCCGGTATTTCTTCCCCTAATTCAAGTTTTGTTTCGACTTCCGGTTGTTCTGACTCCGGCGCCTGCCACTTTTCTGCTCCCGGTGGTTTATATCCTTCGTAAGTCATAAATTTGAGATTAATTTTAAACCATCGACTGATTATATAATAGTACCCCCCCCCGACGACTTGTGTCAAATAAAAACCCCGCCATTTATGGCAGGGTTTTTATTAGCTATACGTTACAAGCTACACGTTACACTTTTAATCTATCCTCAATCCACAGCAACCGATTATATTTGCAAATTCTTTCACTTCTTGAGAGTGAACCCGTCTTGATGTAAGGACAACCAAGGCCGACGACGAGGTCGGCGATGAAAGAATCTTCGGTTTCGCCGGAACGGTGCGAAACAATCGCCGACCAGCCTTGTTTTTGCGTCATCTGGATGGCGTCAATTGTTTCGGAAAGTGAACCGATCTGGTTTAATTTGATAAGCACCGAGTTCACGGCTTTCCTATCGATCGCCATTTTTATTCTTTCAATATTAGTCACGAGCAAGTCGTCGCCAACGATTCTTAATTTCTTTCCAAAAACTTTTGTCATTTCTGTAAAAGCCGCCCAGTCATCTTCGGCAAAAGGATCTTCAATTGAAACAATCGGGTATTTTGCCAATAATTTTTTGTACCAAGCCATGAGCCCTGCGCTTTTCAACTTTTTCTCCTTGCCGTTGATTTTTAATTTATAAATTCCTTTTTCAAAAAAACTCGAAGCGGCGACATCCATGCCTATTTTTACTTTGCTATTGTAGCCGGCCTTTTTTATCGCCTCTACAATAAGATCCAGCGCCTTTTCGTTTGCGCCAAGCCGCGGCGCGAATCCGCCCTCGTCGCCCACTCCGGTCTGGTAGCCTTTCTTTTTTAAAATTTCTTTCAAGGTATGGAAAACTTCTGCTCCGGCCCGCAGGCGTTCGTGAAAATTTGAAAATCCAACCGGCAGAATCATAAATTCCTGGGGATCAAGACCGCTGTCGGCGTGTTTTCCGCCGTTTACGATATTCATCATCGGCACGGGCAAACTGAATTTTCCATTGCCCACTACTTTCCCTAGATATTCATAAAGTTCCACTCCATCCGCCGCCGCGGCCGCCCGAGCAAAAGCCAAAGAAACGCCTAAAATCGCATTGGCTCCGAGCCGTGATTTATTTTTCGTCCCGTCCAATTTAATTAAAAAATTGTCCAAACCGCGCTGGTCGAAATCCTTACCGATGACGGCGGAGGAAATTGTTTCATTAACATTGCGGACAGCTTTCAAAACTCCCTTACCTAAATATCTTTTTTTGTCTCCGTCGCGAAGCTCCAGGGCTTCGTGGACGCCGGTCGAAGCGCCGCTTGGCACCGAGGCAATACCCCTGCCTACCGGCAGGCAGGCTTTCCCGCCTTCAAGATTTAATTCTACTTCGATTGTCGGATTTCCCCGCGAATCCAAAATTTCTCTGGCATGAATCGACGTAATCTTAGGCATAAATTTTATAGTTATTTTTCAAATTTAACAAAATATTCTTTTGGTTTTAATTCTTCAGCCAGTTTTGCCGCCCATTCGACATCAACTTCGGAAACTCTTTTTAACTTTTCGCCATCCCGAAAAAACGGATCAACGGCGCGGGATTTGCAGAGGACTCTTCTATCGTAACCAGCGGGATTATTTATCGCACCAATTTCGTTATTCATTCTCGCGAAAAGTAATTTTAATTTTTCGTCGCCATCCAGATGACTTTTTATTTTCGCAACAACCGCGTCATCGGTCGTAAAAAGATCGCTTTTCGCCAAATACCCTCGTTCCATCGCGTATTTCAAACAACCGCCGACTGACGCGTACATCCGGGCCGGGCTGAATGAAGCATAATATTTATTGTTCAACGTGAAAAATAAATCAACACATTTCCTTGCCGTCTCGAAATCGGAAAAAAACCAAATCTCTTTCTCCACAAAAAGTTTATCCAAAAAATCGCCCGCGCTTATTTTGTCTATTATCCCGAAGGTTACTCCGTCTCTCAAAAAATAATCAATCCGGTCAGCACACAAATCTGGTAAATTTTTTTCTTTCAGGGGGAAATTTTTATCGTCCAAAATATAATCCACATCCAACCCGTATTTTGAAAGAATTACAGGAATATCGGAATTCTTAACAAATGCGTCTAAAACATTATCCTGATGATCCTGCTTTGCCGCATCTTCCCCATCGCGGAGAGCATAATCAGTACTGTGAGAAAAAACTGTATGGGAAACGTCGTGCAGGAGACCGGCAATTTGTTCTTTAAGTGGCGCATCGTATTTTCGAAGAAGCAAAAACACGCCTACCGAATGTTCGAAACGGCTAAGATTTCCTCCCGGAAAACCGCCGGCCGGAGCCGCGGCGTAAGCAGGTAAGTAACCGAATTGATCGACTCCTTTTAACCGCCGAAGGGTCGGATTTTCTAGAAGTTCCAAAATAACCGGTTCGGAAATTTCTACTTTTCCGTAAATTCTATCAGCATACTCCATAAATTAATATTCACCCATTTAAACTATCATTCCGCGGCTTCCCGAACCACAACATCCACGGTTTTGTCTTTTGCAATATAGCCGACCAGTCGCTTAATTTCTTCCTGGGCTTTCGCGTTGGCAGTAGCCAGTATTTTTGGATCTGCCGCGCTCGCCTCGGCCCTCTTTAGCATTGTGAGCATGGCCGAGTTATAGCCGTCGTCATTTTCAAAAATTCTTTTCAATAATCCCTGTTTATTTTCCAAGCTGATATCGCCGACCAACCTCGTATCAAAAATCCGGACCGACGGCATGGTTATCCTGATCGTAGTTTGGCCGATCTGGACATCGCTTCCCTCTATTTCGGCCAAATCAACGCCGAGATTTACCTCGACCACACCGTACGCCTTTATGGCCTGACCCCAAAGTAATTTTTTCCAAAAACTTTCCGAATTGCTGGTTATGGTTATCACCTCGTTAAAAACGTTGGTCTCTGTCACCAAAAATCCCCGCTCGCGCAGTGCCGACAAAATTACCTGGCTTGTTACCTGTTGCGGCGCCGTGCTCCTCTTCGTCCCCCACCAGCCGGCGATAATCCCAACCGCAAAAATCACAATTACTATTCCCGCGTAAATAAAAATTTTTTTCATAAAATATTACTTAAAAGAAATTATTTGCCAGCCGTATTCCCCAACTTCCTCCGGCGTGAAAAATTTAACATCTTTTGTCTTAAGAACATAAGCCGCTTCTTTTTCCAAAACTCGGCCGGTATAATCCTTTTTCCCGGGATCCCATTCCCGTAAAACCAAAATGTCGCCCTTTTTGCATTCCCAATCGGCTAGACGCACTTCAAAATTTTTCTCTCCGGTTAAAATTTTTTCAAAATATTCCGGCCAGATTTTCTTTTCTATCCTCATATAAAATTACTCAACCTGTGCGAAAAGCACGACGTAATTTTTCCCGTAGGCCTTGGCGCATTTTGGGCAGGTCGTGTAAGAAAAATATAATTTTTTTAGTGTTTTGCCTTTTGATTTTACGTAATCAACCATTTCTTTCGCCCATTTTCCCGCGTTTTGATAAGGCCCTTCAAAAACTTTGGTCAAAAATGTCCCGGAAATAGTTGCCATCTTGGCGCCCAGCACTTCGCGCGTTGCGTCAATATAAATATCCGCGCCCCAAAGTGATTTTTCGTCAGTCAGCATCAGCTGCTCGCCCTCGGCGCCCGCCTTCTTGATCAGTTCCATATTTTTGACAATCTTCTTCCCCATGTTGAGCGGGATGTGCAAGAAACTTGTTACGTGGTCTTTAACAAAAAGTTTGTTTTCCCACCTGATTTCTTTGTCCTGCCACGGTTCCGGGTTGAACGGTTCGCAGCAGCCGGTTCTCTTGATGTTTTGTTCATTCATAAATTTTAAATTATTTATTTTCTTTTTTAAGCTCTTCAATTCTCTCGGCGAATAATGTTCCGTTTATAACATACGCGCCTACCCTTTTGTCTTCCCTGACAAAAGATAAATTTATGAGCGTCTGCATGGCTTTACCGTCAAAATCATCACCTTCTGCCGGAATTTCCGCTTCGTTGATAAGCCTATCAATTATTTTTCTTTCCGTATCGCCGAATGCCAGTTTGTAAACCTTCTCATAATTTCTAAGGACCGTATCGAAAACTCCACGATAATCCTCTTTAGCGGCGGTTACAACCTCATCGATATCTGCGGCATTATAATGTGCCTTCCACTTTTTACTTTTAGAGTAAGGGTCAAACAACACCCGACATATATTATTTATTTCAAGCGGACGGCCGCCGGTTATTTCAAAAATTTTTTCGATGGCTTCGTTGGTAAAATCAATCGGCTTGCCCTCTAGCGGGCGGCGAACCAATAAACCGACTTCTTCAATGGTCAGCGGCCGGACATAATGAGTTTTAAAATCCCTAAAAATCTCGGCAAAATCTTTTTCCGATTCAGCAATATGGTGCAGGACAATGCCGAGCCGGATATTGATCAAATCTTTCAGGCTGGCTAAAAATTTTAATTTTTCCGGATTTTTATGAAAAGCTACAACCTCATCAAGCGCCAAAAAAACTTTTTCGCCTCTAACAATGAGGTAATCATTCAAATATTCCAACGGAGCTCTCCCGCTTTTTTTAATTTCATCTTCAATTTCGTGCCTTTTCTCCCAGTCAGTCCTGGAACCAGCGATAATCTCCGCGGCATCTGAAAGGCACAAAGATCTTTTGAAATTTTCCGGGCTTTCTTCGCTGCCATAAATATCAACGCTTTCGGTAAGACAATTTTTATTCTGAAAAACATGGTTTCCCACGGAAAAAACCTTGCTGGTCTTGCCTGTTCGCCAGACACCCCGAATTAAAACAGGTTTATGATTTTCCAGGTCTTCGGCAATTGCCTTTTCCTGATCCAGGCGGACAACGCTATCTTTTACCGGCATGCCTTGATCGTAGCGGTAAGCTATCTCTGAAAAATATCTGTTTCTTTCTTCCTCTCCCATTGCCAAAATCTCGGCGAATTTTTCTTCGTCTGGTTTACCGCCGGCCTCGGGGCCGGCGCCATGACATTTTCCTTCTTCGCTTCCCATAAACAATAGATTAACGGTTCAATTCCCGTCGCGGACTTGGTCGGGGTGCCGGGAATTGAACCCGGATCACACCCACCCCAAGGGTGCGTCCTGCCGTTAGACTACACCCCGACCAAGACCACGATTGAATTCTTTTAGTATAAAGGAATTATAGATTACTCGCAATAATACTTCTTTATCTGCGCTCGCTCGGAAATGAAATTAAAATTTCACTTCTCTCACTCGCTTGATAATAAAAAACGGGCCCAACGCAACTCTCGTCGGGCCCGAACTCCTTGCCGGCCGCTCGTACAGCAGCTAGAAGCCGTAGCCGACCCGCTCACCCCAGGAAAAACTCTCCCCGGCATATTCAGGCTGTTTGACTGCCTCCTCCTTGGCAGCCGCCTCTTTTGGCTCGGGTTCGCCCGGCTTCACGACGTCCTCTGTGCCTTCCCGCTTCTTATGCTCGCTATCCATTTTTCTCTCCTTTCCCAGTTTCTCCTCCAATAACGGGCACAAGCCAGCCGTCATGGCCGATAGCCTCGGCGAAAAGCTTGGCGAGAAAACGCCTTTCCTCCTCAAGCGTCCTCTCACGGCCGGGCAAAAGCCTGACCTCTGTAATCTCCTCGCCGTCATCGGCGCCGGCCCCGCCGGCCTTGCCGCGGTCTCCACCGGAACTATTCTCGCTCATCATGTCCTCCTTCCTCATTCGGGATTATTTTAAACGGCCAGGGGAAAATCTTTTGTTTCTCCCCTCGACGTTCAAAAACAAAACCGCTCCGATTTTCGTCGGAGCGGTTTTAATCAATTATTTTAGACTAAAAACCATTCCGACGAATCGGAGTAAAAAAGAAAAAAGTAAAATATTTTTGAACTGTTACCCTCATATTTTTTTATTTTACCACTCCCCAACAAAAGATCAACATCTATTCTTTTATCCCATCCACATTGACGTCGTAAAGCATTTTATCCAGCACTAAATTGTACTTAAAAATTTCTTCCGGTCTGAACCAGATGGTAATTTCTTTTTCCGCTTCGTCGACGCTGCCCGAAGCGTGGATTAAATTTCTGATTGCCCGTTCGTCGAGGTCACTCATATCGTAAGAATCGACAGTGAAATCGCCACGGATTGTCCCGACATCAGAGGCCAGCGGCTCTGTCCCGCCGGTAAGTTTTCTCACAATCCCCACTGCCTTATTCCCCTGCCAAATCATGACGATCACCGGCCCAGTGGTCAGATATTTCTTAAGCCGCTCTAAAACTGCCCGACCGCAATCTTCCGGATCTTTAAATGGCGCCTCAAGGCCTTTGTTTTCGTAAGACACAATTGATTTTTCCCCAACTTTTCTTATCCAGGCCGGATCGACCGTATAATGTCTTTTTACCAAGTCCTCGGTGGGAATAGCCATTTTTAGTGCCACAAGCTTCAGACCGGTCCGCTCATAACGCCTGATAATTTCACCAATTAAAGTCCGCTGTATCCCATCCGGCTTTATAATTACGAGTGTCCGTTCTTTTTTAGGATGATCCATACTTTTTATAAATTTTTATAAGTAATTCAAATATCATAGCAAAAGCAGTAAGAATGTCAAAACAGCCAAACCAAACAAAATTCCTAACTTCTAATTCCTAATTCCTAATTTCTAATTTGTTGCCGTCGCTTAAAATTTTCACGTCGCCGTCCTTGTCCGTCCGTAAAATTTCCGCACCAATACTTTCCAATCTTTCCAACGTAATTTTACTCGGATGGCCAAAGGTATTTTTCGCTCCGACCGAAATTACCGCGATCTGCGGTTTTACTTTATCCAAAAATTCCTGGCTGGTGGAATTTTTGCTGCCGTGATGGGCGACTTTCAGGACGTCTGCTTTCAAGTCGGCTGAACCGATTAATTTATCCTCAACTTCTTTTTCCGCGTCACCGGTAAATAAAAATGAGGTTTTATCAAAAATTATTTTAAAAACAACCGAAGTATTATTAAGGGAATCGGCTTCCTTGCCGGCAAGATCTTCCGTAGGATTTAATATTTCAATTTTTATTTTATCCCCAAATGTTATCGTTTCGCCGGCTTTGGCAATTTCCATGGGAATATTTTGCTTTTTTATTTCTTCGAGCCAGTTAATATATTCGTCGGTCGTATGCAAAACGCCGGTTGATAAAACTTTTTTGACCTTGTACCTTTTCAAAACCTCAATCAACCCGGTCAAATGGTCTGCATGTGGGTGAGTCAAAATCATAAGATCAATATCTTTGACGTAAAAAGGCAAATTTTCTCCCAGCTTTGTTATCACCTTGTTGTCTGGTCCGCCGTCAACCAAAATTCTCTGGTGGTCGGGTGTTTTGATTAGAATAGAATCGCCTTGGCCGACGTCAAAAAAATTTACTTCCAATCCTTTACTTTCGCCGGAAGACTGAAAAAGGGAAACGCCAACCAAAATCACTGCGACTGAAAAAAATCCGGCGAGTCGGGCAATAAATTTTTTATTGCTAAAATTAAACATACAATACGAATTTCTGGTTTCAAATTTTAAGTTTCAAGTTCTTCCGTTGGCGCCAAATAAACCAGCCAATTAATAAATAAAAGATTATCAAAAATACCCAATGGATTTGGCCAACGTCCGACGAAGCCCCGGGTATTTTAGATAAAATTTCTACTGCCTTAATTATATAACTTAAAAAGAACCAAGCCAACCAGGCCAGAGCCTGGCCTAACCCCGCGTAAACTAGCCCGCCGAGCACGGCGACAAAGCCAAGCGCCATGGTGAGCGGAATCACCGGCAAAATCAGCATATTGGCAAGCGGCGCCACAAAAGAAATTCTTCCAAAAGTGTATAAAATTAAAGGCAGGGTCATGGCAATCGCCGACAAAGTGGTTGTTAGTGATTCCTTGACACCGAAGACCGAGGGCAATTTAGCCAAATACTTTTCAAAAATTGGCGAGAGAAAAACCAAACCGACCGTGGCGGCAAAAGAAAGCTGGAAACCGACATCAAAAGCCAAAATTTTTGGATTAACAAATAACATTACTGCCGCGGTGAGCATTAGCGCGTTTGTTATTTTACTTACCCGGCCGACCTGGGAGGCCAAAAGAACAAGACAACCCATCACGGCTGCCCGCACCACGGAAGCCGAAGCTCCGGTCAAAATAACAAAAAAAACTATTCCAAAAAGAGCTATCCAGAAAGATTTTTTCCTGGCCAAACCTATTCCTTTGGTGAGTTTCATCAACAGGGCGGCAAGAATTGTTATGTTATACCCGGAAATTGCGATAATATGGGTCGTGCCGGTAACGCTAAACAAGTTCATCAGATCCTGCGGGATGCCGCGTCGCGCGCCGTAAAGCAGGCCGCCTAAAAAAGACGCCTGTGGTTCGGGCAAAATTCGGTTCACCGTTGCCACTAATTTTTCTTTAATAAAAAAAATTCCGGCAATAATTTTATTTCCCCGGCCGCTTCCGAGCAGTTCTATTTCCGGCCAATAACAAAGCGAGTAAATATTTTCTTTGGCCAGATATTTGTCATAGGCAAACTCTTCAATCGGTTCCGGTTTTTGAAGCATACACTTTATTTCCAGTTCGTCGCCATAATGATAAACGGGATAAAGCTTGGCGTTAACCAAAACATTTCCGTCCACTTTTCGCCAATCCGAGTTCTCTCCCTTTTCCAAAGGGAGAGTTAGAGAGGGATTTTTCAACCTTTCACTTTTCACTTTCAACTTCACGCCGTCGTCCCGCACATCCGGCTCGGCGGCCACGATACCGACAAAAGTTTGTTCCTGTCCATTATAAAAACTTATCTGATTTTCACTTTGTGGAATAAGACTGGCTTCATAACGCAAAATTCCGAAAAATAAAAAAATTCCTGCCAACCCGATAATAATAAAAATTTTTCTCCTATTAACCCCCTCCTTTCCAAGGAGGGGCTGGGGGTGGTTCGGGGGACAAGAGAAAAACAAAAAACCGCATCCGGCGATTAAGATCGCGAAAGCGGCCCAAAGCGGCAGCGGTAAATACGAGGCTATCCCCACGCCTAAGATAAAAAATAAACAGGAATAGAAAAATATTTTAGACTTGGTCATCAAACCACGATATTGACGAGCTTGCCTTTAACAAAAATAATTTTTTTGATTTCTTTGCCCTCAATCCATTTTTTAATTTTCTCGCTTCCGGTCGCCACTTTTTTCGCTTCCTCTTCGTTGATGTCCGCTTTTACTCTTATGCTGTCACGTAATTTCCCGTTTATTTGGATAATCAAATCAATCTCTTCTTCTGCTACCAACCTTGGATCATACTCCGGCCATTTTTCAAGATGAATACTTTTTTTGTTTCTAATTTTTTCCCAAAGTTCTTCAGCCAAGTGCGGAGCAAAAGGCGCCAGTATTTTCAAAAATAATTTCCAAACATCCGGCGAAATTTTTTCTTCGCCGCTCATGGCGTTCGTTAAAATCATCATCTGGGAAACGGCCGTATTGAATTTCATTGCCTCAATATCTTCGCCGACTTTTTTAATTGTCTGATGCAGTATTTTTTCTATTTCCCGGCTTGTCTTTTCTCCGCCAACCTTATCCTCCAGCCGCCAAACTCTTTCCAAAAATCTAAAAACTCCGACCACGCCTTTTTCATCCCATGGAATAGCCTGCTCAAACGGTCCCATAAACATTTCGTAAATCCGCAAAGTATCGGCGCCAAAACGCGCCACGACATCGTCGGGATTAACCACATTGCCGCGCGACTTGCTCATTTTCTCCCCGCCCTCGCCCAAAATCAAACCGTGCGAAGTTCTTTTTTTATACGGCTCATCGCCGCACTCTTTCGGAACAGCGCCGATGTCATATAAAAATTTATACCAAAATCTTGAATATAAAAGATGTAGCGTCGTATGTTCCATCCCGCCGTTGTACCAATCAACCCCGCCGATTTTATCACATTTATCTTGTCCGGCGGGGCAAGCCGTCAACCAATATTTTAAATTCTTGCCGGCGGCAAATTCTTTTTTATTTTTCGGATCGGCATAACGCAGGAAATACCAGGATGATCCGGCCCAGTTGGGCATAGTATCCGTCTCGCGCCTGGCGGGGCCGCCGCACTTCGGACATTTTGTCTTGACCCACTTATCTATCGCGGCAAGAGGCGACTCGCCCGTCTCGGTCAGCTCGTATTTTTTCACCTTCGGTAATTCAACCGGCAAATCTTTTTCCGGCACCGGCACCCAGCCAGTATTTTTTGCCGTCAAAATTAAATCCAAAATTTCCGGAGACTTTTCCATATCAAAATGCCCAAATCCAGACCATAGTTGATAAGACCAACCTGCTGGCAAATTTTTATACATTTCTTTTTTAATGTATGGATCGTCGTCAGATAAAACTAAATTTTTACTGCCAACGAGTTTATCTACAATTTCCCACTTGACCGGCGATTCCCAAAATTTCCGTAATGCGTCTATATCGGAATCTTTCAATTCCTCTTTAAACCAATTCCAGTCGCGTTCCTCAACACTGCCAATCGCTGAAGCAATTAAAAATAAATGACCTATTTTTTTCTTAAATTTTTCAATTAAATGCAATGCCGCTTTGCTCCCCAAGCTGTGGCCGACAATTATATCATCTTCTCCCATTTTTTCCGCGAAAGGCAATAATTCTTTCATCCACGACTCAATAGTCGGATGTTCGCTCGTGGAGATTGTCGGATTAAAAACCTCAAAACCGCGTGCTTCCAATTCTTTTTTAAGCCACGGCAGCCAATTTCCCTCGCCACTCCCCTCAAAACCGTGTACCAACAAAACTTTCTGTTTTTTCTTGGCACAATTTTCACAATAAACAAGCGGAATCGGCTCGCCCCAATATCTTTGTCGCGAAAAAACCCAGTCGCGCAATTTATAATTCACGGCTCTTTTGCCAATCTTTTTATCTTCCAACCACTTGATAATCTTTTCTTTCGCCTCGGCCGTAAGCAGGCCGTCGAGAAAATCTGAGTTAACTGCTATTCCTTCACCCACAAATGATTCAGGTGACAAAATCTCTTCTAAGATCTCTGGGAACTCTCGCGTGCCCATATCTCTTAGGGTAAAGTGGCCCCTATTTTCCAATCTGATTATTTTTGCCCCTAATTCTTTTTTATAAATTTCCGCCGCCTTTAAGTGACGTTCGTCATCATTGGAAACAAAAATAACTATTTCTTCGGCTAAATTTTTAATCGCCGGGTTAATTTCAAAGTCATAAAGATCCTTGACTCTCTCGTCTCCCTCTCGCGCGACCTTCAACGGCGCCACTAAAATTATTTTTTTTACTTTTATCTTCTTCTCACCCATCCACCGAACAAGAAATGCGCCGCCGGCCGAGGTTCCAATCAAGACGCTGCTTTCCCCAATATCTAAATTATTAACCTCTTTTTCCCAATCATTATGTCTTGGCTGCCAAGGAGTTGGCATTTGGGGGTGACAGACTTTTATTCCACTATCTTCTAATTTTTCTGTTAGCCATCCCAACCAACCTTTTTTATTCTCTGGAATGTAATCGGGCTCCTTGCTTTTGTCTCGGCGTGGCGAGCCATGAATGAGCAAACAATTTTTAATTGATGTTTTTTCTGAACGAACCACTTCGCGAATCGGCAAGCCGAATTTTTTGGCAAAAGCGAAATCTCTTTCGTCGTGGGCCGGGACGGCCATAATCGCGCCTGTGCCGTAACCGGTCAAAACATAATCGGCCACCCAAATAGGAATTTCTTCGTTGTTCACCGGATTAATTGCCTTGATACCCCTCAATTCCACGCCTGTTTTTTCTTTTTGCAGCTCCGTCCGTTCCAAATCGGATTTTCTTTTTGCTTCGCCAATATATTTTTCAACTTCATCCCAGTTCGTGATTTTTGATTTTAATTTCTGAACCATTTCGTGCTCCGGCGCCAGAACCATGTACGTCGCGCCGAATAATGTATCCGGCCTGGTCGTAAACACCTTAATTCTCAATTCTGAATTCTTAATTCCAAATTCCATCTCCGCGCCTTCGCTTTTTCCAATCCAATTTATCTGCCCCTCCTTTATGCGCGGCGCATAATCAACTTTTTTCAAACCTTCAAGCAGCCGCTCGGCGTATTTGGTAATTTTTAACATCCACTGCTCTTTCATTTTTTTTATGACCGTACCGCCGCAGCGTTCGCAAACTCCGTTCACCACTTCTTCGTTAGCCAGACCGATTTTGCATTTGGTGCACCAATTGATGGCGATTTTATCCTTGTAAGCCAGACCGTGTTTGAAAAATTGTAGAAACATCCATTGCGTCCATTTGTAATATTCCGGATCGGTGGTATTAATTTCCCGCGACCAATCAAAAGAAAGACCGAGTGATTTCAGCTGTCTCGTAAAATTCTTGATATTTTTTGCCGTGGCAACCGCCGGATGAATTCCGGTTTTGATGGCGTAATTTTCCGCCGGCAAACCAAAGGAGTCCCAACCGAACGGATATAAAACATTTTCGCCTTGCATCCGATGTTTCCGGGCGACAATATCAAGAGCCGTATAACTTCGCGGATGGCCGACATGGAGTCCTTCGCCGGAGGGATAAGGAAATTCAATTAAACAATAAAACTTGTCCTTTTTGGGATTTTCTTTAACCTCGTAAATTTTTTCTTTCGTCCATTTTGCCTGCCATTTCTTTTCAATTTTCTTAAAATTGTAATCCATATTACTAATATCTTAACATAATTACCAAAACAAAAAAAGCTCCGCGGGCCAGGACGTAACCTGACAAGCGGAGCCGAATTCCCCCTAGATTGCCGACTGAATGACCCGCGAAAAGCGGGTGCCGATCGCCTTGGACGAGATCTTGCCCGGCCAGCCGCGGACGAAGAACTCTATCACCGTCCGGTCGATGCGGCTACGAGCGTGAAGCACCTCGGTCTTGTAGCGCGTCCGAAGCAGGGTGGAGTGGTCGTGATCGAGGATCACGCCCAGGAGATCCTTCATCGCGTGCCAAAGAACAACGTACTCCTCGAGACAAAGCAAGCTCTGTCCAACCGGAGTTTCCCGTGTGTAGTCCACAAAGGCCTTGCCGCTTCTCGGAATCGTCTCCACGGCTTCGGCAAGGAACCAGTAACCAACGTCTGCCGGTTCCCAGCTGAAGAAGAGACGCTCCTCGGTCTTCAGTGTGGCGTGGCCTTCATGGCCGAAGGCGCAGAGCAGCTTTTCGTAGGATGCTTCCCGTTCGGCCGGCCGGTAGAAAATTTCCCAGCCGTCGGCGCGCCATTTCTCGAGTTCTTCCGCGGAAACGGCCGGGCGGGGAACGTTGACCGCAAAGCCGTATCTCTCGTAGAAGCTCTCCATTGTCTCGCGCCAGTCTTCGACCGGATCGTGGGGTTTGCCGTTCTTGGGCGGGGGCGGCCGGCTCGGCCGGCGCACGGCAGCCAAGCCGATTCTCGCCAAGCTGGTCGGGGGGGTCTCCGGGCCTGCGAGCTCTTCCTCGGTGTCTTCGCCGAGGTCGATAACCGGAATCCCGGAGGCTCGCGGCGGAGCGGCTTCAATGATTCCGCTCTCGTCCTCCATGACCCGGACAGTGGCCTCAACGCAGCAACGGAAAAGCTTCGCCCCCTCAAGGGGATCTATCCTACCGTCGAGAATCTGGTCTCGCAGCTTGACCCACTTTTCATCCAAACGATAGATGAGTTCCTGGGCAAGCAGAAGAAGGCTTACGTTCTTCTTGTCTTTTGTTTCTGCCATTATTTCCTCCCCCGATTGGGTAACGAGGCATCGCCTTATTTAATTACAAAAATCTGATTTTGTCAAGCATCTCATAAATAAAAGAGGCTTGGCAAAAACCAAACCTCGCCTCCTACTTTCTTTCGATTTGCTTCCGGCCGGTAGCTCTGGCCCAGCTGCCGCTCGAAATCTCCCCGCCGACCGCGTTGCTGGCTCTCTTCCGTCCCGTGAGTTTTTCGGAAACGTACTTCAGGGTGTGACTGGACATACTTCGTTCGATTTCCGAACGGTTCATCGGAAAATTCATCCATTCGGCGATGGCCTTGTCGCACGGCCAGCAGAGATTGTCCGTATTGTACGTTGCCAGCGCCGCGCCGCAGCATTCGCACTTTCGCTTGTTCGGATTGGCTGGGGACGGTTGGATGATCTTGTGAGTATCGTCTCCGCCGTCTGCCACCGCGCAAGGCGCTGCCTCGGGCAAATCCTTTTCCGAGAGAACCGGCTCGGCGGCCGCCTTCGGCTTTTTCGCAAGCCCCTCCTTGCGTTTGATTTTGTTCTTCCTCATTTCCCCTCCTTCGCCCCACTTTACTTTTTTTATTTTCAAAAGTCAACCACATACAAAGTTTAAACCTATCAACGTACTCGGCGGAGCGATAACCGACGATCCCGTTTTTTGTTGAGTACATTTCATGACCTTTACTTTGTACGTGGCGGGGCCCAAAACAAAAGTCCGCCTCTTTTGGCGAACTTTTCGTTCTATCTTCTAACTCCCATCCTCTGTCTTCCAGTCTACGCCCAGCCTCTGGCCTTAATCGCTTTTTCCAACCGTCCAAGCGCCAGGGCGAAAACCGCGGTCCGAAAATCGGTTTTGTTTTCCTCTTTTATTTTCCAGGCCGCGTCAAAATTTTCCACCATGATTTTCTTTAACTTTTCAAAAACTTCTTTTTCCGTCCAATAATAATTTGCCAAATTCTGCACCCATTCAAAATAAGAAACCGTTACCCCGCCTGCATTGGCCAAGACGTCCGGAATTACCAACGTTCCTTTCTTAAATAACTTTTCATCGGCTTCCGGAGCGGTCGGACCGTTGGCTAATTCCAAAATAACCTTGGCCTTGATTTTTCCCATGTTCTTTTTGGTAATCTGATTTTCCAGAGCCGCCAGAATCAAAATATCGCAATCGGTTTCCAGCAATTTTTCGTTGGTAATATGAACATGATTTTTGCAGGAACATTTTATTTCGCTACAATCGCAGACATCAACCATTCCCTTCTGTTCTTTAATTTTGGCGATGACGTGCGAATCAAACCCTTTACCGGTTTTGTCTATAATCGCGGTCCGCGAATCGGAAAGTCCGATAATTTTGTATCCGGCATGAAAACAAAGATCAGCCATGTTATATCCGGCGTTTCCAAATCCCTGGATAACAATTTTGGTTTTTTTCGGATCAATTTTCAACTTTTTTGCCACTTCTTCCAAAATATAAAATCCGCCTTGAGCCGTGGCCGTGCCACGTCCGGCCGAGCCGCCGAGCTCCAGCGGTTTTCCCGTCACGACGCCGGGGACATTATATCCTTTTATTTTTGAAAATTCATCCATAATCCAGCCCATGATTTGCGGCGTGGTGTAAACATCAGGCGCCGGAATGTCGCGCTCCGGGCCGATATCGTTTTTCAGCGCTCTGGCATAACCGCGAGACAACCTTTCGAGTTCTCCAACACTCATTTTTTTCGGATCAACCGTTACGCCGCCCTTTCCCCCGCCGTAGGGAATTCCAACTGCGGCGCACTTTATTGTCATCCAAAAAGATAACGCCTCAACTTCATTCAAATCAGTTTGCTGATGAAAGCGGATGCCGCCCTTAAACGGCCCTCTGGCGTTGTTCCACTGCACCCGGTAGCCGTCAAAAACTCTCGTTTCGCCGCTGTCCATTTCAACTGGAATGGAAAATTGAATAATCTTTTTCGGTTTTTTCAAGATTTCCAAAACCGCGGCGTCGAGCCGGATAAGTTCGGCCGCTTTTTTTAATTGAACCAGGGCGTTTTGCAACGGATTCATAAAATTATTTTTTTATTTTTTGTAAATAAGCGTAAGCCGAAAGCGCCGCCTTGGCTCCCTCTCCCGCGGCGATAACAATCTGCTTGTAGGGAACGGTTGTCGCGTCGCCGGCGGCAAAAATTCCCGGCAAGTTTGTTTCGTTTTTCTGATTGATAATAATCTGCCGCCTCTCATCCAAAGCCACCAGCCTGCTCACAAAATCAGATTCAACAATGTGGCCTATTTCAACGAATATGCCATTGACCTCTATTTCCTTATTTTCTCCGGAAGCGACATATTTTACAATAAGATTACAAATAGCTTTATCTCCGCCGACCGCCTCAACTTCGGCGTTCAATATAATTTCCACGTTGGGCAGGACGCCGGCTTGTTTAACACGGACTTCTTCCGCCCGGAAAGCGTCGCGCCGGTGGATAAGATAAACCTGTTTGGCGAATTTGGAAAGAAGAATCGCCGCGTCAAGAGCGGCATTTCCCCCGCCCACTACGGCCGCGACTTTATTTTTATAAAACGGCGCGTCACAGGTTGCGCAGTAAGAGATGCCGCATCCTTTAAATTTGTCTTCGTTTGGAATGCCAAGTTTCCTCGGCACGGCGCCAAAAGCCAAAAGAATCGCCTTGGATTCAAAAATTTTATTGTCTTTGTCTTTAACTTTAAAACCTTCCCCTTCTTTCTCAATATCCCTTATCTCCGTCATCAAAATTTCCGCGCCCAGTTTCCCTGCCTGGTTCCGCATCTTTTCCATCAGTTCAAACCCCGGAACCAAATCAAACCCCGGATAATTTTCAACTTTTGAGGCATAGACCGCCTGGCCGCCCGCCTCTTTCGCCAAAACCAAAGTTTTTACCGCCCGGCGCGCCGCGTAAATCGCCGCAGTTAGTCCGGCCGGCCCACCGCCGATGATAATCAAGTCGTACATAATAAATAAAATTCAAAACCCAAATGTCAAAACTCAAAACTAAATTACCTTTTCAATTCTCTTCGCAATTTCCTCTTTTGACTGCACCCCGATAAACTCATCGGCCACCTGGCCGCCTTTAAAAATCTTGAAAGTCGGAATGCTCATCACGTTATACTTTTCCGCCGTGGCTGTCCCTTCATCAACGTTTAATTTCGCAATCTTGACCGGCTTGCCTTCAAATTCTTTTGCAATTTCCTCGACGATCGGACCCATCATTTTGCACGGCCCGCACCAAGGCGCCCAAAAATCAACCAGGACCGGCACCTCCGATTTTAAAACCTCGGCCTCAAAATTTTGATCATTTAAAATAACTTCCGCCATAGCTATAAAAATTAAAACTTAGTTTTACTATTATAGCAAAACGTCGCCCAAAACAAAACCCCTCCGGCAGACGTAACCGGAGGGGTTTGTATTTTTCTTGTAATAGAGCTATTTGTCTTTGCCTTTGCGGCGGCCTGGGACATCAAAGTTCAGGTTCTGGGTTTTGCCCTTGTGCTGGAGTTTCAGCTTGACTTTGACATCGGGTCTTGGCGAACCAACATCTTTGAGGATAAAGTTCGCAGTGAAGGGCTGACCGGCAATCAGGACCTGGGTGCAGGTACCCGGCTCAACAATCTGGTAGCCTTCCGGCACTTCCATGCAGACATCGACTACCCATTCGGAATCGGAGAAGAAAACGAAAGGATAAATGTATTCGCTGCCGGACCAGACCGTGTATTCAGGAGAGATGATTTCAAGGTATGAGCCTTGGACCACTCTTGCCGTAGAACCGTGCCAGATGCCTTTGGAATCCTTGGTAAAGTCCTTGGTCGGAACAAAGGTCGGACTGGTTTTTGGAGCAATGTTGAAGCCGAGGTCGCGCGTCTGCCCGTAGAGCAGGCTCGGAACATCAAAGCCGACGAAATCTCGCGTCTTGTCGACACTTTCCGGAGAGCGGACCAGGACAAACTTGTTGCCGGTCGTGGACCCGATCATCACGAGATCGGTAACCAGGTTGCGGAGGTTGGGCGAATTGGTTTCATTCTTGGTAGCTTCCGCGGTACAGCCGTTCCAGATTTTTTCGTAGTTAATCGGTTTGAAGCCGCCGAACCCGGTCGCGCAGGTACTTCCCGCGTTATACACCTTTGTTTCCAGAGCCTCATCTTTCTTGGTGGCCGGTTTGGTCGAAGCGTCAACTTCCTGAACCTCGACGCGCAGACCTACCGGGCAGCCGAAGAAGGCTGGCAGGCCGGAAACGGCCGGACACTGGTCAGTACCGGTACAAAGCGTCGCGCCTAAGCTTTCCTTGCCCGGATCGCAGAGGCCGTCATGATCCTGGTCAACTTGAGACCATGAGCAACCGAGGGTATTGGCTGGCTGGCCGGCCGGGGTGGCAGGACATTGGTCGGTGCCCGTGCAATACGGAGCGCCGATGTTTGCTCTGCCCGGATCGCAGATACCGTCCTTGTCTTCATCAACTTGAATCCACGAGCAGCCGAAGGTGTTGGCCGGTTGGCCGGCGATGGTGTTGGGACATTGGTCAGCGCCGGTGCAGTACGGGGCGCCGATGTTTGCCTTGCCCGGATCGCAGATACCGTCCTTATCCTCATCAACCTGAATCCACGAACAGCCGGAAGGATTGGCCGGTTGGCCGGCGATGGTGTTGGGACAACTATCCGAGCCGGTACAATATGGAGCGCCGATGTTTGCCTTGCCCGGGTCGCAGATACCGTCCTTATCCTCATCAACCTGGATTCGTGAACAGCCGAAGGTGTTGGCAGTCTGGCCGGCTATGGTAGCGGGACATTGATCGGTCCCGGTGCAGTATGGAGCGCCAAAGTTTATACCGGCGATTGTCGTGCCGGGGTTGCAGACGCCGTCCAGATCATCGTCAACCTGGGACGCCGAGCAGCCGTATTGGTTGACTTCTTGACCGGCCGGAGTGTTGGGACAGAGATCAAAGCCCGGGCAGTTTTGCGACTCTCCGGAACCGCCGACATCGCAGACGCCGTCGTTATCGTTGTCAAACGGATGCCAAGTGCCGTCGGCAAGGTATCTGACCTGGAAAGTGAAGGTGTTTGTCGCGAGACCGTTTACAAAGTCGGCTTCCGACTCGAGCACGCCGTCAACCGCGGTCACAGGGAACCTGGCATCGGGCGGGCTGCCGAGCGGCAGGTCAAGACTGATTTTCACGATATCAAGGTAATCGCCGGCCGCCGGTTTGCCAACCGTGCATTCGGCGTTCATTGCCGTGCAGGTGCCAACCAGGGCGTTCTTGACGTCTGGATTGGTGTCAATCGACTTTAAGATCAGGCTATATATGACCGGGAAATTCAGAAGCTCTCTTGTAAGAGTGTAGCTCTGGCCCGTATCCGTTGTTAGGGTAACGCCGATCAGATCATTCAGGTCAAAGACGAATTTTGTGCCCAGGCCGCTGGTATTGGTAGGCGCGGCAAGGCCTTGGCCAATAACCGAGCCGGGCTCCTGTATCGGAAGGATGCAAGTCGGGGTGCCGATATCGTAGGGTGGATTGACCCCGAACTGATTGGACAGGTAGTAGCAGCGGTCTTTGGCCGAAGATCGGTCAATCACTTCGAGTTTCAGGATATTCTTGTTGCCATACGGGCAGCCCTGAAATTCACCGGCCACGGTCGGACACATATCTTTGCCAAGTTTGGCGTTGCACCATTTGCTTTCTTTGCAAGAAGGCTCTATGCCGCAGTCAGGATCTTGGGCGCATTCCATCGGGCAGCCGACCGGACATTGTTTAGAGCAGATGCCGTCACGGTTGCAATCGCATCCGGCCCCGCAACTTGAACCGCAATCACCCGGACAACTCTTTGACGTCTCGCCAAGTTCCGGTTCGCAGGTGCCGTTGTTATTGCAGGTAGCCGGAAAGGAACAGTCAAGAGGACAATCCTTGGAATCTTCGCCAAGTTCCGGTTCGCAGATGCCGTTGTTATTGCAACTAACGGCGCCACAATCAGCCGGACAGTTCATTGCATCCTCGCCTGCTTCGCAGATGCCGTTGCCGCAAATCGCACCAGCGCCGCAGTCGGCCGGACAATTGAGCGAATCTTCGCCGGTTTCACAAATGTTGTTGCCGCAAATCGCACCGGTGCCGCCGTCGCAAGGATCATCCGGGAAGCAGTATGTCTGGTTGCTGTCGCAATATCCATATGCTCCGGGGTTTGCGCCATTGTAACAAGTTGTCGGCGCGCAGGCCTCTGTCTGGTCGCAATCAACGCAGACCGGATTTCCGTCCCAGGTTACCTGCCATTCGAATGGCTGTGTGCAGCCGCTAAACGCCGAGATCGAAACCTTTGGTTGGTTAACGGCACAGTTCGAATCACAAGAACCGTTCGGCAATTGGCAATTTATCGGACAAACCTGGCCGGGAGCTTCCACTACATAGGTGCAGAAGTTGTCGCCGTCAACATCCATCTGGGCCTGCGAACAGCCGAAGCAGTCAATTTCCGCGCCGGGCGTTGTGCCGAGACAGAATTCCGGCTCTTTCTCATCACACATTCCATCCTGGTCGGTATCAACGCATTCAACCGTAACTGTGTAAACATTCGAAAATGGTGAAGCACCAACTATATTTTCATCTGTCTTAAAGGCTACGCCAACCGTGCCGGAAGTTATCGGCTTCTGGAAACTTATTTGGACTTCGCCGGTATTAGGATCGCTCATCGCACTGCCAAGCGAACTAACCTCCAGAAGGCCATCCATTTGGGAAACCTTATTTATCCATGTTTGATTTGCGTCGCTCCACTCAAAGGCCGGACCGTTGCTGACATTTTGTATCTGATAACCTGACCACTGCATGCTATCCACCTGTCCCTTGGCATATTGATCAATCAGCCAGTACACATCGGCGGCCTGTTCAAACGCTCCTACTCCGCGGCGGACTGGCGCATACATTGTAGCCGTATTACTGCCGTTCTGGGTATAAAACTCGAGTAATGCAAATCCGATGTCGGCCGGCTGACCGTTGGCGTCAAGAACCGGTTTAACGATTGCGGGGAGAACCGTAGGAGCCTGCGAGAGGCGTCCTGGACCCGGATTCGGCGGACCGGAAGCGGCCGCGCGGAATGTCGTTGTTGTTACCGAACCAGGACAATCAAGCGGGCAAGAACCGACAGTATCATAAATGGACAAATGCATATTCTCCAACAAATAAACATATCTGCCTGCCGAAGCAAAGACATCCCTAACAGCCCAGGGGTGATCTTCAATCATTACGGGGGCGCTAGGATTGGAAATGTTGTATACTTTCAAAGATCCGTCCGTAACGTACGTGTATGCCTTACTGCCCGTCACGTCGAGAGCAGCATCATGCCCAGTGCCCGCTCCGATTCTAAGAGCGGTGCCGCTTACCACGACCGGAGAGGTTTTGTCAGTGATATCAAAAACTTGAAGAGTCGAAGTGCCTGATATATAGTGCTGGTCATTATCCGCGATAAGATAAGCATAATTCCCGGAGACAGAAACAGCTAAACCTCCTGATATCACATCGGCTGGACTCCGACCGATCGGAGAAGTCGGCAGTGAAGCCGGATTTGTTACGTCAAATATTTCCAGCACGCGATCGGATACTAATCCTATTCTGCCTTCCGCGACATAGGCATAACCGCCGGTGACATAGATATCTCTCGGTTCTGTCGCGGTCGGTACCGTGCCGCGCAAAGTCGGAGCAAATCCCGAAAAATCATAAACGCTGAAACCGGTACTGCCCGTGCCTCCGTAGAGAAGGTAATCGCTGCCGGAACTGTCTATGGCAAGAGGGGCGCCGATTCCGCTGGCATCCCTTATCCAAGACGGGCTCGCGGGATTAGAAATGCTGTAAACCGAAGTTGAAACCGCGCCCGAAGCTTCAGTCGCTACGTAAGCGAGGCCGTTTGAAACCACAACATCCTTAGCCCCAACAGCACCAGGATAGCCTACCCTACTCTCTAAAACAGGAGTGGATGGATTTGAGATATTCCATATCTCGAAAGAACCGCCAATTATTCCAGGCTGTCTGTCGTTAGCAACATAAGCATAATTCCCGGAGACAAAAACTTTTTTTGACTCGCCGGCTGTAATAGCCGTATTGCTGACAATCCCCGGTCCTTCGCCTGAATCGCAAACGCTGTTGCCGCAAACCGGGCCGACTGGACCGCAATCCCCCGGACAAAGACCCGCAGAGTCAAAAATTCTTAATTCACCCTCCGATTCAACATCCAATAATGAAAAAGCATAATTTCCCGAGGAAAAGATATCAAGGAACCTGTATCCCAAATCGCCGGCAACCGCTTCGGTAACGAATCTTGGATGGGCGTGATCGGATAAAATATCATAAACTTTGATAGAAGAATAATCTAACACATAAACGTAGCTACCAGAAGCGTGCACTGATCTAAAGTTCGGGGCTGAACCAACGGGCACCTCGCCCATCAGAAGAAAGCTTAAAGCGGGATCTTGTATATAAACGGTCTGAAGACGACCATTACCGATATTCAGCGCGTACAAATAATTGCCCGATGTAGTAAAATCAACCACTCCGGCCGTCCCTAAATTCATACTCGCTCTGACGTACGGGTGATTATTGTCCAAAACATCAATCGCCTGGACTTTTCCGTCCGAAGTAACGGAATAAGCGTAGCCGTTTGCATAATCAAGCCCAACCGACCCCCCAAAAACGCTGGCTGTGCTTAATAAATTTGGCGTGGCAGGAATACTGATATCAAAAACCGAGAATTGACCCGGATACACCAATCCTTCCATCGTATAAACGATATTCACGTCTTGGCGGACATAAACAGCAGTCACGTCAGGAGAAATGTAAACATTTCCCGCAAACACCGGAGAACTGGTCACGTTTTCATAAACCCTCAAGTATCCGTCCGAGAATATCACGTAGGCGTTGTTATCTTTTATGTCAAAATCTCGGGAATTTGGCGAGGTGGGGACAACCACCGAAGATACAAGTATCGGATGCGTCCTATCGGAAACATTAAACACTTCCAAATTTAACGAACCCTCATGCAGGACATACGCATAATCGCCATAAACCTTTACCTTCGCCGTATCTCCGGGAGAGATTGATACCCTGCTTGCTATTGTCAATTCATTTTCTCCCGCTTCGCAAATCAAATTGCCGCAAACCGGACCGGATGTGCAATCAGACGGACAAGTCGTCGGATCTTCGCCCGGTTCACAAATTCCATCGTTGTCGCAACCTACTGTCTTCAAAGACGGCCAAGCCACGAAAGTCTGCTGAACTGCGTCGAAGGTTCTGGATGAACCGTCAGCCATTGTCATTTCCACCGGCGCTAAATCTGCGTCAACATAGGACGGCGGAGCCATCAAGTTAAAAGAGGTGCCAGTTTTCGCTTCCATGGTAGCTGTTTCGCCGCCTGAAGGCGTAGCTGATACGCCAAGACTAACGGTATAAGTCTTGTCCGGAGAAGAGAAAACTTTTGATTCCGGCACCCGGCCGACTTCCTGGCTATCAACATAAACAATCACATCCGGGGCTTTAAATACAACCATGAGCTGTTTTTCTCCGGTAAAGGCCGTGATATCGCCGATTTTTGTCCTTCCTCCGACGTTAACCAAATAAACCCCGTCGCTGCTGAAAGTTATATATTGGCAGGACGGAATTTGAGAAACGCACGTTAATTCCGTATCAATGGCGACATATACGGTAAAATCCGAAATGCCGTTAGAATGGTTTAGCGATAAATTAAAAGTCATGTCGCCGTCAACCATCGGGGCGAAAGCGGCGCGGAGTGGCAAAAAGGCCGTCTCCATTCTGGGCATATTTGACGAACCGGTCAGGGTGGCGAGAATTGTTTTACTCGGGGTCTGAACTATCTCCGCTCCCTGGGACTTAACGAAAGAAAAATACGATGTCCTGAGGCTTCCGCCTTCGTTTGCATTAAAAAGCCGCGGTTCGTTGTGGGCCGGCGTATAAAATTTCGCCGAGGTCGCAAGCAACAGCGGCTTGATTTCACTGACTGAAACATCATTCTTCTGAGAAAATTGCACTCCCTTTACATTAGTGCTGAATCCCTGAAAATATGGGATCGTCAGATTGGCGCCGACGATTGGCGACATACTGGTTATCGTGTTATTCTGCGGAACAAGCAGGCCTCCATTAGCATTGCTGAAAGCGGTGATTTCCGGCTTTGGGGTTGGTGGGGCAATAACCGAAATAATCACGCTCATGATAATCGCCGCGGCGCCGCCTGCGCCGGCCAAGGCGATGAAGAGGCTGTAGTAGTTAAACGATTTTTTTAGAACTGCTGGTTTTTTTACGCCTCCTCCTGGAGGGATTGTTGTGAACATAGTGTTTAAGGTTTTTCTATTTTTAGTAATTAGAATGTTTTTTCGACGGCTAAACGCCGTCTTGTTTTTTCGACCTTGGCCTAAAGAGTTAGGCAAAACAAAGAGGCAGTTCAGCCAAAAATTAATTAATTTTAAAAACAAAAAAGCGAGAACAAAATTACCCGCGTTCTCGCAATACTTTTAATAACAAAAAATTACAATTTTTAGAAAAGTTATCCACAAGGATATTTTTCTTAGCTTTCTTAATTAAATAATTTTAACATTAATTTTAAAGTGGGTCAAAATTCAATCAACTGAACAAATGTTAATTTCTCGCCCCCCCCCCGCGGACGCTCTGTTTTAATTATTAGAGTGATGTTGGCCTCCACACTTATCCCGTGAGTGCGGGGGTTGACAAAAATCTGAAAATATAGTTTAATAATATGTTGGTTGGGAATTTTTCCCGGCCATTTCCGCGGTCAGCCTGCGGTCGGCCGAAAGCCGCACCAAAAGGTCAAGCCAAGGAGGAAAAATGGAAAAGAAAGCGTCGAGAAGACAGCTGTTGGCGCTTGGCGGGATGCTTGCGCAGAGTGTTCCGGCAGACTTGTCGGCAGATATTGTCCAGCGCTGGATTGATGATCCCGACGAGCTCCGGGCAGCTTTGCGCAAAATGCTGATATTGCCGCCTGGCGTATCTATCGCGACGCGCACGCCGTTGCTCTGGGAGTCTCTCTATGCGGCGTGCAAACAGGAGGTGTCCCGGCCCGTCAGGTTCACCGAGAGAACCTTTCCCCTGGAAGCGGCCAGACTTGACGACAACGAGTGGACGGTCTGCGAACGCCGCATCATGGAGCCGGTGACCGGAGAGGAGGCGATCGCCCTCCTGGAGGCGGATGGTTTCAGGAGGCTGGACGGAATGAAACGGGCGATGGAGTTTATCGCCCGAAGCTCGCTCCTTCAGCTCGACCATCAAGTGGTAGCCACCTCCTCCTGGCGGAATCCGAACGACGATCAGGAGAACCTGCCTGTTTTCGACAACATCGATGGCAAGCGAGCCGTGCGCCTCAGGTTCCTCACGGGGCGTTTCAAGGCCGGGTGCGGCTGGCTGGTACTCGAAAGGGTCGGCCGCTAGGCAGCGCTGCCAGATCATCGACCGACAAGTTGGTTCCCCAAAACCTTCTTGCCGGTCTTTTTTATCAAAAAATCCCCGCCAACGCAGGGATTTTTTTCTATTTTTATTGTTTATTCCAATTTTTTGATTCTTTTTTCTTCTTTGTACGCCACAAGCGTGTCGCCCACTTGGATAATTGGTTTGCCTTTGTATTTTATGCCGCATTCCTGGCCGGCGGCCGCTTCCTTTATCTCCGACTTGGCCGCTTGCAGCTGAAGCAGAATCCCCTCGCCGATTTCTTCTCCTTTCCGCAAAACTTTTATTTTGGTCTCTGCGCCTTTTGCCCCAAAAACAATTTTCCCTTCCTTGACCTTGCCGCCGACAATCATGCTCGCCGGTTCCGTCCGGAAAATCGCCATAACTTCCATTTTCCCGAGTTCGGTACGGATAATTTCCACATCAAGCAGCGCCTCAAGGCCTTTTTTAATTTCATCAATCAAATTATAAATAATATTGAAAATTTTTATTTCCACTCCCTTGTCGCGGGCCAGCTCTTCGATATTCGGCCCCATTAAAACGTTAAAACCGAAAATTTTTGCTCCGATCGCTTCGGCCTGGAGAACTTCCGCCTCGTTGATATTTCCCAAACCGCGGCTTACTATTTCCAGACTCACCGTCGGGTAATCCATTTTTTCAAAAGACGCGAGCAGGGCTTCAAGCGATCCCAGCACGTCGGTTTTCAAAATAATATTTAATTTTTTCTTTTTCTTTTCTTCATCCTCTCCGGTTTTTTTAACGACAACCTGGTCGCGCCGGGCGTAAGTCGGTTTGATTTTTCTCTGGCACTCGCTTAGGTCGCCCTTAACTTCCAAAATATCCCCGACCTGGGGCGCCGCCTTCAAGCCTAAAATTTTTACCGGAGTTCCCGGACCTGCTTGACCGACAACTTCTCCGCGAAAATTTTTCATCGCCCTTGTCCGGCCGTAAAAAACATTGTCTACGGTGAGATTATCATTGCGGTTCAATGTGCCTGCCTGAACCAGGACCGTCGCCACCGGGCCTTCGCCTTTATCAATATGCGACTCAATAACCGTGCCGACGGCGCACCGTTCGGGATTGGCCGTGATTTTTTCTTTTTCCATCTCGGCGAGGAGAAGCACCATATCCAGGAGTTCGTCGATGCCGGTCACTTGTTTCGCGGAAATCGGCACGCAGATGGTTTTCCCTCCCCAATCCTCGGGAACCAAATTGAGGCCGGCCAGCTCCTGTTTTATTTTATCAATGTTGGCTTCCGGCTTGTCGATTTTATTAATGGCCACCAAAAAAGGAATTTTTGCCGCTTCAATAATTTTGACGGCTTCCTTGGTTTGCGGCTGGACGCCGTCGTCGGCGGCGACAACCAAAATCGCTATGTCGGCAATTTTTGCCCCGCGTGAACGCATGGCTGTGAAAGCTTCATGGCCGGGCGTATCAATAAAAGTTAAAATTCTGTCTTTGTAGGCCGCCTGGTAAGCACCAATATGCTGGGTAATGCCGCCCGCTTCGGATTCCATAACGTGGGTTTTTCTGATGGCATCAAGTAATTTTGTCTTGCCGTGGTCAACGTGGCCCATGACGACGATTACCGGCGGCCTCGGTTTCAGGGTTGATTTTTCGTCTTTGCCCATCAGTTCTTTAACCTTATCGCCGACAAAGTCGCCTTCTGTTTCTTCCTCGACTTTCTCCACGCCAAAACCCATATCCTCCGCCACGATAGCCGCGGTTTCATAATCAATTCTTTCGTTCAAAGAGGCGAGGATGCCGTTCTTCATTAATTCTTTTATCACGCTTGTTACCGGCAATTGTAATCTTGCGGCAAAATCACGAACGGTGATTACTTGCGGTAATTTTACAATAACCTTGCCGGCTGCCGCGGTCTCTCCCGTTTCTTCCGGAAGAAGACTGGCTGCTTCTGCTGCTTGTTTTTTTTCCAATTCTTTTTTCAAAGCCGACCAGCTTTCAATAATTTTTCGGGCCGCCCTGTCGTCAACTTTAATTGCTCTCTGGCCAATATCAAAACCGAGCTTCGGAAGAGTGTCTTTCAGCTCCTGGGTTGTTATCTGTAATTTTCTGGCCAGCTCGGTAATGTTCATAAAATAAAGAAAACCGTTAAGGTTCTCGTTAAACTTACTATTTTTTCGGGATTTTGTCAACCACGTACAAAATTAGGTCTTTCATCGATATTGCGTTGGGCCCATCAATTTCGACAGTTGGACCCAAAGGACGTAATACTAAAAACCAGATTTCGTACGTGGTCAATAAAAAAGACGGCCATCCCGAGGATGAACCGTCGTCTGCCTCCTTTGTTTTGTTCGCGGTCCTATTCCTCCGGCGGAATCGAATACCGGCCGGAGAAACAGGCATCACAGAAACCGCCCTCGCCCACGGCCTTGTGCATGCCCCTCTGCGAAAGGTAGCCGAGCGTGGTTGCCGTTACCTGGGCGCGGATTTGATCAACACCCAGGTTCGCCGCTACCAATTCTCCGCGGCTCGGCGTATCAATGCCGTAGAAACAAGACCAGCGGGTAGGCGGAGCGCTGATGCGGAGATGCACCTCAGTGGCGCCAGCCGCCCGGATCATCCGGACTATCTTACGGGAAGTCGTGCCGCGGACAATGGAATCGTCGATCACCGCGACCCGCTTGCCCCGGAGCACCGACCTGACGGGATTCAGCTTGAGTTTCACGCCGAAACTCCTGATCCCCTGGGTCGGCTCGATGAAGGTCCGGCCGACGTAATGGCTCCTGACCAAACCTACGTCGAAAGGAATTCCCAATGCCTCGGCGTAGCCAAGCGCCGCCGGCGTACCGGAATCGGGCACGGCGATAACGATATCAGCTTCAGCCGGCTTCTCACGAGCTAGCTGGCGTCCCAGCGCCTTTCTGATTTCGTTGACGCTCCGTCCGCCGAGCTCTGAATCGGGACGGGCGAAGTAGATATACTCGAAGATGCAAAACCGCCTCTTCGCCTTGGGCAGAAGTCCCCGGTGGGATTCCAACCCGCCGCTTGAAGCGACAACAATCTCACCCGGAGAAATCTCGCGAACGGACTCCGCGTCCATCAAATCAAAGGCCACCGGTTCCGAGGCAAAAACCCAGGCGCCGTCGACCCGCCCGAGGCAAAGCGGCCGGATGCCCATCGGGTCGCGGACCGCCACAAGCTCGCCCCGCGGCGTCAAAAAGAGCAGCGAGTAGGCGCCGCGCACCTGGTGCAAAACCTCAGCAATGCGTTCAACCAGCCGCTTCTCCCGGCTCCTGGCCATAAGATGCAGAATGGCTTCCGTGTCCGAGGTGAATTGGAAAATGGCGCCATGCCGTTCGAGTTTTCGGTGAAGGGCGCCAGCGTTGACCAAGGTGCCGTTATGCGCCACGGCAATTGGGCCGTGCTGCGAGCCGACCAAGAACGGCTGGGCATTGCTGATAGTCGAATCGCCGGCAGTTGAGTAACGGACGTGGCCAATCGCGGCAAAACCGGACAGACTGCCGAGCTCTTCCTGGCCGAAGATGTCGCCGACCAACCCCATGGCCCGATGGCTGTGGAGTTTTTCCCCGTCGGCCGAAACAATCCCGGCCGACTCCTGGCCGCGGTGCTGAACGCCGTGCAGGCCGAGATGAGTGTAGATTGCCGCCTGCTTGCTTCCCTGACATCCGAAAAGTCCGCACATCTTTCCCTCCTTCTTTTTTAAAGAACGGTTATCACACCTTACTCTTATTTTTTAAAAATTACAAGCCCCGTTAGAAATCTAAACTTTATATAATTTTGCGCTTATTCTCCACAAATATTTCTAACGGGGCAAGACAGAGAAAATTGCCTGAAACTTGCCAAAAAAGACTATTGATGCTACAATAAAAACATCTAAAATTAACCAAGCAAATCACGGCAATTGATTTAATCGTCTGAAACTGATTTGAAAAAAACTTCGATCATGAGAAACATAAAACCAGCCTCAAGGCTGGTCTTAACCGAATCAGATTCAACATTACTCAAGATGAATTCGCTATACGATTCACCTTTGGTTTGTGATTTGCTTTTGAAGTTCTATGGACAATCTATTATTGATCGCGGCTATGTTGATTGCCGGGACGGCCGCTGGCTATTATCTAAGAAAAATTCTTGCCAAAAGGCTGGCCGGATCAATTGAAGAAAAAGCCGAGAAAATCCTGACGGAAGCAAAGGCCAAACAGCGCGAATTGCTGCTCCAGGCGAAAGACAGGGCCATAAAAGTCATCGATGATGCGAAACACGAAGAAGAGGAAAGAAGAAGAGAGCTTATTGCCGCCCAGAAGAGACTGGAAAACAGAGAATCTCTTTTTGACCAAAAACTTCTCGAACTCCAGGAAAAACAGCAAAAGCTCTACGATCGCGCCGGACAAATAGAAAAAGTTAAAGCGGAAATCCAAAAAATCAAAGAAGACCAGATGGCAAAACTGGAACGCGTTGCCAATCTTACCCGCGAGGAAGCAAAAAAATTGCTTCTCGACACGACGGAAAAAAATATCCAGGAAGAATTGGTTAACCGGATCAATAAATTGGAACGCGAATCAAACGAAACTCTGGAAAAGAAAGCGCGCGATCTTATCGCTTTGGCTATCGAACGCTGCGCCGCTTCGCACGCTACGGAAACAACAACCACGACAGTCACTCTTCCTTCGGATGAAATGAAGGGCCGGATTATCGGACGGGAAGGAAGAAATATAAAAACCATCGAGCAAATGACGGGAACTGAAATTATAGTTGACGATACCCCGGAAGCCATCACTGTTTCCGGCTTCAGCCCGATCAGGCGCCACGTTGCCAAGCGCGCTTTGGAAAAACTGATTCTGGACGGTAGAATCCATCCGGGCCGCATCGAAGAAGCCGTTGAACAGGCAAAAAAAGATCTGGCGATCGACATAAAAAAAGCCGGCGAAGAAGCGGTTTATGAAATCGGCGTAGCCGGACTCGATCCGAAGTTGATTCAAATTTTAGGCAGATTAAAATACAGGACAAGTTACGGCCAAAACGCGCTTAAGCATTCTCTTGAGGTCGCGCATCTTTCCGCGCTTCTCGCGGAAGAGCTTGGTGCCAATGTAAGCGTGGCTAAAAAAGCCGGACTTCTGCACGATATCGGCAAGGCGGTCGATCATGAAGTGACCGGAACCCATCCGGAAATCGGGAAAGATATCGCGAAAAAATTTAATTTACCGGAAGAAATTATAATTCCGATCGCTACTCACCACGAAGACACGCCTCCGACTCTCGAGGCGATTATTGTTAAAGCGGCGGATGCCATTTCCGGAGCAAGACCGGGCGCAAGAAAAGATACTTACGAACATTATATCCAGCGGCTCGAAGATCTGGAAAAAGTGGCCACTTCTTTCGAGGGCATTGAAAAAGCCTACGCCATCCAGGCCGGACGCGAAATCAGGGTTTTTGTCACGCCGGATAAAGTTGACGACCTTGGCGCCGTAAAACTTGCCCAGGCAATCGCTAAAAAAATCGAAGAGGAATTAAAATACCCGGGAGAAATCAAGGTTAATGTTATCAGGGAAAAGAGAGTTATTGAATACGCAAGATAATTCATATTCACATGAATCTTAAAATCATAATGTTCGGCGATGTCTCCGGGAAAATAGGCAGACGCGCCGTAGCCAAGATTCTTCCCGAGCTCAAAAAAAAATTTGATCCCGATTTTGTTTTAGCCAATGCGGAAAATATCGCCCATGGTATCGGGATCACGGAGAAAACCCTGGCTGAAATGACCGGGGCCGGAGTCGACTTTTTCACGTCCGGAGACCATGTCCTCGACAAAAGGGAAGCAATAGAAATTCTGGAAAAAAAAGAGCCGATTTTGATCAGGCCCGCCAACTATCCGCCAAAAGTTCCCGGCTCTGGCGCAAGATTGCTCGAAATTGGCACGAAAAAAGTCCTTGTGATAAACTTGTTGGGAAGGGTCTTCATGAAAAATCAGTACGACTGTCCTTTCCGGGCGGCCGATGAAATCCTCGGCGAGTATAAAAATGAAAATCTCTCGGCGATAATTGTTGATTTCCACGCCGAAGCAACATCTGAAAAAAATGGCCTGGCCCAGTATCTCGACGGCCGCGCCTCCGCCGTGCTCGGTACGCACACGCACGTCGGCACCGATGACTGGCAAATCCTTCCCGGCGGTACGGCGTACCTTACCGATATCGGCATGGTCGGAGCGAAAGATTCGATTCTCGGCGTCAAAAAAGAAGGCATCATAAAAACTTTTCTAACCCAGATATCCGAAGCTCATGAAATTCCGGAGGAAGGAGCGTGTCTCGTAAATGCCGTTTACCTCGAAATAAACCCCAAAACGGCGAAAGCGGTAAAAATTAAAAAAATAAGAGAAGAAGTCAATATCTAAATTAAGGATAACGCGAATGGGCTTACGCCCCGCGAATAACACTGATATTTTATTAGTGTTATCAGCGGGGCAACACAGTTGCCCATTAACAAAATCCTTTTTACGGAAAGGGGGTGAAAAAATGACAAAAGCAGAATTAATCGAAAAGATTGCCGAGACCTGCGGAACCCCGAAGACGGTTGCCGACAAAATGATGGAATGTTTCATGGAGACCGTTACCAAAACATTAAAATCAGGCGGCGAAGTCACTTTAACAGGATTTGGCACTTTCTCGGCCAAAAAAAGAGCGGCCAGAATGGGAGTCAACCCTAAAAAACCGGAACAAAAAATCCAAATTCCGGCCATGACTGTTCCGAAATTTAAAGCTGGCAAGTCCCTAAAAGATGCTTTGAGATAAAATTATTCTACTTTCGAAAGTAAGTGATAAAAAAGCAGAGCTTCACTGAAGCTCTGCTTTTTATTTTACTATTTTTTTATTTAATTACCGGCTCACGTTAATCGTCGCCGTAAGTTCCGGATCGCAGGCGCCGACCGTAATTCTTCCTTTAGCGGATTTATTCAGGTAATAATCCGTTTTTCCGGCAGATCCAGAAAGTGGATCATAGGGAATGCTTGATAGGTAAGTATCGACAAGGTCGGTGGTCAAATCGAGACAAGCTGCTAACGTGGTCCCGCCATTTGTACAACCGCTGTCACAGCCGCTTCCCGCAGTACCAAGCTGCTGGGAAGTTCCCGGCACCGAATCAATCCCGGCTGGCAAAATTCCCGCGCTATCAACCGTGAATTCAAGAACGCCTTCCAGAATAGAGGAAACGTCAGTCCAACGGCGGGCATTTCTTGACTCGGAGAATCTTTTGGCCGGATCAACGGCAATAAAAATCGCCGAAGCCAGAAAAGCGATAATGCCGATAACGATTAAAAGTTCGATCAGGGTAAAACCCTTTTGCTTCTTCATAGTTTATGAAAAAATTATTATTATTTTGCTTAAAATAATTATATCAGAGAAACTCCGTGTTTGTCAAATCCTTGTGGATAACCTAAAAAACTACTTTCCCGCGTCAATCTCTATCGTAATTTGGCCGGCAGCCTCGTCGGAATTGACCAAGGAATATTTTATTTTTTCCAAATCATAGCCAGCCCCTCCTCCCCCGCCTTTTCCGATACTTAACTCCAAATCATTTTTACGAACGGCCAAAAATTTTATATTTGCCTTGATTTTCAATTCAAACTGAGCCACCTCTGCGCCTTCCGCCGGAACGGCGGCCGCTTCGCTAATCTCGGAACCAAGAACCACCGGCAACAAAAACTCCTCTGGCAGAAGATTGCTTAGCCCTTCTTTATTTTGGGCGTCGGAAACCAGTTCTCCCAATAATTTTATTTTTGCCTGCTCGATATCTTTTGCCCCGACAAAGGTTATCTCTCTCGTTCCTCCGGCCATTGCCGATTCCGATTCGGCATAAATTAATTTTTGCAGGGCGGATGAAAGACCGGGAATAATAAACTGGCTTGCGCCAATATTGCCGCTCGCACCTTCCTGGTCGGCGCGGGCAACAGCCCGGACCGAAGCGCCAGCCGGAACAGTCACGCTATCTTTAAGGCGGAATAAAACTCCTTTCGCCGAAAGAAGCCGCGTAGTCGCGACAAGAGTCTGTCCGGCGCCGGAATTATTTATGATTTTAACGGTTCCCTCCGCCCGGCCGTCTGCCGTTTTCCCAACCGTAGCCGGAAAAAACCCGCTTCCTTCTTTTTTAATTTCCAAAACTCTGCCTTGGACAAAACCAGTTTCACCGGCCGTTGAAACCATCATTTCGAACTGCCCCAAAGGAATATTTTTTTGCTGGATTATTTTATCTGCCTGATTATCAGCTAAGGAAAATAAATTTGACAATGGTTCCATCCCCCGGAGAGCCCAAAAACCCGCCCCTAAAATTGCGAAGAGCACTACGAGGTCAAACAAAACATTGCCAACACTCATTTTTTTAAACTTTTTTCTTTTCGCCGCTTCCTCCAGGCTAAACCTCAGATTTATTCCGGAAAAAGCGGGATCTTTGTCAACGGCCCGCTCGGCTAATCCAAAAACGCCGATAAGCGAAGAAAGATTTTTTACTTGGGATATCTTGACGGCCGACGAACCGAACAGATGCGGTTTTCCGACTTCGGTTTCTAGATTTAAATTTGATTTTAAATAATCCGCGAGCCCGGGCATAACCCGCGAACCCCCGCAAAGAATGATTTTCCCGATCTTGCGCCCGGCCTGTTTTTCGTAATAGTTGACTGACTTTTTAATTTCCGAAATAATGGGAGGGAACAAAGATTGGAGAGCCAAGAAAACTTTCCCTTCCCGGCAACTCCTGTCTTCCACAGAAAGACCACAGGCTTTTTTCAACTCTTCGGCTTTTTCCTCTTTAATTTTCAATCTTTTGGAAATTTCCTCCGTGAATAAATTACCGGCGACTTTTATCGTGGTTGAGGATCTTATTCCGCTCTGATCAAAAATAGCGATCACCGTGCTTCGCGCCCCAACGTCAACAATTACCGACCCCTCATCTTTCTTATCCTTCAGGGCAAGCGCCCTTGCCAGGCTCGCCGTCTCCATATCAAAAACTATAACCCCAAGCCCCGCCATTTTCAACACTTCCCGCAAATCGTCAATGATTTTTTTTGGGCAAGCGGCGTAAAAAATTTCCTGCTTGTTTCCGCCGACACGCAGAATAACAAAATCGGAATAAACTTCCTCCGTATTTATCGGCAGGACGTTCGGAACTTCGAATTTCAAAACCTTGGCCAACTGCCCTGAATTTAAATTCTTTGGAAACTTTAAAATACGGCTAAAAGTTATCGCCTCGGGAAGAGAAACAACAATCTCCCTGTCGCGTATGGAATCTGGTCTTGCCTCCCGGCAAACTTTTTTTATCGCTTCGGCAAGTTCTTTTTTCTTTTTTATAGCTCCGTTAACTACAAGACCGGCCGGAATTTCCAAACGTCCGGCCGCGGAAAATTTTATTTTACCGAAACTCTTTTTCAGCTGCAAAACTTCTATCGAGAGATCGGAGATGTCTAATCCGAAAGCCATAAAAAAATAAAAAATCTAATTTGATAACTCTTTCCAATAATCGAGAGATACTCTCCCACCTGTCAGATCAACCTGCGCCTCGATTCTTCTTATTATTATACCATCAACCGTGCCAGTTGTCGTGATAACTCTTTTCAGAGCGTTCTCTGCAACCGAGGAAGCGCAAACAGTGTTTGAATCAATGGTCAGACTGCCGCCCGCGTAGCTGGAATTTCTTTTCAGCCTGATTTTGGCTTCGTCGAAGCAGGCCTCGGACGCCCAAAAAGCTTTAAGCGACCGGCTTCGGTCAAAACCCATCTGCATTTCCGAGAGAGAAATAAGATTAACGCTTAGGGCAACCAAAAGAGCCGCCGAGGAAATAACAATAAGAGTAACCAGCGCCGTCAGTCCCGATTGTCCCAAATTTTTTTTAAACATAATTTATCTGTCTTTCAATTCCATCGCCGACCTTAAAGAAATGCTCGCCTGCCATTCGGGAAGACCGCTCGGATTAACATGTTCTATCGTGAGTTCGACTCCGATATTTTTGCTCTTGCCGTTTGGCGAAGAAAAATTTCTAAAAATTAAATTTGTCACTCTCACTTGGTTGTTGGTCAGTTCATACGGGCCGGCGGCGCCCTGTTTTATCCGGAGAACATTTCCGGCCACGTCAAATTCCGTCGGATTCAAGCTTGCGTCCCGGAACTGCAGAGAAAGTTTACTGCCGGGGTTGGCTGCCAGGTTTATTCCGAAGTTGGAGGTATTAATACCTTGCGCTCCGTGAATTTCCTGGGTAATCCGTTCCATAACGAGCCGGGCATTTTCCTGAATCTCAAAATAAGACTGGGCTTTTGCTTTTCCTCCGTAGATATTAATAATAAATTCAATAGAAATAACTCCTACCACGACAACAATGGCGGTATAGACGAGAAATTCGATTAAGGTGAACCCCTTGGACTTTTCGTATTTCGTATTTGGTATTTCGTATCTGGTATCGTTTTTAATTTTCTTCAAACCATTAATCAATTTATGGACCGATATTGTCTGTTCGGCCAGTTTATCAAATTTTTTCTGATCTAAATAACCAACATCTCGCGCGATCATAAGATGATTTTGTAATTCCGTGATAGAGCCCTGCGCCATGCAATAAAATTGATATTTTTCTTTAGCGCTATTACGGCTAAATCCTTCGGCGATGTTCGATGTGGCGGAAACCGCGGCGCGTCTCATTTGATTAGTCAGACCAAAAACTTCTTTTTGAGGAAAATTTTCTGTTTCTTTATAAACCATCAAAACTAGCTTGTGGCCTTCTTGCCAAGCATGCAAATCCGTGAACGATTTAATTTTTTTTTGTTCCTCCATACTAAATACTTAATACAAGATACTTTATACAATCAAATCTGGTATTCGAAACTTATGTCCTGAAGAGTCCCGGTAGCGGTGCCCGGACCGGTAAAATAAACCCTATATTGAATAAATTCATCGTCCGTGTGGTCGGGGTGGATCGCCTCGCCGGCGGCGTTTGTAAACCAATCGGCCGGATTGCCGTCCTTGCCATTTGGTCCGGCCCACTCGGCCGAAGAAATTCCCCCGAAGGTTGTCGCGGTTCTTATTTGAACCTGGATGTCGCAGCCGGCCGGCAAAGTTTCCGACCAGGAAACAAAATTCCACGATGCCGCGGCGGTTGCGTCAAAAACAGAGGAAGTATAGGTCCCGCCCAATTGATAGCCGCCGGGCGGCTGGGCGTAAATCTGCAATTCAGCGGTGTTATTGGCGCTCGCCACGTAAAGATAATTATTCAAATAATAAAGCCCCATGGCGCCCTCTCCGACTGTTGCAATTGCCCCGGTCAAAGTCGGCGCGGCGGGATTTGTCACATCAAAATATTGCACGGCGCTTGCCGCCACGCTATTCCCGACAAAAACCGTATTGCCATTTTTAAAAACAGAGTAGGTTGTTCCGGTGCTCCCCCAGCTCCCGCTTCCGAGCAGGGTCGGCGCGGCGGGATTTGTTATATTAATTGTATAGAATTCGTTAGCTGCGTTTGGCTGGGTAACAAGATAAGCTACTGTTCCGTCGACAAAAACATCCCTCCCGTCGCTCGTGCCTGATGAGTTGTACGAACCGACCACGGCCGGCGTGGCCGGCACCAGATTCACGACCGTCAATTCCTGGCTGTCGAGGGCGGTGGCGAGATAAGCGTAACCGCCGGAAATATAAATTCTGTTGACATCGCCGCCGATTTCAACTGAGGCGGAAAGAGCCGGCACGGCGGGATTTGTAATATTGATTTTATAAAGCTCCTGCTGGCTGGAATTGACAGTCGTTAGATAAGCGTAGCTTCCTGCCACCCAAACATCCGTGGCGTCAGCGCTGGTTTGCGCGTTATAAGAACCAACAAGCGCCGGCGCGGCGGGGTTTGCGATATTGACAATCTGCAATTCCTGGCTGTTGCTGGTTGAGGCAACGTAGGCGTAATTTCCGGAAACATAAATTCCGTTGGCGGCGGCGTTCAAAACCAACGAGCCGAGCAAGGTCGGGCTTGCCGGATTTGCCACATTAATAATGTAAAGTCCCGGACCGCCGGCGTTATCATTGGTTATAAAATAAGCCGTATTGCCGACGACAAAAACGTCACGAGCGTCGAATGAAGAACTCGGCGTATTATAAGATCCTTGAAGGGTAAACCCCGACCCCGGCGTTCCGGCGAGCGTTACGGCCCCGTCGCCGACTGCCGAGCCTTGCGTGCTCGTAAAAGTTCCGTCCGCGAAATCAACCGTGGTGGTTTCCGTCCAAGCCCGGCTTGCCCAGAGAGTAAAGTAAGAAATCAAATTCAAAAGATTCGGCCGGCCAGCCACCGTTTCCCAACCGACCTGGGCGGTTATTTTTTTTGTCCGCGGATCAAGCGTCCCGGCCGGCGCGATATTCCCTCCCCCGTCGCGATAAACCTGGCCGACAGAGACCGCCCTGCTTAATTTTCCGGATATGTCGCCGCTGCCGGAAATCTGCCAGTAACCCGCGGCCGAACTTAAACCGTAAGGGCCGCCAACCGGCAATTCGCCCCAACCCTGGCTAATTACGCTCCGGGCGGCATCGATTCCTTCCTGGGCAAAAGCCGAGGCGACTTCTGCGTCGCCGCCGTAGCGGACCGATTCAAAACTTCCCAAAAGTAAGAACACGGCGCTGGTCGAAAGCGCGGCAAAAATTGCCACCGCCACCAAAACTTCGACGACAGTTTGCCCGTCTTGATAGTAACGGGTAACGGGTAATGGGTAATGGGTAATTTTTCTTTTGTTTATTGATGACATTTTAGTCTATTCAACGTTAATCCTCCCGACTTGGTTAATGCTTAAAATTTTTGTTTCCCCATTATTATTAGCCAAAGTTATCCCTCCAATAACGCTTGGCGTTCCCTTTAATTTGCTAAAGGCTATTTCGGTCGGCCCTCCCAAATTTAAGGCTAGGGAAATTGCTTGAGGCAAATTATGCACCTCGTCATATTCCGTGTCCCGGGCAACATAAGAATCGCCGCGGAAAAAAATAAAACTAGCCGCAGGGCCAGTTGTGAAATAGACTCCGAATTTGCTGTTCTCTTTACCGCCCATCGCCGCGCTCTGTGCCCGTCTCATGACACTCAAAAGATCATCGGCATTAACATCCAGCTGGTGGCTCGCGGAAAAAGACTGAAAAAAAGGAACGGCGGCCAAAACAAGGATCGCCGCCATTGCAGAAACAAGAATTATTTCGATTAAAGTAAACCCCCTCTGCATATTTTTGCTATCTAATCTTCATTCCCGACGTCAACTGATAAAGAGGCGTGACGACGGCAAGAGCCACCCCGGCAACCACGATGCCAATAACAACGAGGAGGACCGGCTCCAAAATCGTGGAAAGATTTTTCGTCGTTGTGTCAACTTCTGCTTCGTAAAACTCGGCCAGATAGAAAAGAACTTCTTCGAGTTTTCCCGACTTTTCCCCGACCGAAACCATCTGACAAACCATCGGCGGAAAAAGCTCGGGAAAGCCGGCAAGGGCTTTTTGCATTTTTTCTCCCTGGCTAACTTCGCCCGCGACCTTGGCCAAATTTAATTTATAGGAATAATTGCCGAGCGTCTGGGCGGTTATTTCCAGGGCTTTGCCTATCGGCAGGCCGCTTCTCAAGAGCGAACCGAGCATCCGGGCAAATCTTGCCAAACTCAAATTTTTTGCGATTTTTCCGAAAATGGGAATCTTCAAAATAAATTTATGAAAATACGGCCTCGCCGCCTTACTCGTCAAAATCCAGCGTAAAAGAAAGAACAAGGCGACTGCGAGGATCGCCGCATAGATTGCGTAATGCTGCAAAAAATCAGTCGTGGCCAAAAGCATTCTTGTCAAGAAAGGCAGCTCGATCTTGAAAGTTTTGAAAAGACGGGCAAGCTTCGGAAAGACAACAATTGACAAGGCTATGCCCAAAATTGCCGTCGCTCCCAACACTACCAAGGGATACATCATCGCCGATTTTACCCGGCGCTGCAGATCGAAATCTTTCAGGAGCTGCTCTGCCAGATGAACCAAATTTTCCTCGAGGTCTCCGCTCTCCTCGCCGGCCCGGACCGCATTAACGTAAAAATTGGAAAAAATCTTGGGATAGCGGGCAAGCCCGGAAGCGAGCGATTCCCCCTTCTCCACTACACCAAGCAGATCCCCGACGATTTTTTTCATTTTCGAAGAATTGGTCTGGTCCCGTAAAACCCCCAGGGCTTCATTCAGCGTCAGGCCGGCCTTGAGCATCAGGGAAAGATGTTTGGTAAAAACTACTTTTTCCAGATTGGAAACAAAACCAAACCTGTCCAATACTTTTGAGAGATGGAAGTTTATTTTTTTCTTTTCATGGAGGGTTATGACAAGCAAATCTTTCGCCCGGAGCAGTTCTACGGCATTTTCCTGGCTGCCGGCTTCGATTTCCCCCTTTTCTATTTTCCCGTCGCGAGTCGAAGCGACAAAATGAAAAAGCATAACTATTTTTTATAATTCCCTGACCGCGCCCAACACTTCGTCAAGGGTAGTTTTCCCGTTTATAACTTTTTTTATTCCGTCCTCAAACATTGTTGCCATCCCGTTTTTAACGGATAAATTTTCTATATCTTCGGCATTAGCTTTTTTCATAATCAGCTCGCGGATGTTGTTTTTCATCGTCAGAATTTCAAAAATACCTATCCGGCCGAGATAACCGGTGTTGCGGCAAGCCGGGCACCCCTTCCCTTTGTAAAATCTTATTGTTTTTGCTTTGCCGAAATATTTGTTGAAAACCGCCGGCGGAAGCCGTCTTTTTAATTCTACTTGGTCGGCGGTATAACTCACGATACATTTCGAACAAATCTTTCTCACTAATCTTTGGGCTATAATCAAATTGACGGTCGATGCCACGAGAAATGGCTCTATCCTCATTTCAAGCAAACGGGGCAAAGTTGTCGCCGCATCATTGGTATGCAAAGTCGAGAGCAGGAGATGCCCTGTCATGGCGGCGTTCACCGCGATGTTTGCCGTTTCCTCATCCCTAATTTCCCCGACAAGGATAACGTCGGGGTCCTGCCTGATAATCGACTTCAGCCCGTTGGCAAAAGTCAGATTGGTTTTCGGGTTGACCTGGATTTGGTTTGTTCCTTCAATATCGTATTCCACCGGGTCCTCAATCGTGCAAATATTGATATCCCGGGTGTTCAGCATTTTTAAAATCGAGTAAAGGGTCGTCGATTTGCCGCAGCCGGTCGGTCCGGTTGCCAAAATCATGCCCCAGGGTTCCCTCGCCGCTTTTTCTATTTTTTCGTAATCTTCTTTTTCCAAACCCAAATTTTCCAAATTAAAAGATTTCCCCCTTTCGGCGAGAAGTCTCATTACTACTTTTTCCCCTTCCACGATCGGCATAACCGAAACTCTAATATCTACCGTCTCGCTGTCCAGGGTTTCCCTTATTTTTCCGTCCTGGGCGGCAAAATGTTCGTCGGTTTTTAGTTTGGCCAAAATTTTCAATCTCGCAACCAATAAATCGTGGACGTTTCTCGGCAACGAGGCAATGTCGTGCATCACTCCGTCGATTCTGTAGCGGAGCAAGGACAATTTTTCATGCGGCTCAATATGAATATCCGAAGCGTTAGACTCATAAGCGTTCCTCAGGATATAACTGGTTAAATTAACCACCGGAACTTCAAGGGCTCCTTTTTCTATATTTTCGGTCACCTGTTCAAGTTCGGCCACGCTCTCTTTCAATATTTCACTAAATTCTTTTTTAATATCCGTCCGGTACCTGTCGAGTGCCCCGGTGATATCTTTATCCGTGGCAAAATGCGGGATTACTTCCTTGGCTGTCTTTTTTGAAATTAACCTGATAATTTCAATATCTGTCGGATCGGACATCGCCAAATGAATCGTTCCGTCTTCTTCGCGGAAAGCAACCGCTCTTTGCTTGCGTGCCATCGCCTCCGGAACAATTTTTAAAACATTGTCCGGAATATTTTCATTTTTTAGGGAAACGAAAGGAAAATTTATAAAATCGGCTATAATCTGGCCGAGATGCTTATCGGAAATCAAATCTTTCTCAACCAAAATCTCCCCCAGCGGCTGCTTTTTTATTTTAGCTTCCCCCTCAGCCAGATCCAACTCTTCGGCCGGTATAATTTCTAAATCAGACAAAATTTTCTTTAGTTGTTTGTCGTCTATCATTTTATTGACACGCTCTTAAATAACCAAATATCTTTTTTTATACTTACTTCTTCCTGACGAGCCATTCCTTGGCTTTCTTTATAACCTCGTCAATCGAAAAATTTGCCTTAATCAGATAATCCTGGGCGCCAAGCGACTTGGCTCTTTCTATATCCTCGTCCTGTCCGAGATTCGAAAGAACAATAACCGGAATATTTTTGAATTGGCTGCTATCCATCCTTATTTCTCCCAAAAATTCAAAACCGCTCATCTGCGGTAAAATCAAATCCAGCAGAATCAAATCCGGCATTTCTTTAACCTTTTTCAGGGCGCTCTCGCCATCGTAGGCGGAAATTGGTTCGATCCCCTCGGCCTTAACTTTCATGACAAGTATTTTATGCAAAAATTGGTCGTCTTCAACAATTAATATTTTTTTCTTTCCCGGCATACGCTTATAAATTTTATATATTATTTTTTCAATTATTGTTTTATCGGCAGAGTAAAATAAAATCTGCTTCCCTTCCCCGGAGCCGACTCCAGCCAAATTTTACCTCCGTGGCTCTCGATGTAAGCTTTGGCCAAATACAGGCTGAGTCCGTTGCCCTCCGTGTTCATTGTCACAATGTTGTAAGCCCTGAAAAATTTTGTAAAAATCATTTTCTGCTCGTTCCTGGGAATACCAATGCCGGAATCGGAAACCTCGCAAAGATAATTATTCTTGTCTTTAGCGATTCCGATATCAACCTTTCCGCCCACGGAGTTATATTTGATGGCGTTATCCAGGAGATTGAAAAAAATTTGTTTGATCTTATCAGCATCACCATTTATTTCCGCCTTTCCCCCGCTGTAGCCTAATTTTATTTTTTTACGTCTGGCCTCATTTTTTGTTTTCCTGATTATTTCCCTGACTATCAGGTCGAGATTGACTTTCTGGTGTTTTATTTCTATCGCGCCCCGTTCTACTCTCGCAACCCGGAGCAAATCGTCGATAAGGTTGATAAGCCGCCGGTTGCTCAAAAAAATTTGCTGCACGAAACATTTTTGGTCTTCGGTAAGCTTCCCCGCGTCTCCGGCCAAAAGACTCTCCGCATACCATTTTATCGCCGACAAAGGACTCCTCATTTTGTGGGAAGCTACGGAAATAAATTCAGATTTTATTTTCTCGAACTCGGCTTTCTTTTTGCCTCCCCTTGTCATAAGCCTATTTAAAAATTTATTTTTATTATTTCAAAACTTCTTTCACTGTCTCGGCTACCTCGGCGGGAGTAACGTTCGATTTGGTCAAGAATTTGGCCGCACCTAAACTTTGCCCTCTTTTTACCTCCCAGTCCTGGCCAAGATTGGAAAAAATAATAACCGGAATGCCTTTAGTTTTAGGATTGGCCTTCAGCTCTTCAAGGACGGAGAAACCGTCTTTCCCGGGCAAAATTACGTCGAGCAAAATCACGTTCGGATTTTCATGGAGAGCCAGATCTATCGCTTTTACGCCGGTATCGGCGGTCAGCACCCGATATCCGTCGATGCTGAACTTAGTTTCATAAATCTCCCTCAAATCCTGTTCGTCTTCAACCAAAAGGATGGTTTTTTTGAGCTTACCGGTTTTTTTATTTTTAGTCGGCATATTCACTGTTAAAATTAGTTATCATTTTTTTCTAAAATATTTCTCACGTTTTCCGCCACCTCGTCCGGAGTAACGTCGGCTTTGGTCAGATAAACTTCCGCCCCCATGTCTTTTGCCATTTTTATCTCGTAATCCTGGTTGAGATTGGAAATAATTACAACCGGAATGCCTTTAGTTTTAGGATTGGCCTTCAGCTCTTCAAGGACGGAGAAACCGTCTTTCCCGGGCAAAACGATATCCAAAAGAATCAATTTTGGCTGCTCTTCCCCGGCCAGGGCGAGGCCCTTCACCCCTGAATCGGCCGTAACAACATCATATCCCTCTCTCGCGAGTTTTGTTTCGTATATATCCCTCATGTCCTCTTCGTCTTCAATGATCAAGACTTTTCGGTTTTTCTTTGAAATCATATATTTTTGATCAAAAATACCAAAAAATAGCTAGGCGACCGGCAGGGTAAAATAAAATTTAGTTCCCTCGCCTTCTTCCGACTCAAACCATATTGCTCCGCCGTGTAATTTTATAATTTCGAAAACGATAAACATCCCCAGCCCGGTTCCCTCAATATTGGCCTTTTTGACATTTGAACCGCGGAAAAATCTGGTAAACATTTTTTTCTGCTCTTCTTCCGGGATACCGAGACCTTCGTCGGCCACGGCAACCTGCACGTATTTTCCTCTCTTTTCTCCGAATCCATAACGGACCGAGATATCCCGGGGGGCGATTTCCCCTTTTTCGGAAACCTTGATTTCTATTTTCTTTCCCGAAACGGTAAATTTAATCGCGTTGCTCAAAAGGTTCAGAATAACCTGGAGAATCCTGTCTTTATCCGCCAAAACTTTAGGCGTCACGGTTTCCGGCTTCTCCCACACCAAATTTAAATTTTTATTTTTCACCTGCACCGCCAGATTTCCCGCCGCCTCATCGATAATTTCTTCTACCTGGCGGGGCGCGGAAACAACTTTCAGCCTGGCCTCATCGAGCCTCGAAACATCGAGCAGATCGTTGACCAAATTGATCAGCCGTTCGTTAGAAGTATAAACCTGCTCCAAAATTTCCCTCTGCTCAAGATTTATTTTCCCGATATCTTCGTTTTTGAGCATCTCAACCGACCAGCGGAAAACATTTAAAGGATTTTTTAATTCGTGGGCGGTATAACTGACAAAATTCTTTCTCATCTCGTCCATCTCTTTCAGCTTTATATTATTTCTTCCAAGCTCTTTATTGGCCTCGCTCAATTCTATTGTTCTTTCCGCAACTTTCTTTTCCAAACTCCTATGTGAAGCGGCGATCTCTCCGGCCATCGCATTAAATTTCTCGGCAACCATCTCAAATTCATCGCCAGTTTCCAAATTATCAATTCTGTAATCAAGATTATCCGCAGAAAATTTCCCTATATCTTCTTTCAAAACCGAAAGGGGCTGGCTGAAAAACCTTAAAACCAAAGCCAAAACAATCGAAGAAAAGCCCAGGGCCAAGAGTAAAATCATCAGAAGCAGGCCTGTAGCCCTCCCCTCCTCGGCCATGACGCTGTTTGCATCCATATCGACTCCGATTATGCCGACTGTGTTGCCGCCTTGATCCTTGAGCGGGGCGTACCCGGAAAGCCAACATCCCCACTTGTCGCAGCTGATGTCTTGATCGGCGCTCGCTTTTCCGGAAAATGCTTCCTCCATGCCCGGATATTCCGAAAAATCATATTCTTCCCCGACATGAGCCCTGTCTTCGACCGGATCTATAATGCCGTTGCCGTTTTCGTCGACCGGATCGGCGGTATCAACGACAAACTGCGCGATATTTTTTTCCCCGGTTTTTCTCAAGGTGTAGATGCTCCCAATCTCGTCAAGATTCTTCATGAGTTTCTTCAGGGGCTCTCTCGCCTTTTGATACGCAATCGAACCCTCGTCTTCCGGATTAATAATTTTCTCGTGCTCCGTCAAATCAATAAGGTTAGCGGCGGCTTGCGCCCATTCGGATACTTCTTTGCGGTTACCCTCCTGCGATATACGGTGGGTTTCCTTATAAGAGAGAAGCCCGCCAAAAAATAAAGACGCAACCATCACAACGCAAAAAGCCAGAACAAACTTGTGCATCAAATTAAATTTTAGCCTCGCTTTTCTTTTCTCCATAGATATGATTGGTATCACCCTTAAATTATACCACAAAACTTTTCATTTGGACATAAAAAGCGCCCCGCAGTACTGCGGGGCGCCATGCTTCGTTTCTTTAAATACTTATTCAAAACGCCATCAAACCCGCTTCCGAACAGACGATCGGCAAACCGTCAGGATAGCTAATGGCTCTGCCAACCGTGCTGATCGCCGACCATTGAAAAACATTAGCCATGAAAGCTGCTTCGCTTGAAACACGCCTTTTCTGCCCTTTATCAATGTAATAAACATCCGAAGAATCAGCATATTTAATAAGCGAAGCCGCGGGATGGAAATCTGTCGCTACCGATTCCCCGATTGCGTAATCGTCCCGCAAACTAAGATCAATCTCAATAACTCGCCTCGTCCAATTTTCGCCGAAAAGAGCGGCCGCCCGCTCCTCGGAATCTATCCAGCGCAAAATCCCTCCCGGCTCAACCGCGTAAACTTTAGAGCTATCGAGAAACTTAACCAATTTTACCCCCGCCCTTGCCGTAACATTTTTGCCCAAAGGCATCAGGGCCAAATCTATATTGGAAATTGTTTTGACCAAACTAAAATCTGAAAACCAGGTAAAATAAACCTCTGCGCTGGGAAAGATGTGACGTTCACCCCCCGCATCAACATAATAAACTGTCGAACCACTACCCTTCACAAGTCTAACCGTCTCGAGACAAGATGAAATGGCACCGGATGACTGGCCGCTCATCTGGGCAAAGGCGCCGGCTGGAGGACACATTGTTTCAAAAGGCGAGGTTGCTGATTCGGCGTTAGCATTGTTATTACTGTTTCCATTCTCGCTGGCGTTATTTCCGCTAGCCCCTCCTCCGTCCTCGGGCGCCGCGGCTGGCGGGATCCAAGGAGAAAGGCCGCCCCTCCGGACAATGTTTGGAAAAATTTCGGAAACCGTTCCGGAAGCCGGACCCTCCGCGTCTTCCGCGTCTACGGCCGTGACCTTGTAATAATATTTTGTCCCGGAAATACCCGTGATATCGGTGAAAGTCGGAACCAAACGATTGGAAACGGCAAGGAACGAATAGGAAACCACATTGCTGCTGCCGGTCAAAGAAAAATTATCAAAATTTATATCCAGGGAATCTCCCGGGTTAAATCCCATCACTGCCAAAGCGGGCTTGATATCAGACATGGAAACATCAATCCCCGAGGCCTTCTCTGCGCCGTCAAGATATAATGAAGCGCTCCCGTTCTCGTAAACAATTTTGTAAGTATGGAATTGGCCGTCGAGCGGAGAACCATCAACAGTCGCGAAATCAACCGCCTCGCCGCCAACCAACTTGATATAAGCGCCTAAACCCTCCCCGGCCGGGAACCAGGTTCCCGCTGGGCCAAAAATAATGCCGTTTTCCGGACCATTTTGACCAAATTCTAAAAACCCCATCAGACCCATCGCGCTGCCACCGGAATTTAATTTCAAGTCAGCCTCTAAATTTAAAACCTGATAGGTAGCAGCCGGATAAGAGGCGGCAGAAGAGACGAAGCCCAGCGGCCCCCCTTCTTCACTCTGCGTTCCAACCATGTTAAGAGTGCCGTCAGTTGTAACCGTGGCTCCTGCCCCGCTGTAGTTAATCCATTGGGAGTCTAAGTTCGGCCCGTCAAAAGCGTCGCTGGCTAAATCTTGCGTTCCCTGAGTTGTTCCACGGTAAATTTTGTAATGATTCAACCCCGATCCCGTATTCGCCGGCGTTTCCCAGTTTAATTGGATTCCATTGGCAACTTCGGCAGCAGTTAAATTCTGCGGCGCGGAAATTGATGAAAACACGAGCGAAACCACGTTGGAATCCGGCCCTTCCGCGTCTTCCGAGTCCACGGCCGTGACTTTGTAATAATATTTTGTTCCGGAAGTGCCCGCGGTGTTGGTGTAAGTTAAAGTTGGATGGCTGACGGTGTCAAGCGGGGAATAAACCATATCAACAGACGAGAATGAGACGTCGTCAAAACTGACATTATACGTTCCGGTAGGCGCGCCTAAAAATCCTGTCATTACGACATAGTTAGTATCACCGGATAAGGAATTAGTTGCCGTTCCTTTCAATTCTCCGTTGTAAAAAAATTCTACATTTCCGTTTTCAAAAACCAATCTTAAAGTTCCTTTCCCTTCGCTGCCGATGGAGGCGAGATTGGTATTGAAATTTTCACTGCCGTTGGTTTGGATTATATAACCCAATTTATAATTGCCGCTGCCGTCGTTGATAATAAAATAAACCAAAAGAGATTTTTCACCCGCCATTAACCCCAATCCGGCGGCCAAGGCGCTGCCCGGCTCCACGCTCGAGCCGGAAACATCAACATAGGCCTGCGTACTTTTGGGTGCTTGGGCATTTGTCGTCTCCAAGGAAATTACTCCGGCCGGGTTTTCAGAGGACGGCGTGCCTACGATGCTTAGCTTTTGTCCAGCGATAGAAACGGCTACGCCTTCCGAAGGTATCTCCGTCCATTTGGTTGGGTCCGGTCCCGAACCGTCCGGCTGGTTGAAATCGTCTTCCAGCGATATTGCTGCTCCCTCTTCCCCGCGGTAAATTTTGTAATAATTAAAACCTGGACCAGAATTTTCTGGCGCCTCCCAATTTAATTGAACTCCGTCCGTAACCCCAACAGCGGTCAGGTTTTGCGGCGCGGAAATGACCGATGCGTCATTGTCCAAAATGGTAAACGTATACGTACTCTGACCGAGTCCGGCATTGGTAGGATTAAAAAGCGTAATTTCAATTGTCTCGTCCGATTCCGACAAATCATCATCAACTATACCAACGAAAATATCGGCCGAAGTGCTGCCCGCGGGAATAGTTAGAGTGCCAGCCGGCAAATTATAATCGACTCCCCCGCCGGTTGCTGTGCCGCCAACGACAGCGTAATCAACTGTTACGTCAACTCCTAAAATTTGATTGAGGTCCACTTCGACGGGTGCGGAAGGAGTGTTTTCCGGACCGTTGCTCCCGGACGAGGCGAAGAAGACAGAAACAGGAGGAGCGGGGAGCGGAGGATCAATGGTAAGGAAAATCTCCTGACTGTCGGTTTGGACGGGCATTGAAGAGTCTTGAACCTGGACCGTAAAATTGTACGTGCCAAGGGCGGTCGGGGTTCCGGTGATAACGCCGGATGATTCAAGGCTGAGGCCATCGGGAAGATTGCCCGAAACAAGGGACCAGGCGTAGGGCTGTATGCCGCCGACGGCGCTTATCTGCCCCCAGTAAAAGGCGCCGAGATTGCCGCTTGTTAACACCATATTCATGATGTCAAGCGAGAGAGGAGGATTTATGGTAAGAGAAATCTCCTGGCTATCAGTCTGGACAGGCATTGAAGAGTCTTGGACCTGGGCTGTAAAAGTGTATGTGCCGAGAGTTGTCGGAGTTCCGGTGATAACGCCGGATGATTCAAGGCTGAGGCCATCGGGAAGATTGCCCAAAACAAGGGACCAAGTGAAAGGTTGGATTCCGCCTATGGCATTCAGGGCTCCCATCATATAGCTACTGCCAAGGTTGCCATCTGACATTGAGATAGTTATGATGTCAATCGGGAGAGGCGGATTAATGGTAATAGAAAGAGCCCGATCCGCGGTCTCTACGGGATCAGAGGAGTCCTGGGCTTGGACGGTGAAATTGTACGTGCCAAGGACGGTCGGAGTCCCAAAGATAGCGCCATCGGATGGTTCAAGGTTCAAGCCATCCGGCAGACTGCCCGAGATAAGCGTCCAGGCGTAAGGCTCTTGCCCGCCCGTGATTTGAAAATTTTGTTTATAATAGGTACCAATGTTGCCGTCTGGCAGCGTGGTGGTTTGGATATTAACCGGGAGAGGATCGGCATTAACGGGGACAGATTCAGAAAATAAAAAAGCCAAGCATAAAGCTAAGCATAAAGCTAAAAAAATATAAAATCGGCTAATTTTATTTTTGTTTTTGTTTTTGAGGCCTGGCATAGGCCTTCCTCCTCTCCTCTAATTTTGTTTTAAAAAGGCCAGTTTCTGGCCGTTTGTTTATACTTTTATATTATATAATTATACCCTATTTTTCGGATTTTGTCAAGTTTTTTAAAGGAGAGCAGGGTTAATCCGCGTCTTATCCTGATTAAAAATGCGCCCAGAAGGATTCGAACCTTCGACCGTTCGCTTAAGAGGCGACTGCTCTGCCAACTGAGCTATGGGCGCATATTCATCTTATTGATTTGCTGGCTAATGAACTGTTTTTTGCGCCCGGCAGCCTGCCTGCCGGCAGGCAGGGAATCTCCGCCAAAGGACGGATCTGTCTTGGGCACGACGCCTCGGGCGCAGAACTCTCATATCATTTGCCCTCGCCAGGATTCGAACCTGGATCACTGGTTCCGAAGACCAGTACTCTGTCCATTGAGCTACGGGGGCTTAAATCATAACAGACGAAGACCAGTGCGGCACTTGCCCCGCATTAAAATACACTGCACGCGGCAAAACCTTTAAACTAAAATAACAAACTAACGTTTTCTTAGCTAAACCAAAATATGTATTTTTAGTGCGGGGTCCGTTGAGTCCCGATGGCTTCGCCATCGGGATCGGGACTACGGGCGCCAATCAAGGCATAACTTATCACATCTTCTAAAATTTATCAAAGCCGCAGCTCCCGCCCTATGGCATACTCACGGTACTGCCACCTTCGCCTGTCTCGTTTTTGATATTGAGCGTTACAATGTTACTCTCCTCGGGATTCCTGTTATCCACGTTGCTGTTGTCTGCGATTTTTATAGTAGCCGTGCTTTTAACTTCAAGATTTTCAAATCCCCAGCCGCCGAATTCCGAAAAAGGCTTAACGTTAATCTTGAAATCAATTCTTCCTTCTTCGCCGGGCGCTAATTTCGAAAACTTATCGATTTGCTGCCTTGTCCAAGTAATCATCCCTCTGCGTAATTCCGGAAAAACTTGAAGGCCGCTGATTTTTCCCGCGTTTTTATCCTCAAGCGTCGTCCAATCTAAAACCATCTTGTCGTCGTGCGAAGTAGAATCGAGATCGATCCTAAGCTCCAAATTTTTCAAATCCGTCTTACCCTGATTTTTATAAATAATCGAGTAGCTAAGTGTGTCTCCGAAGCCGGCTTCCCCCATCCCGCTCTCGCCGTTAACGGTCAGTCCCAGGATCAGCCAATTCTCTTCGTCGGATGGTACCGCCCCTCTGTTCCCGCCAACCGAAAAAATATCCGGGATAATTGGCAAATCAGCCAAGCCTGCCTTGCTTCTTTTCTCCTCGCCGGCAACTATCTTATCGACCGACATAACCCGGCTGGGGTACGCGCTCGACTCCTTTTCGAACAAAGCAATAAACCGGATATTCCCCAAGGGCTCCAGAATATAAAAATAGGCAAAAACAAGCAAGCCCAACAAAAATACCAAAATAACATAAAAAGCTACTTTTAATAATTTTTTTTCAAAATGGCTGACTGCTCTCTCCATAATTTTAAAAAATTACAGCCAATAAACAAATCCGCTGATTGTTGCTTGGACCCTTGAAGTTTCCGTCCCGAGCGGTTTAAGATTCATGATATTTACCGAGTTTATTCCGAAAAAATAATCTATTTTTTCCAATTTCCCGATGTAGCCTAGAATCTTTGGAAAGTCGCTCTCCGCGGTTATTTCCAAAGGGACCTTTATGTAACCGCCTTCTTCTATTTTTTTACTGAGGCTGAACTTTATTTTTTGGTCAATCTCTCCCCCGCCTAAATTTTCTAAAAATTTAACAAATTCAAACTCGTCTTCCGTCTTGACGAAAAATTTTTCCGAAAAATCCAGGACCTCCTTTTCTCTGCTGTCTATATTTCTCGTGACTTCTTCAAGCGAAGGCTGCTGCAAATAGTCCTCGGAAATTCTTGCGACATCTTTCTGGATTGCCTCCTTTTGGGCCATCACATCGGTCACTGTCATCGATAAAAGAAAAACAGTGCCCACGAGCAAGACCCCGAGCAGCGAAAGATATATCCAATTTTCTTTGTTCAAAATCATAAATCTTTTATAATTTGGAAAAGCCAACTACGGCGGCTATCTCGAAATTAACCAACTCTTTGCTCGAGATATCTTCCGTGATAATTTCAACTCCGGAAAATCTTCCGGCCGAATCCTCCAAGCTTTTCTTAAAAGCTATCAGGTCTTCGCGGGTAGCGGCAATCCCCTTTACGCGCAAACTATTGTTTTCTTTGTTCAATTCCAAGCCATCAATTTGTATCCCCGCCGGGACGATTTTGGCAAAATCGCCGAGACTGTCGGTAAAAAGAAAAAAATTTTCCTGAATTTTATTCATTGAAATTATTTTATCGTTCAAGACCTTGGCTCGATCTAAATTTTCTCCGACCCTTCCTGCCGTCCCCGAATCGCTGATAATTTTTGCCAAACCAACGTTGGCCAAAATGATCGTGATCGTTATTGTAAAAAGAAAAAGGGAGATAACCGCAAAAAACATCACGAGCCTCCGGCCTCGCTCAATCTCGATCTGGCGTCTTCTGCCGTAGGAAAGTAAATTTAAATTAATCATATTAATTTGATTCGATCCCGGCCAGGGCCAACCCGATCGCCGTGGAAAAAGAAATCGGGGAACCCGGGAGCTTAAGATGTTGTCTTTTTTCCGGTTTGATATTGGAAAAAGGATTGCCAAAGACAACGTTCAATTTGGTCTTCGCGGCCAAATACTCCGGCAACTTTTTTGTCTCGGCGACTCCGCCGCATAAAATAAGCTCGCCAACCTCTTCGCCGTCTCTCCGGCCCTCAAATTTCGTTGCCTGCTTTATTTCCATTGCAATTATGGAAAAATTTTTTTCAATTACCTTATATCCTTTGGACTTTTGGTTTTCCAAACCACTTTTAATTTTTTCGTTTTCCGCTTCGGCTAAAGAAATTTTTAACGCGGCGGCGATCTCCTCCGTTATTCCCGATCCGGAAACCGGAATGCTGATGCTGAATTGGATCGCGCCCTTGTCATAAAGAATGAGGCTCGAACGGTTGGCCCCAAGATCAAGAATCATCCGCGGGGCTTCTCCTTCTTTTTTCGCGGATTTTTTCTCCGCAATCAGCGCGTTGGCGATTGCTCCCGCCTCGATTTGCAGCGCCTCCGTTTGGAGACCGGCGTTGGCAATAATTTCCAGATATTCATCAACAATTTCCCGCGGCGCGACTCCGACTATCACTTTAAGCAAATCTTCTTCTGTCTTATCATCTTCCAGCGGCTGCCAATCAACATAAACCTCTTCCGCCTTCAGGGGAAAGTGACGTCCGATCCCATCCAGAATAAAATTGCCGATCTTTTTTTCTTCCATCATCGCCGGTATCTCAATCACTTTGATGAAAGTTTTTGTTTCCGGAAGACAGGCAACAACTTTTTTTGTCCTTATTTTTTTCCCCTTGGCGGTGGCAACCAATTTTTTTATCGCTCCGGCTACTTTTTCTTTATTCTTAATGACTCCCTTTTCCATCAAACCAGGCCCGAGAATCATCTCGTTCCACGCCCTGATGTGCCCTTGTTCGTCAAGCCAAATAAGCTTCAGCGACGTGTCGCTGATATCAAGACCGAAAGAATTTTTTGAAAATAAAGACATAAATTATTTCTTTTATTTTTTTCCCCCGCGGCTTATTCGCTGCGCGATCCCTGAACGGGGCGCCAGGGGCCGGCCTTTGTTGTAGCGAGTTTCATACTAACCGGAGTTTGGCCGGTATTGTCATAATTAACAAAAGTATTATTTGCGAGATAAACTTTGTAGCCGGCGACCGCCGTAGCCAGACCGTTATTATTTACTGTTGCACAACCGCTTGTGGCATAAAATACTCCTCCGTCGACATTATTGCCAATGTTGATAGCCGGAGACCATTGGTCTGTCCGGGTATTGGTGCTGACAAAAAATATATAACTGCCGTCAACCGGCGAACGGGTAATCGTGGCATTATTGTTGATTATTACCAGCCCCGAATTGGCCCGGTTGGCAGGGTTATCGGCCAGAAGAACTCCGCTTGCCGAACCAAAATCCAGACTAAGCCTGAGATTTGCCCCGTTTGTCAAAATAATATTTCCAGCCACCCAAACCGGACCGGTAATCGTCACCGTCACGCCGTCAATCGTCAAATTTCCGTTGATTTTTTTGGGACCAAGCGTGCTGCCGTTCGGCGGGCTGTAATTCCCGGTAATAGTCCCTCCGGCTTCGGCTGCCGCATGCCAAAAATCAAGATCAAAAACGGGGAGACCCCTTGGTGTAGGTGTAGCGCTCCCCGGATACTTTGTTCCGCCGACCGTCGTGCCGGAAATGTCCGCCGGATTATTTTTATAATAAGCGTTGCGGCTGACCTGGGAATTCAAAACTTTATCGGCGTGGGCGTCCCTGATATTTTCACAACCGTCAATTTTACCGCCCGATTTTGAAACATAAACATCTCTTTCTGTTTCGGCGTGGTTGCTGCAAACTATATCTGCATCTGAATAGGTCGGGCCGTCATTGATCTGGGCGTTGTTGCTCAGGGTTACTCCTCCTCCGGTTGCCTGCACGGCGAAATCAAAACCAGATTGCGTAACCGTGCCGGGGGCCGAGGAGGCCCCGATATGGACGGTTTTTGTCTGGCCGCCCGACGAATGGCCGACCGCAATCACGGTCTTGCTCGTCGTGTCGCCGGATACGGTTGTGGTAACCGTTCCGTTGCCTAAATTCATATTGCTTTCACCGATGTAGCTTGCCCCGAAAGTTCCGCCGCAATTTGTCCCGGCGGTCTGGTTCAGACACCAAACCGCCTTCTCTACCCCGGCTTCGGCGAGCCACAAGGCCGCTTTTTCGTCGTTGATGGCTTTATTTATTTTTGTCGCGTGGACCGACTTGTCAATCATAATTAAGGTATAAGCCGAAGCCAGCGCCATGATCATGGCGACAATCAAGAGAACCTGCCCCTGGTTGTTCAACATTTTTTTCATTTGTTGCCTAGGTTAAATTTTTTGTCTATGGCCAAAGTTCTAGTTTTTCCGGAAATATTTTTTGACATTGCCAATTGGACCAAAACCGAACTCACGCTGTCGTAACTGCCGTTATCATATATAAACTGCAGCCGGCTTACCGAATCCGACAAGGCCCTGGCCAACGATACCCGGCTGCTTGCCGGATCGGCCTGTTGCGAAACAAAAATTTTATTGTTTGATAAATAAACGGCGGCGTAATCGTATTTCCCGGCTATTACCTGGCCGGCCGAATCGATTGAAGGAATTTCCAAAACCAATGTTCCGGCCGAAGCGGTATAATTTACCGAGTTGATTGTCCTTGAAGAAACGGTTTTATCGGCTACTCGGACTACCCGGCCGACGGCTTCCACGACCTCGGCCCCCTGAAGCTGGAAATCGGAACCCGCCGAATTAAGATTGAAAATTCTTCCGTGGGTGATAAAAAGATCCATAATGACAACCGAAACAACGGAAACCAGAGTGATAACGACGATCGCCTCGACAATGCTTACCCCCTTATTTTTCAAAGAAGCTTTTCGAAACCGACGAACGGAAAATTTATTCATATACCTTGCTTCTTAAAGTTGATAATTGAATTTCCCGAGCCGAGCCTCTTTCCTGCCAGACAACCTTGGCGGTAATTTTTTTTATTTCCGCTCCGCTGTAATTTTGGATAGTCAATTTTCCCGCCAAGCCGGCAAGTTCAGCCGGACTGATTTTTAAAAAACCCGCGGGAAATGAATCGACCGTTTCCATATCAAATAACCAGTCGCTGTTTTTTATTGAACTCTCCAGATGGATATCATCAATATTATAATAGACGCTGTTTTGCCCCACGAAGCCAAGGTAACCGTTTGCAAAAGCGCCGTCGCTTTGGTCAGTTTTCAGAACATCATCCAGATAAACTTTGAGTGATGTCCCCAGGGTTACTACCTTGAGCTTGTACCACGCTCCCGTATTGAATGTTTGGCTCGCTGTCCAAAGAATGGTCGGAGCTCCCCCTGAAAATTTTATGAACTTCATCAAGCCGCTTGTAATACTCCAATAATAATAATTTTCTATATCCTGATAGCGGAAAACTATCCCAGTCTGCCAGTTCGAGACGGAAGACGGCAAAACTTTCAAATAGGCACTGAGGGTAAAATCACCGTAATAGCTTTCCGGCAGAAGCGCGGCGCTTGAAATACTGCTCCCCACCATTACCGAGGCGGGCGCCACGGTTTGCACTTGGGCCGGGCTCACTGCCCCGGCGTCGCTTGCGATTTTCTGCTGGCCGATGTTGTAAGCCAAACCGACGAAATCTCCGTCGGTCCGCTCGGTCAAACTGCCAAAAGGGTAATTATTCATGGCGTCGAGCTCCGCTTCGGCAAAACTATAAGCCAAATTTCGGTTTTGATTGCTCTCTTTAACTCTAAAAGTAATCAACGAGGCGGAAAAAACGGACAAAACAAGGACGAGGATAAAAAGACTAACTACCACCTCGATAAGGGATGCTCCGACCTCGCCTCTCTTTCCCGGACGGATTTCTGTTTTTAATTTTTTTTTAAAAAACATGCTAAGTTTGGGCTATCGAATAAATCGGCATCAAAATTGAAAGGGCCATAAAGGCGACGCCGAGACCCAAAATTAAGATTAAAACCGGCTCAATAATGGCGGACATTGAATCAAAGGTATTGGTTACTCTTGTTTCATAAAAAGAAGAAATTTCAAAAAGTACCTCATCCAGGACACCGGCTTCTTCGCCGACGATAATAATCTGGATGATCAGATTGGGGTAGATATCGGCATATTTCAGAAATGCCGTATGGACAAAGTTTCCTTTATTGACCTCGTCGCGGGCCTCAAGCAGCGATTGCTTATAAAAAACATTTTCCAAACCGTTAGCTGTCGCTAAAAATGCCTCGGAGATTGGAACGCCGGCCTTGAGCAGAATACCCAAATTTCTTGTTAAGTGGGCCAGATTTTTTTCTTTCATAATTCCCGATACAATCGGAAGTCTCAAGAGCAACGCGGTCCATAAAGATTTCCCCCGTTTTGTTTTTTTCCAAAAAATAAAAGCAATTACGAGAGCAACCGTCAAAACCAGTATAAGCGCCCCGTAACCGACAACTATATCGGAAATGCCGATCAGAATGCGCGTAGGCAGAGGCAGTTTAAGATCGGCCTCTTTAAAAATTTCGGCGATTTTCGGAAAAATATAGAAAACAACGGCGATTCCCAAAAGAACCATGGCGCTCGCCACAACAATCGGATAAGCCATGGCCGACTTTAATTTTCTTTTCAACTCTTCCTCTTTGCGCGCCAGCTCGAAAAATTTTTCCAAAACCATAACCAAATCCCCCTTCATCTCGCCGATTCTAACCATGCTTATCAGGGCCGCGCCGAAAACTTCTTTATGTCTGGACAAACTTTTTTCGAAAGAATTGCCTTGAACCAAATTCTCCCTTATATCCCCCAGAATATCCCGCCAATATTTATTTTTGCTCTGCTCGGTCAAAATCTCTATGGCTCTCGGCAGGGAAACTCCGGCCCTTATCATCAGCGCCAAATGCTGGATGAAATAAAGTTTTTCATCGGACTTGATTGAGTGTCTCTTGAAAAAAGAAACTAATTTCCCCTGCATAAAAAATATTAAAAAAATTAAAAAATACTCCCCCGTTTGTTATATTACCCTGATTAATTCTTCCAGAGTCGTGTCCCCTTGCAAAATTTTTACTACTCCGTCTTCGGCAAGCGAAAGCATGCCCTGGCCGCGGGCCGCCTTGTCGACTTCTTTCAACGATGCCCCGCCGATAATTGCCGAATATATTTCCGGAGTATTCTGCAAAACCTCGTAAAGGCCGATTCTGCCGCGCAATCCCTCAAACCGGCACATCTTGCATCCCTCGCCTTTGTAAAGAAAAATCTGTTTTGAAGACATCCCTTGCCTCGCCAGTATTTTACCAAGATCAACGTGAAGCTGTTTCTCGATCAAATTTATGTCTTTCGGACGAGCCGCGAATTTAGTTTTACAATGCGGGCATATTTTTCTGGCTAAGCGCTGGGCCAAAACAACGTTGACGGTCGAGGCCACAAGATACGGCGGTATTCCCATTTCCGTGATTCTCGGCAGGGTGGTAACCGCGTCGTTTGTGTGAAGAGTTGAAAGCACGAGGTGGCCGGTAAGCGCCGCATGCAAGGCGATTTCCGCCGTTTCCTGATCCCGGATTTCTCCGACCATAATGACGTTCGGATCCTGGCGCAGAAAAGCCCTGAGCCCGGCGGCAAAAGTATATCCGATCTGCGGGTTGACCTGGCTTTGGTTGATGCCGGTCATGCTGTACTCAATCGGGTCTTCAATGGTTGAAATATTGATTCCCGGCCGGTTAATCATGCCGAGCAAGGTGTAAAGAGTCGTAGTTTTTCCGCAGCCCGTCGGCCCGACCGCCAAAATCATCCCCTGGGCTTTTTTTATTTCTTCCCTTACTATTTTGGAAAAATCGGGCAAAAACCCCAACTCCTCCAAGGAGAGCTGTTTAAGTTCCTGCTGCAAGATGCGGAGCACTACTTTTTCTCCTTCAAGGACGGGAACAATTGAAACGCGGATGGAAACCCGGTAATCGGATCCTGACATGGAAAAACGCCCGTCCTGGGGCAGGCGGTGTTCGTCAATTTTCAAATGTGACAAAATTTTAAGCCTGGAGAGGACGCCGGCGTGCAGTTCCTTGGGAAGAAAAATAATTTCTCTTAAAATCCCGTCGACTCTGTATCGGACTAAAGATTTTTCTTCGGTCGGTTCAATGTGCACGTCCGAAGCGCCTTCCTTTATCGCATTTTCTATCAGCCCCTGGACGATTTTAATAACATTTATTTCTTTTCCCTCATGAATACTGATTTTTTTTACCTCCTGCTCGATGTCCTTGCGGTACTGGCTTATAACAATTTTCAATCCGGAAGGCGAGGTAAAAAATAATTTGACTTTTATGTCCTCTTTTCTTTTGATAAACTCAACCAACTGCAAGTCGGGGGGCGCTGCAGTCGCAACGCTTACTTCATCGCCCGCTTTCTCAAACGGGACTATCTGATATTTAATTGCCAGATCGTAGGGAATCAAGTTGAGAATATCGGCTGAGACGATTTTCTTCTCGAGCGAGGCAAAATCAAGACCGTAATATTCGGCCGCTGCCCCGTAAAGCTTTTCCTCGGGAACCATTTTTTTTGCAATCAAAAATTCTTCCAAAGCAATATCCGCCTTGGAAGAATCCAAAACTGCCTGGTCAAGCACCGTTTCCTTCAGGAAATCTTTTGAAACTACAATTTTTTTCAAATCTGCCAGCGGTATCATGGACAAAAATTATATGACTTTTAAAAAAATAAATTGGGAAACAACGGCCTACTTATAATAAGGCAGGTAGGCTCCGGCGACTTCCTCGGTAATCAGCCCTCCTTTTACCATGCGCCTTAAATCCTGAGCCAGGGTGAACATTCCGAGCCCGGCGCTTGTCTGGATGACCGTATTAATCTGGGCTGTCTTGTTTTCCCTTATCAGGTTGGCCACCGCCGGATTGTTGATCATTATTTCCTTGGCGGCGGTTCTTCCTCCGCCTACTTTCGGAAGAAGGCGCTGGGAGATAACACCGGCTAAAGTCATGGAAAGCTGAAGCCGAATTTGATTTTGTTGGTGCGGCGGAAAAACATCAATAATACGGTCAACCGTCTGGGCCGCGCTGTAAGTATGCAGTGTGGCTAAAACCAAATGCCCCGTTTCGGCGAGAGTCAAAGTCGAAGCAATAGTATCGAGGTCGCGCATTTCACCGACCATAATGACGTTCGGATCCTGGCGAAGGACGTGTTTCAAACCTTCGGTAAACGACATGATATCAAATCCCAGTTCTCTCTGTTTTATAATGCTCCGGTCATTGGGAAACAAAAATTCGATCGGATCTTCAAGAGTGATGATATTGCAAAGTCTTTCTTCGTTAATCTGATTAATCATGGCCGCCAGAGTTGTGGATTTTCCGTGGCCGGTCGGACCGGTTACTAAAATTAAACCTTGCGGCAGCCTGACAAGATCATAAACAACTTCCGGCAGTTCCAATTCGGCCATTGTCGGAATAGTCGAGGGAATAACGCGGGCGACCATGCCGATATTGCCTTTTTCGTAATGCAGATTGACCCTGAAACGCGTCCCTTTGACTTCGTGGGAAAAATCAAGCTCCCTTCGGCTTATAAATTTTTCCTTTTCTACTTCGGACAAAATTTCAAAAATTATCTTCTCGAGCTCTTTCGGCTTAAGAACCTCTTCCTCCTCGACTTCCGAGAGCTGCCCGTCAATCCTTAGGAATGGCCGCCGCCCGGAAGCAAGATGAACATCCGAAGCATTTCTCTCCGCGGCTGTTTTCAAAAAAGAATCGAGAATCATAAAACTAAAATTTACAAATTAAACTCTTAATTCCATTTTTTTGTTTTTAAGCCGGCCAAAGCCGCTTCGACCTGGGCCTCCTGCTTGCTGCTGCCCTCGCCCGTAGCCACCAGTTCCTTTTCAAGATAAATTCCAACTTTGAACTTTTTAGCGTGATCCGGCCCTATCTCCTCTAAAACCTTGTACGTGGGGGTGACGCCGTATTTATCCTGGGACATTTCCTGAAACTTGCTTTTTGGATCAAGATACAATTCGTGTTCCAGAATGTACGGTAATTTGACGACCAAAAAACGCTTTATAAAATCCCGCGATACGGTATAGCCCTGGTCCAGATAAATCGCCCCAACCATGGCCTCAAAAGCATTTGCCAAAATATATTGTCTTGCTTTCGAATCGACCGACTCCTTGGCTTCGCCCTTGCTTAAATAAAGATATTTATCCAAATCCAATTCTTTGGCTGTTTCTGAAAGCATCTTGGCATTCACGAGGCTCGCCCGCCAGTTCGTCAACTCACCTTCGGGGTTCGGATAATTATTATAAAGATATTCCGTGACAACCAGTTCCAGGACGGCGTCCCCGAGAAATTCCAGTCGTTCGTTATGCGCCAACTTAAAACCGGGATTTTCGTTCAAATAGGAACGATGGACGACCGATTGGGCCAGGATATCCTGGTTTTTAAATTTAATGCCTATTTTTTCTTCCAAACTGGCAAATTCCTTCATTGGTCGAACGGTTGAATGGTTACATTGTTAAGTGGCTACTTGTTTTAGCCATTTAGCAATTTAACAATTTAACCGCGTCATTTTTAAATTTATTTTTTTTCTTTATCTTTCTCTTCGACAACTTCCCCGGCCGCCAGCATATCTTTGTAAATCGCCCCCAAGACACCGTTAATGAATTTTCCGGAAGAGCCGCTGCCAAAAGCTTTGGCTAATTCTATCGCCTCGTTGATGACAACTCTCGGCGGAACCGGCTTGTCCTTCTTCCCGCCGGCGAATTTTAATTCATAAATACCCAAACGCAAGACATTCCTGTCGACCAAGGTAATTTTTTCTATCGGCCATTCCGGGGCATATTTTTTGATCAGCTTATCAATTTCTTTTTTATTTTCGTCAACTCCTTTTACCAATTCAACGACAAAACCGCCCTCTTCAAAATTGGGAGCGAATTCCTTGATATTTTTGCTGGCGGCAGAAAGAACTTCATCCTCCTTCTGGCCCATGAAATCCCACTGGTACAGGGTTTGCAGAGCAATTGTTCTCGCGAGATGGCGGCTGGCCATAAATCACAAAACAACAATTAATTTCTATGAGTTTCGCGCGAGCGCAGCGAGCGCATGTTTCTATGAGTTTCTGAAACTGATAGAAACTGATAGAAACTTGCTCGGGCTATCGCCCTCGCGAAATTTATTGTTATTTCTTTTTCTTTTTCGGCGCTCTGATTTTGATTGCTTCACGTCCGGAGTAGGTGCCGCATAATGCGCAGACATGGTGCGACAAAACCGGTTTTTTGCATTTGGTACAGGCCGAATATTGCACTTTCTTCAAAGCAAAGTGAGAAGCCCTCCGTCTTTTGTGCGAACTTGTCCTTCTGTGTCCGGGTAAACCCATATTTTTTTAATCTTAATTTTAATTTTTAAACAAACGTAACGCTGGCAGCCCGATCTTCGGCTTCTTTAAACCTCATTAATCTAACTCCCTGGGTCGCCCGCCCCAGAGTGGAAATGCTCTTAAACGGCATTCTGATGACCTGACCGAATTTGGAGATGATTATCAAATCCCTTTCGTCCTTGCTTGAAGCGATCTGGGCGGAAATAATTTTTCCGGTCTTCGGCGTCACTTTGGCCGTCTTAATACCGGATCCTCCGCGCCCCTGAACTTTGTAATTTTTTAAGTTTGTCCTTTTACCAAAACCGTTTTCCATGACCACCAAAAGTTCAAGCAAATTTTTCGAAACAAGGTTTGGGTCGATCACGTCCATGCCAATAACCGAATCCTTTCCCTTGATTCTCAAACCGCGGACTCCGGTAGCCGCCCGACCCATCGGCCTAACATTTTTTTCTTTGAATCTTATTGCCTGACCCTGAGCGGTAATCAAAATTATCTCATCGTTGCCGCTTGAAGGTTTAACCCATTCAAGGCGATCACCTTCGCGCAGCTTAATCGAGATCAGGCCCGACCGGCGGACATTCTCAAAATCCTTGAGTTCGACTTTTTTAATCACACCCTCCCTTGTTACCATGACCAGATATTTGAAATCTCCTTCGCCGAGTTCTTTCGCGGAAAGAATCGCTGAAATTTTTTCCTCGGGAGCCAATTGCAGGAAATTAACGATTGCCTGGCCCTTGGAGGTCCGGGAGGCCGCCGGGACGTCATATGCTTTAAGCTGGAAAACCCGGCCGCGCGTAGTGAAAAATAAAAGATCCAAATGGGTTGTCGTAGAAATAAGATGTTCCACCGTATCTTCTTCTTTGGTAGTTAACCCCATCACGCCTTTTCCGCCCCGGCTTTGCGTCCGGAAAGTTTCCGGCGGGAGACGCTTTATATATCCGTCGGCGGTAACAACTACGATTGTCGATTCGTCCGGGATCAAGTCTTCAACGGAAAAATCCTTGACGGCATGGACGACGATCTGCGTTTTTCTCTCATCACCGTAATTATTTTTAAGTTCGTCGATATCTTTTTTTACCAAATTTAAAATTTTCTTCGGAGAAGAAAGAATTCCTTCCAGTTCTTTAATCAAAGCCGTCTTCTCTTTGAGCTCCTGCTCGATTTTCATCCGCTCGAGGTTCGCAAGCTGCTGCAGTTTCATCTCGAGAATCGCTACGGCCTGAACTTCCGTCAGTTTAAACCGCTTCATCAAGTTTACCTTGGCCTCATCCTTGTCTTTTGATTTTTTAATCAGCTTGATCACCGCATCAATATTGTCAACGGCAATTTTCAAGCCCTTGAGGATATGGGCGCGCTCTTTGGCTCTGGTTAATTCAAATTCGGTGCGCCGGCGGATAACCTCCTTGCGGTGCGCCAGATAATACTCTAAAATCATTTTCAAATTCAAAACTTTCGGCTGGATCCCGTCAACCAGGGCGAGCATATTGACGTGGAAAGAATCCTGGAGCTGTGTCAGCTCAAAAAGCTGGTTCAGTATTTTCTTGGGGTAAGAATCTTTTTTAAGCTCAATAACAATCCTCACACCTTCTTTGTTGGATTCGTCGCGCAGGTCTTTGATGCCTTCCAGCTTTTTATCTTTCACCAAGGTCGCAATCTTCTCGAGCAATGTCGCCTTATTAACCTGAAAGGGAATTTCCGAAACAATTATCTTGAAATGCCCGGACTTGTCTTCCATTATTTCCGTTTTCCCGCGCATGACGATCGACCCCTTGCCGGTCGCGTAAGTCTGTTTGATGGCGTTTACATCATATATAATTCCCCCGGTCGGAAAATCCGGACCCTTGATAAATTGGCTCAATTCTTCAATATCGCAATCCGGATGTTCAATCAAATGATTTATTCCGTCGCAAATTTCGGATAAATTGTGGGGCGGGATATTTGTCGCCATACCTACGGCGATGCCCATAGTCCCGTTCAAAAGCAGATTTGGCAGGCGCGCCGGCATGACTTGCGGCTCTTTGTGGGAACCGTCGTAGTTGGGGATAAAATTAACCGTATCCTTTTCTATATCCAAAATCATCTCTTCGGCAATGCGGGCTAGCTTGGCTTCGGTATAACGCATGGCCGCCGGAGAATCTCCGTCCATCGAACCGAAATTTCCCTGGCCCCAAACCAAGGGGTATCGCATGGCAAAATCCTGGGCCATCCTGACCATTGAATCGTAAACCGCCACGTCGCCGTGCGGATGGTATTTGCCCAAAACTTCGCCGACTACGGTTGCCGATTTTCGAAACTTCGCCCCGGGCTTCAGGCCGACATCCCACATGGCATATAAAATTCTCCGGTGGACCGGTTTTAAACCGTCCCGAACATCGGGAAGGGCGCGGGAAATAATAACCGACATGGCATAATCCAAGTACGACTCCTGCGCTTCTTTTTCAATGAGGCAGGGCTCTATCTTGCCGAGATGGTCTTCCTTCGGTTGTTCTTCCCCGGTTTCTGGCTTGCCTTTGCCGGGAGATTTTCTTTCTTTAGCCATGTTATTTTTCTATTTTATTTTTCATTTCTTCAATCAAAATTTTCTCTTTTAATTTCCCCAAAGTCTGCTCTTCGCTTGCCGCTGCCGGCTGGCTTTTTAAATATTCCCCGAGTTCCGTCCACTGATTCTGCAAATTTCCAAACGATTTTCCCAGTCCTTGGCTATTAACGGAATCTCTCAAGTAGGTATAGCTGTTTGACCCGAAATTCAAAGAAAGATTCCTGCCTACCACCGACAACCAAACAAAAAATATAACTGCCGTAACCGCCGCAACGCTCGCCCACATAACCGTTTTCTTTTTCGCCAACGACCAGGAACCCGGCCCCTCCCCCTTTTCCTCTGCCGCGGAAGGCTTCCCGCTTTCCGGGGCGGCTCTTCTTTCCCCGCGGATCATTTCAGCTGCCTGTTCCTCCGAAATCTGGCCGTCTTTTTCTGCCGGAGCAATCCCCGGGGTCTCCCGGCGGAAAACGGGCAGATTATTTTCATCTTCAATTATCTTCGGAAAATTTTTTTCGCCGGTTGGCGCGTCAAAAATTTCTTCTTTTTTCGCAGACAAAATACCGTTTTTCCCTTGGCCGACAACATGAACCGGTATTAGAAATTCTTTCCTGACCGGCCGTTTGCGGCCTAATTTGCCGCTGGCTTTTTTTACCATATTTTTAATCTCTGTCAAGTATAATGACCTTTGTTTCTTCCTGGGGCAAGTCCTTTTTGACAATTTTTAATTTTGGCAGATGCTCCGCTTTGCTTGCGCCCATCTCTTTCAAAAATTTATCAACCGGATCAAGTTCCATCTTAAGCCCTGGAATTTTATAATGCATCGGAATGACAATCCTCGGTTCAATTTCGTTAATTATTTCCGCGGCTTCATGGGCTCCGATAGTCCACTTTCCCCCGACCGGAACAAGAAGAATATCCACTCCGTCAAGCTTGGCAACCTGTTCTTCGCTCAAGGGATGGCCCAAGTCGCCGAGGTGGGCGACGGAAATCCCCTCCATTTCAATGCGGTAAGCCGTACTCCCCCCGCGCTCCTGGCCCTCGCTCTTGTCGTGCCAAAAAGGAATGCCGTAAACAAAAACTCCTTTTACTTCATATTCGCCGGGACCATTGATTACAAACGGGTTTTCTCCATTTTCTCCGTGCACTCCGTCAATATTATTGTGATCGTCGTGGTCGTGGCTTACGGTAACAATTTGGGCGGAAAGGCGGGGTAATTTAAAACCAACTCCCGCGCCGTAAGGATCGGTTACCAATGCCACATCCTTGCCTTGAATTTTGAAACATGATTGTCCGAGCCAAGATATTGTCATATTTTTTCGTGTAGCCTGTAACGTGAAACTTATAACTTAAATTCGGATTTTGAGTTACAAGCTACAAGTTACAAGATTTCAAGTTAGTACGCCTCCGGACTTTCAATTACTCCTTTGTAAAAATCTATCACCTGCTGGATATCGCTAAGATTGATATCGCGTTCCATAATACTCCAGCCATGCTCGATGGTTTTTATTTTCTCTTTTATTTCCGCCTGCCATTTCGGTTCGGCCGCGGCCAGTTTTTTCAATTCTTCAATTTTAGTTTCCATTTTCTTCTGCTCGGCGCTCCATTTCTCCAACGCTTTTTCATACTCGGATTTTTTTTCGCCTAAAACAAGTTTATCGGCTTCATCCTTGGCTTTCCCGAGCGCCCCGATTACCGTTTCGTCAAGAAAAAATTTTTCATCCGGATCAAAACAGGTTTCCATCAGCCCGCACATCCTGTATTCCCGGAGGCAATGGCCGCCGCCTTTTACTTTGCAGGCAAAATACTTATGATGCAGCGCCTCCGGCAATTGTTTTTCAAAATACTCGGCTTCCCTAACCCGGCCATATTTTTCATAAAGTTCCTGCCAGGCTTTTTGGTACGGCCACATTTCTCTCCCGAAAGATACAAGCAGATTTTCTACCTTGCCACAGGCAATTTTTTTGTCTTTTTTGCATTCCTCGTATTGCTTCTCCATCGCCTCTTTTTTCCCAGCCGGAAAAGTTACCGGCATTTTTTGAATCATGGCTAAAAGCAAGCCCAAAGTGAACTGGCAAGGATGCTCTGTTTTGTTTAGCCACATAAAATTAATTTGAACCAAAGACTGCTCGCCTTCGGCGGAAAATTAAAAAATCATTAATTTATCATAACATAAATTTATAAAAAGGCAAGCCCCGTATATACATTATATAGACTTCTATAGGCTTGACATTTCCCGTATCTCTGCCAAGATATAATATCTGGCCCAAGCAAATTTGGGCGAGGAAAGAGGCTTCCGCTTACGGCGGGAGAGGGAGGGTCTAAAATGAAAGATGGAAGAGACGGGCAAACCAAGCCGCACATGGCCGTTGTCCCACGGGTGAAGTGGGAAGCCAGGATGATGAAGCTTCTCATGGGAGACCTCGTCGGGGCGCGGGAATTCAACTGCTTTTTGGGCGAGATGACCTACATCGCCCAGCGCGGCGACGGACTCTTCGTCGCGGTGAGAGGCGACAAGGTCGGCAAGCCTTACGGCCAGATTCTTGGCCTTACGGTTACGGTCAACGTTGGCCGGTCGCCTTCCCCGCCGCCCAACCAGACGGCCTACGTCGCCTACCCGGCGAGCCCGGGAGACAACCGGCCGCGGGTCGTCTGGAACGAAGTTGAGGGCAAGCCCTACGACGCCATCAGCGAACTCTCTTTCGCCGAAGGACAGCCGCTTTACCTCGCGGCCGAACAGGGCAAGACTTTCGTCGTCCACGGCACGGGGGAAGAAAGCCGAAGATACGACAACATCGGTTTCCTGAAGTTCGTCAGGGGGCGGCCTTTCTACGTTGCCCAAAACGGCAAGGAGATGTTCCTCGTCTGGGGCGACTATCAGAGCGAACCCTACGACGACATCTCCATCCCCCACGCCGACGACATGGAAGCCGGAGCTTTCGCGACCAAGGGCCGGCAGATCAAACGGCTGGCGATCAATGTCGCCTAGGAGGCAAGCCCATGCCGAACGAAAGCAAGAAGCCCATTTGCCCGAACTGCGGAAGTGAAGCTCATTGCTTCCGCCGCGAACGCTACGAATGGGTGAGCCGCCTCGTGGACTACACCCTTTTCTGCCCGAAATGCGGCTGCCGCGAGACGGAAACAAAGCACGGCGGCTACACTTTCTTCATCTGGGGAATTCATCTCCCCACGACCTGCCCGTTCTGCGGCAAACCGTCGAACGAACACGTCAAGGACGGCGATCTCGACGAGCTGAAGGCCGGGCTCCACTCTTCGCGGGAGGAAGTTTCTCCCGCCCTCGATCCGAAAGCCGACGTCTGTCCGAAGTGCGGCAAAGGCGAGGTCATCTGCTCCTACCTCGGCGACACGGGAGCAGTAGACTGCTACTTCACCTGGCTACATGAGTGCACCAACCCGGAATGCGACTACCACGAGGAATTCACCGAATTCCACTGCACCGGCCAGGACACGGCGGCCGAAGCCGAAGCCGGAGACCAGCGCGGCCCGGGCAAAGCCGGCGGCTGCGCCGGCCCGCACAAGTAGAAGACGAGGAGGAAACCAACCACCGCAAGGTTCACACTTTGCGGTTTTTCTTATATTAAAAAGACAGCTAAAAAAATTGTGATATAATAAATATACTAAATACAAATATACTTTTATTTAAATCATGCACCAACCAAAAAATCTCTCGAAGCTTCTGGTCGGGATTACCGGAAAAAAAGAAAATCACTGGAAAAATAAATTAAAAGAGATCAATAAACTCGACATTGCCGAGGTGGCTTTATTTTTGGAGTGGTTTAAAAAACCCCAAAGACAAAAAATCTACCAAGCGCTTTTAAAATCAAAAATAAAAAAAATCCCCCTGGTTCATCTGAGAAACGACATGGATAAAAGCGAACTTGCCTTTCTGACAAAAAATTTTGCCTCCCATTATTTTACAATCCACGAAGATAGTTTTAATGTTTTGGATAAATGGCGCGGTTTTTATAAAAATTTATTCTTGGAGATGAACACGGATAATTTGCTTTCAGCTAACGTGGACGTAACCAAAATCGGCGGATTTTGTATTGATCTTGCCCACTTTAAAGTGGAAGAAACAAAAAGAACCAAAGAATTCAAATACATTAGGAAAAGAAAAAATTCCCATTACTTTTTCTGCAACCATCTTAACGGATATTCACCATCAAAAAATGTCGATCTGCACACCATAAAAAGCCTTAACAATTTCAATTATTTAAAAACTCTGCCCAAATTTTTATTCGGCAAAGTTATCGCCCTAGAAACGAAAAACAGCATCGCTGAACAATTAAAATTCAAGGAATATTTATCTAAGTTACTAAATAAAATTTAAAAAACAATAAGGCCCCCGAGTTTATTACAAAAATACAAAAAATCCGCTGAAAGGCGGATTTTCTTTTTCCATCTTCTATTTTCTATTTTCTAACTTCAGTCAATCGCCAAATCAATTGCCTGCGGCTTTTCCTCGACGGCCGGCTTGGCCGGCGAACCGCTCGTACTCCGCAGGGCTGAAGTGGTTGCGCGCGGTCCGGTAACTTTTTTTGGAGTGAGCGCCGAAGTTTTTGCCGTAGTCCGGAGCGCCGCGGTTGTCGCGTTCGCCGGTTTACCGGCCGAAGTCGCTTCACGCTCGTGCGTGTAAAGGCCGGCCATCTTTTTTGCCATTGCCCCCCTCTGTTTTCTCATATCTTCAATCGTTAGCTTGGGCTTTTCTCCGGCAGCAGCTTGTTCTTTTATACGATTAACCATCTGCTCTTCGCCAACGTTTTTTATAATTCCAATTTTTCTAAGAGAGCCAACCAACTTTCTGGTTCCCTGGATACTTTGGGTGTTTTCCCCCCACAGCTCCTTCGCCTTTACCGCGTTTACGTTTCCCTCTTTGGCCATTTGTTTAATGGTCTTTTCTATTTTCCAACTCGGCATTCCTGTCGTCTTCTGTATATTTTGCTGGATATTTTTTCCGACAAATCTTTGATCCATAGAGTATTTCAAAAAAAATATTTTAATCCGCTTCTCCAATTTTACCCCCTCTTGCCAAAAATTTCAAGGTGCGGTAAGATTGATTTTGCCCTTCATCTTCGAAAGAAAATAAGGGGCATATCTTAAAAAAGAAAGGAGCTTGGGATTGCCGCCATAAAACGGAGGCTGTCCCCCTAACTATTAACTATGGATCTAACTAATCTAACGAAAGACGAAAACAAAAACGAAAAACAAACAATGGAAGCCCTGCTCGCCGATGACACTTTTTTGAAAATCCCGAAAGTCGGCGATGTCGTTAAGGGCAAAGTCCTTACCGCGAGCAAAAACGAAGTTCACCTTGATGTCATGGGCTTCAGGACCGGAGTCGTCCGGGGCCGCGAGCTCTGCGATGAATCGAGTGATTACGCCAACCTTAAACCGGGCGACGAAATCGAAGCCACGGTTATGGAATTGGAAAACGAAAAAGGCGAAGTCGAACTTTCCTTCCGTTTCGCCGGCCATAAAAAAGTCTGGGACAAATTGGCCGAAACACAGAAATCCGGAGAAATTATCACCGCCACGGTGGTTGACGCGAACAAAGGCGGCCTGATGATGAACGTGAATAAAATTATCGGATTCTTGCCCGTTTCGCAATTGGCGCCCGAACATTATCCGCGCGTTCCCGGCGGCGAGAAGAATAAAATTTTGGAGAAATTAAAAACATACGTCGGCATACAGATGGAAGTTAAAATCATCGATGTCGGCGAACAGGATGATAAATTGATCGTTTCGGAAAAGGCGGCCTGGGAAGAAAAGCAGAAAAATATTATTTCCGCCTACAAAGTCGGGGATATTGTCGAGGGCACCGTTTCCGCCCTGGCCGATTTCGGGGTTTTCGTTAAATTCGACAACCTTGAAGGCCTGGTCCATATTTCCGAACTCGCTTGGCAGAGAATTGACCATCCGCAGGATGTTGTCAAGGTAGGCCAGACGATAAAAGCGGAAATCATCGGGGTTGAAGGTTCAAAAATTTTCCTCTCGATGAAAAAATTGATTGATGATCCATGGAAACTGATCGGCGACAAATACAAAGTCGGCCAAGTTGTCGAGGGCAAGGTTTTGAAAATCAATCCGTTCGGACTATTCGTCGAACTGGATCCTGAAATCCACGGCCTGGCCCACATTTCCGAACTTTCAAACAAACAAATCCAGTCCCCGACCGAAGTGGCCAGTATCGGCGACACTTTGAAATTCAAAATCATTTCCATCGAACCGGTTGACCATAGACTAGGTTTAAGTCTAAAGGGCGCTAAAGAAAAATCCCCGGAAAAACCGGAAGAAAAACCGGCCGAGGAAAAAGCTGAAACGCCGAAAGAGGAAGTAAAAGAGGAAAAGAAAGAAGAAAAAGCTGAAGAGAAAAAAGAAGAGGCAAAAAAAGAGTAAACAAAATCCAATACAAAAACGGGCGCAAGCCCGTTTTTGGTTTTAAAAATTTTTGAGAATAAAAAATGACCCTCATACACCGAAGTGCACAAGGGTCAAAGGAATCAAGGACCGGAAACGCGGCCGAGAGGGCCGAGTTACCAAGGATCCAAGGACCCGAGAGCCCGGCTCCGAGAGCCGAGTTACCGAGCGTCCGAGGACCTAGCCGCGCTTGCGGAGGACGAGCCACCCGTAGCGCGGGTCGAAGCCGCGCGCGAGGTAGACCAGGTCCAGGCGGCGCTTGCCGACGCCCCGGTCCGCGAACGGCGCGCACCAGTAGCCGCGCGGGTCCTGCCAGCGGGCCGTGATGACGAGCGGGTGGTCCAACTGGAGATCCGGGTAGGCGGCGATGAACTCCATCGCCCGACGAACGCCGCAGAGTCGGTAGCCCAGCTTCTCGAGATTCTTGAAGGCGTCCTCGCCGTTCGCGGTCTCCGAGAAGTGGTACTCGTACACTTCCCACTCGGCTTCATCGGGATCCGTGGGCTCGAGCGGGTAGTTCGCCCCGTTGAAATCGGGACTGACCCAGTCCTGCCGGCAGGCCGCGAGCAAGTCGCGGAAGGTCGAGGCGACGGGCTTGGCCACCTTGGTCACGATGAGATCGGCGATCAGCTTGGGGAACGGCGAGTTCTCGGCGATGATGCGCCGGAGATCCTCGTCCGTGGCGCCTGCGTCGCGCAGGGCCTTCAGAATCTGGAACCCGCTACCCATTCCGGAGAGGATGTCGCTCTTCTGCTTGCCCATCTTGGGCCTCCTTCTTTGGCGTACCCCTTATCCGCGCACTTCGCACGAATGTAAGGCATGCCGTCTCTGGCCGGGAGAAATTCCCAGCCAACATATTATTAAACCATATTTTTGCCTTTTTGTCAACCCCGTTAGAAGTCCTTGAGAAAAATTTTGCTTAAAATTTTTCCAGCAAAATTAGCATTAATTCCAACCAATGCCCTCCCACCCTGGAATAAGTATATTTCAAGATAACAGACTTCTAACGGGGCAAGCCCCTTTTAGTCCGGACTGACCCGTTTGTCATTAATTATAAGTTATGATATATTTTATAAAACAATCCTATGAAAAATCTCACAAAAAATTTCATTATCTTCTTGCTCATCTTCCTCGTCGTCTCGGCGCTTTTTGGCATGTTTAATCTTTCCGCGGAAAAAGTGGAAACTATTACTTTGCAAAAATTTACCGAACAGGTTGAAGCTGAAGCGATTAAAAAAATCACGGTTGAAGGCGACAAACTTTCCATTACCCTAAACGATGGAACACAGGAGAGCCTGAAGAAAGAGCCGCAGGAAACTCTCGGGGAACTCTTGAAAAACTACAACGCCGCTCCGGAAAAAATTAAAAAAATAGATATTGAAGTCAAGGAAGACACCGGCTGGAGTTTTTGGCTGAACACCTTATTGCCATTTTTAATTCCTTTTATCCTCGTCGTTGTCGTAATTTATTTCATGATGCGCCAGGTCCAAGGAGCGAACTCCCGGGCCATGATGTTCGGCCAGTCGGGCGCGAGAGAGGCGCCGAAAAATGCCAAGCATAAAATTACTTTCAAGGACGTGGCCGGAGTCAAAGAAGCCAAGGAAGAACTTTGGGAAGTGGTTGAATTTTTAAAAAGCCCGAAAAAATTTACGACCCTCGGGGCGAAAATCCCCAAAGGCGTATTGCTGATGGGAAGTCCGGGCACCGGCAAGACACTTCTAGCCAAGGCGGTGGCCGGCGAAGCCAATGTCCCCTTCTTTTCCATTTCCGGTTCGGAATTCGTGGAAATGTTTGTCGGGGTCGGCGCGGCAAGAGTCCGCGATCTTTTCCAGAAAGCCAAGAAAACCGCTCCCTGCATTGTTTTTATTGATGAGCTTGACGCCGTCGGCCGCCAGCGCGGAACGGGACTCGGCGGATCTCACGACGAGCGCGAACAAACTTTAAACCAAATTTTGGTCGAGATGGACGGCTTTGACCCAAACTCCGGAGTAATCGTTTTGGCGGCAACCAACCGCCCCGATGTTTTGGACCCGGCTTTGCTCCGCCCCGGACGCTTTGACCGGCGGGTAATTTTGGACGAACCGGATATGCGCGACCGCGAAGCAATTTTAAAAATTCATACCAGAGGCAAACCGCTGGCCGGCGATGTTGATTTGAAAAGAATTGCCGAGCGGACCCCGGGCTTTTCCGGCGCCGATTTGGCCAATCTCCTGAACGAAGCGGCGATTTTGGCCGCCCGGCGGAACAAGCAGCGGATCGGCATGGATGAAATCCGGGAATCGGTGGAAAAAGTTTTGCTCGGACCCGAGCGCAAAAGCCATATTCTTTCCGACAGCGAGAAAAAAATCACCGCCTACCACGAAGCGGCCCATGCCCTGGTTTCCCACGAACTGCCGCACGCCGACCCGGTCCATAAAGTTTCAATCATTTCCCGCGGCCGGGCCGCCGGATACACCCTGAAACTTCCTTCGGAAGACAAGCATCTCCATACCAGGTCCGAATTCATTGACGATCTGGCCGTATTTTTGGCCGGACATACCGCGGAAAAAGAAATTTTCGGCGAAGTAACGACCGGCGCCTCAAACGACCTCCGCCAGGCGACGAGTCTCGCCAAAAAACTCATCACCGAATTCGGGATGAGCGAAAAACTGGGCGCCCGGACTTTCGGGGAAAAAGAAGAAATGATTTTCCTGGGAAAAGAAATCCACGAACAGCGCGACTACAGCGAAAAAGTCGCCGAAATTATCGACCAGGAAGTCAGCCGACTGATTGCCGAGGGAGCCAAAACCGCCCTTGATATTATCAGACATAAAAAAGACAAAATGGAAGAAATCGTAAAAATACTCTTGGAAAAAGAAACCATCGAGAAGGAAGAATTCGACGCGTTATTTACCAAATAATATAACCTCCGCTTCGGCGGAGACATAAGGGGGAAATATGTTAAAAAAACACGGGCCGTTTTACCGGCCAGTCTTGAAAAAGGCTTGGGAAATAACCAGGCAAAATAAATTTCTCTGGGTCTTCGGGCTTTTTGCCGCCTTGGCCGGCAACGGAGGAATTTACGAAATTTTAGTCAAGGGTTTCGACCGCGTCGTCTCGCAGGGAGAAATTTTTTCGCCTTTCTCGGGCAGCGGACTCTATGGTTGGGGAATCTTCACTCTTCCCCGCCTGGAAGATATCTACGCAAAGTCGCCGCTTTTCCTTAATTTTTTCTGGATAATCGTTCTCTTTGTCCTCGTCGCTCTCGGAGCGCTCGTTTGTCTGAATATCGCCTCCAAAAGCGCCCTCGTAAACTGCGTTAAAAAAATAACCGGCCGGCGGAAAACAAATCTGAAAGACGGTTGGGCGGCCGGGAAAAAATATTTCTGGCCGGTGCTTGGATTAAACGTTCTGGCCAAAGCCGCGACCTTCAGTCTTCTCGTTTTGATCACCGTTCCGGTAATGTTTTTCATTGTCGGCGGCAGCGGCGGCTTGGGCTGGAATCTTTTCCTCTACGTCGCTTCATTCGTTGTTTTTACCCTGCTCGCCCTTTTTGTTTCTTTCATGGCGATTTACGCTTCCTGTTTCGTGGTTTTGGAAAACCTGCCTTTTGTCGAAGCGATCCGCGCGAGCTGGGTTCTCTTTATCCGAAATTGGTTTGTCTCGCTTGAAATGTCCCTGATTCTTTTTCTGACCGTTATCCTGGCCGGACTTGCTCTTGTCTTATTCTCAATTTTCTATCTTATCCCGGTTTCTCTTCTGCTTCTGGCTTTCGCCTATCTTCAGCTTGAAATGGGTTTCTGGATTATTGTCTTTCTGGCGATTATGGGATGGCTCGTCTTGGTTGGATTTATCGGCGCCCTGCTTTCCACTTTCCAATTTTCCGCTTGGACTCTGCTCTTCACGGAAATAAACAAGAAAAAAATTTGGAGCAAACTGTTGAGATTCGTCGGATTAGCCAGATAGAATTTAGAAGTTGGAAGTTGGAAGATAGAAGTTAGATATTAGATATTCACCATATGGCAAATCAATCGATTGAGGATCTCTTGAAAAGTTACGGAGCAAACAAAACTGACGCTCCGGAGATCGCCTCCGAAGGAACCAAGGAAAAATTCGAGGAAAAAATGGAAGCAATCTCCCTCAAGGAAAAAGAAAAACTAGCAGCAGAAAAAGCTGCGAGCCTTGGCGTTCCCTACATCAACCTCAAGGGTTTCCCGATCAGCCCGGAAACCCTGACTTCAATCCCGAAAGAAATTTCCGAAGCTTTGAAGGTCATTTGTTTTTTAAATACCGGCACGGAAATCAGAATCGGGGCGACCGATCCGGCAAAAGATCAGATCAAAGAAATGCTTTTGAGTCTGGAAGACAAATTCCATTCCCACGGAGTCCTTTATTTGATTTCTGAAAACAGCTTCGCTTCGGCTTTCAAACTTTACGCCTCCCTGCCGACCATCAAGAAAATCGTGAGCGGCGTGGAGATCACCGAAAAAGATCTGGAAAAATATTCCGAAGAAATAAAAAACTTCAAACAGCTCCACGAAAAAATCCAGAAAGCCAACATCACCGACATTGTGACCATGGTTATTGCCGCTTCGATTACCGCCCGCTCTTCGGATATCCATATTGAAGCCGAAGAAAAAGATATCAAGATCAGATTCAGGATCGACGGCATTCTCCAGGAAGCCGCTTCTCTGCCGAAAGAGCTCTGGCCAAAAGTTATTTCCCGCATCAAGCTGATTTCCGGTTTGAAAATCAACGTCACCAATATTCCCCAGGACGGCCGTTTCACGATTTTCGTGAAAAGCGGAAAAATCGACGTCCGCGTTTCCTGCCTGCCGACTTCTTACGGAGAATCGGTGGTAATGCGCTTGCTCATGCCTTCGGCGGCCGGACTCGGTTTTGAAGGGCTCGGCCTTTGGGAGCCGGCTTATTCCCAACTCAAGTCACAGACGGAACGGCCGAACGGAATGATTATCACAACCGGCCCGACTGGTTCGGGCAAAACCACGACGCTTTATTCCATTTTGAACAAGCTTAACGAGCCCGGCGTAAAAATTATTACTCTTGAAGACCCGGTCGAATACAAACTGGCCGGCATCAACCAAAGCCAGGTTGATTATTCCCGCGATTACACTTTCGCCAAAGGCCTGCGCTCGATTTTGCGCCAAGACCCCGACGTTGTCATGGTCGGAGAAATCCGCGATTTGGAAACGGCCGATATTGCCATCCAAGCGGCGCTCACCGGCCACTTGGTTATTTCAACCATTCACACAAACAGCGCCTCGGGCGCTATTCCCCGCTTCATGTCCATGGGCGTAAAACCTTTCTTGCTTGCCCCGGCCTTGAACGCGGTGATCGGCCAGCGCTTGGTCCGCCGGATTTGCGAAGAGTGCAAGGTCGAAGACAATCTTGATGCGGAAACCATGGAACGGGTGAAAAAAATCCTTGACGAGCTGCCTCCCGCGGTCAAAGAAAAATATCAAAAAGATTTGGCCAGTTTGAAATTTCACAAAGGCGCCGGCTGCGAAGCCTGCAACGGCATCGGCTACAAAGGCCGGCTCGGAATTTATGAAGTCATGGCTATGAGCGCGGAAATCGAAAAAATAATTTTATCGGAACAGGTTTCCGAATATCAAATGCAGGACATTGCCGTCAAGGCCGGCATGGTGACCATGGTCCAGGACGGACTCTTGAAAGCCCTTTCCGGCGTCACTTCCGTCTCCGAAGTTTTCTCCGCCGCTGAATAAATTAAAATAATTTAATAATATGGGAACTCCCGAAGCTACGATGGGCAGATGGAGCGGAATGCGCCGCGGCCGGGACTTGGAACTCTCGCTTTTTGGCGCCGGCCCGTCGCCCGAAGATCCCGCCTACAGAAAAAATCTGGCCGAAATTCTCTCCGCCGATACTCTGCGAGTCTCGGAAAAAATAAAAACCGGAGAAACGATCCCGGGACCGCAGAAAAGCAAAGCTTTCGGAGAACTTCATCGCCGGAAAAACAAATTGGTCAAACTGATAAGCGAACATCAGGAATCCGACTTTGATCCGGAAAATCCCCCGAAAGATTTTTTACGCGAATTAAGAATAAACCTCATTGAGGGGCTTGGCCTCCCGGATGAAGAAACTGACCGGATAAAAGCCTACTCGGCCATTGGCACGCCGCTCGACACGATCGCCGGGATTGATTCTTTTTTTATCATCAGAGAAAAAGAAGGAGAATATTGCATAACGATCGACGGCTCAGCCAGGCAGAAAAATCCCGACGAGATCAAAGCTCATATTTTTGTTAAAGATGAACCTCCTGATCCGAACGAAGACTGGGATGGCTATATAAAAACAATCAATCTCTACACTGCTAAAATAATGGATAAATTAAACGAACTAAGGACTAAAAGGGAAACGCTTGACAAAACTTTGAATTAGGCATAACCTGGCTTGAGGGGAAAAGGAGGTCTTCTTGGAAAGGAAACAGGGTTGCTGCCTGATCTGCGGCGCTCCGGGCCAAGAAGGCAAGCGCCTTTTTGTTTGTCCGGACTGCGCCAGCCCGGCGAAGATCGTGCTCTTCTGCTCCGGCTGCCGCCGCAAACGGGAATTTACCATGGATGAATTTCCAACGCTCAGGGAAAAAATCCTGAAATTCCTGTCCTACCCGGTGCCGAATCAGCCTGGCCTCATCATCGTTGTCTCCCGCTGCGGCCAGAAAGACTGCCCTGAAGCTCCGGGCGACACTACGGCCGTCTACGGCATCAGGCAGGAACAGCTGCCGAGCTGAACTTTCCAGAACAAAAAACAGCGAGCCCTTTGGTTCGCTTTTTTTATTTCTACTAAAAATTTTATAAATTAGGATTTGGATATTTCAATCACTCTCTTTTCTTCCTTCTCCCCCAGCTCCATTTTTATTTTTATCACTTTTCTCCCGCGGAACAATTCCGGAACTTTGTCGGCCCACTCAATTACCGTCACCACGCCCGGCTGGCCGAGCCAATCGAGCAAACCGATATCCGCCAGTTCGCCCGCGCCGCTCAACCGATACGCATCAACGTGGCACAAATATTTTATCCGGAGTCCACGCGAAAGCGTGGCTTTTTTGCCAGCCTTTCGGCTGGATTCCATTTTTGCGTCATAAATTTTCATCAACAAAAACGTCGGACTCTGAACCCGTTTTTTTATTCCGAAACCCTTGGCCAAGCCTTTCGTAAAAACCGTTTTCCCTGCGCCCAGTTCGCCAATCAACCCGATAATTTCTCCTCCACGCAGTTGCCCGGAAAATTTTTCCGCAAATTCACTGGTTTCTTTTTCGCTCTTGGATAAAAATTTCATACCTTTATCTTATATAAAAAATGCCCAGAAGACAATTCCGCTCCTCCTGCGGACAAATATCCCTGGGCCTAGCTTTCGTCCTCCGGCGGTTTGGTCATCTTGAGACGCTTGGCGAGGTGGAGGCGGAGTTTCTTCCCGACAATTACCTCCTTCTGCCTGATCCTCTCGCGTGACAAGTTATGCCATTCGCCGATGTCGGCCAGGGCGCGCTCCTGCCGCAACCGGTGGTTGACAATGTCTCTCTCCACCGGATCAAGGCGCGGCAAAAGTTCATCAATACATCGCCTAAGTTCGCCCAAAAAAATCTCGCGGTCTCCCGACGAATTACTGCCGTCCGGCAGTTCGTCTTCTTTGACCGCCGAAGCGTCGCCTTCCTGGAATTGCCCGACGATGGGCGCCCGGAAACGGAGCGACTGTTCCGCGACCTCTCTCGTACCGCAGACACGATCCGTTTTCCACCCGAGTTTTTCGGCCAACTCGTCGTCTCTCGGTTCCCGGCCATGCTCTCCTGCGAACGCTTCCTGTCCGCGTTTGAACTTTTTTACCTGTTCCCTCATGTGGATGGGAACGCGCACTTCTTCGGACTGGTCTTGGATAGCCCGGGTAATGTAGTGGCGGATCCACCAGGTCGCGTAAGTGCTGAAACGATTGCCAAGGCGCCAGTTGAACTTCCTGACCGCCCTAAGGAGTCCGATATTGCCTTCCTGGATGAGGTCGGCAAAAGCCAACCCGCGATTCACATAACGCTTAGCCAGAGAAATGACCAGCCGGATGTTGGCTTCGACGAAGCGATCTTCCGCTCCTCCAACCTCCGCCTCGGCTTCCCTTCTTTCCGTCTCCGCTTTCCTTGCCTTTGCTTCCGCCTTGGTTTTTCTCGCTTTTACTTTCGCCCTTTTTGCTTTTGCCTCCGCTCCCCGTCTTCTTTCTTCCGCCTTTTCTGCTTTTTCGCGCCCTTGCTCCATGATTTTGGCCAGGGCGATTTCTTCTTCCGGCGAAAGAAGCGACGGTGCTGACTCACCGCGGAAATGAAAAACAACGGCCTCTTTTCTTTTTTCGGCCATTTCTCCTCCATATACCAAGGAACATATCGTAAGATTGATATACATCGGTCCCCTTGTCAAGATTCTACAACTCCCAATTGGGGTCCACTTTTAATTTTTGCCACGGGGTAAAATCTTTTTTTATCGCATGAAAATACCCGGCCGCGGCGATCATGGCCGCGTTATCGGTGCAGTATTTTGTATCTGGCATTTGGTATCTGGTATTTGGTAACTCCCGCCGCATCATTTCCACGAAACGCTCACGCAATCTTTTGTTGGCCGAAACGCCGCCGGCGAGCATTACGGTTTTAACATTATATTTTTTTGCCGCCCGAAGAGTTTTAGCAATAAGCACATCGACGATGGCCTCCTGGATTTCGCGGGCCATCGCCGGCCGAATTTCTTCCATTTTATTTTTTTTCAACAAATCGCGAACCATGTAAAGCACGGCTGTCTTCAGCCCGGAGAAAGAAAAATCAAAATCCGGAGAATCCATCATCGGCCGCGGCAGCAATTTGTCCATTAGCCATGAACCCTGCCTACCGGCAGGCAGGCCATGAACCCTGCCTACCGGCAGGCAGGCCATGAACCTCGCGGCTTCTGCCGCGATCGCCGGCCCTCCGGGATATCCAAGCCCTAAAATTTTCGCCGTCTTGTCAAAACATTCCCCGGCCGCGTCATCGCGCGTTTCGCCAACGACTTTGTATTTTCCGTGGCCGCGCATCAAAATCAATTCCGTATGTCCGCCGCTCACCACAAGACAAAGTGCTGGAAATTGGATATTAGATATTGGATATTTGTTTCGGATTTCGGATTTCGGATTTCGGATTTCGCGAATTGGCGAAAGCCAATTCGCGTATATATGCGCCTCAATATGGTTAATTCTTGCCAGCGGTTTTTTAGAGAGATACGATAAAATCCGCGCCACTTCATTGCCAACCAAAAGTGAGGTAATAAGCCCCGGACCGGAAGCGACGGCGACGACGTCAATTTGTTTCTGGCCTTTCTCACCGAGCACCGCCCAAAGCACCGGCAAAATTGCCTCCAAGTGTTTCCGCGCCGCCACTTCGGGGACGACTCCGCCGTATTTGGCGTGGATTTTTATCTGCGAAGAAACAATATTGCCTTGAACCTCAAAACTTTGGCCGTCGCCCATAACGACTGCCGCGCTCGTCTCGTCGCAGGATGTCTCGATGCCTAAAATCTTCATAAATTAATCCCGTGTCTTTAATCTAAAGATATCTAATCTTCGTTGTCTTGACCCCACACTTTCTTTCGAAGAAAAGACACTCATATATTAACATTATATCAAATTAAAAGACAAGAAAGTGCGGGGTTGACAAAGGAAAGCCTATTATGCTAAGCTCATTTGTTGCTCCCACTCTGGTCTTTTGACCCCGGAAGGGAAGGCAAAGGAGGAACACAATGGAAGGAACGAGCGGGGGCGGCCCAAAGCCGCCAAGAACCTTGCAGGAAATCGTCCGATCCCGCGGCGTGGCCATCCTGATGCAGCTCGCCATGCCCGTGCTCCATGACAGAGGCGGCGATTCCGGCCGGGCGACGAAGTGCAGGATCTCCGATATCCAGGACCATCCGGACGGCCGGGTCGTCTTCGTACTGGACATCCCCGAAAAGAACGAGCGGGGCCGGCTCATCGGCATGAAACGGCTGCACCTTTCGGCGCTCCAGATCCTCTTCTCGGCGGCAATCCGGGATACTTTCCCGACCGAAGATCGGGCCGGCGTCAAAGTCATGGTCGGGATTCTCGATCCCGAACGCAACCACGTCGTTTTGCCGCAAGACCTCGTCCCGGAGAGCGAACTCGAACCACCGAATCCGGAGGACGACTACGACCAGGAAGAACCGGCAAGCGAAGCCGGCGAAGAAGACGGCAACGCCTAAGCTATCTTGCGAACCCTCGGTTTGCGCTTCACGACGAATGTGAACGCCGCAAACCGGGGCTTTTTTATTTATTTCCCCGCGAGGACAAGCCAAAGATGCCGTCCGAGCGGCTGGAAATAAATAACCCCGCGCCAAGCCTCAGCAAAGACAGACAATTTATGGCTCAATAGAGCCGCAGGCGTTTCCGCGATTTTTATATTAATTAATGTCCGCCTATCTTCGGGCTTTGGCGCTGGGGTATTTTCTTAATCTCTTGACAAAAAAACAAATTTTTGATATTATTTCCTGTTGGCTCCCAAACCCCAATTTCGGCGCTAAGACAAGCGCCAAGGAGAAAGCCATGACCGAACCCGCCCGAGAGCCCGACGGAACACCAACCCTCGAGGAGACAGCCCTCGACATCCTTCGCCAGATCCTCAAAGCCTACGGCCTTCAGGAAGATGAAGAAGGCGAGGAAGGGAAAAAGGGGGAGGAGCACGACTACCGGATCCGCGTGATCGATGGAGACCACGTCATCACCCTGGACATCGACGCCGACGAGGAGATCAGGGGCATCCTGATCGGCAAGGAAGATTCCAACCTCCAGGCCATGCAGAGGATCTTCATCGGCGCCATGCATCGCCGGCTCGGCCACGACCAGGGGCCTCATAAGTTCGAGCGGTTCGTCCGCCTCGCCGTCAACGGCAAGCTGCCGGAGATGAGACGCGAGAACGGCGACAGGAAGCGGACCGACGACGAACGAAGGCGTCGCCCGAGCAACGGAACGCCGGTCGTCGTCATCACCTACCCGCCGGGGGTGGAAATCCGCACTCGCGTAGCGAGCGAGTAACCCGACCCTTTCCTTTGTTCCCGGGAGCCAAAACCCTCGATCCTGCGTTTCGCAAACGCTCGGTCGAGGATTTTTTTATCCTTGCTATTCTTTTCAAAACAAAAAACTCTACAGAATTCTGGTAGCCCCACCGGGATTCGAACCCGGGTTACCACATTGAAAGCGTGGTGTCCTAGACCGGACTAGACGATAGGGCCAAGCTCCAGAATCACATAGAGCCTTCAGTTTTTGTTATTTCATATTTTAACAGATGTTCTAATTTTTGACAACTATTTTAAAATCCGCTACAATAAGATAAAATATTCTGAGCCTATGTTTAAAAATTTCTTCCCCGCTAAAAATCAAAAAGCCGAAGAGGAGAGTTTCTTCCCGGTACAGAACGGCCAGGAAGAACAAGACTGGCTAGCCAAAGATTACGAAGGCCAGCTTTCGGTTGATGTCTATCATACCGAGAAAGATATTGTAGTTAAATCAACCATCGCCGGAGTGAGACCCGAGGATCTGAATATTATCGTCAATAACGACCTCCTGACTATCCGCGGCAAACGCGAAGCCGAATTGAATATAAATCCCTCCGATTATCTTTACCGCGAATGCTACTGGGGCGGTTTCTCAAGAACTATTGTCCTGCCTCAGGATGTCAAAGCCGAAAAAATAAAAGCTACTTTGAAAAACGGCCTGCTGACGATTGTCATGCCGAAAGCCAGCTCCAGCGCCGAAGTTAAGGTCAGGGAGGAATTTTAAATATGAATTTCCTTAAAGCGACCATTGACCGATTCGAGGGAGAAACGGCTGTTATCAAAACCGAAAACGGCCAGGAAATCCTTTGGCCGAAAAATAACCTGCCTCCGGACGCCAAGGAAAGTTCGGCCATCCGCTTAAATTTATCAACCAGCAAAACCGACGAAGAGGAACGGGCTAAGCTGGCCAAAACACTCCTCAACGAAATTTTGCAGACCAAGAAAGAAGATGGGCAAAAATAAATCAAAAAAATCACCTCAGCTACTTGTCCCGGAACAGGCAGTCAAAACAACGCCTGTTGTTACTGACCTAAAAAATAAGAAATTGAAAAAATGGCACAAAATAGTGATTGCCATTTTTTTATTGCTTTTTTTGCCCGCCTGCGCCGTTTTTGCGTTTGAAGAAATATTTTCCCAAAGAATTTATCCAGGGGTAAGTGTCGGCGGCCTCGATTTGGGAGGCAAGACCAAGACCGGAGCCCTGGAAACTTTAAACCGGGCTACACAATACTTCAACGAAGAAGGGCTGGTCTTCACCTATCAAAATAAAAATGCGGCGGTTATGCCTATTGTTACGGCAGCCAACGATCCCGATCTTTCCCGGACCGCTTTTGCTTTAGAAAATGAAAAAACCGTTGAAGCCGCTTTTTCCCTGGGGCGCGGCGGAGATCTGTTTGATAACCTTAAAAACCAATTTACGATCGCCTTTTGGGGAACAAAAATAAATTTGCTTATCCAGTCTAACCCCGAAGAGATAAAAAAAGTTCTCCAGGAAAATTTCGGCAGCCTCGAAAAACCGCCGCAGGACGCGGCACTAAAGATTTCTGTTCTAAACGACGTTCTTAACGCGGAAATTTATCCGGAAAAATCGGGCCAAGTTTTCGATTATGACAAGGCGATTTTAAACGCTTTTGCCAAAATCGCCGATCTGCAAACCGAACCGACCACTCTGGATTCTGTTTCCGCTGAACCAAAAATATTAAAATCCCAAACCTCGGCGGCCATGGAACGGGCGAAAAAACTGGCCGAGCTCTGTCCAATATCCGTAAGCGAAGGAAAAAAACAATGGAAAATCTCCAGGGACCAAATACGGGAATGGCTGGAGCTAGAACAGACTTCTTCCGGTGTCGGCGTCGGACTTAACCAAGAAAAAGTCGAGGAATACCTGAAAACTTTTGCCGGAGAAATTAATGCTCCGCCGCAAAACGCCAAATTCAAAGTTGAAAACGGCGTAGTCAAAGAATTTCAGCTGCACCAAGGCGGCAAAGAACTTAATCTTGAAGCAAGCTACCAGGCGATAAACAATTATGTCCTGAATTTTGATACGGACAAAATTTCTTCCAAATGTCTGCAAAATCCTCCGCCGGAAGAAATTGTCCAGCTTGTCGTGACAATCACCGCGCCGCAGATTCCGATCGGCAGCCTTAATAACCTCGGCATCAAAGAACTGGTCGGAGTCGGCGAATCCGATTTCTCCGGCAGCCCGGTAAACCGCCGGCACAACATTAAAACCGGGGCAACAAAATTGAACGGAACTTTAATCGCTCCGGGCGAAGAATTTTCCACCAATAAAGCCCTGGGCGAAATCACCGGCGCGACCGGCTATCTGCCCGAGCTTGTTATTAAAGGCGACAAGACCATTCCCGAATACGGCGGCGGGCTTTGCCAAATAGGGACAACCATGTTCCGGGTGGCTCTTAACGCCGGCCTGCCGATTACCGAACGGCGGCCTCATTCCTACCGCGTCGTCTATTACGAACCGGCTGGAATGGACGCGACTATCTACGGCCCAAAACCGGATTTGAAATTTACGAACGATACGCCGGCCTATTTGCTTTTACAAACCAGAATTGAAGGAGATATCGTAAATTTTGAATTATGGGGAACTTCGGACGGCAGAAAAGTTGAACTCACCAAGCCGAAAATTTACAATATCGTCGGTTCGGGCCCGACCAAAATCGTGGAAACTGAAGATTTGAAACCAGGCGAAAAAAAATGCACCGAACGGGCTCATGCCGGAGCCGACGCCGAATTTGACCGGTCTGTTACCACCGCTTCCGGCGAAATTAAAACCGAAACTTGGAAAAGCCATTATGTGCCCTGGAGCGCGGTTTGTCTCGTTGGCAAAGCGCCCGGAGCCGCTCCCGCCCCGGAAACCGGGACTCCGCCGGCCGACGGATCCTCCGCCCCTCCGCCTGATCCTGCACTCCAGAACACCAATTCACCAACAACTTTTTAAAATAAAAAAACTGCCAGGAATCTGCAGACAAGAGAGTTAGTTCCGCGACTTTGCCGAGCCAAGGCCAGGCAGGCGCAGAATTAACCCCCGTGCTTGTCGTGTCTGCAGGTTTCTGACAGTTTTTTTATTAACAAATTATCATACCATACGGGATAAATTTGTCAAGGGGACGGAAGCCCCTTTTTAAATTTGATAAACGAGCATAAGCCTAGGAGGAGAAAACATCTTCTTTTTTATTCTAATCGATTTTGGTTAAAAAAATAAAACCCCGCACCTAATGTACGAGGTTCTGGCCGCCCTACCGAAACGAATCGAGGCAGCGACAATAGATTTCCCGGAGCTCCCGGCGGGAAGTTGCCCGGCTCGCGGTCATGCCCGGACCGATGGCATGGTACCAGCGGAGCTCGAGGCCTTGGCAGCGAAAATTCGGCTGCTTGATCGAACAGGTTGGCTTGTGCGGCGCTACTCTTGCCCCGCAAGTGCAGTTTCCCCAATGATAGGGATGCATCAGAAAAACTTCATTTTGAAAGGCAACGCCGCCGGTAACTCCGCTTTCTTCATCAATAGTCCCTTTGCCAAGTTCAGCCAAAAGAAAAGCGATGTCCCTGACAACAGCACCGGCAAATTCGCCGACTTCGTCGCCGAACTCCCATTCGCCGTGAGAATTCCGCGCCATCTCGGTCGGCCACTCGCTTGACCTGATATCTCTCCCCTCCATAGCGAAACCTCCTTCGCCTGACTATCTTACAAAAAATTAAAAATAAATTCAAGAGCAAACCCCCACACTTACGGGATAAGTGTGGGGGTAAAAAAGAGGGCAAACCGCCGAAGCAGTTTGCCCAAGGACTGTCAGTTTTTCACTTATGTCCTATTATTGACCCTCCTAACGATTGGGCCGCTCATGCCGCGCTCCCGCGGCACCGACGATCACGTGGTCGGGCTGGCGGCACATCCACTGGAGACCGGCCGCGGAAGCCATTTCTTCCGGCCGGACCTTCCGGTGTTCCGGACAGCCTCGTCTGGAACAAAAGTAGACAGCCGGATGCAGGTCGTAGCGCGACCTGATGGCCACCATCCTCGCGCCGCAGGCGCAGTAGGCAACCGTGGGCAGTTCCTTCCGGCACCACGGACAGAACAGATCGAGCACCCGCCCCTCTCCGATCTCCGTCTCCGGATGGAGAGCGTGGTCTCCCCAAACGGCCGAGACGCTGAGGACATGATCGCCATCCCGCAGCGCCTCATCGGCGTAGCGCCAGCCGATCTTGATCGAGGGATAGCAACTGATGAGATGACCGATGTCGAGCAGCCCCAGTCCGCAAGCCGAATGCGGACATGCGGCAATGATGACATGGCCGTGCTGGGAGAGCCGCTCACACTTCTCACAATAGAGCCCCTCCGCCCTCTGCTCCATCACTACGCCGTGCACCCGACAAATCCTTGCCTCCGACACTCCGCCCATCCTTTCCTCCTTTTTCGGCGCCCCTCGCGCCCTTTTATTTTCCCTCCCCAAAATAACCGTAAAAATTTTTACAGGTATTTTGGAAAGACAAGCCCCGAAAAAATTAACTACCGCCGGCGGTTAGCCGGCGGTAGTTTTATTCTCTAAAACTAGATCAGCAAACCAATAATCAGCAAAGCGACGATGTTCAAAACTTTAATCATCGGGTTGATCGCCGGACCGGCCGTATCTTTATACGGATCGCCGACCGTATCGCCGGTGACCGCCGCCTGGTGGGCAAAAGATCCCTTGCCGCCGAAATTTCCTTCTTCAATGAATTTCTTGGCATTATCCCAGGCCGCCCCGCCCGAAGTCATGGAAATTCCGACGAAGATTCCGGTAACAATTGAACCGACAAGCAGGCCGCCCAAAGCTTTCGGCCCCAAAAGCAGACCAACCGCGATCGGCGCGACAACCGGCAGGAGAGCCGGAATGATCATCTGCCTGATCGCCGACTTCGTCACAATATCAACGCAGGCCGCGTAATCGGCTTTGGCCGTGCCTTCCATTAAACCAGGTATTTCTTTCCACTGGCGGCGAACTTCGTCAACCACTTTTCCGCCGGCTTTGCCGACCGCCCGCATCGCCATCGAACCGAATAAATACGGAAGCAGACCGCCGATGAACAAACCGGCAATTATTTTTGGGTCGGACAAATCAAAAACACTGTCTTCAAAACCGAGCGCCGTAATTTCATGGACATAAGAAGCAAAAAGCACGAGAGCCGCAAGCCCTGCCGAAGCAATGGCATAGGCCTTGGTCACCGCCTTGGTCGTATTGCCAACCGCGTCCAACGGATCGGTCACGTCGCGGACTTCTTTCGGAAGCCCGGCCATTTCGGCAATTCCTCCGGCATTGTCGGTAATCGGGCCGAAGGCGTCAATCGCCACGATGATCCCGGTCATTGACAGCATGCTCATCACGGCAATCGCCACGCCGTAAATTCCCGCCAACCAGAAAGAAAGTAAAATTCCCGCCACGATCAGAAGCACCGGCATGGCGGTTGATTCCATGGACATGGCGAGCCCTGTAATGATGTTTGTTCCGTGTCCGGTGGTTGAGGCCTTGGCAATTTCTTTAACCGGCCGGAATTTTTTTGAAGTGTAATATTCGGTAATCGCCATCATGCCAAAAGTTATCGCAATGCCGACGAGCGAGACAAGGTACAATTTCCAGATCGGATAAACTCCGTTGTCTTTCATGAGCCAGGCAGTCAACGGATAAAAAGCTCCGGCCGACAAAACCGCCGCGGCCGCCAACCCTTTGTAAAGAGCGGCCATAATTCCCTGCTTTTTTCCCAAACGGACAAAGAAAGTCCCAATAATTGAAGTTATAACCGCTACTCCGCCAAGCGCCAGAGGATAAATAATCGAACCGATAAAACCCGGCAAAAGCAGAACGCCCAAAAGCATCGCGGCGATCGCCGAGACAGCATAAGTCTCAAACAAGTCCGCGGCCATGCCGGCGCAGTCGCCGACGTTATCGCCGACATTATCGGCAATTACCGCCGGATTTCTTGGATCGTCTTCCGGAATCCCGGCTTCAACTTTTCCAACCAAGTCGGCTCCGACATCGGCACCTTTGGTATAGATTCCTCCGCCAAGCCGGGCAAAAACCGAAATCAAACTTCCGCCAAATCCCAAACCGATCAAGGCTTTCACCGCGCTAGTCGGATCAAGCCGGAAAACGTAGACTAAAAGCATGAAAAATCCGGTCACGGCGAAAAGAGCCAAGCCGACGACAAGAAAGCCGGTTACGGTTCCCCCGCGGAAAGCCACGGTCAGAGCTTTTTTCAAACCGCTCTTGGCCGCCTCGGTAGTCCGGACATTGGCCCGCACGGAAATATACATTCCGATATAGCCGGCCAGAGCTGATGCCGCCGCGCCGACCAGGAATCCGAGCGAGGCGTAAATTCCCAGGAAGAGTAGAAGGCCGAACAAAATGACCGCGACAATGGCCACGGTTTTGTACTGCCGGTTTAAATACGCCTTGGCCCCTTCCTGAATGGCCTTGGCAATCGATTGCATTTTTTCGTCTCCGGCCGGCAGCTTCAGAATCCATCTGGCGAGGATAAAGCCAAAAACAATGGCCAAAAGCGCGGTGCCCAGAACGAGAAGAAGAGAATAAAACATACAGTTTTTTAATTGTTAATTGTCCCGACGCTTCGGTCGGGATCCTCGAAAATCTATCCTCGCTTACGCTTCGGCGATTTTCGGGATTAAAATTAAATTAAAATACTTACAGCCTTAAATTTACATTAAGATGGCTAAATTGTAAAGGGTAAATTTTCCTCCTCTCCCCTTGTGGGAGAGGATTGAGGTGAGGGGTTATTTTTTCTCCCTTTTCTAAAGGGAGTGGCGCGATGCGCCAAGGGATTTTTTGCCACCCTCCCCTAACCCCTCCCATCGAGGGAGGGGAAATTATTTTTTTGCGTCTTTGCTTCTTTTGCGTTTTCGCGACATAAAAAAACTCCCGCCCAGGTTAGAAACCCAAGCGGGAATGTCAGTAGTCCGTTCTACCCGACTCTCTCAGCCTCTGGCTGAAAGTGTCAGGATGAAGTTCGAACTACGCGGCGTCCTTGCGGACAGCCAGAAAGCGACGTTCTTCGCCCCAACCGTTGCCGCAGTAGAGTAGGCGCAGGACCCGCCCGAAGTTGTCGTGGTCGATGAAAGCGAAATAGTGGAGACCGTTCCTCGAGCATCCCCAGGATGAACCGAGTTCCATGATCGAGAACCGGCGCTGAAGTTCCGGCTTGACCGCGCCGAGGACGAGGAGGTCCTCAATCTCCGCGGACTTGAGGCCACGGCGGTCGATCTCCGCGAGAACCTCGTCCGTACTCGCCACCTTGTTCAGGTGGACGAGGACGAGCTCACGCTCGACCTTGCCCTTGCCCAAAACAGGGAACCGCTCGTCAGTCGCCCAGTCATACTTGCCGGCGGCAATCATCTGCTCGAGGGTGAGGTTGTAGTCCACCGTCACCTTGTAGATCCCAAGAACCTCGTCCTTTCCCTCGAGAAGCGCTTGCAGCTGCTCGGCCGTCATGAGCTCGGCCTTGGCGGCCTTGGTCAGAGCCAGGTACATGTCGAGCGGCGTTTCCGTTTCCTTCTCGGAAAGTCCGAAAACAGCCCGCGCCTTCCATGCCGGAATCTGGCCGCGCTTGATCTGCTCTCCCAGTTCGTGCAGTTGAGCCAACTTCACCTTCGCCATCTTCTCTTTCCTTCCTCACCCGCCGGTAGTCAAACAAAGCGCCGACACCATTGTCAACACCAAGTCCGATTCGCCGGAAGGCAAGACCAGCCGGGAAACCTTTCCCAGCCTTATTCCGAAGGTCGAAATCCCCTGGCCTTCGGCCACCCCCTTTGGAAAAGGGGGAAATTTCTCTCCCTTTCTCAAAGGGAGAGTTAGAGAGGGATTTAAAACCGCCAAAATAAGGCAAAGAATAGATTTAAAAGAACAATTTTACTGACATTTTATAATATCACGTTTTTACTGCTTTGTCAACCCTTTTATTGACGCCCGGCCGCCTTTCTGGTATTATAAATATTGAGTTTTTATATGGCTCAAAACCTTTTATTCAACCTGAAAAAGCTGGGTATCAAGATTTTGGTTGCCGTTTTGGACGGACTCGTGCACTTCAAAAAAATATCAATCATTGTCTTGACTTGGACAGTCTGGAAGCCGCTCGTGTGGCTTTGCAAAACTGTCCTTTTTTCATTTATCCTGAAAATCTATAAAATCGCCCTTTTTGCCAAAATCCAGTGGTGGGACAAAATCTACGCCCCGATTAAAATCAAAATCATCCATCCCCTGACCCGCCGCTACGTAACGCACTCGGTCATTGCCCTGATTACAATTTTTTCCATTACTTCAAACATCAGCGCCAAAGAGGCCTCGCTCGAAAATGCCGAACAGGTCGGCCAGAAAAGCATTCTTTTTACTTTGGCTTACCGGGACGGCATGGAAAATTTTGTCCAGGAAACCTCGGAACTCGCCGGGGTAAAAGTAGCGACAAATTATCTGTCTCCCGATATCGGAGGAACTTTCTCGGGAGGCGGAATGAGCAACGAAACCGAGGAAAACTTGCCGATTGCCGACGACAGCACTATTTGGAACCCCAGTCTGCCTTCAACTTTTTTGAACACAAACATCCGGTCAAAAGTTGTTGATTATATTGTCGCCGAAGGAGACGCGGTGAGCACCATTGCCGAAAAATTCGGGATCAAAGTTAATACGATTCTCTGGGCCAATAATCTCACCTCCGGCAGCACGATCCGTCCGGGCGACAAGCTCACGATTCTCCCGACCGACGGAGTTTTGCACAAAGTGAAAAACAACGACACCCTGGACAAGATCGCCAAATATTACAATTCAACAAGCGATAAAATTTCCGAATTTAACGCTCTGGCCGATGCCAACGACCTCATAGTCGGAGAATTTCTGATAGTTCCCGACGGCAAAGTTCCGCCGCCGCCCGCCCCCGCGCCGAAACCCCGTTCCCGTCTGGCCTCGAAAAATGTTTTCAAAATCCCTCCCTCAAGCTCTTCTTCCGGCAAAGGCATGATTTGGCCGACCTCGGGGCATGTTATTACCCAATATTTCGGCTGGCGCCATACCGGACTTGATATTGACGGCGACTACAGCTCGCCGATTTACGCGGCGGAATCCGGCACCGTCATTCTTGCCGGCTGGGGAACTGGTTATGGTTTGCACGTCAGACTCTCCCACGGCAACGGCGTGGAAACCGTTTACGGCCACATGAGCAAGCTGTATGTTGAAAAAGGGGACGCGGTGGAAAAAGGCCAAACGCTTGGCATGATGGGTTCAACCGGCTGGTCAACCGGATCACACCTCCATTTTGAAGTCCGCCTGGGCAGTAAGCGCGTGAACCCGCTCGATTACTTATAAAAATTACTAAACAAAAAAACGGGCCGACAAATCGGCTCGTTTTTTTTAATTTATTTCTTCTGCAAAAAATTACTCTTTAATTAATTTACGCGCTGCTTCGGCAGAATAAGCGTAAGCTACTGCCGCGCGTATCTCTTGATTAAATTTCATGCCCTGAATTTTATTTCCTAAAATAGCTGCCGCAATCTCCGGCGTGAAAGGGATTGTTATTACCTGATTATATTCTTTTTTCGCGTCAGATGAGGCGGCCATGCGTTCGGGGATTTCTTCTGCCTTAAGTTCGGACTGAAAAAGATAAAACATCTGGGGCAAACCGCCACGAACAAGATCGCGGGAAAAAGCAAGCGGAGTGATAAGCACTTCCCCTTTGGCAGTATCAAGACCAATTTCCTGTTTCACGTATTCCTCCATATTACGAATTAAATATTGGCCCAAATTTGTTCCCTTCCTCCGCGCCTTAAGCCCAAGCTCTTCTTTCAACTCTTTTCTCATTTTTCCGGCAAGATGCTCTTTCAATCCCACCTCTTCCAATCTTCGTCTATCCCATTCCGCGTTGCCCGAGGCCGAAAGACCGTAGGTCCCCTCAAGACTCGCAACCGCGCTCCCCATCCTGCGTTGAGGAATAACGAGTTGGCCGTCGCGCGTTATTAAAATACCGCCGATCCCCAAAACATTTGCCAATAAAGACTCTGAAAATGGACGAAGCCTACCGTCGGGAGATTCAATTTCGCGGAGCGTCTCAAAAGTTTTGCCTTCACGGACTATTTTTCCACCCGTTAACGGTTCTATTTTCACGTCTAAACCAAAATTATTCGTAACGGCAATATCGAGGTAGCTCGCGTCGCGGACACCAACAACATCTTTCTCAACATTGTAAGAAGAAACTGCGGTAATGGCACTATCGAATAAACGCCTGCCGGATTTTTTTTCCAATTCAATAATTCTTTCTCTGTAGGCCCGTAGCTGCTGATCAATTTCAAAATCAGGGTGGACTTCAAAATCCATTGCCGCCACTCTTTCCGGGTTTTTCAGATATTGGTCAACTTCCGCGCCCACAAAAGGAACTTGAAATTCCTTGCCTTCTATTTCCACGCCGAAAGGATTTTCACTGCCGTAAAACCGAAAAACTTCTCCCTCGGAAAGTGGAGCGCGCGCCTTTTCCAAAATAGCTTTTGCCTCGCGCTGTCCCTCGTCAGCTTTTACGGCTTCCACGGACGGAGCAGCAGCCGGAGGCTCCGTTTTTTCAAGACGATAAAGACGGCCGTGCGTATTTCCTATTTTAACGTCCGCGGGCGTTATCTTTTTGCCCTCCACTATGTGAACCCCATCCGCCCGGGACTCAATTTGCGGCGTGTATTCTTCTCTCATAAATTTTTATTAAAAAAATTAAACTATATTTATTCTACCCCCCCCCTATTTTAAAAGCAAGCTGCTCGCCCTTAACTTTATTCCGCCGCTTTGGCCCGGTATTGCAGGGCCTCGGCCACGTGAGACAGGGAAATTTTTTCTTCACCGCCGAGATCGGCAATTGTCCGGGAAATCTTGAGCAACCGGTAATAGGCGCGGGCCGACAAATGCATCTGGGTTACCGCGTTTTTCAAAAATTCCTGGCTGGCCTCGTCAATCTGGCAAAATTCCTTGATTAATTTAGAAGGAAGCTCGGCGTTGGTTATAACTTTTAATTTTTTATACCGTTCGCGTTGCAGTTTCCTTGCCCCCTCAACTCTTTTTTTAATATTTTCCGAACTTTCCGCCACCTGCGTCTCGGCCAGCTTTTCAAACTTAACCCGCGGCACTTCGATATGCAGGTCAATCCTGTCCAAAAGCGGCCCGGAAATTTTTTTCTGATAACGGAGGATCGCCTGGGGCGAGCAAGTACAAAATTTTTCCGGATCGGTGTGATAGCCGCAAGGACACGGGTTTCTCGCCGCCACCAAAATAAATTTTGCCGGAAATTGCAGACTGCCCGCGGCGCGGGAAATGGTGACCATTCCGTCCTCCAGGGGCTGGCGCAAACTTTCAAGCACTGCCCGGTTGAACTCGGGGAGCTCGTCTAGAAATAATACGCCGCGATGCGCCAAGCTGACTTCCCCCGGCCGCGGCCAGGTTCCTCCGCCGACAAGCGAAACGTTTGAGGCGGTATGGTGCGGGCTGCGGAACGGCCGGCGGATCACAAGCGGCTGACCGGAAGGTAAAATGCCGGCGACACTGTATATTCGCGTTACTTCAAGCGCTTCTTCAATCGAAAGCGCCGGCAAAATCGACGGCAAAGTTTTTGAAAGCAATGTTTTCCCCGAGCCGGGCGGCCCGGACATAAGGAGGTTGTGGCCGCCGGATGCGACAATTTCCAGAGCACGCTTGGCATATTCCTGGCCGCGGACATAAGCCATGTCATAATTTTCTTCATCGGACGTTTCTCCGGCGTTAAAATCAAAAGGCTCGGTCCGGGAAAAGGGCGCGATCTGATTTTTCCCGGCCAAATGGCTAACTAGCTCAAAAAGATTTTTTATCGCGATAATTTCCACGTTTTCAATCAGACTGGCTTCAGGAGCGTTGGCTTCGGGAACGTAAAGATTTTTGATTCCTTTTGCCCTGGCCGCAGAAGCAATAGCAAGCATCCCGTTTACCGGACGGAGTACGCCGTCCAGGGCGAGTTCGCCGACAAAAAGAGAATCGGGACAAAATAAATTGGCCACGACCTTCTTCTCCGGTAAAATCTCCATATTCACTCCGACCGGCGCTGTTTCCGCTTGCGGCAATTTTAAAAAACCCGAAGCCAAAAGAATACTGACGGCAATCGGCATATCGTAAGACGGCCCTTCTTTTTTTAAATCAGCCGGAGCCAAATTAACCGTCACCCTGGTTCGCGGAAACGGCAAATTGCTGTTTTTGATAGCGGCCCGCACCCTCTCGCGCGATTCCTGGACCGCCATATCTGGAAGGCCGACCACGGTAAAATGGCTTAGGCCGCCCGAAATATCGGCTTCAACCTCCACTAATTCGGCGTCAAGCCCGACAATTGCCGCGGAAAGAATTTTTGAAGACATACTTTTAAAATTTCAAAATCCTAATTTCTAATGTCTATTTTTTGCTTGGAATAGAAAATCTCAAAGATTAAAATCAGACCGACGCCGGCTACAATATAAACGTCGGATAAATTGAAAATTGAATAATCAAAAAAACTTATAAAATCAATAACATAACCAAAAACCAGCCGATCAATCAGGTTACTGATTGCCCCGGCAACAATCAGACTAAGGCAAAAAACCAGAAAATAATTTTTTCTCTGATAGTTTTTTATAAGGAGCCAGAAAATAACCGCGAGAATTGCCCCAACCAGAATATAAGGCAGGACTTGGGGGAGTTTAAGATTAAAAATGAGATAAAAATTTTTATAAAAGCGCAAACCGCAAAATTTTTTCGACCATAAAAATATTCCTCCCTCGGGAACTTTAAAGGCCAGCCATTTTGTCAGCCGGTCGGCCAAAAACAAAATGCTTACCAAAAGATTGATAAGCATTGTTTTTCTGGTAAAAATTGGTTTCATCGTTTCCGCGGTTATTTCCCGCTTAACTTCTTTTTGCAATCCATGCAGGCGGAAGAAACCGGACGGGCTTCAAGGCGTTTCGGATCGATCGGTTTGCCGCAGTAACGGCAGATACCGTATGTCCCTTCTTCCATTCTTTTCAAAGAATCGTTAACGTCGCGCAAAGACGACTCAAGCGTCCGTTCAAGCGTCAGATTATCGCCATAGGTCGCTACTTCGGCCGCGTTTTCATCTTCCGCGTCGCCAATAGTCGGAAAATCGGCGTCGTAATCAGACGCGTTATGCGGATTTTTTTTGGTAAATTGGGCTAATTCCGTTTCCAAACGCGTCTTTTCTTCCAAAAGCTGGCCTTTGATTTTTTTCAAAAATTCTTTATCAAGGGTATTTTTCACTACCATAGAAGTAATAGTTACGATTTTCGGGTTTATTTAATAATAACCTCTTAAAATTAAGTATATATGAATCGAAGTTTTTTTTCAAGAGATTAAAAAAGAGGGGCAAAGATTGCTCTTCACCCCTCACTTCCTCCGCAGCCTTCCTCCTAAAGCTGCTCTGGCATCAGCGGAGCGGTCCCCCGCCCGTACTCGGCAGATTGAGTTCTGCCGGCAGCGGAGCCGAAACCGGAGCCGGAATCGTCGGCTCGGCCGGCGGCTGTTGCCGCCTCAACTCGAGAAGCCGTTGCAGCTCCTCGTCGCTCATGTCCTCGACCGTGGCGCGGTCAGACTGCGTCTGCCGCGCCGTGTTCGCCTCGGTCCGCCGCGTTGCGGCCGCATCCCGCACCGCCTGCTGAATGGGCGAGGCCTGAAGCGGCAACGACCGGTTGTCGAAACCGATAAGCGGCACGACGTCTTCGCCGGAGGCGATGTAGACGAGCTCCACCATGTCACCCTCGTGAGTGAGCGGCAACTTCGGTGAGAGCTCGCTTGCTCCGGTGAAAAGCCGATCCACGCCGGCCAAGTGCAGGTAGTACATGGTCTCCGCACCCTTGACCTCGGCGGCGAAACGGTCGACCGTACCTTCGAGTCTCTGCTGATCGTGCTCGGCCTCGAAGGCCACCTGCTGGCCGCTCATGGCGAGCATCTTCTGGTACTCGCGCAAGGCGACGTACTGGTCCTCGCCGACCGCCACTTGCAGCGTGTCCACCCGGACAATCGCCACACCTTGGAAGGTGTGGCTTTCGCCCAAGAGCGGCACGATTGAAGCCATGGTCCCGTACAGGTTGTAGAGAACCGGACTTGCCCCGTGCCACTTCTTGTAGGCGACCTTGTTGTTCACCGCTTCAAGAACGGCCGTGTCGGTGCCGCCCACCGCCCGATAGTAGACCGACTTGCCGGTCCGGGCGTGAGTGTAGATCAAGCCGACGAGCGACTCGTCCTTCTCGTTGTGAGAAGTGATGCCGGTCGCCCAGTAGGGCTCGCCGTCCGAGCCGTAAACAATGTTCGGCTCTTCCGGCACAACAATGTCCTTCTTGCCCCACCAGCTGTTCACCCAGCCGTTGCGGTACTCGCCGTAGGCTTCGATCCAGTTCTCGACGAAGTCGGCTGGGATAACCCGGTCAATCCAGTGCGGCACCCGGCCCAGCGGGTAGAAGGTGATGTCACCGTTTCCCGGATCAACCACGGCCACGCCGGTCACCATCTCGCCCCAGAAGGCGATGGTCGGTTCGAAAACGGTCACCACCCACCAGGCCTTGCCGGCCTCGTCGATTTCGAAAGTGTAGTCGGTCAGACCGACATCGTAGTAGCCCTCGCTCCAGAGATGGCGCTCGAGATTCTCGCCGAAGCAGGCACCCGGCATGTAGTAGAAGTGCTGGTCGGTCTTGACAATGACCGGCCGGAGCGGGTCTTCGGCGTCGACCATGACGTAGCCGGGCGAGAAATCGGCGTTGGTCCAGGCGCGGAAACCCGCGAAATCGAGCGGCGCCACGTACCAGAGCTCGCCCTTGATCATCTGGATCGTCATCTCTTTGTTCGAGACCTGGAACTGGCTGCCGATCGCCCCCTGGGCCTCACCAAGTTGCTTGTTGGCAAGCCACATGGCCAATTCCTTGGGAACGAGTCTGATGTGCTTGGGGTCGGTCGGCTGGACATCCTGGGTCCACTCGCGCTTGGGCATCTCGCCGATCAGCTTGGCGTAATCGCCGGAACGGAACGCTCCACATCCGCCGCAGCTGCCGCGCCCGGCGAAAAGCAGAACTCCCAGAATGGGCAGCCAAACAGCATGGCTGTACTTCCAGTCCAGAACCAACAAGCAATGCACTATGGCCGCGACGACCCAGCCGCCGACGACGAGGCCGCCCGTCACGCCCCAGAAAGGCCAGACGAACGACGGCACGAAGAAGTAGATGATGAGCCAGTTCACGAGAGACATGGCGACCATTTGAATCATGGCTGCCGTGGTCACCGTCCGCCGCTCACCCGGATGGGCCAAAGCGCCCACAAAATAGGGCAGCAATCCCAACGCGGCCGCGAGCAGAGCGAAAAGCACTGACAAACCCATGGTTCCCTCCTTTTTCTCTGATTTTGAAGAACCTGCCACGTCCGTCGTGGCCCGGCCCAAGATACTCTTGGAACCTTAAATAATAGCAAAAAAGACGCCTTCTGTCAAGCGTCAAACAATTAACGTTATCACGAAGAGTTTAACGAATTTTGACAAACTTAAAAGGGCGCAACTGCGCCCTTAATAATATAATTAATAAATGGCCGTTGCGCCCTTGTGACCCCTCGACACACCCTTTTGTCCTCCGGAGAGGATTAAAGAGATACCGGTCTTGGGGTAAGGAACGCTTCTTGCTGACTTCTAAAGCGAAACTCCTCTACCATTCTTGGGGTGAATTCAAATGATGAACCCACCAAAAAATCATTTTTGTTTTTGTTTTTGAGCTAGGTCTTGCCAGCTAAAGACCTTAACGAAGAGTAGAGAAGGGAGAAATTTTGCCGAAAACCACATCGGCGTTGCTTTAGCCAATGTTTTTCATCAAAACGTCTCCAATTTCAATGTTCTGTAGATATTATACCACAAAAAAGCTGTTCTTGTCAATCCTCGAACTTCCGCTTGTTTTAAAGAAAAAGTTTTTTTATAGCCAGCTAGTACTCCGGTTATCCCCAGGGTAGCCAACTTTCTGTTCACAACTTATCCACCTTTACTCCAAAAATCGCTCCGTCGAAGTCGGAAGTCAGCCATTTTGCCACGCCTCTCGCCAAATCAATGATATTTTCACCATAGTACTCGGGCTGGCGGCCTAACCGAACCAAAAAATTGGCTAAAAGCTCTTTTGAGGTGGACAAAATCGCCTGTTTCCCCGGCAAAACCAGAAAAAATTCCTGTCCCATAGCCGGAACGGAGAGATAATCGACTTCCCGGCCGGCTATTTTATCTTTTTCGAAAGTAAAAACCTCCGGGTTGGCAATAATCTCGCGAACCAAAGTGCCGTCGGGCAGTTTCCGCTCCCTGGTTTCCGGCAAAATGACGGCCAAAGTATTTTTTAACAAATTAGCGGCGTCCCCCGCCAGATAACGGCTGTCGGTAGCCAAAAGATACAAATATCCGTCGCCGGTCCTTTTCACCTTCAACTGATTCTTCTCCCAAAAATCGGACTTCAAAGATACGGCCGGCAAATTTCCCGCCTGAAAACCGTCTCTGAGATAAATTTGGGCCGGGAAAGAGCGGCTGACGCGGTTCCAGGCGGCCAGTCTCCCTTTTTGATCGGCTAAAGAAAAATTTTTCTGGCTTAAAGTCGCTAAAACTTCCTTCAGGGCAAATTTAGTGTTGGTAATGGTAATTTTCCCGCCGTCTTCGGCAATATAGTTAAAATCAAGTTTTTCCAATCCTTCTTTCACGGTATTGAATTCGGCCGGATCGAGCCGGCTCCAGAAAATAAAATCCTCAAAGCCGGGCAGAACGGCGAAGGCCGTTTCGCTGGATTTCGGAGCAAGGCTGTCGAATAAAAACTGCGCCTGGTCGGCCGCATCATTGGCAAGCATTAGCCGGGAAACTTCGTAGAACCAGGTTTCATCTATCTCTTGCCCGGCCGAACGATGCCAAAAAATAACCGCTTCGGAGGGAACCGCGTCAAAAAAATCATCGTGGCTTACGAGAAAAGTAAGATAAACCCAGGCAACCGTTGACACGATCCCCGCGATAACCAAAAACCCTGCTCCAATCAGCAAGGTTTTTGTTTTGTGTTTTTTAAGGAATTCCAAAAACATTTTTTAACTCCCCCAATTACCTTCTCGGCCGGTCGCCTCGCGGCCCGCCGCTATGCGGCCGGTCAAATCGCCTCTCTCCGCGGTCGCCGCCGGTATCGCCTTCCACCAGGCGTCTGATAGAAAGATCGACTCTGCCTTGCTCATCAACTTTGATAACTTTGACCCGAACCATGTCGCCTATATTTACAATGTCCGTCACTTTGCCGACGCGGTAGGGCGCGAGTTCGGAAATATGAACCAAACCTTCTTTATGCGGCAAAATTTCCACGAACGCCCCGAAATCAAGGATGCGCGTTACCGGACCTTGGAAAATTTCCCCGACCTCGGCTTCCTGGACCAAACTTTTTATCCAGGCGACGGCTTTATCGAGCGCGGGCGGGTTTGCGGAGCAGACCGTCACCGTGCCGTTATTGTCAATATCAATCGTCACGCCGGTAGTGTCAATTATTTCATTAATAATCTTGCCGCCTGGGCCGATGACATCGCGGATTTTATCCGGATTGATCTTGAAGACAACAATGCGCGGAGCGTAAGGCGAAAGTTCCGGACGCGGAGCGGCAATCGCTTGCCCCATCACGCCGAGAATTTCCATCCTCGCCTCTTTCCCCTGCATTAAAGTTTTTTCCACTATCTCAAAAGTCAAACCGGCGGTTTTCGTATCCATCTGGATGGCGGTAATGCCGTTTTTAGTTCCGGCAATTTTGAAATCCATGCCGCCCTTGCTGTCTTCCAGATCCTGGAGATCGGTCAAAATTTTATAATTTCCCTTTTCGTCGGAAGCCAAACCCATAGCAATCCCGGCCACCGGTTCTTTGATCGGCACGCCGGCATCCATCAGGGCCAAAGTCGAAGCGCAGGTTGAAGCCATTGAGGACGAACCGTTGGAGCTCAACACTTCGGAAACGACGCGGATAGTGTATGGGAAAACGTCCGTCTTCGGCAAAACCGCCATCAAGGCCCGTTCCGCCAGAGCCCCATGTCCTATTTCCCGCCGGCCCGGACCGCGCATGGGTCCTGCCTCACCGACCGAGAAAGGGGGGAAATTATAATGATGAAAAAATCTTTTTTTACCGGAAACTTCCATCCCGTCGAGCGTCTGTTCGTCGGCCGGAGAGCCGAGCGTCACAGCGGAAAGAACGTGGGTATCGCCGCGGGTAAAATACCCCGAGCCGTGGGTTCTCGGCAACAACGCCACTTCCGAAGCGAGCGGCCTTATTTCGGTTAAGGCCCGGCCATCAACCCTGATGCCCTTTTCCAAGATAGCCCGGCTGACTTCTTCTTCGACCAAACCGTAAAAAAATTCCAGAGCATCTTTTCTTTTATCTTTGCCGATGCTCTCGACTTTCAAATATTCCTCAAGATCTTTTTCTATTTTATTCAAAACTTCCTGGCGCGAAGCTTTGGTTGATTTTTTGCCTTCAAAAAATTTATCGGCCAATTCTTTCTGTATAAACTCTTTTACTTTTTTCTTCAGCCCGGCTTTTTCCGCGGCTTCTTCCGGATCTTCCTCGGCAATAGCCATCTTTTCCTTGCCAACCTCGTCGCGGATAGTTTCTATCAATTTTATAATCGGTTTAAGATGTTTCTGTCCGAAAGTTACCGCTTCGAGAACGGTTGTTTCCAAAACCTCGCTAGCTCCGGCTTCAAGCATGCAAACTTTTTCCGGAGTGCCGGCAACAACTACATCCATTAAACTTTTAGCCCTCGCTTCGTAGCTCGGATTAATCACCCATTCTCCGCCAACCTGCCCGACTCTGATACCGGCAATCGGCCCGTTCCAGGGAATGTCGGAAATTGAAAGAGCGACCGAAGCGGCAACCATCGCCGGAATGTCGGAATCGTTTTCCTGATCCCAGGATAAAGTTGAAGTGATGACCTGAATATCGTTTCTAATCCGCTCATCAAAAAGCGGCCTAATCGCACGATCGATCAAGCGCGCTGTTAAAATTGCCTCGTCCGTCGGCCGGCCTTCGCGCTTAATAAAACGCGAGCCCTTGATTTTCCCGGCGGCGTAAAGTTTTTCTTCGTAATCAACCATCAAAGGAAAGAAATCGATCCCTTCCCGGATGTTTCCCGACATAACGGCCGTGCCCAAAACCAAAGTGTCCCCATAGCGGACCGTGCAGCTGCCGTTGGCCTGGCCGGCAAATTTCCCCGTCTCCACAATTAAATTCTTGCCTCCCCACTCAATCTCGAATTTTTTTACCATAATTTTTTCTCTGACCGCCAAACTTTAGACTTCTGGTTACCCAGAAGAAGCCTACTTGTCTGACGGTCAAATTTTATTAGTTAGTTATTAGAAATTATTTGTTAGATATTTTTATATAATTGTTCTTTTCACCCGCTGGCTGATCAAATATTTTCTTTTATCCTGGGAAAGATCAACAAAATTATCAACCGTTTCAACCAGTTTCGTGGAAGTCGTTTCGCGGAAAGCCATTGATTCAACCCGGCATCCTTTGTTCATCTTGAGATATTGGACGAGCGGAATAAAATCTCCGTCGCCGGAAACGAGGACAATCACGTCAAGCCGGTCGGCCAGGGCAATCGAATCAATGCAGATACCGACATCCCAGTCGGCCTTTTTCGCTCCATCGTAAATCATCAATTCCTTTTCCCGGGTTTCAAGGCCCAACTTTTCTAGCGCTTCGAAGAAAACTTTTTCTTCGCCGCTTTTTGTTTTGACGACATAGGCGCTGGCTCTGATCAGTTTCCTGTCGCCAACTGCCGTTTCCAGAATATTTCCGAAATTAACTTTCGCGTTATACAAATTCTTGGCGGAGTAATACATGTTCTGAACGTCAATAAAAACTCCGACCCTCTGTTCTTTATAGGTTACCATTTTAAAAAAATTTAAAAATTTAAAAAAATCTCTACAGCTTCAGCTTGGCCATAAGCTCTTCGTGCGCCTTTTCATCCTCTCTCGCCAGATATTTTAAAAGCCGGCGCCTCTCGCCAACTTTCTTCAGAAGACCGCGCCTCGAAGAAAAATCCTTTTTGTGTTCCTTCAAATGTTCAACCAACTCCTTGATCTCCGCGGTCAAAATTGCGACTTGGACCTGCGGCGAACCGGTATCGGTCGGATGAATCCGGAACTTCTCGATAATTTTGTCTTTTGCTTTTTTTTCCAACATACTCGTCACGGGTTGCCGAGTCCATCCTCCTTGGCCCAGCCAACCGTCAAATTAACAGGGCTTAATGCCCTTAAACGTAATAACATATTAGCATGCCCTTTATTATTTGACAAGTCTGCCTTATAATATAATTGTACGACGCTTGGTTGTGTATTTAGTATCCGGTATTTTGTATTTAGTATTTTATGGCAAACATCGACGAACTGACTAAGCAATTCTTGGAGTATCTGGAAATAGAGAAAAATCGGTCCAACCAGACCGTGCGGAATTATAATTTCTACCTAAGGCGCTTTGCCGAGTGGGCCGGCAACGTCTCGGCCGGCGGGATTACCCAGGAGTCGGTCCGCCAGTACCGCCTCTGGCTAAACCGTTTTGCCGACGATAAGGGCCGGACGCTCAAAAAAAATACTCAAAATTACCATCTGATCGCCCTGCGCGCTTTTCTTAAATACCTGGCCAAACGGGATATCAAAACTTTATCGGCGGAAAAAATAGAACTGGGCAAAATGCCGGAAAGGATCGTTGATTTTCTTGAAGGGCCGGATTTGGAGCGGCTGCTTGAAACGCCGACTACCGCCGACTCCCCGGAAATTATCAAAAAAAGAGACAAGGCGATCTTGGAAATGCTTTTTTCCACCGGACTGCGCGTTTCCGAGCTGGCCAATTTGAAAAAGGAACAGGTAAACTTGAAAAAAGAAGAATTCACCGTCCGCGGCAAAGGCGACAAACCCCGGATTGTCTTTTTATCCAACCAGGCTAAATACTGGCTCGGGGCGTATCTTGCCGCCCGCCGCGACATGTCGCCATATTTGTTTGTCTCCCACGACCGGGCCCATGAAAGCGAAGGAGCCCTCACTCCCCGCAGTGTGGAGCGGCTCGTAAAAAAATATTCCAAAGCGGCCGGCATCACCAAAAAAGTTACTCCGCACACCATGAGACACAGCTACGCCACTGATTTGCTGATGAACGGCGCCGACATCCGTTCGGTCCAGGCCATGCTTGGCCATTCTTCAATTACCACCACCCAAATTTACACCCATATCACGAACCAGCAACTCCGCGACGTGCACAAAGCCTTTCACGGACGGAAACGAAACAAGTAACCGGGTTGACAGTCAAAAATTTTCCTGTTAAAATAAAAAATACTTTTTTTATCTTACGGCCCCGTAGCTCAATGGACAGAGCAACACCCTTCTAAGGTGAAGATGCAGGTTCGATTCCTGCTGGGGTCAATTTAACCCCGTGGTGGCTATAGTTTAACGGTAGAACAGTGGGTTGTGGTCCCACTAGCCTGGGTTCAACTCCCAGTAGCCACCCCTCAAAAACATCTCATCTCTTTGACGAGGTGTTTTTGTTTTGTTTAAAGCAAAATCCGCCGGTTCTAACCTTTGCCCCTG